>Ga0207705_10004130_pt1 | contig 11008 bp, 10 predicted proteins | sample KBSC13metaG_FD_184314 | JGI IMG/M metagenome (GOLD analysis project Ga0207705, IMG submission 184314) | Corn rhizosphere microbial communities from Kellogg Biological Station, Michigan, USA - KBS C1-3 metaG (SPAdes) (version 2) | ecosystem: Host-associated > Plants > Roots > Rhizosphere > Soil ...
AGCCTTCCAATTGCCGAGTCAGCAGCCGGATATCGGCGTCGAGCTCGGCGTCGCTGGCGCGCAATTTCTCGATCTGCCGGACGGCGTGGATCACCGTGGTGTGATCGCGACCGCCGAAGCGCCGGCCGATGTCGGGCAGCGACTTGGGCGTCAGCTGCTTCGACAAATACATCGCGACCTGCCGCGGACGCGCGACCTCGCGGGCACGCCGCGCCGAGGTCATCTCCGCCTTGCGGATGCGGTAATGCTCGGCGACCTGGGTCTGGATCTCGTCGATCGAGATGCGGCGCTGGTTGGCGCGAAGGACGTTGGCGAGCACTTCCTCGACGAACGCGACGTCGATCTCGCGGCCCGTCATCATCGCATAGGCGCCGATGCGGTTGAGCGCGCCTTCGAGCTCGCGGACCGACGAGGTCACCCGGCGGGCCAGGAAGTCGATCACCGGACGCGGCATCTCGACGCCGGGCAAGGCCTCGAGCTTCGAGCAGATGATGTTGAAGCGGAGCTCGTAGTCGGCCGAGTTGATGTCGGCGACAAGGCCCCACGAAAGGCGCGACAGGATGCGCGGCGCAATGCCGTCGAGGTCCTGCGGTGCACGGTCCGAGGTGATCACCAGCCGCCGCCCGGCGGTGATGATCTCGTTCATTGTGTGGAAGAATTCCTCCTGGGTCGAATCCTTGCCGGCGATGAACTGGACGTCGTCGATCAGCAGCAGGTCGGCGTTGCGCAGCCGCTGCTTGAACCCGATCGTGTCATTCTCTTTGAGCGCGCGGATGAACTCGACCATGAATTTCTCGGCCGACATCGAGACGACGCGCGCGCCGCGGTTGCGGGCGAGGAAAGCGTGCCCGATCGCGTGCAGCAGGTGAGTCTTGCCGCGCCCGGTCCCGCCATGGATGAACAGCGGGTTGAAGCTGACGGTCGGCGATGTCGCGAGCGTTCTCGCCGCCGTCGCCGCGACTTCGTTGGCCTTGCCGACGACGAAGGTCTCGAAGCGGTAGCGCGGGTCGAAGTTAGGCGCATTGGGGTCGCGCTCGGCGGGTGCTGGGACCTCCTCGAGGATGAGCAGGGGTGCGGGTCGCGGGGCGTCCGCAGCGGCGATCACGCGGACCTCGCGCACGACAGGCAGGACCGTTTTCCACGCGAGCGTCAACCTCTCGCCGAAATGCGAGCGGACCCAGTCGGCCATGAACTGGCTCGGCATCACCACGTCAAGCGTGCCGCTGTCGGGTTCGAACGCGCCGAGCTCGGCAGGCTTCAGCCAGCCGTCGAACGTGCGCGCGCCAAGATCGCGGCGAAGACCGGTGCGGATCGATTCCCAGGCCGCTTCAAGCGGCGCCACAACGGGCGCCACCGGGTCAAGTGACGTATTCGCCCCACCCGCTTGCACTGTTTCGCGCCTCCCCTGTCCAGTCCCCCACAAGAGAAGCAAAGCGATAGCGTTGCGTGCGAACCGAGTCGCACGCCCAGTATCTCTTTTCTCTCTAGCTCGGGTGCGGATTCGCGCCCCGAAAGGCCTTTCTGTGACTGTCTGCGGCTGCTTGCAAGTGCCGTTTTTTCATCAAAGTGAAATAATGAGACTTGACAGAGGATTCAGGCCAAATGTGCGGAAGAATGGCGGAAAATTGCCATTTTCTTGGTTAGCGAAGAGTTAACGATCACGCGAATCGCGGAAATTGCTGCATTTTTCCATCCATTCCAAAAACGGGACGGGCCGCCGGTTTCCCGACGGCCCGCGTTATGCCCTTTCGGATCGATTTTCAGCCGAGCGAGGCAACCCGCTTGGACAGGCGGGAAATTTTCCGCGAGGCCGTGTTCTTGTGGATAACTCCGCGGGAGACTCCCTTGGCAATTTCCGGCTGGACCTTCTTCAAGGCCTCCGCGGCGTCCTTCTTCTTGCCCGACTCGATCGCCGACTCGACGGCCTTGATAAAGGTCCGGATCCGGCTGACGCGCGAATGGTTGATGGTCGCCCGCGTCGCGTTGCGGCGGATGCGCTTCTTGGCCTGCGGCGTATTCGCCATTGTCTTCCTCTAGCTCAATGAAAAACGGCGCGGCCTGAAGGCTCGCACCGAAGCGGCGCGTCCCCTACCCCGAAGAGCGTCTGAGGTCAACGCTGGCAGCAAGGGCAGTAGAAGGTCGAGCGCCCACCCTGAACGATCCGCTTGACTGTCCCGCCTCGAGAGCACGGCTGGCCCTCCCGGTCATACACCTCGAAGCTCTTCGAAAAATAACCGAGCTCGCCGTCGGGCGAGGCGAAATCACGCAAGGTCGAGCCGCCCGCGGCGATGGCTTCGGCAAGAACGTCGTGGATCGCGGGCACCAGCCGCCTCAGCCGCTCGAGCGAGACCGACCCGCCCGCGCGTTTCGGGTGGATGCCGGCCCGGTGCAGCGCCTCACAGACATAGATATTGCCGAGGCCGGCGATGATCCGCTGGTCGAGAAGCAGGAGCTTGATCGGGGAAGTACGTCCTGCAAGCCGCGCCTTCAGTTGCCCAGCCGTGATGTCGAGCGGTTCCGGCCCGAGCGCCGCAAACGCCGGCCACTCGGCCAGCTGATGGGTTGGAACGAGGTCGACCGACCCGAACCGACGTGGATCGTTGAGGCTGAGGCGCGTCCCATCATCCGTTTCGAGCAAGAGATGGTCGTGCTTCTCAATCTTCGAATGATTGATCCGCCAGCTCCCGGACATGCCCAGGTGGAAGATCATCGTGTCGTCCCGATCGGTATGGATCAGTCCGTATTTCGCTCGCCGCCCGAGACCGGTGACCCGCGCACCGGTGAGCCGTTGGCCAAGGTCCTTCGGGAACGACCTTCTCAGGTCTGCCCGGCGAGCTTCAAGCCGCGCGATCCGCCGGCCCTCGAGGACATGAGCCAGTCCGCGAATGGTGGTCTCGACTTCGGGAAGCTCGGGCATCGGCCCGATATGGCGAAGGCGCGGCAACCCCGCTAGAGCCGCTCACCCATGACGAACGAGGTCAATTTCGGCGACGAGCTGGTCAGCCCCGAGGAGAAGACGCGGCGCGTCGGCAAGGTCTTCAGCTCGGTCGCGCGGCGCTACGACCTGATGAACGACCTGATGTCGGCCGGAATGCACCGGCTGTGGAAGGACCGTTTCGTCGCCCGGGTGAAGCCGCGCGCCGGCGAGCTTGTCCTCGACATGGCTGGAGGCACCGGCGACGTCGCCTTTCGGATAGCGCGGCGGGGAGCTCACGTCACCGTCGCGGACATCAATGCCGATATGCTGGAAGTCGGAAAGGAACGCGCCGAGCGCCGCGGCCTCACCGGCCTCGCCTGGAAGGTCGAGAACGCCGAAGCCCTGAGCTTCGCCGATGCGAGTTTCGACGCCTACACGATCGTGTTCGGGATCCGGAACGTCACCGACATTCCCGCGGCGCTTCACGAGGCCCATCGCGTGCTGAAGCGCGGCGGGCGTTTCTACTGCATGGAATTTTCGTCGAGCGACTGGCCAGGCTTCTCGAACCTCTACGAAGCTTATGCGTCGAACGTCATCCCCAAGGTCGGGAAGGTCGTGACTGACGATGAGGAAAGCTATCGCTACCTCGTCGAGAGCATCCGCCGCTTCCCCAAGCCGGCGGCTTTCGAGGTGATGGTGCGCGAGGCCGGCTTCGTCCGCGCCGCTGCCGAGCCGATGCTGGGCGGTTTGGTCACCATCCATTCGGGCTGGAAGATTTGACCACCAGCGTCACCCACCTGTGGCGTCTGTTGAAGTGGGGACGGACGCTGGCTCGCCACGGCGCCCTGCACGGCATCGAGGAGGACCCGCTGACGCCGACGCCGGTCCGTCGACTTGTGCGTATCGCCCGCTTCGGCGCGCGGATTCCCCCGACGCCGCAATATGCCGCGGCGCTCGTCGCGATCGGTCCCGCCGCGGTGAAGCTGGGACAGGCGCTCTCGACCCGGCCTGACCTGGTCGGCGCCAAGGCCGCGGCCAACCTTTCCCTGCTTCAGGACGACCTGCCTCCGGCGCCGTTCGCCAAGATCAAGGAGACGATCGAAAGCTCGTTCGGCGCGCCGCTCGACACCCTCTTCTCCGAGTTCGACGAAGTGCCGGTCGGCGCCGCCTCGATTGCCCAGGTCCACCGCGCAGTCACAACCGAGGGGCGCGAGGTTGCCGTCAAGGTTCTGCGTCCCGGCATTGAGGAAGAATTCGCCAGGGCTATCGAGACCTATGAATGGGCGGCCGCGCACGTCGAGCGCTACGGCGGCGAGGCCGAGCGGCTGCGCCCGCGCCTCGTCGTCGCGCACTTCCGGCAATGGACCGCGCGCGAGCTCGATCTGCAGCGGGAAGCAGCCTCGGCGTCCGAGCTGCGCGAGAATATGGTCGCCGAACCGGGCTATTACGTCCCGGAGATCGACTGGCGGCGCACTGCCCGGCGCGTCCTCACGCTCGAATGGCTCGACGGCATCAAGCTCAGCGATCGCGACGCGCTGATCGAAGCGGGCCACGACTGCGAGGCGCTTGCCGCGATCCTGGTCCGCGCCTTCCTCCGCCAGGCCGTGATCGACGGCTTCTTCCACGCCGATCTTCACCACGGCAATTTGTTCGCGCTGCCTGACGGGCGCATCGCCGCGATCGACTTCGGAATCATGGGGCGCGTCGACCGCCGCGCGCGCATGTGGCTCGCCGAAATCCTCTACGGCCTGATCACCGGCAATTACCGCCGCGTCGCCGAGATCCATTTCGAAGCGCAATACGTTCCCGCTCACCACAACGTGCAGGAGTTCGCGACCGCACTGCGCGCGGCGGGCGAGCCGATCCGCGGGCTCCCGGTCAAGGACATCTCGGTCGGACGGATGCTGGAGAGCCTCTTCTCGATCACCCGCGACTTCGACATGCCGACGCAGCCGCACCTGCTGCTGCTGCAAAAAACGATGGTAATGAACGAGGGCGTCGCGACAGCGCTCGATCCCGACATCAACATGTGGGAGACGGCCGAGCCGTTCCTGAAGGAGTGGATGCGTTCGGAGCTTGGTCCCGAGGCCTATTACGCCGACCGGATCATCGAGCTCGTGCGGGCATTCAAGAAACTGCCCGAGCTGATCAATCGCCTCGACGAATATTATCCGCCGCGCGGAGCGGCTCCGCCGCCGCCTCCGCTGCCCGATATTGCCGTGATCGAGCATCGAAACTGGTGGGGCTATGCACTTGCGGGCATAATCGGCGCCGCTGTCGCGGGGGGCCTGCTGATCGCCTTTTAATCGGGGGATGCAATGATGAGAATTTGGACGCGTTTGCTCTTTGCTGCGCCGCTTGGGCTAACGGCGATCGCCGCTCCAACAGCGGTCGCCGCGCAAGCTCCAGCTGGCCACCCGCAGCTCGTCAGCCTGTTCACCGATTGGCGCTCTTTCAATCATCCGCAGATCGTCCGGGGAGTTCCCGATTACTCGGCCGCCGCAATGGCCGCGAAATCCGCGAGGCTTCCGGAATTCCGCGCGCGGCTCGCGGCGATCGACAGGACTAGCTGGAGCGCGTCGCAACTCGACGACTACCGCTACGTCGAAGCCGAGATGAACGGTCTCGATTTCTTCCTCCGAGTGCTGAAGCCTTGGGCGCGCGACCCCGGATTCTACCAGAACGTCTTCGCCGAGATGAGCGATGTGCCTGCCCATGAAGGTCCGTCGGCCGAGCCCAATATCGACCTTTACAAGTTCACCTACCCCCTCTCGCGATCGGACGATGCCAGGCTTGCGGACCTGCTCGCCGGGGTGCCGCCGCTGCTTGCCCAGGCAAGGACCAATCTCGCGGGCAGCCAGGCTCACGACCTGTGGGCCTATGGCGATCGCGCGTTCAACGAACAGGCCGAGGCACTGGCCGCGCTCGAGGCCGGGACCTTGTCGCTCAACGACCTCGACGGCCGCCGAACGGCGTCGCTGGCCGGGGCCAGCCCGCGCTTGCGCGCCGCCGTCCGCAATGCTCGGATCGCGACCGAGCAGTTCGCGCAATGGGTACGTTCGGAGGCCCCGCGCCGCACCGGCCCCTCGGGCGTCGGCAAGGACAATTACAATTGGTACCTCAGACAAGTCCTGCTGAGCCCTTATGATTACGACCAGCAGGTCACGATCCTCCAGCGCGAGCTCGACCGGTCGCTGGCATCGTTGCGCCTGGAAGAAACGCGAAACCGCGATGCGCCCCCAATTCCGGAAATCCGCGATCCCGCCGCATACCGGCGCATGGCGGAGGCTCGCCAGGCACGGATCTACACGCTGCTGACGAGCGCCGGCTTCATTCCCGACCGGCCTTATTACCGCTCGGCCCTGTTCGGCCAGCTCGGCGATTACACTCCGCCCGAGCAGCGCAACTTCTTCACGCACGTAACCGCGCTCGACCCGCTGCCGCTATCGTCGCACCAGTTCCACTGGATCGAGCTCGCGCGGCTGAAGCATGAGCCGAACTCCGATCCGATCCGCGCCACCCCACCCTTGTTCAACATCTACGCCGATCGGTCGGAAGGGTTCGCCACGGCGATGGAGGAAATCCTGATGCAGGCCGGGCTTTATGACGATGAGCCGCACGGCCGCGAGCTGGTGTGGATCATGCTCGCCAACCGGGCAGCGCGCGGGCTCGCTTCGCTACGCGTGCAGGCCAACGAGATCGGGCTTGCCGAGGCCGGCCAGTTCCACGCGCGCTGGACTCCCCGCGGCTGGTCGGACGCCAACAGCCGCCTGGTCGGCTTCGAACAGCTGCTGTACCTGCGTCAGCCCGGCTACGGACCGAGCTACATCATCGGCAAGGTGCAGCTGGACGAGCTGCTCGCCATCCAGTCGCACGCGGCTGAAATGCAGGGCCGGCCGTTCGTCCTCGGTGAGGCGATGCAGCGCATATTCGCAGCAGGCATCATCCAGCCATCGCTGATCAGGAACGAGATCGGCGGCGAGGCGGCGCGATGACCCCATCATTGTGCTAGGCTGAGCAGATGGCGCGCGTACTCCTCATCGTCGGCGGCGGCATCGCAGCCTACAAGTCGCTCGAGCTCGTCCGGCTGTTGAAGAAGGCCGGACACCAGGTCACGCCCGTGCTGACCAAAGGCGGGGAGCATTTCATCACTGCGATGAGCCTCGGCACGCTCGCGGAAAGCCAGGTCCACAGCTCGCTGTGGGAACTCAAGGACGAGGTCGAGATCGGGCATATCCAGCTGAGCCGCGCGGCCGATTTCGTTCTCGTCTGCCCGGCTACTGCCGACCTGCTTGCGAAAATGGCGGCGGGCATCGCCGACGATCTCGCCACGACATTGCTGCTCGCCACGGACAAGCCCGTCGTCGTCGCGCCGGCGATGAACGTCCGCATGTGGCTCCATGCCGCGACGCAGCGCAACATCGCCCGGCTGAAGGCGGACGGAGTGCGCGTGATCGACCCGGCCGAGGGCGAGATGGCGTGCGGCGAGTTCGGGCCCGGCCGGCTGCCCGAGCCGCAAGACATCGTGGACCAGCTGGCCGACGTGCTGAAGTGACCCTTCGCGGCAAGCACGTCCTCGTCACCGCGGGACCGACCCACGAGCCGATCGACCCGGTTCGGGTCATCGCCAACCGCTCGTCGGGGCGCCAGGGCTTCGCCATCGCCGCTGCTGCTGCGGATTCGGGTGCGCGTGTGACGTTGATCGCGGGCCCGGTCGCCTTGGAGACTCCGGCTGGCGTCGACCGCGTCGATGTCGAGACTGCCGAGCAGATGGCCGAAGCGGTCTTCGACGCGCTTCCGGCCGACGCCGCGATACTGGTCGCGGCTGTCGCCGACTGGCGCGTCGAGCCGGCACCAACCAAGCTAAAGAAGGGCGAAGGACCGCCGAAGCTCAAGTTTGTGCCGACGCGCGACATCCTTGCCGAACTCGGCGCAAGCGAGCAGCGCCCTCGCCTGTTGGTCGGTTTTGCTGCCGAGACTGAACACATCGTCGAGCGAGCAATCGCCAAGCAGGTCGGGAAGCTCGCCGACTGGATCATCGCGAATGACGTATCCGGGGACGTGATGGGTGGCCACCGCAACCGGGTGCACCTCGTCACCGCGGACGGCGTCGAAGACTGGCCCGAGGTAAGCAAGGCCGAAGTCGCTCGGCGCCTGATCGGACGAATCGACCAACAGTTCGGCTGATTGGCCACAAATCTCGACTTGTGGTGCGCGAAGGAATATCTGCTGAGACTTCTTGGCAGGAGGTCGTCATGAAGCGCTTGCTGGCTTTGCCTCTTTTCCTCGCAACACTCGCCGCAGCTGGGCCAATGCCGAAGGTCGAGGTCGCCACCGGCGACTGGAGCCAGCTCCCGCCGTTGCAGTCGCGCAATTACGATCATCTCCAGTCGAACGTGATGCAGCGGCTGTGGGAGATTGCTCACACCAAGACCTGCACCATCCCCGGTTATTCGATAGGAAATCTCGATTTCCGGATGTCTTTCGCCGCGCAATACAATCCCGACGGGTCGGTCGCGCGCTTGATCGTCCCGAAGCTCGATTGCCCGGAGGCGGAAGGCATCCTCGCCGGTGCGCTGGTGGAAATGATCCAGGGCGGCGACTACCGCCCGACGGGCAAGAGCGAGGAGGGATGGTACAAGGGCAGCCTTACCTTCGGCTTTGTAGGCGGGCGCGGTTCCTGATCAGGCGGCGCCGCAGGCGCGGCACTTCGGATCGGGCGGAATTTTGATCGCGCGCCAAGTCAGCGCTTCACCGTCAAAGAGGTGCAGCGTGCCGGGCTGGTTCTCGCCAATGCCGACGATCCAGTTGATGGCGAGCAGTGCGGCGAAGCTGCCCACGCTCGCGGTGAGCGCTCCAAGGACGCCGAGCTCGGCGCAATTGTCGCAGTCGTCGGCATCGAAGGCATCGCCGACAAAGCAGCGGTAGCATGGCCGCGACTTGAAGAGGCCAACCTGCCCCTGGAATTGAACCGCCGCGGCGGAAAGCAGTGGTATCCCGAGAGCGACGCAGGAGTCACTGACCGCCAACCGGGTCGCAAAGTTATCGCTCCCGTCGATGACCAGGTCGTGCCCTGCAAGCAGCTGGGGGGCATTGTCCCCGTCGATGCGCGCCTGCACCGGAGTTGCCTTCACGAACCGGTTGAGGCGCTGGACGAACTGGAGCGCGAGATCGGCCTTGGAATAGCCGGCGTCCCGCTCGCGATAGAGGGGCTGTCGATGCAGGTTCGATAGTTCGACGGCATCGGAGTCGATGATCGTCAGCTGGCCGACGCCGGCGCCGGCGAGCGCCGGGATGACAGCACTGCCGATGCCGCCCGCACCGATGATGACGATCCGAGCTTCCTTCAGCCGGCGCTGTCCGAGGCCGCCGACCTGCGGCAACACGATGTGCCGGGCGTATCGCTCGAGCTCGGCGTCGGTAAGGCTCACCGCCCCGTCGAGCCGAAGCCCCCGGCCCCCCTCGAGGTTTCGCCGAGCGCCTCGACTTCGCGAAAGGACGAGCCGAGGACCGCCGCCGGCACAAGCTGTGCGATGCGCTCGCCGCGCCGGACGTCGAACGGCTCGCTGCCGAGATTCGCGAGGATCACCTTCACCTCGCCACGATAGTCGCTGTCGATCGTCCCCGGCGTGTTGAGGCAGGTGATGCCATGCTTGAGTGCCAGGCCCGAACGCGGCCGTACCTGCACCTCATAGCCTTCGGGAATGGCGATCGCGAAACCGGTCGCAACAGCATGGCGAGAGCCGGGCGCGAGCGTGACGTCCTCGGCGGCAACTACGTCGAGACCCGCCGCATGCGCGGTGGCCCGTGCGGGCAGCGGCAGTCCCTCGCCGTGGGGCAGACGCTGGAGCTCGATCTCGATCATTTCGCTTTCTTCCGTGCCGGCCGCCGGCCCTTCTTTGCGGGGCCCTTGGCAGCGCGCTCATCGATCAACCGCACAGCTTCGTCCAGTGTGACCGCCTCGGGCTTTGCGCCTTTCGGTAGAGTGGCATTGGTCGTCCCGTCCGTCACGTACGGTCCGTAGCGGCCAGCCATGACCTTTATATCTCCACCGCCCGCAGGATGCTTGCCGAGGACTGCAATCGGCTCGCGTGAACCGCCTTGCCGACGCCCGGCACCCGAGGCCGCATCAGCGAGCTTCGAGACAGCCGCGTTCATGCCGGTTTCGAATACTTCGGCGGTCGAATTCAGCTTCGCATATTTGCCGTCGTGGGCGAGATATGGGCCGTACCGGCCGATGGACGCGGTGATCGGCTTTCCGGTCTCGGGATGAGGACCGATCTCACGTGGCAGTGACAGCAGGCGTGTAGCGACCTCGGCGGTCACATCCTCCAGCGGCACGTCCTTCGGAATCGAGGCGCGCTTCTCGCCCTGCTCGACGTAGGGCCCGAAACGCCCGCTCTTGAGCAAAATGCCGTCGCCAAGCTCGGCCGGTCCGTCGCTCTGCGCCTGGTCGCCGCCCTGGCCGAACTTCTGCGTATATTTGCAGTCGGGATAGTTGGAACAGGCTACGAAAGCCCCGAACCTCCCGCCGCGAAGACTTAGCCGGCCATTGCCGCATTGGGGGCAGACACGGGGGTCGCTGCCGTCGGCGCGGGGCGGGTAGAGCCAGGGCGCCAGGAACTCGTCGAGCGCCTGTGTGATCTCGCTCGGCTTCTGGTCCATGACCTCGCCGGCCTTCGGCTTGAAATCGCGCCAGAAGTTGTCGAGCAGTTTCTGCCAGTTGAGGCGTCCGCCAGAGACATCGTCCAGCTCCTCTTCCAGCTCCGCGGTGTAATCGTAGCTCACGTAGCGCTCGAAGAAGCGCTCAAGGAATGCGGTGACGAGGCGGCCGCTCTCCTCGGGCACGAAGCGGCCCTTCTCGACGCGGACATATTCGCGGTCCTTCAGCGTCTGCAGCGTCGCTGCATAGGTCGAAGGACGGCCGATCCCGAGCTCTTCCAACCGCTTGACGAGGCTTGCCTCGGAATAACGCGGCGGCGGCTGGGTAAAGGACTGGATCGCCTCGACGCCAGTCTTCAGTGGCGCATCGCCCTCGCGCAGCGGCGGCATGCGGGCGCCCTCCTCATCCTGCGGGTCGTCGCGGCCCTC
>Ga0207705_10004133_pt1 | contig 11007 bp, 10 predicted proteins | sample KBSC13metaG_FD_184314 | JGI IMG/M metagenome (GOLD analysis project Ga0207705, IMG submission 184314) | Corn rhizosphere microbial communities from Kellogg Biological Station, Michigan, USA - KBS C1-3 metaG (SPAdes) (version 2) | ecosystem: Host-associated > Plants > Roots > Rhizosphere > Soil ...
TTTGCCTCGCTCTACGGCGTTCTCGTGGGGGTCGAAGTCGAGGGTGAGGCAAAGGTGGGCGTCATCTATCTGCCGGGAACTGACGACATGATCGCCGCCGCCGACGGTCTCGGCTGCACCTGGAACGGTCGACCGTGCCGTGTCTCGACGACGAGTCGACTTGAGGATGCGTCGCTCATGACCAGCTCAATCATCAGCGCGCAAAAACGCAGCGACGCCTTCGACAAGCTCGTGTCCAAGACCCGCATCCAGCGCACCTGGGGCGACGCCTACGGCTACGCCCTCATCGCCACCGGCCGCGCCGACATCATGGTCGACCCAAAGGTCAACGCCTGGGACGTCGCCCCCATGCTGCCCATCCTGCGTGAGGCAGGTGGCCACTTTTCCGACTGGAACGGCAACCCCACCATCCACGGCGTCGACGCCATCGCCACTAACCCAGCCCTCAAGGACGCTGTGCTCAACATCCTCGGAGCGGAAACACAGGGGAACTAAGACGCGACAGGTAACCTCAAATCTAAGGTGACCCCAGCATCGGCATTCCTGTCTTCAAGCCCAACAAGCGCTGCGCCCGTTTAGCTCACGGCGTCCGCTCCTGTCGCGCTGGACGCCGCAATGCTAATTGCCTAATCGTCGTCATCGGCGTCCTTGCTGACACCCTTGACATACTTCACGTGGCCGTCGAACCGCAGCACCTGGGTGCCGCCGTTATGTCGATACGTGGCGACAATCGGCGACTGCGCGAAGTCCTGCTCCGCCTCATACGCCAGAGTCGTCGAACTTGGCTCGGCGACAACCTTTACGTTATACGGATCCTTCCACCCGCAACTCAGCGGCAATCCCTGATACAGGCTCGCCATCCGGTACGACCCCGCGCGCCCTTCCTTGACCCGGTCATAATCGTCCGGACACGCAAAGATCCCTTTCGTATGCACGTACGGATTGCAGTCGGAAATCAATCCCGAATACGACCCCCCATTCGGCGGCGTCTTGTCATCGTCGTCCGCCGCATACATGTGGATGGCGAGGCCGATCTGTCGGTAGTTGGAAATACACGTGGATGCCCTCGCCTTCTCGCGAGCCGAAGCGAACGCGGGAAACAGCACGGCGGCGATAATCGCTATGATCGCCACAACAACGAGAAGCTCAATCAACGTGAACGCACGGTTGGAAACTGGGAGAGTCATGTCCAGATTCTACCGTCTGCGTACAGCCAGGCGTGTTAAGGAACGGTTAGGAAGTCGTTAGAATGCGCCGAATCACGAGCACATCAACCACGGGGCGGGGCAAGGGTGGTGCCGGGATCGAGCCGAACGGGAAGGACCTGGACGATGGGTGCCTGCTCCCCACGGATGAGGCGGTGCAGCATGTGGACGGCGGCCTCGCCCATGGCGCTGAGGTTGACATGCACCGATGCCAACGTGTGCTTGGTCTTCGCCGGCCAGCGGACGCCATCATATCCGATCAGGGAAAGTTGTTCGGGGACCGAGATTCCCAGAGTATCGCACTCCTCCAGAGCGACATAGCCGACGTAATCGTGCCAGCAGAAGATGGCGGTTGGAGGGTTGGGGTCGGACATCAGGTGTCGTAAAGCGGCGTTCACGTCTTTGGGGCGCTTGGCGTCAACGGGGAGGATATTGTGTGGAGGCAAGTCGATGCCATGCTTTTGCAGGAATTCGGAAAGGGCGGTCACTCGATCGTTGGCGTCGCCGGCGGCGTCCACTCCCGTGAAAGCCGCGATCCGTCGATGTCCCAGTCCGGCGAGGATGTGGGCGACCTGCGCAATTCCGGTCCGCCAATCGTCGGTAACGGATGATAGGATGCCCAACTCATCCTGACTGTTCAGGAGCACGATCGGCAGTTGAGACTTGCGAAGATACGGCAGCAACTGATCGTTGCTACCTGGCTTGAAGAAGATCAATCCGTCGTTGGTGCCGCCATTGATATACTGGTAGGTCGACGCGGGGTCGAGGGAGAAATCGCAGCAGATCAGCGTGTTAAATCCAAGGCTCCCGGCAGCTCGTTCGATCGCGGCCGTCAGTCCGTCCATATAGAGATCGCTTTGGTCTCGCGTACGGAAGCCGTTGTAGAACGACATGATGTGGGTTCGACCGTGACGCAGGGAATGGACAAGGAGATTGGGCGCGTAGTCCATCTCGACGGCCGCACGGCGTACGCGCTCGACGACGTCCTCCGAGATGCGCCGCTCCTTGGCTTTGCCCTTGAGAACTCCTGAAACGGTCCCAGCCGTAACACCGGCCCGGCGGGCGATGTCATGTAGCGTGGGTCGCCGTGTCGGCTTGGTATCCGTGACTGTGTTTTTCATTGCCAATTTGCTAAATTATGTTTGGCAGTTACCATGGATATGTGAAACTACATTTTGCGATGCACTTGACGACGATAATAACATAGCGGTTCGAGTTTGTCAAGATTGCTAAACTTACCTTTCCGCCTTTGGTGGGGGCGTTGCTCCCACGCTTACCAATAGGCGCGGTATGGCTAGCCAAAGACAACGACAGCTTTCCGGTTGCTATCAGAATTTAATCATCGCTTAACTATTGACAGAACCCAAACACCGTGATATGATACGATAGAAGTGCAAAATATACTTTCGCAATAGATTTTGCATCGCTCATATACTTTGGCAATGGAGCTGCCCGGTAAAATCTATCTGTTTTCATACGTTTCGTTTTTTGACGCAGATTTCGCCCAGGGCACATTTGACACGCATACCGCATGATGGTATGTATCGCTTTGTACTAAGGAGCAAACCAATGCAACAGAGAAAGCCATTATCGTCTCCCACCACTTCAGCCTTCACATTAATTGAACTTCTCGTAGTTATCGCGATCATAGCGATTCTCGCAGCCATCCTGTTCCCGGTGTTTGCCAAGGCTCGCGAGAAGGCGAGACAGACCATGTGTCTCTCGAACGAAAAGCAGCTCGGCCTTGCCATGATGCAGTACGTGCAGGACTTCGACGAGGTCTACCCATTCGGCTTGCTCGACAAAGGGCCGGCTGTTGTCGGGGGCGGCTCAATGCCCGGCACCGGCGCGGGATGGGCTGGAGCGATCTCGCCGTACACCAAGTCGACCAAGGTATTTTCCTGCCCGTCCGACCCGACGCCATCGGTCGGATCAGGCCCGACGATCGCCCTCCCGATCTCGTACGCTCTCAACTATCTGTTGCCTGAGCGAAACCTTGCTTATTGCGTGGCGCCGGCCACAACCGTGGAGATTTTCGAAGTCGTCAACGGCGTAACGCCGCTCAACAGCAGTACGGAGAGTGCGTTGCCCAGCCCCGGCGGTTGGGTCGTTTCCGCGGTCGGCGACGGCTGGCCGGCTATGCCGTGGTCAAACGCCAAGTACTGTAATCTTGGCGGGGACTATGCGAGTGGCATCTCGTGCTCATCGAACAGCACCGCATCCTGTGTAAATTGGAACTACGGTCCCGTGTGTTTTGCGGGAGCAGGCGTGGATGCAAGGCATGACCCACAGAGCGATTGGCGCGTAGGGACTTCGAATTTCCTACTGGCCGACGGTCACTGCAAGTTCCTCAAGGCGGAGAACTCGGCGCTGCCCTTTGATGGCGGATGGCATGCGACATCGAACGACGCGCTGCCGGCAACCGTTAGCACCTGGTGGGGTACAGCAAAAGCCCTCGTGACCTGGAATCCCCGATAGTCCGAAGCAGCTGCTCGCACACCGGAAGCGCTTGCTGCACCGCGGCGCTTTCGGTGTTTTTCCGATGTGCGCGGCCCTGACAGCGACACATCAGAGGATATAGAGAGTGAACATTCCGTTGAGAACCGTTGTATTTTTAACCCTGTCCCTAAGCGTCTTGACCGCGGGTTGTTCCAACCAGTCCATGCCGCACGATGTCTCCGCGATGGGGCCAATGCCAACCACGCCGCCGGCCGGCTCTCGCTTCGCGCCTGCCGGGGCGCCTGCGATGACGCAGGACGCGTTTGTGACACAATTGCAGAACACGCCCATCGCGGATCGCCAGGGGTTTATTCAAGCGAATACTCAGATAATGGGCGCCATTATGAGCGGGCCTGACACGCCGACCAAGAAGAGGCTGATCGCACTTAACAACAAGCCTTGAGACGGTCACGTCCTAGCCCAACACTATAGAAGGGCTTCACTAATAAGTGCGTCGCACTTGTGTGAACCCCTCCAGTTACGTGGAGACATAAGATAAGATGGTCCTCAAGCCAACGGAGGCCGGACGCAGGCACGCCACACGGATTCTGGCCGTTACGGCGATAACGTCGATGATTCTGGCAAACAGTTCGATTCAGGCCGCCGATACCCGGGCGGGATGGAAGACGCTAGTTAACGGCAAATCGCTGAAAAACACCCGCTCGTTCACGAAGGAGTGGGGTTACAACTACCCATGGGGTGATACTCACAACGGCAGCGCAAAGATGTCGCCGTCGAACATCTCGTTGTCACACGGGGTCGCCACCGTGAAGGCGACACCGGTGACCGATCAGGGGCAAATCCACTACTCCGCGGAGACGTTCTACCTCAAGAAATGGGTCACCATCGACGCCGAGCGGCCGAAGTGGGACATCTCGATCGAGGCAAAAGTGCCTACGGTCAAGGGTACCTGGCCGGCGTTCTGGCTCACCGGCGTCAAGGGCTGGCCACCGGAGAGCGACATCATGGAGTTCAAGGGCGACTCCACCGTGTGGCAGAACACTTACAACGGCAAGTGGGACAACACATTGACGAATGTCCCAACCGCCGGAGATTGGCACAAGTATCGACTGGTCGCCGAAATGACCGACGCAAACACGGTCGATTTTCACTACTACATCGACGACGACCTCAAAGCGACGCACTCGCAGACAGGCTTCATCGGCCAGCCGCTCTGGGTGCTCTTCGACTACCAGACCGAAGGTTCCTCCGGATCTCCCGGGCCTACCGACACCACGTACACGTATCTGAGAAACCCCACCATTCTCTATCAAACGAAATAGCAGCGGCGCGTTCTCGTTCCCCCTGTCGCGCCTCCAACAGAAAAGCTGGGCCACCGGAAGACCCATTGTGACCGATCACCAAAGATACCTCAGCCGACAGGCCCGCAATCCACACGAGCAAGCGCATTGACACAACGTCCTACTCCCGTCCCCGCAATCATCCATTCGGCGGATGTCACAACTCGCCACTGTGGACATGATGGGGGTAGGAGGATCGGCCAATGTCTCTCGTCACCGCCGCGAAGCGTTATCCCATCGTCGTTGCGGTCATTATCGGCCTCCTGACTGGAGCGTGCTCTACCCTGGCCGGACACACGGTCAATCGACCCGCGCTGCTTCAGCTTGGAAACGTTGTCTTCGCCGTCACAGCTCTTATCGGTGGCGTTCCAATCGTGTGGACGACCATTCGGCACATGCTTTCCCGGCGCTTCAATGTCGACACCATCGCGGCGCTGGCGATCGTCAGCGCTCTGGCGATGCACCACTTCCTCGCCGCCGCGCTCGTGGTCTTGATGCAATCCGGCGGCGAAGCGATCGAGGACTACGGCCTGCGCCGGGCGAGCAAGAGCCTCGACAACCTGCTTCGTCGAGCGCCAAGCATCGCGCACAAACAAGAGGGCGAGTCGATCGTCGACGTCGCCGCCGCGTCCGTGGTCGCCGGCGACATCCTTCTAATCCGATCCGGCGACATCATCGCCGCCGACGGAGTCGTTGTCGATGGCGTCGCTAATGTCGACGAGGCCGCCCTTACCGGTGAACCTATCCCTCTCGCAAAGGGCGTCGGAGATCGAGTCTACAGCGGCACCGTCAGCCTCTCGGGCAGCTTCATGATCCGAGCGACCAGTACCGCTGCCGGGAGCAAATACGAGCACATCGTGCGCATGGTTCAGCAAGCTCAAGGAGAGCGCGCGCCGATCAATCGTCTCGCCGATCGCTACACGCCTGGCTTCACCGCCCTGGCTCTCGGTTTGGCTGCTGTGGCGTGGTGGATATCCGGCGATCCCGTGCGGGCTCTAGCGGTACTCGTAGTCGCCACGCCCTGCCCGCTCATCATCGCGACGCCCCTGGCGGTCATCTCGGCAGTCAACTGGGCAGCGTCGCTCAACATCATCGTCAAGAGTGGGGCTGCAATCGAGCAAGCCGCCGGGGTCGACACGGTTGTCTTCGACAAAACCGGCACATTGACGGTCGGCACCCCTCAGCTTGCCGACATCCGCATTTTCGATCCCGACCTCGATCGGTCCGTCTTGCTGGCCGAGGCCGCGGCGGTCGAACTGCACTCGGCTCATATTCTGGCGCAGACCGTCGTCGACGAAGCACGCCGGGAAGGGCTGGCCGTTCAACCGGCGGAGTGCGTCCGCGAAGTCGCCGGGAAGGGTATCGAGGGTCAGTCCAATGGTCATCAAATTGCTATAGGAGCCAGGGACTTCGTGGCGGCGACGGGGGTCAAGATCGACGAGGGCATCGACACCGAGCGTCGCCAAATCGCCTCCGAGGGCAGAACCGTGGCGTTCATCGCCCGCGACGGAGTCGTCGCCGGCATGCTGATCTTCCAGGATCGACTGCGCCGCGAAGCGCCATCGGTCGTTCGTCGGCTCCGTGAGTTGGGAATATCGCAGCTCGTCATGTTGACCGGCGACGTCGAGGAGACCGCAACGGCCATCGCGAGACAGACCGGGATCACCGACGTTGCCGCGAGGCTTCATCCGGAGGACAAACTTGATCGAATTAAGAAGCTCTCGCAGTCACACTCGGTCATGATGGTAGGCGACGGTATCAACGATGCCCCCGCCCTATCAGCCTCCACGGTCGGCGTCGCAATGGGTGGCCAAGGCGCTGGGATCGCAACGGATGCCGCCGACGTCGTCGTCACCGTCGACAACATCGAACGCATTGCCGACGTCATCGTGATTGGCCGGCGAATGCTGGCCGTCGCTCGGCAGGGCATCCTATTCGGCATCGGCGCGAGCTTGATAATGATGGTCTTTGCCGCGGCCGGAGCGATCCAGCCCGCCACCGGCGCCTTCCTGCAAGAAGCGATCGACCTGGTCGCCGTCCTCAACGCGTTACGGGCGCGGGGATAGCGAGACAGATGCGACAATAGAATAGCCCGCGCATCGACAATCGTCGACGCGCGAAAGAGCGACGGGGCTTTGACATAGTCGAAGCCCCGCCGCTCTTCAGGTTTGCCACACCCGCTCACTACTACCACGCGACCTAACGAAGTAGAGACGCGCCGCCGTCGACGAAGATCTCGACGCCCGACACGTGCCTCGACAGATCGCTCGCTAGAAACAAGCAAACGTCGGCGACGTCCGCCGGCTCACCCTGGCCGCCATGAACGGCCGGACTTCCTTTCGGCAACTCCACTTCGATACCGATCTTCTCCACATCCACCTGTTCGGTAGACTCGCCGATGTTGGTATGAATGGCCCCGGGGCAGACCGCATTTACCCGTATGTTTTGCCGGCCAAGTTCGAGGGCCGCCATCTTCATAAACGCCACTTGCCCGGCCTTGCTCGTGCTGTACGCGCTTGCTCCAGGGTTGGAAAACGTCCGCGTCCCATTCACGCTGCTTGTAATGATGATCGACCCCGCACCTGCCTGGACTAAGTGCGGGATCGCAAAGTGAACAGTGAGGTAAGTGCCGCGCAGGTTTGTCGCGATCGTTTGATCCCAATCGGCCGGCTGCAATTCTTCAATCGGCGTCCACACGCCGTTAATGCCCGCATTGGCAAAGACAATGTCGAGACCGTCGAGCTTACCCACGGCTGTCTCGACCGCATCGTGGACAGACACCGCATCCGACACGTCGCATGGAATGGCGATCGCCTCCATGCCCATCTTTTCTATCTCAGTGCAAACGGCCTGAGCGTCTTCAACTTTGGCATCGGCAATCGCCACGCGAGCCCCCTCGCTCGCGAATCGGATGGACGCCCCGCGACCTATCCCGCTTGCCCCTCCCGTAACAAATGCCACTTTTCCGTCCAGCAGTCCCATGGATAAACTCCGCGTTATTAGTCCACGAGATATCCCCTGTCCGAACGGTCATAAAACCCAGCCGGCTTACAGATAGAAAGAGCCCGGCATCGACAATCGTCGACGCGCGGGCTCTCTTCGCTGAACAGGATCTCCGTACTATTGGTTTGCCAATATTCGCAGGATAGTGCCGGCCCCAACAGCCTTCCCGCGCTCACGCATAGCGAACCGTAGACCGCGCTCCATGGCGATTGGCGTATTCAGCAAACCAACGATTCGAACGACCTCCCCAAGCATCACCTCGACGGCGCCCTCCACGAACTCGAGCCTACCGTCGACATCGGTCGTTCGGAAATAGAAATGAGGCCGGAACTCTGGACCGATCGGAGTAGCGCGACCACCTGCTTCCGGCTTCATGAAGTAAGCCACAGCCTCGAACTTGACGAACGCGCCAATTGACGCCGGCTGGGCCAATACCTGCCCGCGGACGAGGTCGCCGACATCCACCCCGGATAACGTTATCCCCACGTTATCACCCGCCTGCGCTGTGGTAAGCGGCTTGCGGAACATCTCCAACGCCCTGATCGTTGCCGTCATCACTTCCTCCCGCATGCCGACAATCTCAACCGTATCTCCCACGTTCATGACGCCCCGTTCGACACGGCCGGCAGCGATAATACCGCGCCCCTTGATATTGAAAACGTCTTCGATCGGCAGTAGAACCGGCAAGTCGACGTCTCGCGGCGGTGTCGGGATCGCGGCGTCGACCGCATCCAAGAGCCGTAAAATAGCCGGCTCACCAATCTCGGACACGTCACCCTCCAACGCCTTAAGCGCCGACCCAACAATCACCGGCGCTTCGTCTCCCGCAAAGCCGCATTGTTTCAACAGATCGCGAGCTTCAAGTTCAACCACCCCCAGCAGTTCGCGATCGTCGACCATGTCGGCCTTGTTCAGAAACACAACGATGGAAGACACGCCCACCTGGCGGGCCAGACGAACGTCATCGTGGTTCTGTTTCGACGTTCCATCGGCGACGGAGACGATCAAGATCAGCCCGTCAACCTGCGCGGCGCCAGTAATCACATCTCTCGTGTAGTCCCGCTGAGCGGCCCAATCCTGGTGCGCGTAATGACGATTGGCGGTCTCATACTCGACGTGAGATGACCGGAAGCTCAGAGGAACGTTCGTGAGTTCGGCATGTGTCCAAGCCCTAGCGTTGCCCTGCTTGGCCAGGACAGAAGTGATTGCGGCTGTAAGCGTCCTACTCCCATGCCCAGGTTGACCGATCGTACCGATCATGACATTTGGTTTGGATCGTTCGAACTTTATCATCACACGACCCTCAGCACAATCCCAGCACCAATCGTCCGCCCGTCTCGTCGAATGCCGAACCGAAGGCCCGGTTCCATCGCAACCGGCACCCTGACCGTACACATCACTCGCAACGGTTCGGCGGGACGCAAGACATCGACACGCGCCGGCAATTCGACCCTACCACCAAAGTCGGACGTTCGAAAATAGAACGTAGCGGCGTCGCAGTCGTAGGGCTCGGTCAAGCCGCCCTCCGCCTCTGCCAGAAGGTAGACGTACGCCTCGAACGTCGTATGCGGCTGCATCGACCCCGGCGCGCACAACACCTGCCCCCGCTCCACATCCGCGCGATCGACATCGGCGAGGATCACGCCGGCGTACTCCGACATTTGAGTGGACCTGTGGGATTGTCGGAACTTCTCGATGGACGCCACTCGGGTCGACTTGACGACGTCGCGCCGGCCGACGACGTCGACCATGTCGCCTACGCGCAAAACGCCGCGCTCAACGCGGCCTGAGAGGATTACGCCACGTCCTGTAACAACGAAGACATCCTCAATCGGCATCAAGAACGGCCTCTCCACATCGGGCATCGGCGCCGGTATCGACGTATCAAACGCCTCCAGCAGGCGGCGGATTGCGGGTTCACCGATTTCCGATTGATCCCCTTCCAACGCCATGAGCGCCGACCCGGCGATCACCGGAACGTCGACACCCGCATAGCCACATTCCGTCAGAAGGTCGCGCACGTCCGCCTCCGCCCGGTGAATTACTTCCGCGTCGTCAACGAGGTCGGCTTTGTTCAAGAACACGACGACCCGCGACACCCCAAGTTCCCGTGCAAACCGCAGTTCATCGCGGGTCCTTGCCGACAGGCCGTCGGCTAAGGAGACAACCAGGACCAATCCATCGATCAGGTAGGTGCCACTGATCAAACCGGTCATATATCGGCGTCCGTCTGTCGCCATAAGATGACAGTAGTAACGAGTAGCGGTTTCGTACTCGACATAGTCCACACGTTCCAATACACGCCAACCCGGCGGAGTTGCTACCCCCGATTGTCCTGACAGCACCCAGGCTACGGCTGCCATTAACGTACGCTTGCCGTGTCCGGTCATACCAATTGATCCGAGATTGACATGCGGATTGGAACTGTCAAACTGGCGCATCATGGCATCAAGATACCTCACAACGGAAAAAGCCCGCCCATCGACAATCGTCGACGCGCGGGCTCCCTAAAGTAGGCACCGTAACACGGCGCCAACCCCATGTCACAAGCCCCTCTCCCATTCCGATGGGAGAGGGGTGGCGAAGCCGGGGTGAGGGGGCCTAGTTGCCCGTGAGGCCGCCGTTCTTGAGGGTGGTCGAGAACGAGTACCCCTGCCCAGCGTCGCCGTTGATGTCCCAGACCATGACGCCCGCCATGTTCGGGTACGGTCCACCGAGCAGGTGGTACGAGCCACCATCCGCGGTGCCGGCCGTCAGGTACTTGTACGCCGACACATTCGTCGACGCCGCCGTGCCGTTAAACAAGCTGCCGAAGGCAACCTGGCTGGGGGCAAGCGGAGCGAATGTCTGGCCGCCGCTGACGGTGTAGCCGTGCAGCAGAAGCTCCGACATCGCGACCAGGAAGTCCGCGGTGCCCGGCGAGACGACTGCGCCGTTGGCGGCATTCATCGACCCCGAGTTGTAGCACTGGGTGTCGCTGAAGGTCAGGATGTCACGGG
>Ga0207705_10004136_pt1 | contig 11003 bp, 5 predicted proteins | sample KBSC13metaG_FD_184314 | JGI IMG/M metagenome (GOLD analysis project Ga0207705, IMG submission 184314) | Corn rhizosphere microbial communities from Kellogg Biological Station, Michigan, USA - KBS C1-3 metaG (SPAdes) (version 2) | ecosystem: Host-associated > Plants > Roots > Rhizosphere > Soil ...
CGCGACGACCCGCCCGAAGTCCGGAACGAAACGCCCGAACACGCCGGCCTCATTCATCCATCGGAGAACGATCTCCGGGTTTTGACGCGACGTCAGAACGTCGAGGAACAAGGCGTTGGCGCGCGAGTCCGCACGCACCTTGCGATCAATCAGCACGGCTTCGCGGCTGGCGGCGCGCATCGCCGCGGGATGGATTTCGAGCCCTTCGCGCGCAGCAGTCGCAAATAGCTCGACCAGTCGCACGGGATCCTCACGGAAAAAATTCTCGCCGGGAATCGAAATCCGCCCGCGGTCGAGGACCCATCCGGCGAGCCGTTTGGGTCGGCGACGGATCGCCGGCAGCGCGAAGCGGAAACCTTTTTTCCCGAGTTGCTCGTCGAGCTGGGCGAGGAAGACCCCAGTGAGGTCGCCGACAGTCTTGGCGTTGAGGAAATAGAATTGCATGAACCGCTCGACCGCCGATTTTCCCGGCCGGTCGGCGTAATTCATGATCTCCGCAATGCGCGGCTGATAGTCGAAGTTGAGCCGCTCCTCGGCGCGCCCGGCGAGCTGGTGGAGGTGGCAGCGCACCGACCAGAAAAAGCGCTCGGCGCGGTCGAAACGGCGGAATTCGGCGGCGGTAAGCAATCCGGCTTTCACGAGGTCGGCCGGCCGCTCGACCCGGTGAACATATTTGCCGATCCAGTAGAGGGTGTGGAGGTCGCGGAGGCCGCCCTTGCCGTCCTTGACGTTGGGCTCGACGACGTAGCGGCTATCGCCCATCCGCAAATGGCGTGCATCCCGTTCGGCGAGCTTGGCGGCAACGAACTCCGCGGCCGTGCCCGCGACTACCTGCTTGCGGAAGCGGACAGCCGCCGCATCGAACAGCTTCTCTTCTCCCCACAGCCAGCGCGCTTCGAGGAAGGCGGTGCGGATCGTCATGTCCTGTTTCGCCAGCGCGATCAGCTGCGCGGCCGAGCGGACCGAATGGCCGACCTTCAGCTTCAGATCCCACAGCAGGTGCAGGGTCGCTTTGGCGGCGTGTTCCTCGTCTGCATTCGGCGACTTCGCCGTGAGGAACATCAGGTCGAGGTCGCTGAACGGCGCCATTTCACCGCGTCCAGTGCCGCCGAGGCCGACGAGCGCCACGCCGCTGGCGGGCTGTTGGACGATCCGCTCACAGGCAAAATCCCATGCCAGGCGAACGATCTGATCGTGGAGGAAAGCCGTTGCCAGCGCAGCGGCGCGGCCATTGCCCGGTTGGACGGCCAAGCGGCGGGACACCTCCTCGCGGCCGCCCGCCAGCGCGTCGGCGAGGATGCGGCCAGCCTCACTGGCGATCTTCCTGCCGCCGCTCAGCGCGGCCAAGCGGTCCGCGACGCTGCGGCGGTCGATGATCGCACGCGGCTCGTGGATCGATTCTGGCCGGTGAGCGGACATGGACGTTCATTGCCACGACACCGCCCTTCCGCCCAACCCTTAAGCAAAATCATAGAAGCGTCGGTCTCCGACCGAGCTTCCTATCGACCCAAAGGGATCGCCTCTTGTAGGGTGCCGCCATGGTCCACGAGGAAGCCGAAGCTCTCCTGCAGGAAATGCTTGCGCCGCTCACAGCGGAGCAGTTTTTCGACTCGGTCGGGCGCGCTTGCGTGGAGGTGAAGGGCGGGCCGGATCACGCGCGCAGGAACCTCTTCGGAGACGACCCGAAAGCGACCGTCCTGAACGCCTTTGGCACGCATGCAAGCGAACTCGATTGCCACAGCGAGTCGCCCAAGCAACCGCCGCCTCAAGCACGGGCCGTCTCGACCTCCGATGAATTCCTGAAGCTGATCGAGAGCTTCCACGACCGCGGCTACACAGTCCGCGTCCCCGATGTCTTGCCGCTCGCGCCCAAGCTCCAGCTAGCCGCCCGCGCGCTCGAATGCCTGCTTCATCAGCCGGTTGGCTGCTCGCTGTTCTGGAGCCGGGCCGGGGCGAAGGCCGCCGTTCACTACGACAAGCGCGACAATATCATCGTGCAGCTCGAAGGCCGCAAACGGTGGTTCATCTCGTCGGACCCTCCTGGGCTTCAGAACAATTGGCAGCAGGTCGGAGAGCCGCTGCCGCACCTGCAACGCCATCGAGTCGTCGACGTCGAGCCCGGAGACTTGATCTATATCCCGCGCGGCACGCCGCACACGGTGGAGTCGACCACCGAGTCCCTGCACCTGGCGATCCTGTTCGTGCCGCTGACGCTCAGGGATGCGATCATCGCCGCCGTCGACCATTTGTCGGACAGCGAGCGCTCCTTCCGCGAAACGGCGGTCAGCCGCGTTCAGGCTGCCGACATTGCTGCGCTGACCAACATACTCTCCGCCGGAGTCAGCAGCTTGGTCGCGCATTGCCGGTCGGAGACGTTTGTCCAGAACGCGCTCGAGCTTCGTTCGTCGCGAATGATCGCCGACCTTCCGGCGCTGCCAAAGCCGGAAGCGCCGCCGCGTAGCATCACGCGCGAAACCTGCGTCCGGCATTCGCCGCTGGCCATCTGCGATCTCCGCTCGTCGTTCGGCTCGCTCGACTTCAGCCAGCCCGGCGGACACGTCGCAGTCCACCCGGGTGTCGAGCCGGAGCTTCGATTCATTGCTTCGACGGCATCATTCCGCGTTCGCGACATACTCGGCGAGTCGTCGGAAGAGGTGAAGCTGGCGCTCGTCGCCCGGCTGATTGCGAGCGGCTTTCTCGAGGTGGCGGGCTAACCTTTACGGTGCAGGTCCGATCCATCGGCCAGCCGCTTCAGCTCGTACAATTTGTCCAGAGCCTCGCGCGGGGTAAGCCGATCAGGATCGACGGCGTGGAGCGCGGCCGCAAGCGGATCGGGGCCCTGCTCAGGCTCTGCCGCCCCCGCGAACAGCGGAAGATCGTCGAGGCCGGCTGCGATGCCGCCGGTCGCGTCCCGCCCCGCTTCGAGCTTGGCAAGGACCGAGCGGGCGCGTGCAACGACCGTCGGCGGCAAGCCCGCGAGCTTGGCAACGGCGATGCCGTAGCTTCGGTCGGCGGCGCCACTCGCCACTTCGTGCAGCAGGACGAGGTCGCCTTTCCATTCGCGCGCCCGGACGTGGTGCAGCGAGAGCGAGTCGAGACGTCCGGCGAGCCGCGTCAGCTCGTGATAATGGGTCGCGAAGAGCGTGCGGCACTTGAGTTGGTCGTGCATCGCTTCGACCACCGCCCAAGCGATCGCCAGGCCGTCGTAGGTGGAGGTGCCGCGGCCGATTTCATCGAGGATGACGAGGCTGGCGGAGCCCGCCTGCGCCAGGATCGCCGCGGTTTCGACCATCTCGACCATGAAGGTGGAGCGGCCGCGGGCGAGATTATCGGAGGCGCCGACGCGGCTGAACAGGCGGTCGACGATACCGACTTTCGCGCGCGCGGCGGGGACGAAGCTCCCGGCCTGCGCGAGCACAGCGATCAGCGCAGTCTGGCGCAGGAAGGTGGATTTGCCGCCCATGTTGGGCCCAGTGATCAGCCACAGGCGGTCATCCGGACCGAGCGAGAGGTCGTTGGCGACGAACCGCTCGCCCGCGTTGCGCAGCGCGGCTTCGACCACAAGGTGGCGGCCGCCGTCGATCTCGAGGCAGGGTTGGTCGGTCAGCTGCGGCAACGACCAGCCGCCTTCAGCCGCGCGATGGGCGTGGCTCGCCGCCACGTCGATCCGCGCGATAGCTTCTGCCGTTGCGGTAATCTGCGGCGCGGCAGCAACGGCGAGGGCGGTCAGCTCCTCCGCATGCGTGGCTTCCGCGGCGAGTGCGTGCGATCCGGCCTCGATCACGCGGCTTGCTTCCTCGTGCAGCTCGGGCGAGTTGAAGCGCACGACGCCGGCCAGCGTCTGGCGATGGGTGAAGCCACTATCCGGCGCCATCAGCCGGTCGGCATGCCTGGCCGAGACCTCGACATGATAGCCGAGCACTGCGTTGTGGCGAATCTTGAGCGAGCTGATCGACGTCGCGTCGCGGTAGCGCGCTTCGAGCGCGGCAATCGCCCGGCGCCCGTTCGACGCCGCGTCGCGAAGCACGTCGAGCTCGGCGTCATAGCCTTCGGCGATGTAACCTCCCTTCGACGAATCCAGCGGCGGCGAGGCAACCAGCGCGCGCGCAAATCTGTCGACGATGGCAGCGTGCCCGCCAAGGCGCGGCAGCAAGCTTTCGAGCAGTGCGGGACGATCAGGCGCCGTCTGCAATTCATGCTTGAGAGCGTCCGCCGCAGCGAGTCCGTCGCGCAGGAGCGCGAGGTCGCGCGGGGTGCCGCGGCCTGCCGCCAGGCGGGCAAGTGCGCGTGCGAAGTCGGGCATCGCCTTGAGCGCGGCGCGCACGCGCTCACGGCGAATCGCATCCTCGTGCAGCCAGGCAACCAGCGCGAGCCGCTGCTCGATTGGCCGGCGCTCGGTGAGCGGCGCAGCGATGTCTTCGCACAGCAGCCTGCGTCCCGCAGCGGTCTGGCAACGGTCGATTTCCCCCAGCAAGCTGCCGGCGACGCCGCCGCCGGCCGAGCGCGTCAGCTCGAGGCTGTCGCGGCTCGCCGCGTCGATCGCCATGTGGCTCGCCCGAGCGATGCGCCGCGGAACGTCGAGCAGGATGCCCGCGCCTTTCTGCGTCGCGTCGAGATAGGCGAGCAGTCCGCCCGCAGCGGCGAGCTCGGCGCGGGAGGGCGATCCGAGCCCGTCGAGCGTCGCCAGGCCAAAGCGGGCCTTGAGCGCACGCTCGCCGGCGGCGCTGTCGAACCCGCCCTTGCCGGCAGACGTGCGGATGCCCGGCACCGAGGAGTCGGCGATCGTTTCGGCGGGCGAAAGCCGCGCAAGCTCTGCGGAAAGCTCGCCTGGCCCGCAGTTCACCAGCTCGAACCGGCCGGTGGAGATATCGGCTGCTGCAATTGCCCAATCCTCGCCTGCGCGTCCGATTGCCGCCAGCCAATTGGCGGAAGCGGATTCGAGCAGGGTGTCTTCGGTCAGCGTGCCGGGCGTGACCAGGCGAATGATTGCGCGGTCGACCAATGCCTTGGATCCGCGTGCCTTGCGGGCTTCGGCCGGGCTTTCGGTCTGCTCGGCGACGGCGACGCGGTGGCCCGCCCTGATCAGTCTCGCGAGGTAGGATTCGGCCGCGTGCACGGGCACCCCGCACATCGGGATCGGCTCTCCGGCGTCCGCTCCGCGCTTGGTGAGGGCGATGTCGAGGCACGCCGACGCCGCCTTCGCATCGTCGAAGAACAGCTCGAAGAAATCGCCCATCCGGTAAAACAGCAATGCGTCGCCCGCCTCCTCCTTGAGGCGGTGGTACTGGGCCATCATCGGGGTGGGAGCGTCGGCGCGGGCCATGCGCAATGGGTAGCGGCTAGCCGCGCCGCAATCGACCCGGATTCGTCCGCCGCGTGACTCTTCCGCAACCAGTCCGCTAAGGCCCGGCGACATGTCGGAGAGCAACGTCAAATATACCGAGGCCGAGGCGCTCGAATTCCACTCGCGCGGCCGGGCGGGCAAGATCGAGATCGTCGCCACCAAGCCGATGGCGACGCAGCGCGACCTGAGCCTGGCCTATTCGCCGGGGGTGGCGGTGCCGGTTCGGGCGATCGCCGCCAACCCGACCTGCGCCTACGACTATACCAGCAAGGGCAACCTCGTCGCCGTCATCTCCAATGGCACTGCGATCCTTGGGCTGGGCAACCTCGGCGCACTGGCGTCCAAGCCGGTGATGGAAGGCAAAGCGGTGCTGTTCAAGCGCTTCGCCGACGTCGACGCGATCGACATCGAAGTGAAGACCGAGGACGCGCAGCGCTTCATCGATTGCGTCGAGCTGCTCGAACCGAGCTTCGGCGGGATCAACCTAGAGGACATTGCCGCGCCGGACTGCTTCATCATCGAGCAGACGCTGCGCGAGCGGATGAACATTCCTGTGTTCCACGACGACCAGCACGGCACCGCGATCATCACCGCCGCCGGACTGATCAACGCCTGCTATCTGACCAAGCGCAAGCTCGCGGACGTCAGGGTGGTGGTGAACGGCGCCGGAGCGGCAGCAATCGCCTGCACCGAGCTCATCAAAGCGATGGGCGTGCACGGTGACCATGTGATCATGTGCGACCGCAAGGGCGTCATCTCCAAGGACCGCACCGACCTCGATCAGTGGAAGTCGGCCCACGCGGTCGAAACCGACAAGCGCACGCTCGCCGAGGCGCTGGAGGGCGCCGACGTATTCCTAGGCCTGTCGGCCGCGAACGTGCTGAGCAAGGACATGCTGAAGACGATGGCCAAGGAGCCGATCATCTTCGCAATGGCCAACCCGGATCCGGAGATCTGGCCGCCCGACGCGATGGAAGCGCGGCCGGACGCGATCATCGCCACCGGCCGCTCGGACTTCCCCAACCAGGTCAACAATGTCCTGGGCTTCCCGTTCATCTTCCGCGGCGCGCTCGACGTGCGCGCGACCGCGATCAACGAGCCGATGAAGATCGCTGCCGCGGAGGCATTGGCCGAGCTGGCGCGCGAGCCGGTGCCCGAGGAAGTCGCCGCGGCTTACGGCGGGCGGGCGCAAAGCTTCGGACGTGACTACATCATTCCGGCGCCGTTCGATCCGCGGCTGATGGAAGTCGTCGCGTCGGCAGTCGCCGAAGCCGCGGTGCAGAGCGGGGTCGCCCAGCGCCCGATCGCGAACATGGAAGCCTATCGCCAGGAGCTGCGTGGGCGGCTCAACCCGACCGTTGCGGTGATGAGCCTCGCTTACGAGAACGCTCGCCAGAATCCGAAGCGCGTGCTGTTCGCGGAAGGGGAGGAACCCAACGTGCTGCGCGCCGCGATCGCGTTCAAGGAGGGCGGCTACGGGACTCCGGTGCTGGTCGGGCGCGAGGAAGTCTACGACCTGCTCGCCGAAATGGGCGTCGAGGACCCGAAGGAATATCAGGTACTCAACAGCCGCAACTCGCCCCTCGTCGGTCGCGCCGTGGATTACATCTACGCGCGTCACCAGCGTCACGGCATGCTCCGCCGCGAGGTCGAGCGGCTGGTCAACCAGGACCGAAATTACTTTGCCGCGGCGATGCTCGCGCTGGGTGAAGCCGACGCGATGATCACCGGCACGACGCGCCCCTTCAGCCAGTCCTTGAAGCAGGTCCGGCTGGTGATCGACGACGAGCCCGATGCGACCCCCTTCGGGATCAATGTGGTGGTCGGGCGCAGCCACACGGTGCTGATCGCCGACACCGCAGTGACCGAGCGGCCGACGGCCGAGCAATATGCCGCGATCGCGCTGCGCTCATCCGCGTTCGCGCGGCGAATGGGGATTGAGCCGCGGCTCGCTTTCACCAGCTACACGACCTTCGGCAACCCGCCCGGCATGCACGTTGAGGGGCTGCGCGGCGCGGTCCATTTGCTCGACGGGTTCAAGGCCGATTTCGAATATGAAGGCGAAATGGCGCCCGACGTCGCGCTCAACTACGACATGCAGAAGCGCTACTACCCGTTCACGCGCCTGTCCGGCCCGGCCAACATCTTGGTCATGCCGGGGCTTCAGTCGGCCAGCCTCTCAGCCAAGCTGCTGCGCGAGCTCGGCGGAGAGAGCGTGATGGGCCCGTACATGCTTGGGCTCGAGCATCCGGTGCAGATCGCGCCGATGACGGCAAGCGCGTCGGACCTGGTGATGCTCGCGGTACTCGCCGGGGGCGATGCGCACGCCCGCGCCAACCGCCAGGCGGCCCGGCGCTAAATTCGCTCGACGCTGGACACCGGCTCTGCGTCGCGCAGCGCCGCGATGATCGCGTGGAGGTGGCCAAGGTCGTGGACCTCGATGTCGAGATGGAAGGTCTGGAAGCTGCCATCGCGGTGGACCAGCTGAAGGTTGATGATGTTGGCGTGCTTGGCGCCGAGGATGCTCGACATGGTGCCGAGCGCGCCCGGGATGTCGCGCAGGATGATCGACAGCCGCGCCGAGCCGCCATCCGAACCTTCACCCCAGGCGAGGTCGAGCCAGTCGGCATCGATGCCGCTCGCCAGTGTGTCGCAGCCGATGACGTGGACTTCGATTTCCTCGTCCTCTCGTCGCAAACCGACAATGCGATCGCCGGGGATCGGATGGCAGCATTGGGCAAGATGGTAGGCGACGCCCGGAGTGAGCCCCTTGATCGAGATCGCGGTGCGCTGGCCGAGGGGCCGCGGCGCGACGTCGCCGCCGGCTGAGCCGGGCATCAGGGCTTCCATCAGCAATTCATCGCTCACCCGCTTTCGCGCAATGGCGATCATCAACTCATCCTCATTCTCGATCTTGAGCTTCTTGAGCGAGCGCTTCAGCGCATCCTTGTCGAGTTCGGCGGGAAGCCGGGCGACGATTTCGTCATAGATCTTGCGGCCGAGCTCGACCGTCTCCTCGCGTTCCTTGTGGCGAACAAAGCGGCGGACGCCGGCACGCGCCTTGCCGGTCGCGACGAAGCGCAGCCAGCTCGGCTGCGGGTGCTGGGCTTCGGAAGCGAGGATTTCGACCTGGTCGCCGTTCTCGAGCATGGTGCGTAGCGGCACGACGCGGCCGTTGACCTTGGCGCCGACGGTGCGGTCGCCAAGGTCGGTGTGGACGGCATAAGCGAAATCGACCGGAGTCGCGCCCTTGGGAAGCTGGATCAGCTCGCCCTTCGGCGTGAAAGCGAAGATCCGGTCCTGGTACATCGCCATCCGGGTATGTTCGAGCAGCTCCTCGGGGCTCTCCGCGTGGTCCAGGATTTCGACCAGGTCGTCGACCCACGGGACGTTGAGCTCGCCCTCGGGCCTGCCCTCCTTGTAGGCCCAGTGAGCGGCGAGGCCGCGCTCGGCCTGCTCGTGCATCTCCCTGGAGCGGATCTGGATTTCGATGCGCATCTTGGAATCGTGGATGACCGAGGTGTGCAGCGACTGGTAACCGTTGCGCTTGGGCGTCGAGATATAATCCTTGAAGCGGCCCGGGACCATCGGCCAGCGGCGGTGGATGAGGCCGAGTGCGCGGTAGCAGTCGACGTCGTCGTCGACGATGATCCGGAACGCCATCACGTCGGACAATTGCTCGAAGCTGATGTGCCGCTCGGCCATCTTCTTCCAGATCGAGAAGGGGTGCTTCTGGCGCCCGGTGACCTCGGCAATGAGGCCATTGTCCGCAAGGTAGAGCTGCAGGCCGAGGCCAATGCGGCTGACGAGGTCGCCGCCGGATTCGGTCAGCTGCTGCAGGCGGCGCATGATCGAGGCGTAGGCGTCGGGCTCGAGCTCGCGGAACGCCAGCGTCTGCATCTCGGTCATCATCTCGTACATGCCGATGCGCTCGGCGAGCGGGGCGTAGATATCCATCGTCTCGCGCGCGATGCGGCGGCGCTTGTCCTCCGACGGGATGTGATGAAGCGTGCGCATGTTGTGGAGCCGGTCGGCGAGCTTGACCAGCAACACCCGGATATCGTCGCTGAGCGCGAGCAGGAACTTGCGCAAATTTTCGGCCGCGCGCTCGTTCTCCGACTGGGCCTCGATCTTCGACAGCTTGGTGACGCCGTCGACGAGGCGCGCGACGTCGCTTCCGAACAGCCGCTGGATCTCGTCGGGCGTGGCGAGCGTGTCCTCGATCGTGTCGTGCAGGATCGCGGTCGCGATGGTCTGGTCGTCGAGCTTGAGGTCGGTGAGGATACCCGCGACTTCGATGGGGTGGCTGAAATACGGGTCGCCCGAAGCACGCTTTTGAGAGCCGTGCGCCTTCATCGAGAAGACGTAGGCGCGGTTGATCAGCCCCTCGTCCGCGTCGGGATCGTAGGAGCGGACCTTCTCGACCAGCTCATATTGCCTCAGCACGCGACTAAGATGGGGGACAGCGGCGCTCTTGTGCAAGCGCGAAAGGAGGGGAGCCGCAGTGAGGGAGGGGACCTGCGGCTCCCAAGGAGACTTACTCGCGGCCAATGCCTTGTTCGGCGCGGGCTTGGCCGCGGCGTTGCACTTGTCGAGTTCGGCCGCGCTGAAGGCGCGCCCGTCGACGAGGAAATTGTCGAGCTTGCCGGCCTGCTTGGCGAGCGCCTGGCAAAGCACCGCCGGGCGGCTTTCCTGGGTCGCGCCCTGGCAACCGTCGGCGCCGCAGCTCCAGTTGATGTCGCGAGCAACGATGTGGCCGCTGGCGGCCGCGAGCGGCTTGGCGGCATAGGTCGCAGCGGCGGCAGGAGCGCCGGCGAACGCAAGCGCACCAACAAGCGTGATCGAGAGGAGGCGCATCGCTATTAACCCCTATGAAAGTTGCGATTAAGGACTGACTATATTATTCCGTTTCACTTGGCAACTGTCTTTTGGAACATTTCTGTGCTTTCATTGGATTCGACAGGGGAAGAGAGACGACGAATGGCGGCAGATAGCCTGACGTCCGGCATTGATGCGTTCAGGCAAGCGGCCTTGTCGTGCCCGCTGCCCGCGGCGGTCCAGCTGATCGGCGAGAAATGGGCGTTCCTGATCCTCCGCGGCGCGCTCAACGGCCTCCATCATTTCGAGGAATTCCAGGCGGGACTCGGTATCGCCCGCAACATTCTCTCCGACCGCTTGTCGAAGATGGTTGCCGGCGGGATCCTCGAGCGCACCGCCGATCCAGCGGACGGGCGCCGGGTTATCTATTCGCTGACCCCCAAGGGCGAGGGCCTGCTGCCGGTGGTTCTGGCGCTACGCCAGTGGGGCGAAGAGTGGGGCTATGGCAGCATGCGCGTCGTGCTTGCCGACCGCCGCGACGGGCGGCCGGTGCGCAAGCTGTGCGTCCTTTCGCACGACGGCCGGGAGCTCAAGCTCGGCGAGCTCACCTGGATTGAACGCGACGTCGCGGCCCCGATCCGGACCGCCGCCGAATAATCATTCCAGGCCGACGATGTGATCGCGCAGGGCGCGCGCATCGTGCAGGGCGTTGTGGGGCACCTTGCTGTTCGCCGCGGTGCTGAACCCGCTCAAGGGCCAGAACCGGAATTCGAGCCCGGGAACTTCGGCCATGGTTCCGGGGCCCGTCACCAGCAAAGCGTTGAACTGCGCGATGTCTTCG
>Ga0207705_10004141_pt1 | contig 10998 bp, 8 predicted proteins | sample KBSC13metaG_FD_184314 | JGI IMG/M metagenome (GOLD analysis project Ga0207705, IMG submission 184314) | Corn rhizosphere microbial communities from Kellogg Biological Station, Michigan, USA - KBS C1-3 metaG (SPAdes) (version 2) | ecosystem: Host-associated > Plants > Roots > Rhizosphere > Soil ...
TCGAAAGCGCCGCGGCAGCGGCGCACTCCAAAAGCTGGCGCCAATTCACTACTCCTCCCGGGCGGCGGGTTTATTTATTGCAGCACATCGACGGCCATGGCGTCGTAGGCCACAGCATGCACGTTGTCGGTCACGCTCAACGCGAGCACGTAGTGGCCGGGGAGGGTGAACGTGGCGTTGGTGTGCGCTTGAGCCGGGTTACCGAACTTCACCGTGCCGGGACCGGCCAGGAGCAGCCACTTGATGGTACCGGCTCCCTTCACGGTGCCAGTGAGAGTGGCTTTCTGACCCGCTGGAAGGATCTGGTCTGCTCCCGCACTGACCGTGGGTGCCCCCGCCGAGCGCGGACCAGCCGTGGGGCCGGTGGTGTTGATTACCTCGAAATTGCTGATGTCGACCGTGGAGAGATGATTGAAGCATCCATTGGGAAAACGGTCGTCGGGACAAACGGAGAAGGAGAAGAAGTTCCCGTTGTCGGCCACGATTGCGCCGTATTTCTTGAGGGCGTAGGCCACTGCTTTTTCTTCCCTGGTCCATGCGGCGGGCACGGCAAAGCTTGCCTTGAGTCGCAGTCGCTGGCCCATGGCAGGTGTATTCGGGTCCTTCAAGTTTCCCGCGGAGGCATTGTGATTCGCCGGATAGATGTAGCCGACGCGAGTGCGCTTGACGACGAGGCGCACGGCATGCTCGACGGCGCCGCGCTCGCATTCATCGTAGCGGACGAGCGCGGGAAACATCGGCAGTCCCGCGGCGTCGGCGCTGGTCCAACCCGCGGGGCGCAGGGCGTTCGAGGTCAGGCTGAACCTGGCGCCGTTCGAGGCTTCCCAGCCTGCACCGGTGAGGCGCGTGAGCCACGTCTCCCAGATGAATCCCGCGCCCGGCGCGACCATGATGCCATGGCGGTCGCCGCCGTCGTTGTTCACATCCTGCTGCCACTGCGAGAGGGTCAAGGCTCCCGTCTCGATGGGCCACGATTCCACGGGGAGATTGTCGGGAATTGGATAAAGCCCGACCGGGCTCGTGCCGCCATCGAGATCGGATTCGTCGGGATAGTTGAAGAAATTGATAGGTTGCGTGGGCTGGCTGTCGGGAACCAATACGTAGTTCATCTCGTAGAAGGCGCGCAGCGTGCGACGGCTCGATCCCAGGTCGGCGATGATCTTGTTGATCATCGCCGCGGAATTGGCGAGGCGTGGCCGCTTCGAGATGTTCTCGTTCCACGGGCTGGTGACCGGCATGATTTGCATGGCCGAAACGACGGCATCGGCTTCCGGTGTATTGAAAAGGATGGGGGCGTTCACCACCGGCAGCGGTCCCAGGAGCCGTCCCTCATGATTGATTCTTTCGCCCGCCGCCAAGACCAGGGTGGGAAGCGCGAGCAGAAGGACACAGGGGAGATACTTCATGTCCTTAATTGCCGCAAACGGCGTGCCATACAGACTGGCGAGGAAGGCAACCTGTGGACGGAGGAATTGCCCACCGACGCCATCCTCTTCGCGTTCGACCTTCAGGTTCCCGTTGTTTCGCGAGTATCCGCGTTCACCTTCGAAGCGGCGTTGCCCACGCACTTAAACAGTCTCATGGGCAGCGCCGCCGTGCGTATGCCCCCCGAGAGATCAGTCCACCAGGCTGTAGCAGCGGACGCGGTCCTTGAGCCGGATGAACAGCCGGCCGTCGGCGATCGTCGGGGAAGGCACCCAGGCGGCTTTCACATTCGCCTTGCCGAGTTCGACACGCTCCGTGCCATCCGCGCGCAGGACCTGCACGTTGTTCCCGTTGTTGATCATCACGAAGAGTTTGCCATCAGCGAGGGCCGGCGACGAAATCGAACCGGGGACCGCGGCAGTCCAGCGCTGGCTGCCATTCGCAGCGTCGAAGCAAAGCTGGACGTCATTGTCCGCGAGATAGACGTAGCCGCGATCGACAATCGGGCTGGATTGGGTGCGCAGCGCATCGTAGGGCGCCAGCCATAGTTGCGCGGCGCCGTCGGGCTTGATCCGGTAGACCACGAGGCCGGGCTCGGGCTTGCGAGTTTGCACCGCGAGCAGGTCCCCGCGAATCGCGGGAGTGGAGTCGCCACCGCCGGGCACGCTCCAGACCACCTCGCCGGTCTTCGCGTCCACGGCATCGAGCGTGGCGCGGCCATGACAAACGACCAGCGCGCGTCCTCCGGCATTCCACAGCACCGGTGAGGAATTGCCGCCGCCGGCTTTTTCCTGCTTCCACAGTTCCGCGCCAGTCGCGGCGTCGAGGGCGTAGAGAAACTTGTCGTTGATGATCACGGCCTCGCCCGTGGCGCACGGGGAGGAGCCCGGTCCTTTTTGCGGCAGCGGCGCGCTCCACAGCAATTTTCCCGTCTCCGCATCCAGCGCATAGGCTTTTACGCTGCCCAAGGCAAAAACCTTCCCGCCGGCCACGCAAGGCGTGCTCGATGAGCCGCGTCCGGTCGGCTCCCCCGGCGCCGCACTTTTCCACAGCGTCTTGCCGGTCGCCGGGTCGAGACAGACCACCGTGTCCTCGGCGAAGCGGCGCGTGGGAGGCACCGCCTCGAGGATCTGCTTTTGGATCTCCTCACTGAAGCCCTGCTCCGCGAGCCACGCGCGAAGCTCGGCGTCGCTGGCGAAGACACGCTGCTTCTGTCCGTCGATTTTCTCGAGAACGTCCAGGGGGATGGCGAGCGCGCCCTTCTTGAAGCGGTTCGTGACGTAGCCCGAGTAAAGCTGCTGCTGCTTTTTGTCGAGATGGGCGGAGATCCACTCCTTCGTGAAATCTTCGAGCTTCTTGCCGCGCAGCGTGGGGCTGAGCCCCAGGCGCGTCTCCTCCATGTTCTTCACGATTTCCGGCCCGAGAGCGCCCGTGCCCTGAAAGCCAAGCTGGCGCACCACGAGTTCATTCATCTGCCGCGTTTCACTCGGCTCCTCGCGATGCCACACGACCGAAAGATAGGCGTGTCCGCCCGCCACGACGACGCTGCTCAATCCCCCGTCATCGGCGCTCGGAATACCCTCGCTGTCCCAGAGCTGCTTGAATTCGCCCCCTTTCCAATTGGCCAGGAGCGGCGTGCTGCTCTCGGTCACACCATTGCCCTCGGCGCCGCGCCATTGCGGCCAGTCGGCGAGGAGCGGGAGCGATGACAGAAGGAGAGCCGCGATGATTGGAGCTGTTTTCATGGGGGCGTGGCGAAATGTCTCAGGCAACATCCTTCTATCCCGCCATCTCTTGGAAAAAAAGCCCGCACTGCGCTGCGGAATCTCCGTCAAGGTTCGACACGCCAACATTCCACTCCCAGAATCGCCGGCGATTCATGAGTTCCCAAAGAACCGCCCTTCACACCTGGCTTCAGCTTTTGCGGGCGCCCAATCTCTTCACCGTTCCCGGCGACGCGCTCGCAGGGTTTCTCCTCGCCTCGGGAGGCATCCCCCATCCGCTCATGCTGGCGATGATGCTGGCCAGCATGTGCTTCTACGGCGCCGGCCTCCTGCTCAATGACCTGGCCGACCTGGAAGAGGACCGGCGCGAGCGGCCGAGTCGTCCGCTGCCCAGCGGCGCGGCCGATCCCCGGACCGTTCGCATCGTCACGGGCATCCTGGCACTTGCCGGCCTTCTGCTGTGCCTCGTCCGATCGGTCAGCACATTGGAAGTCGGCCTTGTTCTGCTGGCCTTCATCGCGACCTACAACCTATGGGCCAAAAAGTTTCCGGTGCTCGGTCCATTGAACATGGGCGCATGCCGTGGACTGAGCCTTCAACTGGGCGCCTGGGTCGGGCTGCACGGCGAAGCGCACTGGCCGGCAACCTCGGTTCCATCGACGATTGCGCTCGCTCCGATTGCGACGGCGGGCCTGACCCTTTACATCGCCCTGGTCACGAATCTGGCCCGGGTCGAAACACAGGCGCAACCCTCGCGGTTGCCGCGCGCCCTGCCGTTCGTCGGGCTGCTCCTGGCCGTCGTCCCATTCTTCTGCTTGGCCATCGACCGGGCGCATCCGTTCGAGCCGTTCAACATCGGCCTCTACGCCATATCCGCCTACACGCTCTACGCCGGGGTCAAGATTCACCGCAGGCTGATGCACGAACCCGCGCCGCCGATTCCGCCGATGATCGGCCAGTTCATCCGGCTCCTCCTGCCGCTCCAGGCCATTTGGTGTGTGGCGTCGCGGAGCGTCACGGGGGCGATTGCGGCGGTCGTCCTGCTCGTGCTGTGGCCGGTGAGCAGGAACGTTTCGAAGCGGTTTTACGCGAGTTGAGGACATGCGGCGGTAACGATCTTCGAGACGCTCGGACACTGATGACGCGACCCTCGTACCCGTCATTCTGAGCGAAGCGAAGAACCTCTGATCTCCTCCGGCATCTGACGCGACGCTGGTGAGGAAAGGCAGAGATCGGCTCGCCCGAAAGGCACCGGCAACCGTGAGCACCTCAGCCGCCTCCTCGCAGGTTCTTCGCTTCGCTCAGAATAACGGGTTGGGGGAACCCGCAAGATGGCATAAGCGCACCATGGCTGGTGACGTCGCTTCCTCCGGGCTCCTCCACGTTTGAACTTCTTCCGGAATCTGCGCCTCGCCCCCCTTTCAAGGCCTCGCCTCCTTCTTAGCCAAAATTTTTGTCATCGCTCCGATTGCTGGCCATTTGCCGTATTCGTGCTTGTCTATTCGTCCCCGTCCGAAAAACACCCCATTGACCGCTTCAAAAAAACTCCTCGTCGTCGATATCGCCGCCTTTGGCTGGAACCTCGTCAAGCATCTGCCCGAGGAGTTTCGTCCCGCGCAAGCAACCTGGCCCGCGCTCACTTGCACCGCCCAGGCAAGTTTTCGCACCGGCGCCGCGCCGCAACAGCACGGCATCGTGGCCAATGGCCTCTTTTTCAAGGACCTGACCAAGGTGCTCTTCTGGGAACAGAGCGCCGTGCTCTGCGAGGGGCCGCGCATCTGGGAAAAATTCCGGGCCCGTGGCGGCAAGGTGGGCATGATGTTCTGGCAGCAGAGCATGGGCGAAGACGCCGACCTCATCGTCACTCCCGCGCCAATCCACAAGCACAGCGGCGGTATGATCCAGGCCTGCTACACGCAACCGGCGGAGCTGGAGAGCCGGCTGAACGAGGCCATCGGGCGCCCGTTCAATCTCATGAATTACTGGGGCCCGCTCGCGAATTACAAGTCGAGCGACTGGATCGTGAACGCCGTGGTCAGCGTGATGGGCATGCCTGATGTCGCCCCCGATCTGCTCCTGACCTACATCCCACACCTCGACTACGATCTCCAGCGCCACGGCCCGGACAGCGAGGCGGCAAGCAAGGCGCTAGACATCCTGCTCGGCTACCTCACGCGACTGAAAGCGGCGTGCGCGGATTTTGACTACGACTGGATCTTCGTGGGCGACTACGCGATCGAGCCGGTGAAACGCGGCGCCATCTTCCCGAATCGTGCCCTGCGCGAGGCCGGCCTGTTCCGCGTCCGGGACATCCGGCAGATGGCCTATACGGATTTCTTCACCAGCCCCGCTTTCGCGGTGGTCGACCACCAAATCGCCCACGTGCATTGCCGCGACGCCCAGGCCGTTGCCGATGCCAAAGCGTGTTTGCAGGCACTGCCCGGCGTGGCCGAAGTGCTCGATCGCACGGCGCAGGAGGCCCGCGGCATCGCCCACCGGCGCAGCGGCGATCTCGTGCTGGTCGCCGAGGACGGCGCATGGTTTGCCTATCCGTGGTTTGAGAAGAAGGAGGCTCCGGACTACGCGACGCACGTCGATATCCACAACAAGCCCGGTTATGACCCCTGCGAACTCTACTTCGGCTGGCCGCCGGGCAGCGTGAGCTTCGACACGAGGAAGATCCACGGCGCGCACGGGAATGTCGGCTCCGGGTTTGAGATCGCGTGGAGTTCCTCGCTCCCGCTCGATCCGCCGCCCGCCAGCTTCCTCGACATCGCCCTCGCCACGCAGCGCTGGATGGATGCCCGCCCATGAACGGAGTCCGGACCGCGCAGCAACGCATCACCGTAAATTGGGATTTTCCGGTCGTCTTCACGCACGCCGTTTTCGCCCCCGCGAATCCCGTGCTGGCTGACACGCTCAATCGCCTCGGGGAAAACCGGCGGCATCGGGCGATGATCTTCATCGATGGCCACGTGGCCGGAGCGCTGCCCATGCTCGCCGCGCAGGCCACCGCCTATTTCTCCGCGCACCCGGACCGGTTGGAACTGATCGGCGCCCCGCAGATCGTCCCAGGCGGCGAAGCGGTCAAGAATGACTTCAGCCTCGTCGACCGGTTCATGCGCGCCATGCTTGAGGCGCATCTGGACCGGCAATCGTTCGTGATCATCGTGGGCGGCGGCGCCGTGATGGACGCGGTGGGACTGGCCGCGGCGCTCGTCCACCGCGGACTGCGCCAGGTGCGCGTGCCCACCACCGTGCTCGGGCAGAATGATGCGGGCGTGGGGGTGAAGAACGGCGTGAATTTCCTCGGCGGCAAGAATGCCCTCGGCACCTTCGCTCCACCCTTTGCCGTCCTGAACGATTTCGATTTTCTCCTCACCCTCCCCAATCGCGACTGGCTTTGCGGCGTCGCCGAGGCGTTCAAGGTTTCGATCATACGCGACCGGGCCTTCTTCGATGACCTCGTGGCCAGCGCGGAGAAATATCCGGCCCGCGATTTCGCCGCCATGCAGGAACTGGTCATCCGCTGCGCGGAGATTCATCTCGAGCACATCCGGACGAATGGCGATCCCTTCGAGTATGGGCGGGCGCGCCCGCTCGATTTCGGCCACTGGTCGGCGCACAAGCTGGAGTTGCTCTCCCAATTTCGCATCTCGCACGGCGAAGCCGTCGCCAGCGGAGTGCTGCTCGATTCGAATTACGCGGCGTTGCAGTCCTGGATCACCCCGGACGAAGCGGCCGCCATTCGGGACGGGCTGCGCCGCAGCGGGTTCCAGTTGTGGTTCGATGAACTCGACCGGCGCGAACCGGATGGATCCCGAACGATTTTCGGCGGCCTGCGCGATTTTCAGGAGCATCTCGGCGGCGAATTGACCGTGACCTTCCCCCGCGGACTGGGCGCGCGGCAGGAAGTTCATGAAATCGATCTTGCCTTGATGGAGCGCGCCCTTCAGGAACTGAAGGCGTACGCTCTCTCACGATGATTGTTCAGCAAAACCCACCCCTCCACCTCACCTACTGCCTCAATATCCATCCGGGCGAGAGCTGGGGGGAGAACCTGATCGCACTGCGGGACAAGACGGTGGCCGTGAAGCGCCGGGTGTCGCCGGAAGGCTGGTTTGGGGCCGGGTTGCGCATCGCCCACCGCGCGGCGGAAGAACTGACGGCCAGTACGGAGGCTCGCGCCGAGGCGCTCGAATTCTTTGCCGCGAACCAGATTTATCCGTTCTCGATCAATGGTTTCCCGTATGGCCGCTTCCACGCCGGGCCGGTGAAGGAAAACGTCTATGCGCCCGACTGGCGCTCGCCGGAACGCGTTCACTACACGGCGCAGCTTGCCGATCTGCTCGCGGGATGGCTGCCCGAGGAAGTCGACGGCAGCATCAGCACCGTGCCGTGCTCTTTCAAGCCGTGGATCACCGGCCCTGCCGACGTCCAGGCGCTCGCCGACAACCTGGCGGCGACCGTCGCCTATCTCGCCGCCTTGCGCGAAGACACGGGCCGCGAAATCCATCTCGGGCTGGAGCCGGAGCCGGACTGCTACCTGGAGACGACGGCGGAAACGATCGCGTTTTTCAAGGACGTGCTGTTCACCACGGGCGTCGGGGAGGTGTCGCGCATCCTCAAGTGCTATCGCTCCGAGGCCGAGGAATTGATGCGGCGGCACATCGGCGTGTGCTTCGATACGTGCCACGTGGCGTTGCAGTATGAGGATCCCACGGAATCCCTGCGCGCGTATCAATTCGAGGGCATTCGTATTTCCAAGATCCAGCTCAGCGCAGCGCTGAAAGCGGCTTCCAACCCCGAGAGCTGGGCGGCGCTCCGTTCCTTCATCGAGCCGGTATATTTGCACCAGGTCAAAGGCCGCGCGCAGTCGGGTGCACGCTTTTCGTGGTACGATCTGCCAACGGCGCTGGAGGAGCTGCCGAATTTTCCCGACGTGGAGGAACTGCGCGTCCACTTCCATGTGCCGCTGTTCTTTACCGGAGCGGGGCCGTTGCAATCGACCGTGGACAGCCTCACGCCGGATTTCTTCCACGAGCTGCGCCGCGGGGTGTGCCCGCATCTGGAAATCGAGACGTATACCTTCGACGTGCTGCCGGCGGAGGTGCATCCGGGGGATATTGTGAAGAGCATCGCAAGGGAGTATGCCTGGGTGCTGGATAAGCTGGGCTGAGAGTTGCGGGAAGGTGTGACTCCGCGCCTGCGTGTGGAGTGCGCGCGAGTTGGCGCCGCTTTGGATTGCGGCGGTGCCGCGCTGGCGAAACACCCGGTGGTGCCTGCACTTCCAGCAATGGCCGCTCCTATAGCCCCTGCGGCGCTCCGCGCCAATCCATAGCGGCGACAAGTCGCCGCACTCCATAGCACTGCAGCGACGCTTCACGTTTTTTCGCACCATCTAGCATCTGCGGACGATTTGGCCTCGCCTGCATTGTTTTCCTGAATGTAAAACTTCCTCATGCAAACGCATGAGCCTTGGTGGCCTCACGCACCGCGGCACCAGCTTACGGAGGCCGGCACTTTCATCGTCACGGCGGGCACATACCGGAAGCTGCATCACTTTCGCGATCGCGCACGCCTTGACGTCTTGCAACGCGGATTGCTGAAACTCACAGCCGCAGCTGGCTGGCAGATCGAAGCGTGGGCGGTTTTCTCGAACCACTATCATTTCGTCGCCCATTCCCCGGCAGACGGCGCCGCTTCCCTGCCGGCAATCCTGCGTGAATTGCACGCCTCAACTTCCCGTTGGATCAATCGCCTTGATTCCAGCGAGGGTCGCCAAGTCTGGCACAACTATCGGGAAACCTGCTTGACCTACGAACGCGCCTATCTCGCGCGGCTGAACTACGTCCATCAGAACGCCGTACATCACGGCCTCGTTCCAGTGGCAAACCAATACCCGTGGTGCTCAGCTCGGTGGTTTGAAGGCGCCGCCACGCCGGCGCAGGTCCGAACAATCTACGATCTGAAAACCGATCGCGTGAATGTCTTCGATGACTGGACGGTGGAGCGTGGGGACTGGGCGGGATAATTTGCGATCGCCCGAGATTCCAAAACGTATCGTGTCGCGCCTGCGTGTGGAGTGCGGCGACTTGTCGCCGCTTTGGATTGCGGCGGAGCCGCGCTGGCCGAATTGCCTGAGATACCCGCACTACGAGCAATAACCGTCCCCATGGCCCCAGCGGCGCTCCGCGCCAATCCATAGCGGCGACAAGTCGCCGCACTCCACACGCAGGCGCGACACGACGCGGATACATCACACCACGTCTACATTGCTGCCGGTTCCTACCTCCCCACCCCGCACATGATTAAAACCCGCTCGATGCCGTATCCGAGCAACCCTGTCAGCGGGATCGTGAGCACCCACGCCCAGACGATGCGGTGCACCAGGCCCCATTTCACGGCGCTGAAGCGTTTCATCGCGCCTACGCCCATGATCGACGTGGAGATGACGTGCGTGGTGGAAAGCGGGATGCCGAAATGCGATGCGGTGAAGATGATCGCCCCGGCGGTCGTCTCGGCGGCGAAGCCGTGCACGGGCTGGAGCCGCACCATCTTGTGACCCATCGTGCGGATGATCCGCCAGCCGCCCGCGGCGGTGCCGGCGGCCATGGTGAGCGCGCAGGCAAATTTTACCCAGAAGCTGATCTTGAACTCGGGCGTGTGGAGGAAATGGAGCCAACCCGGCAGGTTGGTGAAGGCACCAGAGGAGGTGCCGGTGAAGAGAGCCAGGGTGATGATGCCCATCGTCTTCTGCGCATCGTTTGTCCCGTGGCTGAGACCCATCCACGCGGCGCTCCCGATCTGCAATTTGCCGAAGACGCCATTGACGGTGCGGGGGCGCCAATTGATCACACACGCGGTAATGATTGCCATGAGCAGGAAGCCGATGGCAAAGCCCAGCAGGGGCGAGGTGACCATCGGCTTGACCACTTTCGGCCACAGGCCGTCGGCGCCTTTCGCGGTCATGCGGCTCCAGATAAGGACGTGCCAGTTGCCGCCCGCGGTGGCGAGCGCCGCGCCGCACAGGCCGCCGATCAAGGCGTGGCTGGAACTCGACGGAATGCCGAGCCACCACGTGAGCAGATTCCAGACAATCGCCCCGAGCAGCGCCGCGAGGATGGTGGTCATGGTCACCACGCCCGTGTCGACCTGCCCCTGGCCGATGGTCTTGGCAACCGCTTCTCCCATGAATGCGCCCGCAAGATTGGCGAGTGTGGCCATGAGGATGGCCTGCCGCGGCGACATCACCTTGGTCGAGACGACCGTGGCGATGGCGTTGGCGGTATCGTGAAAGCCGTTGATATACTCGAAGGCCAGGGCGACCAGCAGAACGACGAAAAAGAGCGTCATCGGGAGAGAGGGAAACCAGAACGAACCAACGGACGGAGGGGCGCAATCCGCTCAGGAGTACTTCAGCGTGACGTGAAAGACGACGTTCCCCGCATCGCGGCAGCGATCCACCCCGCGCTCGACCAACTCATAGAGGTCTTTGGAGAAAACGAGCACGCGCGGATCGACCTCCGCGCGGTAGATGCTGCGCAGGAGTTCATTCATCAACTTGTCGGCGTCGCCCTCGATCGCCTGGAGCTTCTCGTAATCGTCCCGAATGGCTTCCCCGTGGCTCTTGGCCCGGATCTCGCCAACCATTCTTCCCACCACTTCGCACGCCTGTTCCAGCATGGTGATTTGCCGGCCGATGTTCGTGAAATCAACGCCAGGCGGACCAACCAGCAGGCGCTCACCGATTTTCTCCACGGTCTTCGAGATCTTGAAGAGGGCGGTGGAGAGCGCCTCGATATCCTCGCGCTCCAGGGGAGTGACGAAGTTCTTGCACAGTTCCTCC
>Ga0207705_10004143_pt1 | contig 10997 bp, 6 predicted proteins | sample KBSC13metaG_FD_184314 | JGI IMG/M metagenome (GOLD analysis project Ga0207705, IMG submission 184314) | Corn rhizosphere microbial communities from Kellogg Biological Station, Michigan, USA - KBS C1-3 metaG (SPAdes) (version 2) | ecosystem: Host-associated > Plants > Roots > Rhizosphere > Soil ...
ATCTAGGACCTTGACACACCATTTAAAATGGAAAGAGTAGGAAGCAGGCGCGCGGCCAACTATGCCTAGCCCGGGAGACCGAGCCTCCCCGCAATAAACCCTTTGAAATGTTGGGGTTCCAGCTAACCCGTTTAGATGAAGTACTTTGCCTCTAAGTACTCTGTTTTGGAGACTTTAGCTCGAAATCGGGAGGTTGGGGTGGGTAGGGAGGAACCCCCGGTGCCAGCGCGACACCCTGCTGGTCGGATCACTGGGGGTTGGCGTCGATGGCGTCCATCAGGTCCTGTTTCAACTCGCTTTGTTGAACCAGATCCAGCTTCACGCCATTTCGAGTGATGTAGAAGACGTCGATTGCGGTCTCGCCTTCAGTATCGATGAGCGCCACCTCGATGTTGCAGCCGAGTTCGGCAAGCGCCTGGCTGATGGACCGGAGCAGGCCCGGGCGGTCCTGAGCCACGATCTGTAAAAGGGTGCTGTGAGTGGAGGCCTCGTCCTCGAACTTGATACGAGTTTCGACCACGATTTTGGGAGTTTCCCGATGGCCTCGTCGGCGGCCACTCAGTAGCTTTTCGACGGAAACCTTTCCAGTCATCGCATCATGTACTCCTTGCACGAAGGTCTGGTGTTCGGAGGCATTCATCTCGAGAGTGCGAAAGGTGTCGGTGAAGCGGAAGTGGTCGACGACGATGCCCTGGGAGTTGGAGAAGGCGTCGGCGGTGACGATATTCATGCCCCAGGCTGCCAGCGCACCAGCCATATCGGAGAACAGGTGCGCACGGTCCGGTGTGACGAGGGTGATTTCGCTAGTCTCGGCCGAATAGCGGAATCCGAGTTGGACCGGGTCTTCCTGGAAGCGCTGAGCCATCTCGAAGTCGCGCTTGACGTCGGCGGGCGTGCGGGTGCGGAGATAGCGCTCCGGAAAGCCGAGGAGGAATACTTCGACTTCCTCTTTGCGTCCGGGCAACAGAGTAGCAACGCGGTTGACAAGCTCCTTGCCGACGCGGGTGCTGACACGCTCCTCGTCGACGGTGCGGTCGAGGTAGCTCATGGTTGCGAGAAACAGGCGCCACAGATTCTCCGCTTTCCACGGCGTCAGAGCGTCGGGATGCACCGCCTGGATGTCCGCGTAAGTGAAGAGGGTAAGCATTCGCAGCGCCTCGGGAGTTTGAACCTTAGCAGCGAAAGCGCGGACGGTCTCGATATCGAAAATGTCACGACGGAGGGCGGAAGACATTTCGAGGTGATTGGCGATGATGCCGAGCAAAAGTTCGGTCTCGTATGTATCGAGTTCGAGGCGGTCCGCTACGTTTTTCGCCATGCGCGCAGACTCGCGGGCGTGATCTCCGGTACTTCGGCCCTTGCCGGTGTCATGAAGCAGGCCGGCAAGATAGAGGAGGGCCTGGTGCTGTACGTCGCGCAAGATGGCACCAAAACGTGCGGGCCACTCACCCATGGGGCCGTGCTGTGGCGTCTCGAGGCCGTGGAGAGTGTCGATGAGCACCATGGTGTGCTCGTCGACAGTGTAGCGATGATAGGCGTCGCGGATAACTAAGGCGTCGATGCCGTGGAACTCGGGAAGGATGAGCTCCAGGATCCCGATGGCGTGCATCGCGCGCAGCGTATTGCCAGCGTGACGACCGACAAGGACTTCGCGCAGGCGCCGCCAGAGCGCGGGGCCTTCTTCCAGGTGGGCGGATAGCAGCGGGATGGCGTGAGACATGCGCAGCTCAGTAGTGCGGTCGAGCCGAAGACCAGACCGGGACATTTCAGCAAAGAGTTGCAGGACGATCTCTGGGTCATGCGCGGGCTCGCCACCAGTGCCGGTGGGCTCTGCGAGGAACAGACGATTGTTTTCGACACGGAATCCGGAGGACGGCGGCTCAGCACGGCGCCGCGACCTGAAGATGCCGCCGCGGGTGACGACGTTCCAAGGCCCGCTGCGCTGCTTCTCAGGGACGGCATCAATCATGTGGTTCAAGCGACGCTCGACGACGCGAGCGTGGCGAAAATATGCGCGCATCCAATACGCAGCATCTGCCTCGCGATTTCCGGAACCATTGCCCTGGCTTCCCTGAGGGACGCCGAGGCGATCCAGACCAATTCGCTCTTGAGCGGCGTCATCCTGAGCCCGCCAGTCCAGCGTATTGTCATCGCGCTCGTGGCGAAAGTGGAGGAAGCAGCGGACTGTGAAGAGAAAATCGATGGCGCGGTGGAATTCCTCGCGATCGGCGGCCGATGAAGGATCGCCGGATTCGCTCGGGCGGAGCAGCGTCTCGAGCCATCCGCAGACGTGGACGTCGCGCAGGCCGCCGGGACAGTCCTTGATGCTAGGCTCCAGATGAAACAGGGTGTTGCCATATTTCTTATGGCGCTCTGCGGTAAGCTCAACGACGCCAGTGGCGATCTTGTGACCGTCCGATTCAAGCACCTTTGCATAGCCTACGGTCGCGAAGCGCTCGTACACGTTTGAATCGCCGGTCAAGAAGCGGTGATCGAGCTCGGCGAGTGCGAACTCGACATTGTCGGCTTCGAATCTTTCGGCTTCGTTACGTTTCCGGGTCTGCGGTGAGAGGCGAATACCGCAATCCCAGAGTTCCTGGCTGACGCGACGGATACTGTGCTTGACCTCGTCCTCGGAGATTTTGCTATCCAGCAGGAAGAGCAGGTCCACGTCGGAGTGAGGGAAAAGCTCACTGCGGCCATAGCCACCGAGTGCAAGCAAAGCGATGCCGGATCGCAGTGCCGGCGTGCGTTCCACGGCTTCGTCCCAGAGCCCGCGAACGAGCGAATCCATGGCTCTGGAGCGCGCGAGAATGGTCTCACGGCCGGAGCCGCCGGCGTTGAACGCGTCACGGATCGCCAGCATCTGCTGCTGGTAATTCTCGCGTGATCGAGTTCCTGCGCTCTCCTTCTCTGCCATATATGTGGGTGGTTGAATCTACAGCATACAGGCAGACGCGCAGCGAGACGAGAGCGCAGCACGATATAACGCATGCTGTGCACCCCCGATTTGCGAGTTTGGAGGTAGGTGTTAGCTATAAGGCGACTTCGCCACGTTCGTCGTTGCGGATACGGATGGCTTCGTCGATCCGGGTGACAAAGATCTTTCCATCGCCGATAGTGCCCGTGCGCGCAACGGAGATAATCGCGTTTACGGTGCGATCCACCATGTTGTCGGCGACAACGGTTTCCAGCTTGACTTTGGGAAGCAGGTCGACCGAGTACTCGCGTCCGCGATAGAACTCAGTGTGGCCTTTTTGACGTCCGTGTCCGCGGGCCTCGGTGATGGTCATTCCCTGTACGCCGATCTCGACCAGCGCGTCCTTGACTGCATCGAGTTTCGACGGCTGAATGACTGCTTCAATCTTCTGCATTGCTCTCCTACCCTTTCCTATGCTGCTGATGCACAAGCCTTGTCATAGTACGCCGGACGTTGCGAATCTCGCATCCTTCGAAACGTCTCGCTGTAACCCAAAGGATGTATCGATCTTCGTATGGCGCAGGATGCTCAGTGGGCCCACTCGTACCCTTCTTCGCCGTGCTGGGTGAGGTCAAGTCCCGTACGCTCCTGTTCGGCGGTGACGCGGAGGCCAATGGTCTTGTCGACGATAAACAGAATCACAAGCGTGCCGATGATGGACAGTCCCCATGCTATCGCGACGCCGATGATCTGGTGCAGGAACTGGGCCGCGTTCCCCTCAAAGAGGCCCGTCGGCTTACCGGCACCGAAGATCGGGTTGATGACGTTGTTCGCGAACAGACCAGTGAGAATAGCGCCAAGCGTGCCGCCCGCGCCATGCACACCAAAGGCGTCGAGTGAGTCGTCATAGCCGAAGAGGGCCTTGACGCTGACGACCATGAAGAAGCAGACCACCCCGGCGATGAGGCCGATCCAGATGGCGGCCATCGGCGTAACGAAACCGGAAGCAGGAGTGATGGCGACGAGACCGGCGACAGCACCCGAGATGGCGCCGAGTGCTGACGGCTTGCCGTTGCGGATCCATTCGGCCGCGCTCCAACTGATTGCGGCCGCGGCCGCGCCGAAGTGGGTGGCAACGAAGGCCGAGGTGGCGAGGGTTCCGGCCGCAAGTGCAGATCCGGCATTGAAGCCGAACCAACCTACCCACAGCAGGCAGGCTCCGATAAAGCTGAGAACGACCGAGTGGGGCTGCATGGCCTCTTTTGGATAGCCGATGCGTTTGCCAAGATAAAGCGCGGTGACCAGCGCCGAGACTCCAGAGGTGACGTGAACGACGGTGCCGCCGGCAAAGTCGAGGCAGGGAATGCGGCCGCTGGTTGCATTGAGTAGTCCGTGCACGCCCCAGACCATGTGGGCCATTGGGCTGTACACGACGATGCTCCAAAGGATCATGAACACGAGCATGGCCGAAAATTTCATACGCTCCGCAAAGGCGCCGGTGATGAGGGCAGGCGTGATGATCGCGAACATGAGCTGATAGACCATGAAGGTCTGCAGCGGGATGGTGGCGGCGTAATTAGGATCAGGCTGCAGACCGACGCCGTGCAAAAGGACATTATGTAAGCCGCCGATGAAGGCGTTGCCGGAGCCGAAGGCGAGGGAGTACGTGAGTAGCGCCCAGAGAATTGTGACGACCGCCATCATCGCAAACGTCTGCATCATGGTCGCGAGCACGTTCTTTTTCCGGACGAGACCCCCATAGAACAGAGCTAGGCCCGGGCCGCTCATCATGAGGACAAGCGCGGCGGAGACGAGCATCCAACCGTTGTCGCCTGCGGTCTGCGCATTGGCGATTGTGGTGGATTGAGCCGCGAGCTGCTTCTCCAGCGTCGCAATACGTTCGGAGTCGGGGGTGGCTGGCGCGGCCGAGGTCGTCGCGACCGGCTGAGCATAGGCAGCGAACCCAACGAAGAGCGGCGCGGCGAAGAGTAATCCCAAACACAGAACGACCAGCGGGTACCGGGTAAAGCCAGAACGCATCGTGCGAATCCTCTGAAAGAGTATGGGCGGTACAGGGTGTGGGTGTTTCGGCGTGCACGGGCGTGGCCAGCTTTTCAGGAGTGTGCGGACACGAACATCTGCAGCCTTGCGTACTGTACACCAGCCGAACTGACCAGCCAACCGGCCGAACAGATTGGGCCGCGCCACGAGGCAGGAGCAGCCACCCATGGGAACAGTCACGGCGGCCAACCGTGGCTTTGACTAGTGCATCACAAGCCCCTGATTCTACAAGTAAGCGAGGAAGAGTAACCAAGGTGAGGGCAGCCCGAGATTTATACTGAGAATCACCCATGACTACTCCTGCAGATCAAACCAGCAGCAACGGGCGCCCCACTGATACGCCCCAGCACGGTGACCGTTATCTCTTTGGCTCCCTGGACAGCTTCGGCAAAAACCGCGAGAAGCTTCGAGAAGTGAACTGGGGCTACGACCAGCAGGAAGGAGTCGTACTTGCCTCTCTGGACGCCGCAATCAACTGGGTTCGCAAGAATTCGGTGTGGCCCATGACCTTCGGGCTCGCGTGCTGCGCGATTGAAATGATGTCGATGGGCGGTTCGCGGTATGACATCGCCCGATTCGGGGCGGAGGTCTTCCGGCCCTCCCCTCGGCAGAGTGACCTCATGATCGTGGCCGGACGCGTCTCGCAGAAGATGGCCCCGGTAATCCGAAGACTTTATGAGCAAATGCCGGAGCCGAAATGGGTGATTTCGATGGGCGCCTGTGCAACCTCAGGGGGCGTCTTCAATAATTACGCGTTAGTCCAGGGAATCAACCAGGTGATCCCAGTGGACATCTATGTGCCGGGATGTCCGCCACGACCGGAGCAGTTGCTCTATGCGATCACCCTGCTTCAGGAGAAGATCCAGCAGGAGCGTGGGACGATGAGGAAGACCTTGAACCTTTCGTGAGGCACTCGCGAAGGGGTGAGAAAGAGCCGTAACTGACCAGATGCAGCAAATTTTTTTAGTGCCGCGACCTAGCCGATGAGTGGTAAGCCTGTCTAGTGTAAGCAATTTAGGCGGGAATTTTCCCTGGACTTGACCGTGAACTGCGATACACTCTGGTTGACCTGTTTACGCGGTTTAGATGCCACGAGCAAGGCACGCTTTAACTGATTTTGTGGAGGAAGACGGATGACTTATCGCCCGTTTCGTAGTTTTGGCCGGATGATGCTGGCTGTATGTGCAGTTAGCCTTGGTGCAGTAAGCATGGGTGCACAGACACCCGCCTCATCGACCCCTGCAGCACCTGCAGCCGGTCCTAACCCATCGAGAGCGGATGTTTTTCTGGGCTACTCATATTTCGGCGCGCATGGGGTTCTGAAGCCTGCCGGAATTCCCTATTCGTCGATAGACGTCGGTGCCATTGGCAGCGTCGCCTATTATTTCAACCGGTATTTCGGCGGCGAAGTTATCTACTCGAACCACCCAGATGGCAATAACGATGGTTTCTCGGGTGTTTCTGCAGGACCAATTATCCGCCTGCCGATGGAGGACTTCACGGTCTTTGCGCATGGTCTTGCCGGCGCCGGGCGCTTGGGTGGCCCGAACAGTGAAAATCCTTCTACCTTGGAACACGAACCCTATCGCTGGGGCCCGGCGCTCACAGCGGGCGGCGGCATGGACTACGACCTGCCGTTCTTCGATAACCGGTTCAGCCTTCGTTTGTTCCAGGTTGACTACCGCTATATTCACGCAAATTATGGGCCGTACACGCAGATTCCAACGAGCGGCGTCCTCGGCGGCCGCGCGAACATAGGGGCTGCGCAGCTGAGCACCGGGATCCTGATGCACTTTGGTCACGTAGTTCCTCCGCCTCCGGTTGCATACAGCTGCTCGGTGGCACCTGCCAGCGGCTATCCCGGTGACCCGATCACGGTTACTGGAACGGCGACGAACTTGAATCCGAAGAAAACCGCCACCTACAGCTGGACTTCCACGGGCGGCACCATTTCCGGAACTAGTAGCACGGCGAACATCGACACTAAGACCGCTGCTCCGGGCACGTACACGATTACGGGTCACGTGACCGAGGGTAACAAGCCGGGCCAGGCTGCTGATTGCACTGCACAGTTCACGATCAACGCATTCCAGCCACCGACGGTAAGCTGCTCGGCGAATCCGACCTCGGTGAACCCGGGTGACTCGGCTACCATCACTACCACTGCCAGCAGTCCGCAGAACCGTCCGTTGACCTACAGCTACACGGCGACAGCCGGCAACGTCAGCGGTACGAGCTCGAGCGCTACTCTGTCGACCTCTGGTGCATCTCCGGGTCCGATCACTGTAACTTGCAACGTGGCTGACGATAAGGGCAACACGCAGTCATCGACCACGACGGTGAACGTAATCCAGCCGCCTCCGCCGCCCCAACCGCCGGCTCCGGCTCCAACCACGTCGAGCCTCTGCTCGGTGACGTTTGGACGCGACAAGGCTCGTCCGGCCCGCGTGGACAACGAAGCCAAGGCTTGCCTTGACGAAGTTGCCCTCGCCCTGCAGCGCACTTCCGACGCCAAGCTTGCTCTGATCGGCAATGACAAGGCAACGAAGAGCAAGAACGCTCGCAGGAGCCTGGGAGCGCAACGTGCGGTAAACACTAAGGACTACCTGGTGAAGGAGAAGGGTATTGATGCTTCCCGCATCGATGTCTACACCGGCACCGGCGATGATCCGACGGTAACGAGCACGCTGATTCCGACAGGCGCAACGTTCGACAACTCGAGCGTCACTCCGGTGGGCGACAACGTGAAGGCTGTACCCCGTACGGGCCGCCGGAGCAGCAGAAGGAAGTAAGCGCTCCAGAACACGAACCACAAAGGCTGACTGGCTACCCAGTCAGCCTTTGTCTTGCACGTAAGTGGGAGGGCGGCCGATCACGGATTCGCCCAAGATGAATCCAATTGAAAAGGATGGTATGGGGTTGAAAGTGACACAGCGGTGGGTTGGGATACTCTGCGCGACGGTGCTCCTGTCGGTTTCTGCCTCGCGCGCATTTGCGGCAAAGTGGCTTCCGATTGGGCCCGAGGGCGGCGACGCTCGAGCTTTTGCGGTGGACCCTAAGGACCACCAGCACATCTATCTGGGGACGGCAGCGGGCTGGCTGTATCAGACCCGTGATGGCGGGGCGCACTGGGAGAGAATGATTCGCGTGGCTGACCGCGATGACCTGGTGATCGACAACATTCTGGTCGATCCGACGGATGCGAAGCACGTCATCATCGGTGCTTGGGCTCTGTCGGAAAAGCCGGATGGTGGAATATATGAGAGTCACGATGCGGGCACGAACTGGACACCGGTGGCGGATATGGCAAAGCAGTCGGTCCGGGCGCTCTCGGAGGCGCTATCGGATCCCAGGGTGATGGTCGCCGGCACCCTTGAAGGGGTGTTTCGATCAGAAGATGCTGGAGCGCACTGGAGGCGTATCAGCCCGCCGGAGAACAAAGAGATCCATGAAGTCGAATCGATTGCTATTGACCCCGTGGACGCAAAAACGATTTACGCAGGAACCTGGCATCTGCCCTGGAAGACCACGGACGGAGGTGCAAACTGGTCGCCAATGACGAAAGGCATCATTGTGGACTCGGATGTGTTTTCGATCATCGTCGACCCAAAGACACCGAGCGTTCTCTACCTCAGCGCGTGCTCCGGAATTTATAAGAGCGTTGACGGCGGCTCGAATTTCAAAGGCGGAGTAGGCGTAAATAAGGGACAGGGCCTCCCCTCCACAGCGCGCAGGACACGAGTGTTGATGCAGGACCCAAACTCGCAGCCTGTGGTGTATGCGGGCACGACTGAAGGCCTGTACCGCAGCGATGATGCAGGAGGGGAATGGAAGCGTCACACGGGTTCCAACGTAATTGTGAACGATGTTCTCGTGGATCCCTCCGACTCCAAGCATGTGTTGCTGGCGACCGATCGAGGCGGGGTGCTGATCAGTCATGACGGCGGAAACAACTTCGACCCTTCGAATGCGGGCTTCTCACAGCGACAGGTCTCATCATTTACGCAGGACCCGAAAGATCCCGCTCGGCTGTATATCGGCGTGGTGAACGACAAGGAACTCGGCGGGGTTTTCGAGAGCCGGACGGGAGGCACAAGCTGGAAGCAGGTCAGCGCCGGATTGGATGGGCGAGATATTTACAGCTTGGGAATGACTGCGACGGGACTTCCGATCGCTGGTACTTCGCACGGTATTTTCCTGCTGAAGGATGGGATGTGGAAGCGTTCGCCGGCAAGCCTGGTTCCGCCGCCGGCGCCACGGAAACAACCCGTACGACCCGTGGCTCGTAAAGGAGCTGCGAAAGCGGTAGCACCTGCTACTGTGAAGGCGGTGATAAGCACTCGCATCCCGCCCGGCAAGACTTTCGATGGGTCAGTATTCGGTATCGCGACCACCGGAGACAAAACTTATGCCGCGACCTCGCAAGGGCTGCTGAGTACTTCCAACGATGGTGCAATGTGGAATTTGGTCGCCGGCATGCCAGCTACAGAGTGGCGTTTCGTCGTCGCGAATAAGGGTGTGGTTGCCGTAGCGAATTTGACCACGATCAAGTTATCGACCGATGGTGGTCAAAATTGGCAGACGGTCACGCCGCCATCGGAGTTGAAGATGCTGGAGGCGTTAGCTGTCGATGCGGACGGGCGAGTCTGGACCGGTGGACGACAGGGTGCCTTCTACAGTGCCGATCAGGGCGCCACGTGGACAATGCCGAAAGACTTGTATGCCCGCAACATCAACAACATGTACTTCGACGAGACGGGCAGCCGGATTTTGCTGACCACCGGAGGACGAGCCACCGAAGCGTTCGCCGTCGACCTGCCAGCTATGAAAGTGCGGGCGTGGGACACCGGGTGGAAGCTTCGACTGCTCCGCCCCATTGGGGACCATTTTGCTGCTGCGACTATGTTTGATGGCATGATCGTGCAGCCGAAGATGGTCGATTCCGCGCAGGTGACGGGCCGATAGGGGCGATTAGAATAGGACCAAGATGAGTTCTTCTCAGTCGGGTTTCGGTATACGTGGCGTGGTTTCGCAGTTGCGGCCGCGCCACGGCTTTCAGACCGAGGACCCGGCCCTGCGTTCGATCGCAACCAAGGTGGAGAATGGGCAGCGGCTGACCTTTGACGATGGCCTGGCGCTCTATCGCAGCGGTGACATCCTCGCAATTGGCTGGATGGCGAATGCTGTGCGCGAGCGGATGCACGGTGACATTGCATATTTCAATGTCAACCGGCACATCAATCCAACCAATGTCTGCGTCGCAAGCTGCAGACTGTGCGCCTTCGGGCGGAAAAAGGGTGAGAGCGGCACCTACACGATGGCGCTGGAAGAGTCGTGGGAGACGGCCGGGAAAGGGCTGACCGAGGCTGTTACAGAATTTCACATCGTAGGGGGGCTGCACCCGGATCTTCCGTTTGAATACTTCATGGATCTGGTGCGAGGTCTCAAAGAGCGCTATCCGAAGGTCCACATCAAGGCGTTCACGATGGTTGAGGTCGCCTTCCTGGCCAAGCGCGGCAAGATGACGATCGAAGAAACGCTCCGGCACATGAAGAAGGCGGGAGTCGATTCCTGCCCGGGGGGCGGAGCCGAGATCTTTGCTGATCGAGTGAGACATATTATCTGCGACCACAAGATCGACGGTGGCGAGTGGCTCGAGACGGCTCGCTTGGCGCATAAGACGGGGCTGAAGTCCAACGCCACAATGTTGTACGGCCACGTGGAGAACGACGAGGATCGCGTGGACCACATGCTGCGTCTCCGTGAGGTTCAGGATGAGACCAGCGGTTTTCAAACCTTCATTCCACTCGCGTTCCATCCGGATAATACGGCCCTAGCCCATATTCCCAAGACCACCGGCATGATGGACCTGAAGCAGATTGCGATCGGTCGTTTGCTGCTAGACAACTTCCCTCATATCAAGAGCTACTGGCAGATGGTGTCGCCCGAGATGGCGCAGATTTCGCTCCGCTTCGGTGCGGATGACATCGACGGAACGGTGATCGAGGAGAAGATC
>Ga0207705_10004147_pt1 | contig 10995 bp, 9 predicted proteins | sample KBSC13metaG_FD_184314 | JGI IMG/M metagenome (GOLD analysis project Ga0207705, IMG submission 184314) | Corn rhizosphere microbial communities from Kellogg Biological Station, Michigan, USA - KBS C1-3 metaG (SPAdes) (version 2) | ecosystem: Host-associated > Plants > Roots > Rhizosphere > Soil ...
GCATCGGCCTGGTCGGTGATCAGCACCAGCGAACCGCCACTGGCCTTGCCGTCGCGGATCAGTTCCACGCCGCGCTCGATCGCCGCCGCCGCGTTGTCGCCGTCCACCGGCATAGTGTCCGGCGCCATCGCCTCGAGCAGGTCGTCGAGGCTGCGTGCGTCGGAGGTCAGCGGCGCCACCACGAATGCCTCGCCGGCGTAGCCGACCAGCGCGTTGAGGCCGTCCTGGTTGGCGTGCAGCAGGTCGCGCGCCTTGTAGCGCGCGCGATCGAGCCGGCTCGGCGTCACGTCGCGCGCCAGCATGTGCTGCGACAGCGAGATCGCCACCACCTGCGCCGCGCGGCTCGCATACAGCGGCTGCTCGACGCGGCTCCAGGTCGGCCCGGCCAGGGCCAGCGTACACAGCGTCCAGCCCAGCGCGAACAGCCACAGCGGCAGACTGCGGTTGCCGGCCCGCCCGCGCAGCAGATGCGGCAGCAGTTCGGCGTCGACCAGCCGCGAGAGTTCCACCTGCGCCACGTTGCGGCGCACGCCGAGCCAGCCCAGCAGCGGCAACAGGAGCAGCGCGGCCAGCCACCACGGCCGCAGGAAATGGAATGGCTGCAGCAGTTCGTTCATGCGGGCAGCTCCCGCGTACGCGCGAAGCGGCGCGGCACGATCACCAGCAACAGCAGCGCGATCGCGGCCAGCAACGGCCAGCGGAACAGCTCATGCCGCGGACGCAGCGAGGGCCCGTGCTGCGGCATCGGCTCCAGCGCGTCGATCGCGCGGTAGGCATCGGCCAGCTCGCCGCTGTCGGTGGCACGGAAGAAACGTCCGCCGGTCTGCGTGGCGATGTCGGTGAGCATGTCGGCATCGAGGTCGGCCGACGGATTGACCAGCTGGCTGCCGAAGAAACCGGGGATGCGCATCCGCGTGGCGCCGATGCCGATGGTGTAGATGCGCACGCCGGCCGCCTTCGCCGCGCGCGCCGCGTCGCGTGGCGCGATGCTGCCGGCGTTGTTGACGCCGTCGGTGAGTAGCACCAGCACGCGCGCCTGCTCGGGCAGCGCGGCCAGCCGCTTCACTGCCACCGCGATGGCGTCGCCGATCGCCGTCTCCGTGCCGGCCAGCCCCACCGCCGCACCCTGCAGTTGCGCGCGCACCGCAGTGAGGTCGTAGGTCAGCGGCGTCACCAGGAAGGCCTGGCTGCCGAACAGGATCAGCCCCATCTCGTCGCCGCTGCGGCGGCTGATGAAGTCGCCGGCGATCGCCTCGACCGCGCCGAAGCGGCTGACGTCCTGGCCGGCCAGCTGCATGTCGCCGGTGCGCATGCTGCCGGACAGGTCCACCGCCAGCATCAACGCGCGCCCGCTGCGTTGCTGCGCCTGCGGCGGCCCCACCCATTGCGGCCGCGCCGCCGCAGCGAGCAGGCACAGCCAGGCCAGTGCCAGCAGCCACGGCGCGGCGCCGCGAGCGCGGTTGCTGGCGACCGTAGCCAGTCGCACACCCGGCTGCGGCAGGTGCAGCGCCTGCCCCGGTGCGGCCGGACGCAGCCAGCGGCGCAGCAGCCATGGCAGCGGCAGCAGCACGATCACCCAGGGCCAGGCGAACTCAGGCATCGGCGTGCTCCGTCGCGGAAGGCTTCCAGCTTGCCGGCTTCAACGCCAGTTGCAGCCACGCCTTTACGGCCGTCACGCTGGCTGCATGGTCGAACGATGCGGGTGGACGATAGATCTGCTGGTCCAGCGCCAACAGTTGCTGCAGCGTGGCGGCATCGATCGGTACCCGCGCCAGCGTCTGCCGCCAGGCGTCGCCGCGTTGTCGCGCGGCTCGCGCATCGTGCTGGCGTGCCACCCGGCGCAGCAACTGGTGCAGCGCGCTCGCCAATGCAGGCCCATCGCCGTCGCGCTGATGCTGCCGTGCGAGCCGATCGAGTTCGCGCAGCACCTGTCGGCGCTGGCGAAGCGCGCGACGATGCCGTCGCCACCACCAGAGGCCGGCCAGCAACAGCGCCAGCAGCAGCACGGCGAGCGCCCACCAGCCCGGCGCCGGTGGCCACCAGGGCGGCGCCGGCGGCAGATGGATATCGCGCAGCTGCGGGCCGGGCGATGGCGCAGGCGGCAGTCTCATCGCGCCGGCCTCCGCGCACCCAGCAGGCCGCTGACCGCATCGAACGCATCAACCGTGGTGTCGATGCTGTTCCAGCGCAGGCCCAGCGATTGCGCCAGTTCGCCCAACCGGGCCGGACCGGCGCCCAGCGCACGCTGGAAATCGCTGCGTTGGCGCTCGGACTGCAACAGCACTTCACAGCGTTCGCCGGCATGCTCCAGCGGATAGCGCCCCGGCGGGGCCGGCGCCAGTTCCAATGTATCGGCCACCACCAGCACGCTGACGCCGGCGTGCCGGCCCAGGTCGAGCAGGCGCTGCCGTGCCGATGCGTCGCAGCTGAATCCGTCGCTGACCAGCAGCACGCGGCTGGCACCATGCAGCACACGGCTGGCGCGGCCCAGCGCATCGGACAATGGCTCGACTCGATCGGACGCGGGCTGCGCATCCCATTCGGCCAGCGCGCCGCACACCGCCAGGGCACCGCGCGGCCCGGCCTGCGGCCGCAACAACAGGTCGGCGTGGCCGAACGCCATCACCCCGACCCGCTCGCCGGCGCGTACCGCGTACCACGCGGCGGCGGCCGCGGCACGCGCCGCCTGCACCGACTTGAAGCGCGTCCGCGTGCCGAAACGCATGCTGGCGTGGGTATCGAGCACGATCAGAAGACAGCCTTCGCGGTCTTCCTGGAACAGTTTGGTATGCAGCTTGCCGCTGCGCGCGGTGAGCCGCCAGTCGAGCCGGCGCACGTCGTCGCCGGCCTGGTACACGCGCGACTCGGCATAGTCCATGCCGCGGCCGTATAGACGGCTGGACTGCTGGCCGCTGCGCGCGGCACGGCTGAGCAGCGGCGCCATGCGCACACGGCCGACCCGCGCGCGCAGCGCGATCAGTTCGGCCAGCGCAACCTGGCTGCGGCCGTCACCGTCCATACGATGTGGCGCAACGGCGTTCACGGCAGCGGCACGAGATCCAGCAGGCGGTCGATCACCTGGTCCGGCCGCACGCCTTCGGCCTCCGCCTCGTAGCTGAGCAGCACGCGATGGCGCAGCACCTCGTGGGCAATGCCATGCACGTCCTCCGGCAGCACGTAATCGCGACCGGCCAGCCACGCCTGCGCGCGCGAGCAGCGGTCCAGCGCGATGGTGGCGCGGGGACTGCCACCCCAGGCGATCCAGCGCTTCAGTTCCGGTCCGTAGCGGCCGGCATCGCGGGTGGCCAGCACCAGCTGGGTCAGGTACTCCTCCAGTGCCGGCGCCATGTGCACCGCCATCGCCGCATCGCGCGCGGCGAACACGTCAGCCTGGCTGAGCAAGGCCGGCGGCGCGGCGACGGGATGGGCACGACGATTGGCCTGCTCGCGTGCCAGCTTGAGGATCGCCAGTTCGGCGACCGCATCCGGATAGCCGATCGTCACGTGCATCAGGAAGCGGTCGAGCTGGGCCTCCGGCAGGGTGAACGTGCCTTCCTGCTCGATCGGGTTCTGCGTCGCCATCACCATGAACAGCTCGGGCAACTGCCAGGTGCTGCGACCGACGGTGATCTGCTGCTCGGCCATCGCCTCCAGCAGCGCGGACTGCACCTTGGCCGGCGCACGGTTGATCTCGTCGGCCAGGATGATGTTGTGGAACAGCGGGCCGCGCTCGAACTCGAAGCTGCCGGACTGCGGGCGGAACACGTCGGTGCCGGTGAGGTCGGCCGGCAGCAGGTCGGGGGTGAACTGCACGCGATGGAAGTCCGCCTCGATGCGCGCCGCCAACGCCTTCACCGCCGTGGTCTTGGCCAGGCCCGGCGCGCCCTCGACCAGCAGATGACCGTCGGCCAGCAAGGCCACCAGCAGGCAGTCGATCAGGTGCGGCTGGCCGATGATGCATTGCTGCAGGTCGTCGCGCAGTTGCACGAACGACTGCTGCAGACGACTCGGCGTTGAAATTTCGGGCATATCCATGAGCGGGTTCCGTTCTTGACGTGACAGCGGCGCAGCCCGGTGCGCGGCAGGATGCAGCGGACCGGATGGCGTGCTACAGACCATCGGCAACGCAGGAAGTTTAATCGGCCTCCGGCAGCCTGGCCGAAGCACATAAAAAAAGAGGCGGCCGAAGCCGCCCCTTTCACTGCAACCTTGCGCGATTACTGCAACGTGTCGCTGAGGATGCGCGGCGTCACGAAGATCAGCAGCTCGGCCTTGGTGTTCGTCCGCGATGTCTTGCGGAACAGTATGCCAATGCCGGGGATGTCGCCCAGGCCGGGCACCTTGGTCATGGTGTTGTTCTTGTTGACTTCGTAGATGCCGCCGAGCACCACGGTCTGCCCATTATCAACCAGCACCGAGGTGTTGATCTCACGGGTATCGATCTGCGGGACCTTTCCGTTCGGCGTATCGACGAAGGCAGCCAACGCGTCCTTCTTGACGTTGATCATCAGGTAGACCCGGTTGTCGGCGGTGATCGTCGGGGTCACCTTCAGCTCCAGCACCGCATCCTTGAACTGTACCGATGCCGTAGGAGCCGTGCCCGCGGTGGAGCTCTGATAGGTGACGTAGCCAATTTCCTGACCTTGGCGGATCACGGCCTCCTGCTGGTTGGCCGTAATCACCCGCGGGCTGGAAATCACTTCGCCCCGGCCCTCGGTCTGGGCTGCGGACAGCTCCAGATCGAGCGCGTAATTGGCGCCCAGGATGGCCAGCCCGAAACTGCCTCCCTTGAGGGACGTCGGCAAGTTCACGTTAAGCCCACCAGAACCGACGGTGCCGGGAGCGGTATTGTTGCCGATGGCTCCGCCCACCGAATCGCCAAGCTGCAACACCTGACCACTCGGGTTTGTTTGCTTGCCGGAGATACCGAACTTGGCGCCCAACTCGCGGGTGAAATCGTCGGTGGCGACCACGATGCGCGACTCGATCAGCACCTGCTGCACCGGCTTGTCCAGCACCGCAATCAGTTCACGCAGCTGCCTGATCTTCTCCGGCGTGTCGTTGAGCAGCAGCGTGTTGGTGCGCTCGTCGAACGACACGCTGCCCCGCGGCGACAGGAAGCCGCGCTGGGTGTTGCCTCCGCTGGAACCACCACCGCCCTGCTTGCTGCCACTGGTCAGCAGCGTGGCGATATCGGACGCCTTGCCGTAGCTGATCGGCACGTAGTCGGTGACCAGCTCGGCGGTGTCCTGCGCCTTCAGCTTGGCGTCGGCCACGTCCTGTTCGTACTTGGCCAGCTCGGCCTGCGGTGCGACCCAGATCACGTTGCCGTTGCGGCGCTTGTCCAGGCTCTTGGCACGCAGGATCACGTCCAGCGCCTGGTCCCACGGCACGTTGACCAGGCGCAGGGTGACACTGCCGCCGACGCTGTCCGACGCGACCAGATTGAGTTTGGAAATGTCGGCGATCAACTGCAGCGCCGAACGCACCGGGATGTCCTGGAAGTTGAAGGTGACCCGATTGCCGCTGTAGCTCGGCTCCTTGTCCAGCCTGGCCAGTTTCTCGTCCTTGGCAGCGGCTTTCTTCGGCGCCACCTCGACCACGTACTGGTCAGCGGTCTGGTAGGCCGAGGTCTCGACGTCGCCCTTGACCGCGATCTCCATGCGCGCACCACCGCCGTTGCCGGCGCGAGTGACGATGGACTGCACCGGCGTGGCGAAGTCCAGCGTATCCAGGCGCTGGGCGAGGTTGGCCGGCAGGTTCGCGTGGTCGATGGTGACTAGCACCTTGTCGCCCTTGCGTGTCATTTCGGCATTCGCGCCGCTGCCGCTGAAGTTGATCAGCACGCGGCCTTCGCCGTTCGGGCCGCGACGGAAGTCGATGTTGGAGATGGCCGGACCGGCCGATGACGACGGCAGCGCCTTGGTCGGGTCGATCGTGGACGCGGTGGTCACGGACTGGTCCGTGCTGCCGTTGTTGACGGTCAACACCAGGCTGCTGCCTTCGACGCGCGAGCGGTAGCTCGACTCTCGCATCAATTCGACCACCACGCGGGTGCGTCCGCCGGCCGATACGGCGGATACGCCGGAGGTCGAGCCCTTGCCGATGTCCAGGTGTCGGGGTGCCGCGTTGTCGGTGTCGGCAAAGTCGACCGCGATGCGCGGCGGATTGCCGGTGGTGAAGATCTTCGGCTCCGGTACCGGGCCATCGCCGAAGTCCATGTGCAGCTCGACGCTGCCGCCAGGCAGTGCGTCGTAGCTGATGTTCTTCAGCGTGGTGGTGGCCGCCATCGCAGCGCTGGCCCAGGTGGCGCCGGCGATCAGCAGGCCCATCAGCATGTAACGGCTCGCATGGCGCATGACACGGCCCCGGACGGATTGGATTTGGTTGGTCATTGCATCAGCCCCTGTCTACCTATTTCGCGTCAAGCGCGATGCTGGCCGGACGTTCCATCCAGCCACCATTACCGTTGGATACCAGCTCGACCAGGTCGATATGGTCTTCGCTGATCGCCGTGATGTGCCCGTAGTTCTGGCCCATGTATTCGTTGACATGGACGCGATGGATCACACCACCCGGGTCCTTGATCAGCACCTCCATGCCCGCACCGGTACCGACCGTGCCCACCATCTTCAGGCTGTCCAGCGCGAACAGCTCCAGCGGCTGCTTGGCGCGGTTGGCGTCGGGTCGCGGGCCGCTGGTGGCGTTGTTGTTGTCCAGCTCGGCCGTGCTCGGGCTGAACGGATCACGCCGATCCTGGTCGTCGTACTTGAACGTCTCGAATGTCTTGATCACCGGCAACGGCTGGATCGGCGCGCCCTTCTTGGCCTTTTCCTGGGCAACCCAGGTGCGCAGGTCGGACATGCCGCGGGTGCAACCGGCCAACACCAGCACGGCACCAAGCATCAGCAGAACACGCGCCACGCGGGTTGGCTTGATGGCTGTCAGCTTGTTCATCATTTCGCCCCCCCCGCCTTCTTGCCGGCGCCAGCAGTGGAGCTCTCTTCGTCATCCAAATAGCGGTAGGTCTTCACGGTGCCCTGCAGAACCAACTGACCGTTCGAGGTGCCATCGCCCTTGCTGGGCGATTTCGGCGTCAGCGAGACGTCATGCAGGGTCAGGATGACCACTCGAGGCAGCGAAGCCACGCCGCTGATGAACGCGCCGAACTGATGGTAGGTGCCGGTCATGCGCAGCGTGATCGGCTTCTCCGCGTAGAAGTCCTTTGGAGTTTCCGGCCCGGGCTGGAACAGCTCGGTCTCCAGACCAGCGGACTGCGCGGTCTGCGAGATGTCGATCAGCAATTCGGGCATCTCGGTCTTGCTGGGCAGCTGGCGCAGCAACTGCCGCAGCATGTCCTGCATCTCGTCGAGTTGCTGTTGCAGCGCCTCCAGGTTGACCGACTTGGCCTGCTTGGTGGAGAACTCCTGCTTGAGCTGGTCTTCCTTGCCGGCCAGCGTCTTCAGGCTGTCCTGCTGGTCACTGACGAAGAAGTACCAGCCCACCAGCAGCACAAAACCCATCAGCAGGACGGTGAAGAAGATCTTGACCGATTGCGGCCAACCACCGACGTTGTTGCGGTCGAGGTTCTGGAGATCGTTGAAGAAACTCATGATCCGGCACCTCCCGTGGCGGCTGGCACACTCACCGGATTGGCTTCCGGGGTAGCCGTTGTCGCGGGCTTCGCCGGCGAGGTGGCCGCCTTGGCTGCCGCACCAAGCGCCGCCGGCACCGCCGGAGCCGCGCCGGAGCTGGCGCCGGCCGGCGACACCGGGGTCTTGCCGTCGATTTCGTCGGACTTCGGCTTGCTCAGCAGCACGTTCAGGCCGAACACATACGGCATGCGGGTGCCGTTATGCGTGTTTTCAGTCTTGCGCAGATCGGCATGGCCCATCCACGGCGAAGTCTCGATGTTGCGCATGTATTCGGCGACGCTGGCATTGGACTGGGCTACGCCGTCGAGCGACATGGATTGGCCGCTCTGCTTCAGGCCGGACAGGCGCGCGCTGGTGGGAATCGTCTTCACCAGTTCGTCGAACAGATGCACCATCTGCGAGCGGTCGGCCTGCAACTGCTCGATGATCTGCTTGCGTGCGAGCAGATGCTCACGCACCTTTTCCAGGTCCTTGATCTTCGCGATGCGCACGTCGAGTTGCTTGATCTCGGTCTGCAGGTAGGCGTTGCGCTCGTTCTGGTTGTCGATACGCTGGTCCATCCAGAAGACCCACAGCAGCAGCACGCCCAGCGCCACCACGAAGGCGGCGACGAGCTGCATGTAGAACTCGCGTTCGCGCTGCTTGCGCCGCTCGGCGCGCCACGGAAGTAGATTGACGTGTGCCATCAGTCGAAGCTCCTCAAGGCGAGGCCGACCGCAATCATCAATGCGGGAGCGTCCTGCGCCAGCGACTGTGCCTGCACCCGTGGCGACAGCGACATGCGGGCCAGCGGATTGGCGACGATGCAGGGCACGCCGAGCTGCTCTTCCAGCATCGGTCCCAGCCCCTCGATCGAGGCGCAGCCGCCGGCCAGCACCACCTGGTCGACCTTGCTGTATTCGCTGCCGGCAAAGAAGAACTGCAGCAGGCGGCTGATCTGCTGGATCAGCGACTCCTTGAACGGCTCCAGCGCCTCGGTCTCGTAGGACTCGGGCAGGCCACCCTTGCGCTTGGCGCGGCCGGCTTCCTCGTAGGAGAGCCCGAAGCGGCGCATGATCTCGTCGGTCAGCTGCTTGCCGCCGAAGACCTGTTCGCGCGAGTAGATCGTGCGCTGGTTGCGCAACACCGACAGCGTGGTCATGGTGGCGCCGATGTCGACCACCGCCACCAGAGCGTCACGACCGACGTTGAGCTGGTCGGCGATCATCGCAAAGGCGTTCTCCATCGCGAACGCCTCGACGTCGATCACCGCGGCGGTGAGCCCGCCCAGATCCAGCGCGGCCACGCGCATGTCGACGTTCTCGGTACGCGAGGCCGCCAGCAGCACGTTGTTCATGTCGGGGTTGTCGCGGACCGGACCGAGCACCTCGTAGTCGAGGCTGACTTCGTCGATCGGGTACGGGATGTACTGGTTCGCCTCGACCTGGATCTGGCCTTCCAGATCATCGTCGGAAAGCTCGGCAGTCATCGGGATGATGCGCGTGATCACGGCCGACCCGGCCACCGCGGCAGCGGCGTGCTTGAGCTTGGAGCCCGAGCGTGCCAGCGCGCGACGGATCGCATCGCCCACCGCCTCGATCTCGACGATGTTCTTCTCGACCACGGCGTTCGGCGGCAACGGCTCGACCGCGTAATGCTCAACGCGATAGCGACCGCCCGCCTGACTTAGCTGCAGCAGCTTGACGGCAGTCGAACTGATGTCGACACCAATCAGCGCCGGCTTCTTCGGTGTAAAGAGCCCCACGGTGTTTCCCCCTTGCCGCTGACGCCCGTAGCCAGAATCCTGGCGGGGTGCGCAATGGCATTAAATCGAAAAAATAACGTAATGGCAACGGTCTACGGGAACTTTCTCATGTGATTGGCGTGATGCCCGCCACATTTAAGGCAAACCCCCTGTTGGCCTGACCCTTGCTTTGGAGGCCGGTTTTTGTATTGGTCGACCGCTGCTCATGTGGGGAATACTCCTACATCTATACTCTGTCATGTTTTGACTCAGGTCTCGCTATCCCCACACCATGCAAATTTTCAAACGCTTGTTGCGCTGGGCTCTGATCCTGGCCTTTTCCGGTTTGCTCCTGGCAATTGTCGCGGTGGGTGTGGCGTATTGGCTGATCGCCCCGAGGCTCCCTTCGGTGGCCGAGTTGAAGAACTATCCGATGCAGGTGCCGCTGCGCGTGCTGAGCGCCGACGGCAAGCTGATCGCCAGTTTCGGCGAGACCCGGCGCATCCCGGTGGACATCGAGAAGGTGCCGGACCGGCTCAAGCATGCCGTGCTGTCGGCCGAGGACGCGGACTTCTACCACCACCCGGGCGTGGACTGGCACGGCATCGTGCGGGCCGGCTGGCATGTCGTGGTGACCGGCGGCGACAAAGGCCCCGGCGGTTCGACGATCACCCAGCAGGTCGCCCGCAACTTCTTCCTGAGCCCGGAAAAGCTGTATTCGCGCAAGCTCACCGAGATCTTCATCGCGCTGCGCATCGAGCACGAACTCACCAAGGACCAGATCCTCGAGCTGTACCTCAACAAGATGTTCCTCGGTCACCGCTCGTACGGCGTGGCCGCGGCCGCCGAGTACTACTACGGCAAGACGCTGGACCAGCTGACCGTGGCCGAATGCGCGCTGATCGCCTCCACCTTCCAGTTGCCGTCGGTGGTCAACCCGATCAACGGACAGAAGCGCGCGATCGCCCGGCGCAACTGGGTGCTGGGCGAAATGCTGCGCCACGACTACATCACCAAGGCCGTGTACGAGCAGGCGATCGCCGAGCCGAACCATGCCTACCCGCATGAGCAGCCGATCGAGGTGGACGCCCCCTACCTCGCCGAGATGGTGCGCCGGCAGGTGCTCGACCGTTTCGGCAACGATGCGCTGACCGAAGGCTACGTGGTCAGGACCACGGTGCAGAGTGGCCGCCAGCAGGCTGCCGTGGAAGCAGTGCGCGACGGGCTGATCGCCTATGACCGCCGGCATGGCTGGCGCGGACCGGAAGCCCACCAGGACCTGCCGGCCGGCGCCGGCGAAGCGGATTTCGACAACCTGCTGGCCAACTACGGCAGCGTCTCCGGCATGCAGCCGGGCATCGTCACGGCCAGCGACGCGAAGCAGGCGACGGTCTACCTGTCCAGCCACGAAAGCGCGATCCTCGACCTGGCCGGAGTGAGCTGGGCGCGTCCGCACATCAATGACGACCGCGTCGGCGCCGCGCCGACCCGGGTCGACGGCGTGCTCAAGCGCGGCGACATCATTCGGCTGGCGCGCGACGACAAGGGCGAGTGGCAGCTGGCGCAGATCCCCGCTGCACAGGCCGCGCTGACCTCGATCGAGCCGGAAGACGGTTC
>Ga0207705_10004148_pt1 | contig 10993 bp, 5 predicted proteins | sample KBSC13metaG_FD_184314 | JGI IMG/M metagenome (GOLD analysis project Ga0207705, IMG submission 184314) | Corn rhizosphere microbial communities from Kellogg Biological Station, Michigan, USA - KBS C1-3 metaG (SPAdes) (version 2) | ecosystem: Host-associated > Plants > Roots > Rhizosphere > Soil ...
GGTCGGTAAATTCTCTTTCACCCCTGAAGCGCTGGTTGATAACGGCCGCACCGTCATCGAGGCCGTGGTCAAGGCCCGTCCTGCGACGGCCAAGGGTGTGTTCGTGGAAAATGTGACGCTCAGCGCGACGATGTCGCCCGGTCTGAAGATCGACGCGTCTTCCTTCATCAAGATCTAATCGGAGACCTGAAATCATGCATCCTGCCAAAGCTAGTATCGTAGACGATCTCCAGAAGAAGCTGAACGCCTCGCCGTTCCTCTTTGTCGCGGACTATACCGGTCTGAAGGTCTCGCAATTTGCCGAACTCCGGAATCGCCTGCACGCGACCGGCGCCCGCTGCCACGTCGTCAAGAATACGTTCTTGCGCAAGGCGGCGAAGGAGGCCGGTTTGCCCGAGTTGGCCGAGCTGAAAGGCCAGACCGCCATCATCGTCGGCGACAAGGACGTAGCCGCCGCGGCCAAGGTCCTGAAGTCGTTCACCGCCGAGTTCAAGAAGCCCGAAGTGAAGACCGGCGTGGTCGACAAGGTTGTCGTCACGACCGATCAGATCAAGGCCATCGCCGATCTGCCGTCGCGCGAAATCCTGCTGGCGACCCTCCTCGGCGTCCTCAATGCCCCGGCGACCAAGCTCGTCCGCGTGCTCAACGAACCCGCTTCCTCGCTGGCCCGCCTGCTCAAGGCCAAGGCCGAGAAGGACGCAGCCTCCGCTCCCGCCGCGGCCGCAGCTCCCGAACCTGCTGCCGCTGCTCCGGAACCCGCCGCTCCCGCGGCCCCCGAAGCTGCCGCCGCTCCCGCGGCTGCCGCGACCGAAGAGCCACCCGCAGCGCCCGCTGCTTAACCCAAACTTTTGCCGGCTCCCGCCGGTGAATCCGCTGCCGGTGGCGCAATTGCCACCGATGGCAAATCAACAAAACAACCAATGGTTCCTCGTCGGGACAGCGGCTGCTGACCTGAAATCGCCCGAAGCTCCGGGTGGCGACGACACCGATCGAAAGTAAGAAGTGGGAATGAAGAAGTAGGAGGTCCGAAGCGCAAGTGCGCCGCGGCCACCTCCTGAATCCTGAATTCCACTTCCTAAATCCCAGTAATATGGCCGATACCAACACGTTAGTGGAACAACTCAGCGGACTCACCGTCCTGCAGGTCGCTGATCTCGTCAAACAACTCGAAGAGAAGTGGGGCGTGAGCGCCGCTGCTCCCGTCGCCGCTGTCGCTGCCGCGACCACCGGTGGTCCTGCCGCTCCTGCGGAAGAAGCGAAGACCGCGTTCGACGTTGTCCTCAAGGAAGCCGGCGGCAACAAGATTGCCGTCATTAAGGAAGTCCGTGCGTGCGTCGCCGGCCTCGGCCTCGCCGAAGCCAAGGCGCTCGTCGAGGGCGCTCCGAAGACCCTGAAGGAAGGCGTCACCAAGGAAGAAGCCGAAGAGATCAAGAAGAAGATCGAAGCGGCCGGCGCCAAGGTCGAGATCAAGTAATCTCCCTGCCAGCCGCGGGCCTCGTGCCTGTGGAACCTCCGGCAAACTTGCCGGTCGAACTGGCGAAACACTATCGTGCGTCCTGGCAAGAAAAATATCTCTTGCCAGGCGCCGATGAGTGTATCACATTCCCTCCTTTTCCCCGCGAGGCTCAATTCCTCGCGGTTTTCGTCTTGACTACCGTCATCGCCGTTTTCCCTAAAAACTTTTCCGCAGAGACACAGAAACGCAGTGGACGTCTTTCGTCCCCTGCGTTTCTGCGCCTCTGCCTTTTGGCGTCTCCGTCGATGCCTCCGGAAGCGGCACCCCAGTAATTTTTTTGACGCAAGTTCCGCGGGCTGGCCAGCGGAACTCAGCGATTCGAGCAGAAAGCCAGCCACCCGATCCTTACTTCCATGTCTGAACGCAAACACTTCGGCAAACTTCGCGAAGGCGCCGAGCCGCCAAACCTCATCGAAGTCCAACTCGATTCTTATGTCGAGTTCCTCCAGACGGACGTAACCCCGAGCAAGCGCAAGGTCACGGGCCTCCAGGCCGTCTTCAAGGAAGTCTTCCCGATCACCAGCTACGACGAGAAGGTCACCCTCGACTTCGCCAGCTACGATATCGGCGAGCCCAAGCTGAGCATCCGCGAGGCCATGCGCGAAGGCCAGACCTTCAGCGCCCCGCTGCACGTCACGTTCCTCCTCAAGGAAGAGCACGGCACCAAGGAAGAGAAGGTTTACATGGGCGAAATTCCGCTCATGACCCCGCAGGGCACCTTCGTCATCAATGGCGCCGAGCGCGTGGTCGTCTCCCAGTTGCACCGTTCGCCGGGCATCTGCTTCGAGTCCTCGCTCCATCTCAATGGCAAGGTCCTCTTCAGCTTCCGCATCATTCCCGATCGCGGCTCCTGGGTGGAAGTGCAGTTCGATACGAACGACCTCCTCTACGTCTATCTCGACCGCCGCAAGCGCCGCCGGAAGTTCCTGGCGACCACGTTCCTGCGCGCCCTGGGGTACGGCACCGACGAGGAGATCCTCAAGGTGTTCTACACCATCGAGAAGCTGAAGCTCAGCGAATCGCTCGAGGAAGAAGAGATCGCGACCAAGGTGCTGACCGCCGACGTCCGCGACGGCGAAATCACCGTGGCGCGCGCTTTCGAGCCGCTGACCAAGGCGACCATCCGCCAGATCATCGCCCTCGGCGTCAAGACCGTGGACGTAGTCGACACCAAGCTCGACGACACGATCATCAAGGCCCTGAAGAAGGACCCGGCGCACGACGAAGAAGAGGCGTTGAAGGACATCTACCGCCGCCTCCGTCCTGGCGACCCACCGACCGTGCCGAACGCGCGCGGCCTGCTCAAGCGCCTGTTCTTCGATCCGAAGAAGTACGATCTCGGCCGTGTCGGCCGCTACAAGCTCAACCAGAAGATGAAGCTGACCGTCTCCCAGGAGGAGCGCGTCATGACCAAGGAAGACTTCATCGCCGCGATGAAGTACCTCACCGGCCTGCGCCGGGGCGAAGGCACCCTCGATGACATCGATCATTTGGGTTCCCGCCGCGTCCGCACCGTCGGCGAATTGCTCGCCAACCAGTGCCGCGTGGGCCTCGCCCGCACGGAGCGCCTGGTCAAGGAGCGCATGACCTTGTTCGACGTGAACATCGAAGGCATGACCCCGCAGAAGCTGATCAATCCGAAGGCCTTGTCCGCGGTCATCCGCGACTTCTTCGGCCGCAGCCAGCTCTCGCAGTTCATGGATCAGACGAACCCGCTCGCGGAGCTCACCCACAAGCGCCGTCTTTCGGCCCTTGGGCCAGGAGGTCTCTCGCGTGACCGCGCCGGCTTCGAAGTCCGCGACGTTCATCCGTCGCACTACGGCCGCATCTGCCCCATCGAAACTCCCGAAGGTCCGAACATCGGCCTTATCTCGTCGATGTCCACCTTCGCCAAGATCAACGATTTCGGCTTCATCGAGACGCCGTATCGCAAGGTCATCAATGGCCGGGTCACCGACCAGATCGATTACCTCACCGGTGATCAGGAAGAAGCGTTCCTCGTCGCCCAGGCCAATGCGCCGATCGACGAAAAGGGCCACTACACGAGCGACAAGGTGAGCGTCCGCTACCGCGGGGACTTCCTCGAGGTCGAGCCGTCGAAGGTCCACTACATGGACGTTTCGCCGAAACAGCTCGTCTCCGTCGCCGCCGGCCTCATTCCGTTCCTTGAGCACGATGACGCGAACCGCGCGTTGATGGGCTCGAACATGCAACGCCAGGGCGTGCCGCTGCTCGTCAGTGAGGCTCCGCTCGTCGGCACCGGCATGGAAGGCAAGGTCGCCCGCGACTCCAAGGCCGTCATCGTCGCCGAGGCGAGCGGCAAGGTCGCCAGCGTCAGCGCCGATCTCATCGTCCTGACCAAGGACGGCGAAATGCCCGAAGGCAAAAAGAAGCTCAAGCACGACCCGGAAGAGGGGATCTACCTCTACGACCTGCGCAAGTTCATGCGCTCGAACGCCGGTACCTGCGTGAACCAGAAGCCGATCGTCAAGAAGGGCCAGCACGTGAAGAAGGGCGACGTCATTGCCGACGGCCCGAACACGGAGCAGGGCGAACTCGCCCTCGGCCGGAACGTGCTCGTCGCGTTCATGCCCTGGAACGGCTACAACTTCGAGGACGCCATCACGATCTCCGAGAAAGTGGTGAAAGAGGACATCTACACCTCGATCCACATCGACGAATTCGAGATCGGCGCCCGCGACACCAAGCTCGGGCCTGAGGAAATCACGCGTGATATTCCGAACGTCTCGGAAGAAGCGCTCCGCAACCTCGGTCCGGATGGCGTCATCCGCGTCGGCGCGGAAGTGAAGCCCGGCGACATCCTCGTCGGCAAGATCACTCCGAAGTCCGAAACCGAACTCGCCCCCGAAGAGCGCCTCCTGCGCGCCATCTTCGGCGAAAAGGCGGCGGACGTGAAGGACACCTCGCTGACCGTGCCGTCCGGCACCTACGGCATCGTCATGGATGTCAAGGTCTCGAGCCGCAAGGAGATCACCCGCGTGAAACTCTCGCCCACCGAGAGCAAGCGCCAGCAGAAGGTGATCGAAGAAGATTACGCCAAGCGGAAGGACGAGCTGCACGAGCAGCTCACCGAAGCGCTGTCGAACATCCTCCTCGGCGAGAAAATCCCGCTCGACGTGGTCAACGCGCAGACCGGCGAAATCATCATCCCGGCGAACCGCAAGATCACCAAGACCCTGCTGCGCAAGCTGGCCGGCGTCTATGATCACGTGGACATCGACCCCTCGCCGATCCGCAACAAGATCCGCGAGATCATCGGCCAGTTCGAGCACAAGTTCGCCGAACTGGAGCTCGAGCACGAGCGCTCCATGGACAAGGTCGAGAGCGGCGATGACGTCGATCCCGGCATCATCAAGCAGGTCAAGGTCTACGTCGCCTCCAAGCGCAAGCTTTCGGTCGGTGACAAGATGGCGGGCCGTCACGGCAACAAGGGCGTCGTCGCCCGCATCGTGCCGGAAGAAGACATGCCGTTCCTCGCGGACGGCACCCCGGTCGAAATCTGCCTCAACCCGCTCGGCGTGCCTTCGCGTATGAACGTCGGCCAGGTGCTTGAAACCCACTTGGGTGTCGCCGCGAAAGCGCTCGGCTTCAAGGTGGCCACCCCCGTCTTCGACGGCATCCATGAGAAGCAGATCTTTGCTTACATCAAGGAAGCCCAGAAGGTCGAGGGCTTCACCTGGATCAACGACAACGGCAAGGCGATCGTCTATGACGGCCGCACCGGCGATCCCTTCGATCAGCCGATCGTCGTCGGTTACATCTACATGCTCAAGCTCGGCCACTTGGTCGCCGACAAGATCCACGCCCGTGCGGTGGGCCCGTACTCGCTCGTCACCCAGCAACCGCTGGGCGGCAAGGCGCAATACGGCGGCCAGCGCTTCGGCGAGATGGAGGTGTGGGCGCTCGAAGCCTACGGCGCGGCTTACACGTTGCAGGAACTCCTGACCGTGAAGTCCGACGACGTGGCCGGCCGCACGCGCATCTACGAGTCGATCGTCAAGGGCGACAACTCGCTGGAAGCCGGCACGCCTGAGTCCTTCAACGTCTTGATCAAAGAAATGCAGTCGCTCGGCCTCGATGTGAAGGTCGGCGGCAAAGCACCGTCCGCCTTGGCGACGGGCCTCATCTAACTTCTCAACCCGCAAGCAAACTAGCGAATCAGCTACTAAATAAATATGAGCGAACCTTCCTTTCGTGAATTGATGGGTGAAGAGCGGGCCGTGGGCTTCGACCAGGTCGGCATCACTGTCGCCTCGCCGGAGAGCATCCGCAGCTGGAGCAATGGCGAAGTCAAAAATCCAGAGACGATCAACTACCGCACGTTCAAGCCGGAAAAAGGCGGCCTTTTCTGCGAGCGCATCTTCGGTCCCACTCGGGACTGGGAGTGCTCCTGCGGCAAATACAAGCGCATCAAGCATAAGGGCGTCATTTGCGACCGCTGCGGCGTCGAAGTGACGCTCGCCCGCGTGCGCCGCGAGCGCATGGGCCACATCGAACTGGCCGTGCCGGTCACGCACATCTGGTTCTATAAGTGCATGCCTTCGCGCATCGGCCTCATGCTCGACATGAGCAGCCGCCAGCTCGAGCGCGTGATCTACTACGAGGACTATCTCGTCATCGATCCCGGCCAGACCCCGCTGACCAAGTGCCAGCTCCTGACCGAAGTCGAATACCGCGAAGCCCTCGACCAGTACGGGGAAACCTTCACCGCCGGCATGGGCGCCGACGCCATCCGCCAGCTCCTCTCGCTCGTCGACCTCGCCGAGCTGAACAAGGAATTGGAAGAAGCGATGGGCACCACGCGCTCCAAGCAGATCCGCAAGAAACTGGCCAAGCGCCTCAAGCTTTGCCAGGGCTTTGCCACCTCGCACACCCGTCCGGAGTGGATGATCCTGGAAGTGTTGCCTGTCATTCCGCCGGACCTGCGCCCGCTGGTCCCGCTTGAAGGCGGCCGCTTCGCCACCTCCGATCTCAACGATCTCTACCGCCGCGTCATCAACCGCAACAACCGGTTGAAGAACCTGCTCCAGCTCAAGACCCCGGACGTTATCATCCGGAACGAAAAGCGCATGTTGCAGGAAGCCGTCGACGCGCTCTTCGATAACGGCCGCCATGGCCGCGCCGTCACCGGCGCCGGCAATCGTCCGCTCAAGTCCCTGTCCGACATGCTCAAGGGCAAGGGTGGACGTTTCCGCCAGAACCTGCTCGGCAAGCGCGTCGATTACTCCGGCCGTTCGGTCATCGTCATCGGGCCGGAGCTCAAGCTCCACCAGTGCGGTCTGCCGAAGAAGATGGCGCTCGTCCTGTTCGAGCCCTTCATCATCCGCCGCCTCAAGGAGCTCGGCTACGTGCACACCGTGCGCAGCGCCAAGAAGATGATCGAGCGTCAGACGCCCGAAGTCTGGGACATCCTCGAAGAGGTCACGAAGGGTCACCCGGTTCTCCTGAACCGCGCGCCCACGCTGCACCGTCTGTCGATCCAGGCTTTCGAGCCGCAGCTCATCGAAGGCGAAGCAATCCGCATTCACCCGCTCGTTTGCACCGCTTACAATGCGGACTTCGACGGCGATCAGATGGCCGTTCACGTGCCGCTGTCCGTCGAGGCCCAGATGGAAGCGCGCATGCTCATGCTGGCTTCGAACAACCTGTTCTCGCCCGCGAGCGGCAAGCCGATCACCACGCCGTCGCAGGACATCGTGCTCGGTTGCTACTACCTCACGCAGGAACCCCGCAAGGTGAAGGGTGAAGGCGAACGCCTCCCGCTCTTCGCTGACCACACGGAAGTCGAGTTCGCGATGACCGAGCGCAGCATCAAGGTGCACGATCGCATCCGCTTCAAGAACCCCGACTTCGGCAAGGTGAGCGTTTACGGCAACAACGAGCTGCACGTCATCGAGACCACCGCCGGTCGCGTCGTCTTCAACGAGATCTGGCCTGAAAAGGTCGGCTTCTTCAACAAGGCTTGCGGCAAGAAGCAGATCTCCGACGTCATCTTCCGCACCTACCAGAGCTCCGGCCATCAGGCCACGGTCGATACCCTCGATCGCCTGAAGGAACTCGGCTTCCTCTGGGCCATGCGCGCGGGCGTCTCCATCGGCATCGCCGACATGATCATCCCGAAAGAGAAGCAGGAGCAGCTCGATCTCGCCCACCGCGAAATCGAGAAGGTCGAGAAGCAGTACCGCTCCGGCATCATCACCGACGGCGAGCGCTACAACAAGATCATCGACGTGTGGACCCACGCCGGCGATCAGATCTCGAACGTCATGTTCAGCACCTTGCAGCACAACGAAGGCCGCAAGGAACTGAACCCCGTATATCTGATGGTCGACTCCGGCGCCCGCGGCAATCGCCAGCAGGTGAAGCAGCTCGCAGGCATGCGCGGCCTTATGGCCAAGCCGTCCGGCGAAATCATCGAGCGCCCGATTACCTCGAACTTCCGCGAGGGTCTCACCGTGCTCGAGTACTTCATCTCCACTCACGGCGCCCGCAAGGGTCTGGCCGATACCGCGCTCAAGACCGCGGACTCCGGCTACCTCACCCGCAAGCTGGTCGATGCGTCGCAGGACGTCATTATCAACGAACCCGATTGCGGCACGGTCAATGGCATCATCGTCAAGCCCATCTACGAGGGTGACGAAGAAGTCGTCGATCTCGCCACGCGGATCATCGGCCGGGTCAGTTGCGAAACAGTCAAGGACCCCGTGAATGGCAAGGCGATCATCAAGAAGGACAACCTCATCGACGAAGCCACCGCCCTCGCCATCGAGAAGATCGGCGTGGAGCAGCTCAAGATTCGCTCGGTCCTCACTTGCGAGAGCAAGCGCGGCTGCTGCGGCAAGTGCTATGGCCGCAATCTGGCCACTGGCCAGATGGTCAAGCTCGGCGAGGCGGTCGGCATCATTGCCGCCCAGTCCATCGGCGAGCCCGGCACTCAGCTCACCATGCGTACGTTCCACTTGGGTGGCACGGCGACCGGCACCTTCAAGCAGCCGATCGTCAAGGCCAAGAACGACGGCGAAATCCGCTTCTCCGACGGTCTCAAGGCGGTGCAGAACACCGACGGTCAGTGGGTCGCTCTCAACAAGAACGGCAGCGTCCTCATCGTGGCCAAAGACGGCCGCGAACTCGAGCGCTTCACCATCGTCATCGGTTCCACCATCTCCATCGGCGAAGGTGGCCACGTGAAGAAGGGCGAAACCTTCATCCAGTGGGATCCGCACAATGTCCCGATTCTTACCGAGAAGGCGGGCAAGGTGGAATTCCGCGACATGATCTCGGGCGTCACGATCAAGAAAGAGGTCGATGAAGCCACGGGCGTCATGGGCACGGTCGTCATCGAGCACAAGGAAGATCTCCATCCGCAGATCGTCATCATCGACGACAAGACGAAGGAGATCCTGGGCAGCTACTCCATTCCCGCCGGGGCGCACGTCGCGGTCGGTGAAGGGAAGAAAGTCCAGGCCGGCCAGCTCCTCGCCAAGACGCCCCGCAAGGTCGCGAAGACCAAGGACATCACCGGCGGTCTGCCGCGTGTGGCCGAGCTCTTCGAGGCCCGTCGTCCGAAGGACGCCGCCGAGATCGCGAAGATCGATGGCGTCGTCGAAATCGGCGGCACCGTCCGCGGCAAGCGCAAGATCATCGTCACCGACGCCGAAACCGGCGGCGAGGAAGAGCATCTCGTGCCGCTCAACAAGCACATCATCGTCTTCAAGGGCGACTTCGTGAAGAAAGGACAGCAGCTCACCGACGGTCCCGTGCCTCCGCACGACATCCTCGATGTCTGCGGGCCGCAGGAACTTCAGGAACACATGGTCAACGAGGTGCAGGAAGTTTACCGCCTCCAGGGCGTGGAAATCTCCGACAAGCACATCGAGATCATCGTCCGCCAGATGCTGCGCAAGGTGAAGATCACCGAGCCCGGCGACACCTCGCTCCTCTGGGGCGACCAGGTCGACCGCCTCGCCTTCGAGCAGGAAAATACCCGCGTCGAAGAAAAGGGCGGCAAGCCTGCCGAAGCCGTGCCGGTGCTCCTTGGCATCACCAAGGCCTCGCTCGAGACCGATTCCTTCATCTCCGCCGCGTCGTTCCAGGACACCACGCGCGTCCTCACCGAGGCCGCGACCCTGGGCCGTATCGATCACCTGCGCGGGTTCAAGGAAAACGTCATCATGGGTCACCTCATCCCGGCGGGCACCGGCTTCCCGGCTCACCGCGATATCAAGATCGTGACCTTGGGCGACCATATCGGTGGCGAACCCGAATCCGGCGCCGAACTCGAGCCGGCCCTCGGTTAAGCCAGCCCGGCTGTAAACCATTGCGAAAGGGGCGGCATACCCATGCCGCCCCTTTTCGTTTGACCAATGAGCATAGCAACCAAGACCGGCGACGATGGCACGACCGCGCTCATGTATGGGCGTCGTGTCTCGAAGACGGATCCCCGGGTCGCCGCCTACGGTACGGTCGATGAACTGAACGCCGCGCTCGGTTTCGTCCGCGCTACTGCTGGCGACCCCGCCGTCACCGAGCCGGTGCTCGCGATCCAAAAGGAACTCGTCGTCCTCATGGGCGAACTCGCGGTCGCTCCCGAAGACCGCGAACGCTATGCCGCCTCGCCCCGGTTCCAATTTGTCGATGCGCCGATGGTCGACGCCCTGACTGCCATCATCGACGACCTGGAGCAAAACCAGCGCATCACCTACGAAGGCTGGGCCACCCCCGGAGCGACCCTGGGTTCCGCCGCGCTCGACCTCGCCCGCACCGTCTGTCGCCGGGCCGAACGCATGGTCGTCGCCCTTGGTGAAACTGGCGCTCCCGTGAACCCCGAGATCGTCCGCTACCTCAACCGGCTTTCCGATCTCTGCTGGCTTTGGGCCCGCTGGCTCGAAACCAGTCAGGGGAGTGTCGGACGAGTCTGACGCGCCCGACCCGTCTGACGAGAAGCGTCCGCGCCGGAAAACGAAGAACCAGGAACCAAGAACAAAGAACCCTCCCCAGCGAAACTTCCGTTTTACACGCAGCCCACTTTCCTCCATATTCCGCGCCCCTTTCTTATGCTCCACATCGCCATCAACATCCTCCTGGTGATTCACATCATTGTTTCGCTGTTCATCGTCCTGCTTGTCCTGATGCAACGGCCGAAAAATGAAGGCCTCGGCGCCGCCTTTGGTGGAGGCATGACGGAAAACCTCTTCGGCGCGCAGACGACCAACGTCCTGCAAACCCTCACGCGTTACCTCGGCGCCATTTTCTTCGGCCTCACGCTCTTGCTTTCCTACCTCTATGTGAAGCAGAACGAGTCGCACAACGCGGGGCTGAATCGCCTCCTGGCGCCCACCGTGGTGCCGCCGTCCCCGGCCCTGCCCCCGCTCGACGCAACGCCCGGTGAAAAGCCGGCTGCCCCTGCCGGCGAGAACCCCGCCGCACCCGCCGATCAGAAGCCAGCCGCACCCGCCG
>Ga0207705_10004149_pt1 | contig 10992 bp, 9 predicted proteins | sample KBSC13metaG_FD_184314 | JGI IMG/M metagenome (GOLD analysis project Ga0207705, IMG submission 184314) | Corn rhizosphere microbial communities from Kellogg Biological Station, Michigan, USA - KBS C1-3 metaG (SPAdes) (version 2) | ecosystem: Host-associated > Plants > Roots > Rhizosphere > Soil ...
TCGTCGCCAACCGCCGCGAATCGAACAACGGCCAGCTGGCGATCGAGCATGGTTTTGATCCCGTCAGCGTCGAAGAAGCCGTCAAGGCCGCCGACCTGATCATCGTCACCCTGCCCGACGAAGTGCAGCCCGAGGTGTACGAGAAGAGCATCAAGCCGTACCTGACCAAGGGCAAGACCCTCGGCGTGACGCACGGCTTCAACGTGCACTTCAAGACGATCGTTCCCCCGCCCGACATCGACGTGATCCTGGTCGCTCCAAAGGGCCCCGGCCACCTCGTCCGCAGCGAATTCGTCAAGGGCGGCGGCGTGCCGTGCCTCGCGTGCGTCCACCAGGATGCCACCGGCAACGCCTGGGCCACTGCCCTGGCGTGGGCCAACGGCGTCGGCGGTGCCCGCAGCGGCATCATCAAGACGACCTTCAAAGACGAGTGCGAAACCGATTTGTTCGGCGAGCAAGTCGTCCTCTGCGGCGGCCTGACCGCTTTGATCAAGGCCGGCTTTGAGACGCTGACCGAAGCCGGCTACCCGCCGGAAATGGCGTACTTCGAAACCGTGCACGAAGTGAAGCTGATCGTCGACCTGATCTATCAGGGCGGCCTCGATTACATGCGCTACAGCATCAGCAACACCGCCGAGTGGGGCGACCTGATCACCGGCCCGCGCATCATCACCGACAAGACCAAGGCCGAGATGAAGCAGGTCCTGAAGGAAATCCAGGACGGCACCTTCGCCAAGAACTTCCGCGCCGAATACGCCGGCGGCATGAAGAAGTTCAAGGAACTGTATGAGAAGGATTACAACCACCCGGTCGAAGTCACCGGCCGTCGTCTGCGCAAGATGATGAAGTGGCTGAACCCGAAGGAAGTGGCCCGCAGCTAATGCGGCGGAGCTACGGCTTCTCGAAGTTTGAACGAACGAATGAAGTCAGCCGGCGCAGCGCGCCGGCTGACTTCCGTTTCGCTTGGCCCGGATAAACGCTACAGCAAGAGCATGGCCCGAGCGTTCTCATCCGGAATTAACCTATCCGCGTGTGTGTAATTCTTGCAATTAAACGGCCGGGCTGGAATCATAGGGCCGGTCCGGCGGAGCGAGCCGCTCGGTCCTCTCGTGGATCCGGCCGAGACCGCTTGCACCACTGTGGGGGAGGAATGTCGATGCCGTCCAAAGCTGCCAAGGGAATTGCCGGTTCCCTGTCTGTCATCGCTCTCGGGCTGGCGAGTCCGTCGTTGAGCCAAGCTGCCCCAATCACGATCACGCCTTTGTTCGATTCGTCGATCACCAGCAACGCGAACTCTGCAGCGATCCAGGCCGGCATCTATGCCGCGATCAACGAGGTCCAGAGCAAGGTGCAGACAGCGACGGTGACACCGTTGACTGTGTCGATCAAGTTCAAAGACCCGGGAACTGGTTTGGGCGGCAGCAATCAGAGCATCACGCAGGTTACCTACAGCAACTACCGGGCCGCTCTCGCGGCGCGATCCACTTCAGCGAATGACGCGACTGCGCTTGCAAATCTGCCGAACACATCGACCTTCAATGGTTTCACGAACCTGTACCTGACCCTGCCACTGGCACGCACGTTGGGCTTGAGCACCTCGGGCGATAACGCCGTTATCAGCCTCAATACGTCCTTGACGAATTATTCTCGCACCGGCTCGCAAAATTCATCGAAGTACGACCTGCAAACGGTCGCCATGCACGAGATTGACGAGGTCCTCGGCGTCGGCGGGCCGGCCACGCTGCTGGGATCGAGCTATTCAGCTGATCACATCGGTTCGATGGACGTATACCGCTACAAGGCGCCCGGCGTGGTCAGCTATTCGACGTCTGACACGGCCTACTTTTCGATCGACGGCGGCAACACCAACATCGTCACTTTCAACAAGGTCAGTGGTGCCGACTACGCCGACTACGCCACCAACTCGACGCACTACGTGCAGGACGCATTCGGCACCCCGGGCACCTATCGCGATCTGGCAACTCCCGAACTTACGTCGTACGACGTGATCGGCTACACCGTGGCCGTCCCCGAGCCCGCCTGCCTGGCCGTAGTAGGCATGGGCACGCTTGTCGCGATCCGCCGCCGCCGGGTTCGAAGCGGGAACTAAACTTCTTCCGCCCGATCCTTCTGCGGCGGGGCGCCGACGAAGTTGTGAATGTTCTCCAGCAGCTCGGCCCAGTCCAGGCCGCCCTTGGTGACGAACGCATCGGCACCGGCCGCCAGGGCGCGGTCGCGCCAGTTGTCGCCGTCGCCGGTCTGCGGTGTGCGGAATCGGTGCCTCGCTCGCCGTGCTGTGAGCGGAGGAGGGGAGGCCCTTCGATGTCGATCCCCGTCGCCGCCGCCGGCTGGGCTGCTATCTGAAGCCAACCGGCGACGACGTGTTGTGTCGGGGGTGAATCATCTCCTGTTGTTCATGTAGCAGCGGCGAACACGCTCCCTGCGCGCTCGCTGCGGCCGCGTCCACGCCCGGATCCGTCAGGCTGACGCATCCCACGGCATGGTTCGCATAGCCGAACAGCACCAGGTTCGCCGCCGCGAGCCACAGGTCGTGCAGCGACAGGTCGAGCTCCCGCGCGATCGTGCCGAAATCAACCGGCATCCCGGGTTTCCCCTTGGTGCGGGCGTAGACATGCGTCAGGATTCGACCTTCCGTGGTCATGCCGAAAAGTTGTAGCAGCGCGTCGCCATCCAGACCCCTCAGCAAAAGACTGAGTTATCGCGCGCTTATCCCGAGTTGGATTGCCCAACCCGCGGCGTCGGGCAAAGGTGCGAAAGCGACGGCGAACACTACCCGCGAAGCACGCCCATGAAAGGCACGCACGCGATGCCCACGATCAGCACCGCAAGATAACCCCAACGCACGTACAACAAGTCGAGCGTGCTCGGCTCGCGCGGGCGGCGAATCATCACGACCGCAACACCGATCCAGAAGCCGATCATCGCCACACCGCCCACCCTCGCCAGCGTGCCGCCGTCGAGAAGAAGGAGCAGGAACAGCGCCACAACGACCTGCAGCACGATCGCCACTTTCACCGCTCCGCGATATGCCGGCGACAGGGGGAGCGTTGTCATCGTTTCCGCCAATGTCTGATGAGGACCCCGCCGACGCAGCGCCCGGGAGCTACTCGCTATGCCTCGCACCGCTCTACGCCGCTTCCTCCGCCCCCGGCCCTTGGAGGCGGTGCGATTCGGGCGTGCTGACCTGCGGCAGGGCGTGCGGGTGGAACGATTCGTACTGCGCCTCCAGCACCAGCACGCTGATCGTCGGATTTCCGCCGCCGTTTTGGTCGGGCAGCAGGGCGGGACGAGGTGCGGAACCCGGCGCGACCGCGCCGACGCCGCCGGGCAGATGCGCGTGAACTCCGCCTCCGATCCACCCGACCGCCGTCGCCGAGAACGGGCCGACGTTGCCGGCCGAATCCGCCCAGCGGCCCCAGTAGACGACGCGCATCGGCACCAGCGTCATCGGCGGGGCGAGCACGATCGGCGAGCGCGTGTACGACCGCAGATACCACGGCCGACCGCCGTGATTCGCGCCGGGGTGCGCGGGGATCGTCTCGTCCGGCGGCACCAGGTCGACGAACAACTCCAGCCGGACGGCGCCGTCGGGGCGGGCGAGCGTGCTCGAACCACGGCTGCTGAATTTCAACTCGTGCATCGGCGTCGCACCGCCGCCCTCGTGCAGGGCGCGAACGAACCGCAGCGTCGGCGGCTCCTGCGGGCAGGGCTGCTGCTTCAGCGTCGTCGGCCGCTCGCGCAGACCGATCATATGGCGGGCGACCGGATCGATGCTGTCGTTGGCCCGGATCGTGTTCGCGATCCGCCGGATGATTTTCTCGGCGGCGGCGCGGGCGATGTCCTTGGTCTGCGTCGCGATCGTCGACCGCGCCTGCCCGCGTGCCGCATCGAGCGCGGCACGATACGCCGTCACCGCCGTCGTCAGCGCCTCGACGTCGATCGGCGCGACACTGAACCGCCCCGGCTCCTTCGCGATGCACCGCGCGAAGTGCTCCGCCATCACTGCGAAATCGAAATCGCCATTCGGGATGAACTTCTTGCTCACGCGCACGCTCCGGATCGAACCCCTTGGAAATGCAGGCCACCCGCCGCGACAACCGCCGCCGACAGCCCCTCCACCCGCATCTATCGGCCAGCAACGTGGTTTTTCTTCATCGGCAGGTCCGATACACCGAACGAGCCTCGCGGCCCGACCGCCGATCCCGCCGTTTTCCGCACCGAGCCGCGACAACGGCAGGGCGGCCCCGCGGCTCACCTGCCGATCCACGGGATTGAAAAAAGGTGACGGCGCTCGCCCGCCGATTCCGGGCCGAAAACGGGCGTTTTCGCGGCAACGCAAAAACGTTCCCCGGCCCGCCGACCGAGCCTCGAGGCTCAGTCGCCGAGCGTCGTAATCCGGCGGCACGGGCCGCGACCCGATCGCCGGGCGGGAAGGTTCCGCCGGCCGGAAAAATCCGCGAGCGGGCGAGGAAAAGATGAAGCCGTCAGGAATTGCTGCATCGCAACGGCTTTTTCCCCGAACGCCTGCAGCAAGATTCGAAGCCGGCCACAATTTCGCCACCGCCGCCACAAAAACCGCGAACGATCCTGCTTTATCTGCTGCCCTCCAAAAAAGACGGAAGGCGGCAAATATTTCAGGAACGCGTCGACGAAAAAGAGAACGCGTGCGGGAAAGAATTAGGGCGTGTGCAAAGGAATGAACGTGTGCGGGAAAAAGGGAAGGTCGATCCCTTCTGGCGAACGCCGCTTCTTTTAATTCCCAGCTTCCGTAAAAAGTGCGTAGGGAATGAAATCCCGCCGCGATTTGCTTGTACGGGCGGCCGGCGGGATTCCATCCCGCATGGGTGCCAAGGGTAAGTACTCTCACCCTTGTTCGCAGCCATGGTGAAGGGCAAGGGTGAGAGTACTCACCTTGGCACCCGGCAACCTGAATTCTCGCCATTCGCCAAATTCACAGGTTCGAGCACGAACCTGTGCCACCCACGTTATGAATCCTCCTCCGGCGGCGACATATAGAACGTATATTGTCGTAGTCGAAAGGAATCATGTTCGAAGCTCTGGAAGCACGCCATCAATTCTCTGTCTCACTTGCCGGCAGCATTCTTACGATCACCGGGACGACGAATAACGATGACATCGCGATCGCTGCGGGAAAACGGGTGTTTCAGGTCTTCGACAACGGCAAGCAATCCGATGTGCCGACACGATTGGTCCGGACGGTGCGTATCTATGGCGGTGTGGGGAACGACAAAATCCTGGTCAGCCCGAACTTCAAGATCCGCTGCAGCATTCAGGCCGGTTCCGGCAGTGATCTGGTGGCCGGCGGGGCAGGGGCCGATTCGATCTGGGGGCAGGATGGGAACGACACGCTGATCGGCAACGAAGGCGGCGATTACATGGATGGCGGCACGGGCGACGACTCGCTCGACGATTACAGGGTCCCCTTTTCATCGAAGGTCAATGTGCTGCACGGCGGTGGCGGTAACGACCGAGCGGCGTGCGCCGCGACTGATTATGCAACGGGCATCGAGAGCCTGAACGGCCCGGCGGCGTCGGTGCTCAGTGCTAGAGATGGGAAGATCCTGCTCACGGTTACCGTCGATAACGGAGACGACGGCGGATTTTCGATCGATAGAATCGAGCAGCGTTCGCCCGGCGTCTTCGTCATCCACGAAACACACACCCGCTCGAATTGGTCATCCAGCAATGCCCCGGTCACGGCGACCATCGACATCAGCCGGGCCAAGGGATCGAAGGTATTCATCGAACGCCAGCATTATTTCGTGGACGTGGGCTTCGAAACAGAAGACGCGGGAACAGAACTGTTCATGTTCGCCGACGGGTTGTGAATTCCTTTGTACCCTCGGACGGGCGGACATTCGCCGCACTCCGGGCAGCGGTCGGGCGTCGCGCGAAGGTCGTAGCCGCAGGTCGGACAGCCGGTGGATATACGCGATTGCGACCGGATTTCCCGGATCGCGATCCGGGCGGCAAGCACCACGCATAATAACTGAACTGGAAATCCGAGCGTGATAAATACGTCCCACTCAGGAATGCCGCGGTTCGTATAGCCCTCGGCAAATCCAAACCCGGCGAGGTTGATGTTAATTACGCCGCTGCGGGAAAGAATCCTGCCTTCTCCGTCGAACTTCCACTGGACGTACGCACTCGAAGGCGTGATCAGAAAGATCAGCCCGCAGATCAAGAGAATGTGCGGTATCCATCTCCGTCGCATGATCAGCAAGACAATCGAGGATCTAACTTCGCCAGTATCGCCTCCGCCAGATGCAGATCCGTCGGCGTGGTGATCTTCAAATTCCGCTCTTCCCCCGGAATCAGCCAGACGGTTTCGCCGGCGAGTTCGAGGAGTTGGGCGTCGTCGGTGATTTGCTCCATCGGCAGCGGGCACTTTGCGAACGCGGCGAGGAGGTTGGTGCGGCGCATGACCTGCGGCGTTTGCATCTCCCATAGGTCGCCGCGGGTGAGGGTGCGTTTGACGACGGCGGGGAGGGGGCCGTGGGCTTCTTTCACCGTCAGCTTGACGGGCATCGCGGGGATGGCGTTGCCGTGGGTGTGGGCGTGGGTGATGCAGCAGGCGATCAGGTCGGCGGAGACGAGGGGGCGGGCGGCGTCGTGGACGGCGAGCCAGTCGATGTCGGCAGCGACGGCCTCGGCGGCGCGGCGGACGCTGTCGGCGCGGGTGGGGCCGCCGGGGGTCCAGAGGATGCGCGAATCATCGGGCACGAGGGGGGCGAGGGATCGCGGATCGACGCCGGGGGCGCGGGCGATCACGATCTGGGCGATGGCGAGGTCGCGCAGTTCGGTGAAGGCGCGAATCGTTCGCGTGAAGACGGGCTCGCCGGCGAGGGGCTCGAGGAGTTTGTTGCGTCCGAATCGGCTGCTGAGGCCGGCCGCGGGGATGACGACGGCGATGCGAGCGGTGCTCATGACGGCGATGCCCCTATTGCGACGCGGCCGTTCGCTCGCGACGGCCGCCGGGGTGGTCGCCCATTCGGCCGAAGATCATCTTTCCGGCGCTGGTCTGCACGGTGTTGGTGACGGAGAACTCGACTTCCTGGCCGACGTACTGGCGGCCCTGCTCGATGACGACCATCGTGCCGTCGTCGAGGTAGCCGACGCCTTGGCCGGCCGATTCGCCGGGCTTGACGATCTTCACCGTCACGCGCTCGCCGGGGAGGGCTTCGGGCTTGAGGCTCGTCACCAGCTCGTTGATGTTCACCACGCTCACGCCGGCGAGCTCGGCCACCTTGGCGAGGTTGTAATCGGTGGTGATAAGGCGGGCTTCGGTTTCCTTCGCGAGCGTGATGAGGCGTTGATCGACGCCGACGTCGGTTTCGCGGGCGGGGGAGTCGTAGGTGATCAGATCGGCGCGGGGAGACTGTTGCAGCTTCGCCAGCACCTCGAGGCCGCGGCGGCCGCGGGCGCGCTTGAGCTTGTCGGGGCTGTCGGCGACTTGTTGCAGTTCAACCAGCACGAAGCGCGGGACGATCAGCTGGCTCTCGAACACGCCCGCCGCCACGATCGCGAAGATTCGGCCGTCGATCAGCACGCTCGTATCGAGCAGCAGCGGCTTAGCCCCGCGGGCACTGCGGCGGAATTCGACATAGGGGATGATGAAGCGGAAATCGTCCTTCGTCTGCAGCACGAAGCTGATGGAGAAATACGTCGTGACGCAGCCGACGACCATCGTCACGAACGACGTCATGCTGACTTGCTGTTCCGCCTTCCAATCGCGGCCGAACTGGCCGACGAGGAGCTGGACGACGAAGCTGAGGGCGTACGACGTGACGATCCCGACCAGCAGGCCGAAGAAGGTGCCGGCGAAGATCGACAGCTTGCGGCGGGGGGCGAGGATGTCGATGCAGACCGCCAGCACGCCCACGGTCAGCGCGATCGCCATCGCCAGCCACGTCTGATCGCCCAGCGGCGATTTAACGTCGACGACGAAGTGCCAGCCGACGGCGGCAATCAGCAGCACGAAGATGGCACGCAGGATCGAAAGGATCATGGGCGATCAGCCGAACAGTCCGCGCGAGGCCGCAACCAGTACTACGACGCCGATTATAATGCGGTAGACCGCAAAAGGCACAAACCCGCGCCGCCGCACCCAGGCCATGAACCAGGCGATGACGGCGAAGGCGACCAGGAAGCTGACGACCGAGCCGACGCCGAGCACTAACCATTCGTGCGACGTGATCTTATGGCCGATGTAGACCTCGTCGCCGGGCTTGAGTGAATGCTTCATGTCGAACAGGCAGGCGACGAACATCAGCGGGATCGACATGAAAAAGCTGAATTCCAGGGCGGCCGCGCGGGTGAGGTTGGCGACTTGGCCGGCGGCGATGGTCGACATCGAGCGGCTGGTGCCGGGGAAGACGGCCGAGAGGATCTGAACCGCGCCGATCCAGACGGCCTGCCAGATCTTCATCTGTTCGAGCTTGCTGACGATCAGCGGCGATGACTTGCCGTTCGGCACGACGACCGGCACCGGCGTCGTCTCGTCTACGTTCGACATCGCTTCATCATTCTGCGGCATGCCCACGGCGGCGGCGGCCTGCTCGTCGCTGAGGATGCGGCGTTCGCGCTTGCCGAAATAAGCATCGACGACCCACATGATGATGCCGCCGATCAGCAGCGAGAAGCCCATCACGTAGACCGATTCGAGGTTTTTGGAGATCACCTTCTTCAGCACCAGCGCCGGGAACCCGGTGACGGCGGTGCCGATGGCGACCAGCACCACCGGGTGCGTCAGCCGTTGCTGGGCGGTCAGCCCCTTGTGGAAGAACGATTGCAGGAACCGCACGATCTGCGGGAAGAAGTAGAACACGACCGCCAGAACTGCCGGCAGCTGGATGGCGACGGCGAACAATTTCCAGAAGTTGTCGGCCGCCGGGATGCCCAGAAGCGCCTGGGCCAGCCGCAGGTGGGCGGTAGAGCTGACGGGCAGAAATTCGGTCAGCCCCTCGACGATGCCCAGGATCAGGGCCATCAGATGGTCGTGCAATGTGTCCTCAATTCCCTTAGTGCGACTGTGGTCTTTTTATTACGGGAGAAGATAAGCTTTTCGGATGAGTGAAGACGTAAAAACGTGAGGAAGGCGGTCTCTTCACGTTTTCACGTTTTCACTGATCCGGCGCATTCGCCCTCACCCTAACCCTAACCCTCTCCCGGAATACCGGGAGAGGGAACCGGAAGTATCATCGGCGCTTCGAGCCGGTCAACGTCGATTTCGCCCTTCGTCAACTTCTCGATATACTGCATCTTGTGAGTCAGCGGTTGCAAAGAACGATTGGCAAGGAAGTCTCGTTCACCGGCAGGGGGCTTTTCTCCGGCGAGCCGGCCAGTCTTACGTTTACGCCGGCCGACATCGATGCCGGCATCACCTTCGTGCGCCGTTTGGGCGAGAAGGTGGCCACCATCCCTGCGCTGGTCCACAACGTGATGAAGCGGCCGCGCCGCACCTGCCTGAAGAACGGCACGCTGCACATCGAGACCGTCGAGCACTGCCTGGCCGCCCTCACCGGCCTGGGCATCACCAACGCTACCGTCACCGTCAGCGACACCACCAGCGGCGAACTGCCGATGGGCGACGGCAGCAGCAACGACTTTATTGCCTCGATCCATGACGCCGGCGTCGTCGAGCAAGATGCCGAAATCGAACCGCTGATCATCAAAAAGCCGATCCAGGTCAATTTCGGCGATGCCACGCTCGCCGCCTTGCCCGGGCCGACGGATAAGCTCGAGATCATCTACGACTTCGAAGCCGGCCCGCCCATCGGGCGGCAGGTGTTCGCGTTCCACCTCGGCGAAGACGACTTCCTCAAAGAACTCGCCCCGGCCCGCACGTTCGTGTTCGAAAAAGAGGTGGAAGAGCTCCGCAAGCGCGGCTTCGGCGGGCATTTGACCACAAAGGACCTGCTCGTCATCAGCCCGACCGGCCCGATCGAGAACGAATTCCGCTTCGCCGACGAATGCGTCCGGCACAAGGTGCTGGACATGATCGGCGACCTGACGCTGGTCGGCCGACCGATCTTCGGGCGACTCGTCGCGCATAAGTCCGGCCACGAGCTCAACCACCTGATGGCCCGCAAGCTGGTCGAGCATGCCGACACCAGCTGGCGCAATTCCCTCCTGGCCCGCGAAGGGGCGACGCTCGACATCCGCAAGATCCAGCGCATTTTGCCGCATCGGTTTCCCATGCTGCTGGTCGACCGCGTGCTGGAGATCCAGAACGACACCCGCGCGATCGGCATCAAAAACGTCACCAACAACGACATTTTCTTCCAGGGCCACTACCCTGGCGCCCCGATCATGCCCGGCGTGCTCATTGTTGAAGCGCTGGCGCAACTCGGCGGCATCCTGCTCAGCCAGAAACTGGAGCACACCGGCAAGCTTGCGGTATTGCTGAGCATGGATAAGGTAAAAATGAGAAACCCCGTCGTTCCCGGCGACCAACTCATTCTCGAGGCGGTGGCCGTCCGGGTGAAGAGTCGTACCGGGCATGTGCGCTGTAAGGCGTTCGTGCTCGACAAGGTGGCCGCCGAGGCCGAGATCAAGTTCATGCTCGTCGATGCCGAGCCGATTTAAAGGAATCCGGCCGACGCATCCGGTCGACTCGAAAAAGAAGCAGCAAGTTTGATGTCCAGCATTCATCCCACCGCCATCATCGACCGCGGCGCCGAGATCGGTTCGAACGTCGAAATCGGCCCGTACTGCGTGATCGGCCCCCATGTGACGATCGGCGACAACACCCGCCTGTACAACCACGTCACGATCATGAGCAAAACGACGGTGGGGAAGGGGAACATCATTTTCCCCAACGCCGTGCTCGGCGCCCCGCCGCAGGATCTGAAATATAAGGGCACGCTGACGGCCTTGGAGATCGGCGACAACAACCAGATTCGTGAAGCCGTGACGGTTCACGCGGGCACCGAAACCGGCGTCGGCGTG
>Ga0207705_10004151_pt1 | contig 10991 bp, 7 predicted proteins | sample KBSC13metaG_FD_184314 | JGI IMG/M metagenome (GOLD analysis project Ga0207705, IMG submission 184314) | Corn rhizosphere microbial communities from Kellogg Biological Station, Michigan, USA - KBS C1-3 metaG (SPAdes) (version 2) | ecosystem: Host-associated > Plants > Roots > Rhizosphere > Soil ...
TGTGGCGCCTTCCGACATCCCCAGAATAAGCGTCTTTTCTGGATTAACCCAAGGCAATCCCCGAGCGTGCTCAAGAGCGACCTGCACGACCTTTGCCCAATGTTCTGCCGTAAAGTATTCATTGAACGCCGCTGTGCATCCATTTTTTGTTCCCTGCGGGCCGGGGTTATCGGCGATGAATGGCTTGTTCACGACCATCACCGAGTACCGTCCCGACGCCGCTATCGGCACCAGATTATAAACAGTCGATCCATATGTACCAGGTCCACTCGGGAAGAAAGCCGGGGAGCACCCCGATCCCTGAATGTATAGAATCAACGGCGCTTTTCTTGAGGTTTTCGAGATGTAGTACTCGACGACTGGCCCGTCGTCGCGGAACAGTTTATAGTCCTGAAATTCTACCGGCCCGCTTTTCAGGACTCCCACCTCAACCCTGGTTTTACCTGGCGGCGCGTCAACCGCGCCCGACGCCTGGACGGGGGTCCAGATCGCAAGAGCAAGGGAAAGAGAAAGAGCAAATTTTTTCACGCGTGAACCTCCTTTTGAAAACGCAACCGACGGTACATCAAGTCCGAAGGATATCCGATGCCTATCAGGTGTCGAGCCAGGATTTTGTATATTTCATCCAGCCCGGCACAAAGACCGGAACGGTTGACAAAACCATTTTCTTTGGAGTACCGATTGACGATACGGCCGTTCCTGGCACCGCCCACACAATAGCGTGCCCACGAACAATCATGGCACTCATCGGGAACAGTCATATTGGCCGCATCGATCGCGGAAATACTCGGATGCGACAGGTAACTCGTCAGCTTGTCCGTTTTCGTATCGAAGGCATAAAGATCATCCGACACGATCCGAAGGGTATCGTCAGGTCCGTAAGTCCCGTCACTCGCGATCGTGATGATCACGTTGCGGCCTCCCTTGGCGGGAGCCGTTTTCCCCGTCGCATCCGTTTTCCCCGTCGCACCCGTCTTCGCCGCCGTCATACCGCTCATACGGTCTTGCCCGGTCATGAAACTGTAAAACTGATCAAAAAAGCGAATCGATATGCTCCTGTCGCCAAGCTCGTTCCAGGCATCGAACACGTCGATCAGGTATTTCCCCACCTTGTCGGCAACGGCCGGCGACAGAGCATCCAGGGTATCGATCGGGAGTAGAAAATCCATCCATTTGAAGCCGATCTCCGACGCAAAATGCCTGAACGTTTTTGCTCCGTCATGCGAAGGATCGATGACACACAACACAGCGGGCGGCGCGATCCTGCCTTGCTTCGCCGCGTCGAAAAGCCTCTTGACCCCGACCATGACACGATCATAGGTACCACGCCCCCGGTGATCAATCCTGAACTTGTCGTTGGTCGCCTTGTCTCCGTCGAGGCTGACACCAACATTGATGCCGTACTTCGAGAATAGTTCGATCCATTCATCGGTTACCAGCATGGCGTTCGTCTGGATCGAAAACTCCGTGCGCGCAAACGGACTGATGTGGGTATTCAACATGGCGCATATCGCATCGAACTCTTGCACCCGCAACATCATCGGTTCGCCGCCGTGGAAAATGACCCTGACGACCGACGCACCTGTTTCACGAGCCGACGTCGCCAGAAAACGAGCGACAGACTCCGCAGTATCGGCGCTGATCTGCTTCGGTTTCTCTTGATAAAGACTGCTTTCCTTATTAAACATGTAGCAGTATGTGCAGTTGATATTGCACCGCTCTGTTACCTTGAGAACCGCTTCAATTTTATGGAGTTCCATTGAGTATCTGACTTACATTGAGTGGACGGCCGGTACCTGCCTGGCGAGTCGATCGCGCGTCGCGCCGAAAGTAGCGATGTTCTTACGAACCCGGCATCTTACCATCTGCTTTTCGAAACGCAAGCAATTTGAAAGCTCTCCCGAAAGGCAATAACCGCGCGCCGGCCCAGGTGATTTTTCGATAGTTTTCCAAATCGGGACTCTCACCAATTCCCTGCAATCGACAGAAAATGTTATTAACATCCAAAATCCCTCTGTCGTCCGTTTTTTTCACCCAATTCATTGACCAGATTCCAGGAGTGGGGATACGATTACGCGGTGCCAACCGGCACAAATTCGAAAATCTAGATGGAGTAATTATGAAGTCACAAAAGAACCACTTCGATCAGGTCGCTGCGGAAGCAGAATGCAACGAAGTCAATTCCGGTATTTGGGAACTCCCGGCCGACCTCGTGGAACTCGTTGCCGGCGGCGATGATTTCACCCAAGGTTCGAATTTTGCGCAAAATTTCTCTTGCTTTGCGCAAAATATCGGCCCCTATGGCGGCCCGACCTTTTCCCAAGGCACGCCGCCGTTTTTTGGCTAAAACCGCAGGATCCAAATTTTTCGGCCAACGACAACGTCATGCATATAAGAATTCGGTGATGAAGGCATTGTTATCCGAAATCATCGGCAAAATCTGCGTACGCCATACAGTGGCGCTCGCAATTTAAGCCGACGAATGGCATAAGAACGTTTTCGACCGGATTCAAGAAGCACACCGCGTAGGAACCATGACGGCCTTGCTGTACTTTAACGGTTCCGAGTTGCGTTTGTCGCCGCGACTACAAGATCCTCGAACAATTCCCTTCCTCAAAAACTTCGGTTCGCAAATCCTGATCCGTAAGATGGACCGGGGACATCGAGGTTTCCTCTGACGTCGCCAATGCCGTTCAGTTCAAGCTGAACGGCATTTTTCTTTCCTGGTGTTGTAACTGGTGAGATTGGCTGGCAACGAGTCGTTTCCGCACCTCCCTGGCGCGATAGCCGGTGGCGATGCATACGGACGCGCCACACTACCCGGCAGGCATTGCGAATTACAAAGTTGATAAAATTTCGGAATGGACAATATCACCCACTCCGTCGTCGGTCTCGGCATCGGCGCACTGATCGACCGCAGCGTCGCTCCCGAATTCGACCCTGGCGCGCAGCGCGTGCGCACACGCCTGCTGCTCACGCTCGGTTGCCTGGCGAGCAATTTCCCCGACCTGGATCTCGTGCTCACGCGGCTGTTGCAGGCGCCGCTGGGCTATCTGCTGCACCACCGCGGCCATACGCACACCCTGGTGGGGGCGCTGGGAGAAATCGTGCTGCTGCTGGGTCTCGTCTGGCTGCTGTGGCCGGCCGCGCGCCGCCTGCTGCGCACGAGCCCGCGCGCGCGGCGGGCGGCCCTCTTCACCGCATGCGCCGGCATGCTGCTGCACATTACGATGGATGGGCTGAACGTGTATGGCGTGCATCCGTTCTGGCCGTTCGATGCGAGCTGGTATTACGGCGACCTCGTGTTCATCGTCGAACCCGTGTTCTGGATCGCGTTCGGCTTTCCCCTCGCCGCGATGGTGCGCTCGCGCGCGTGGCGCTGGCTGCTGCTGGCGCTGATGATCGTCGTGCCGGTCGGCGTGACCGTGGCCGGCTTCCTGCAATGGGGCTCACTGGCCGGGCTGCTGGGACTGGGCCTGCTGCTGGCCTGGATCGAACGGCGCGTCGACGACACCCCGCAGGGCAGGCGCGGCCACGTGGCCCTGTCCGCCGGGCTGGCCGCGTCACTGGTCTTCGTCGTCGTGCAGGGTGTCGCCCTGCATGCGGCGCGCGACATCGTCCGCACGGCAGTGGGCCGCATCGACCCGCAGGAACGCCTGCTCGACACGGCACTGTCCGCCTATCCGGCCAACCCGTTGTGCTGGTCGTTCGTTACCGTGGCCGTCGATGCCGCGCATGGCAGTTACCACCTGCGCCGCGGCCAGCTCAGCGTGGCGCCCGCCGTCACGCCGGTTGCGTCCTGCCCCGCGCCCATCGCCGGTCGCGCCACCGGTGGCGATGCGCAGCTGGCCTGGCAAGGCGACGCACGGGACAGCCTGGCCCACCTGCGCGACCTGCAGGCGACCAATTGCCATTTCAATGCCTGGATGCGCTTCGCGCGTGCGCCAGCAGTCGGCGACGCGGAGGCGACGGACGTGCGCTGGAGTCCCATCGGCAGCCGGAATTTCTCGACGATCGATCATGGCGAGCGCGCGGCGGCGCCCTGCCCGCATCCGGTGCCGGGCTGGGGCTATCCGCGGGCCGATCTGCTCGGACGGCGCTGAACGCCTTACCCCGCAGCCGCCACCGCCTGCAGCACCGGCTGCGGACCGGCCACCGGCTCATCGAACCGGTAGGCCCCGGCCTCGTGCATTTCCCACGCCCCGTCCCCCACCAGGTGCAACACATGGGTGTGATGGCGCAGCACCCCGGCCCGGTGCGCGATGCTGATCAGGGTGGCGCCGCTGGCGCGTAGGCGCCCGTACAGCGACGCTTCGTTGCCGCTGTCCAGCGCGCTGGTTGCCTCGTCGAGGATCACGATCTGCGGCCGGTGTACCAGCACGCGGGCGAAGGCCAGGCGTTGCTGCTCGCCGACCGACAACAGCTTTTCCCAGTCGTGCACGGCATCCAGCCCGCCGACGCGCCCGGCCAGCAGGGGCAGATGCACCTGCTCGAGGATTTCCATTAACTGCTCGTCGCTCAGCTGCGATTGCACGCTCGGATAGATGAGCTGGCTGCGCAGGGTGCCCGACTGCAGATAAGGCTGCTGCGGCAGGAAGAACACGTCCTCGAACGGCGGATGGTGGATCGCCCCGCTGCCCGTGTGCCACAACCCCGCCAGCGCACGCAGCAGCGAACTCTTGCCGCAGCCGCTGTCGCCGGTGATGAGCAGCGCGTCGCCCGGCCTGACCTGCAGCGTGAGATCCTTGATGAGCACCCGGTCCGATTGCGGCGGATGCAAGGTCAGCGCCTCCAGCGCGAAATGCCGGCCCGCCTGCATCTGGATGCGCGGGTGCGTGTCGCCGCCGCCTGCCTGGGCGTTGGGCAGGACGAGGCCGGCCAGGGCATGCAGGCGGCTGATGCCCGCCACGAACCGGCTCAGGCTCTCGAAATTGTCGACGATGACGCCCACGGCGCCGAGCACGGCGGTGAACGCGCCGGCCGCCTGGATGGCCCGCCCGACTTCCAGTTCGCCCGCCAGGACACGTTCGGCCAGGATCACCGCCGGCAACACCAGCGTCAGCTGGGAAAACGTGCGCTGGAACAGGTTCAGGGTGCGCTGCTTCCTGATCAGCCTGGCGAAATTGTGGATGACCTTGTCGAACGTGGTGTCGATGTGTGCCCGCTCCTGCGCTTCGCCCCGGTAGAACGCGATCGATTCGGCGTTCTCGCGCAGGCGGATCAGGCTGAAGCGGAAGTCTGCCTCGCGCCGCAACTGCCAGAAGTTCAGCTGGATCAGCGGATTGCCGAAGACGTAGAGCGCGACGACCGTGCCCGTCAGCGCATAGACGGCCAGCACGCCGACCAGCAGATGGGAGATCGACCACAGCACCGCGCTGAACGCGACCAGTTGCATGATCGAGCCCAGGAAGATCAGCAGGAAGTTGATCGAACGTCCGGTGAACGTGTTGATGTCTTCGCTGATGCGCTGGTCGGGGTTGTCGATCTCCTGGCCCGATCCGAGTTCATAGTACTTGCGGTCTTTCAGGTAGCCGTCGAGGAAGCGCCCGGTGAGCCAGCGTCGCCACTGGTTGGCGAAGAGGTCGCGCATATAGTAATAAAACGCATAGGTCGGTACCGCGAATGCAAGTATGGTCAGGGTGGCGCGGACGGATGTCCAGAAGCGGCCGGCGCTCTTGCCCGCCAGCGCCGACGTCAGCTCGCCGGCCTGGTTGTTCAACATGACCGCCAGCTTGGTGTCGACCAGCATCAGGACGATCAACAGCAGGAGCAGCAGCCAGGCCTTCCCCTTTTCCTCGCCCAGCCAGTAGGGCTTCGCCAGGCGGACAAACTGTTTCCATGCCTCGAGGGACAAAGGCGGTATCCGGCGCCGCCTGGGTGACGCCGGGGTTTCATCGGTCCCCGCATCGGTGCGGGCGGAAGTCGGCGTAGTCATGTTTGAACTCCTTCATCGGCCGGGCCAGCACGGCCAGGCCCACGGGTGCATCGTACGACGGGGCACGCCCCCGTTCGGTGCGGAAACAGACACAGCAACCGAGTTGACAACACGACGTGTCCAAATAGATACCATCCGTGAGCATTTCGACACCGGTTTGTGGCTCCTAAGCACTATTTCCCGTTCGCACTACCTGATAGACTCTTCCGTTTAACCCGCTCGCAATAATTAACCGACAAAATTCATGCAGCGGTGACAACAAGAATTGGGGAAGTCCATGAAGAACCAACGGGGTCGGTTGACCCCTGACCTGCTCGCCATGTCCATTGCCACGATCGCGTGGAGCGCCCTGTCCGCGCCGGCATGGGCGCAGACGGACGGTACGGAAACGTCCGGCATCCAGGAAGTGATCGTCACGGCCCTGCGCACGGCCGCGCCGGCATCGAAGACACCGGTGGCCATGAGCGTGCTCACCGCCAGCCAGCTCGACGCCGGCGGCCTCGATACGCCCGGCGCCATTGCCGCGCGCCTGCCGAACACGTACCTGGAAAACTCGTACGACGGCCTGCGCATCACGATCCGCGGCGTGTCGAACTCCGACTCCACGGAAAAAGGCGATCCGTCGGCGGCGTTCATGGTGGACGGCGTCTACGTCGCGCGGCCGCAGAGCCAGAGCACGACCTGGTACGACGTCGACCGCGTCGAGGTGCTGCGCGGCCCGCAGGGCACGCTGTACGGCCGCAATACGACGGCCGGCGTCGTCAACGTGATCACGAAGGCGCCCGTCGCGCGCTTCGAAGCGGACGTCAACGCCACCGTCGGTAACTGGGGCGCGCGCAAGGTCGGCGCCATGGTCAACGTGCCGGTGAACGACATGCTGGCGCTGCGCGCCGCCGCCACCTGGAACGAGCACGATTCCTACCTGAGCAATGGCACGGCCACGCCGCGCCAGCTGGGCCTGGCCCGCGACGACCGCGCCGCCCGCCTGTCCGCGAAGCTGGCGCTGGGTCCGGCCGCGACGCTGCTCGTGCGCTACGAAGCGAGCCGCGACGACAGCAACAACGACAGCACGGTCCCGGATTCCAACTTCTACAGCGGCGTCGCGACCGGCCAGCCCGTGTGGAACGGCGACGCGACGGACCGCCAGCTGACCTACCGCTTCAATCCGCCGAACACGCGCTTCGAGCAGGGCTATTCGCACAAGAAGGCATCCAGCCTGACGGCGAAACTGAACTGGGATCTCGGACCGGCGACGCTGTCATGGCTGGGCGCGCACCGCAGCTTCGACCACGACTACCTGTACAACTTCTACTACCGCGTGGCGCCGACGGTCGCGCTGGGCGTGCGCCAGCCGTTCTCCGGCCACTATAACCAGGACTCGCACGAGCTGCGCCTCGCGACGAACGGCACCGGCCCGCTGAGCGCCCAGGGCGGCGTGTACTGGTTCCGCGAGCGCGCGCGCACCGTCTATGACTTCCGCGACCTGCAGCTCGTCGGCCTGCCGCCCTACTATGTGTTCGCCAACGACCCGGTCGAATCGCGCAGCAAGGCCCTGTTCGGCCAGGCGACGCTGCGCGTGGCCGACGGCCTGCGCGCCACCGCGGGCGCCCGCTACACGGAAGACGACAAGGCCCGCACCGGCACGATCGGCTACCAGCGTGCGCCGGACTTCAATGCGGCCACCGACCTGCGCGAACTGAACGCCGGCCGCATCGGCACCGACAAGACCACGTGGCGCCTGGGCCTCGACTACGACCTCGCCCCGGCCACGCTCGTCTACGGTTCGATCGCCACCGGCTACAAGGCCGGCGGCTTCAACGACGGCTGCGCGGCGGGCGACACGCGGAATGGCATCGGCTGTCCGGCCGGCAGCGCGCTGCCCGCCGCCACGCTGACGTACCAGCCGGAGACGGTGCGCGCCTACGAGGCCGGCGCCAAGACCCGCTTCTGGGACGGCCGCGCGAGCCTGAACCTGGCCGTGTTCCACTACGACTACCGCAACCTGCAGCTGTCCAACGTGGCGGTCGTGGGCGGCAAGCCGCGCTACGAGACGACCAACGCCGGCGAGGCCGCCATCCGTGGCCTGGAAGCGGATGGCCAGGTACTGGCGACGCGTGCCGACCGCTTCACGTACGCGTTCACGCTGCTCGACGCGCACTACGTCAGCTACACGCCGGACGGCGTGCATTCCTGGGCCGGTGTGAAGCTGGACCGCACGCCGGCGCGCACGCTGGCGCTCGGCTGGGAACACCGCACGCCCGTCGCCGGCGGCCAGTTGACGGCCGGCGTGAACACCCGCGCCAGCGCCAGCTACCTGCTGAGCGCGCCGCAGGCGGGGCTGAAGTACCGCGTGCCCGGCCGCACGGAATCCGACCTGCACCTGGGCTGGGAACCGCTGGGCGAGCGCTGGAGCGTGCTCGCGCGCGTGCGCAACCTCGAGAACGAGGTGCGGCCGATGACGATCAATTCCGTCGGCCTCGCGGTGCCGACCGAGCCGCGCACCGCCGACGTCCGCTTCGACTACCGTTTCTGACCCGGCCACGGCCGCCTCACCCGGGCGGCCGTGTCCACCTTTACGCCGTGCCCTGGAGCCTACCATGCCCCGCTTGCCGCACCGCCGCCTGTCCGTCGCCGCCATCATCCTGGCGGCCTGCCTCCTCGCCCTCGCCGCGCGCAGCGGCGGCGCGATCACCCTCTTCCTCGTCGCCAGCTCGTTGCTGATGGCGGCCTGCTGCTGGGTCAGCGCCACCCGCCTCCTCGGCAGCGGCGCCGCCCTGCGCCTGGCCGCCATCGCGACGGGCACGGGCTGGCTGGCGGAGCAGCTGGGATCGTCGTACGGCTGGTTCTTCGGCAGCTACACGTACACGGCGGTGCTCGGTCCGGCCCTGGGCGACGTGCCCGTCGTGATTCCGCTGATGTGGTTCGCCCTCGCCTACAGCGGCCACGTGATCGCCAACCTGATCGTCTGGCAGGATCCCGTCGACGGCCCGGCGCCGCTGCGCCACGACGCGCTGATGGCACTGCTGGGCGCGACGGTCGTCACGTGCTACGACCTGGGCGGCGATCCGTACATGGTGTATGTGCTGAAGGCATGGATCATGGCGAAGCAGGACGGCTGGTGGTTCGGCGAGACCCTGCAGGGCTTCGCCGGCTGGATGACGGTGTCGTTCACGATCCTGTTCGCGTTCCGCCGGCTCGCGCGCACGCCCGCGCCCGCGGCGCTGCCCGCCGCACGCCGGGTGCTCGTGCCGCTGGGCGTGTACGGCTTCCTGATGGTGTACCTGATGCTGCTCGGCGCCCCCGTCGAGACGCGCGCGATCGCGCTGTTCGCGATGGGCTTCCCGCTGCTCGCGGCGACGCTGGGCCTGCTGCGCTGGCGCGGCGTCCTGGCCCGTCCGGACGCCGGGGCTCACCGTGCGGCCGGCGTAACCACAATGGATCCGCTGCGGGAGGCAGCATGAAGCTCGACGACCTCGACCCCGGCCTCAACGCCAATCCGGCACTGCGCGCCGACCCGCTCGCCGACGCCACCATCGCGCGCATCTTCGGCCCCGGCCAGCCCGGCGGCCCGGACGTGGCCACGATCGACCTGCTGAACGGGGAGATCGCGCGCTGGCAGCTGAACGGCGACCTCGATGGCTGGCGTGCCGGTCCCGGCCTGCCGCCGGACATGGCCGCCGCGCTGGAAGACTATGTGGCGCAGGCGCGCGTGCTGCCCGACTGGGCCGACCCGGCGGCGATCGGCCGCGCCGAAGCCCTGTTCATGGACATGAGCATGGCGTCGTGCACCCTGCTGTTCTGCGCCAGCCTGCCGCAGTGCTACGTGATTCCCGACCTGGCCGACGTGCTGCACGCGGCCGGCCAGCTGGAGCGGCATACCGACTACCGCGTGCGCGCCACCGCCGCCATGATCTTCCCCGTCATGATGCGCGGCGGCCTGACGACCTTGGGCGGCGGCGGCGTGGCCCAGGCCATCAAGGTACGTCTGATCCACGCCACGATCCGCTACCTCGTGCTGCGCGGCGACGTGGCCGACGCCCTCGTGCCGCCGCGCCGCCTGCCGCGCCTCGCGGCGCCGGCGCAGGGCGGCACGATGGTCCAGGCGCTGTACGCGCTCGGCTGGGACATCGACAGCCGCGGCCTGCCCTGCAACCAGGAAGAACTGGCCTACACGCTGCTGACCTTTAATTATGTGTTCCTGCACGGCCTGCGCCGCCTCGGACTCGGCGCGAAGCACCGCGACGAGGAAGCGTACATCCACACCTGGAACGTGCTGGGTCACGTGCTCGGCATCGAACGCGGCTTGATGTCCGAAACGATGGCCGATGCCGCCGCCCGGTTCGCCGCCATCCAGGCGGCCGCGCGCACCCAGCCGCGCGAGCCCGACCCGCGGCCGGTGCTGGCCGGCGCGCTGGTCGCGGCGATGCAGCATTACATTCCGCCGCGCCTGCTGAAACCGTTCCCGGTGCTGCTGACGCGCCGCCTGGTCGGCAAGGACGCCTCGCGCGACCTGGGCCTGGACGGCCGCGTGTCGCTGCTGTCGCGCCTCGTGTTCGTGCTGGGCTTCGCCCTCGTGCGCACCATCGACGTGTGCGGCCGGCTCGTGTTCCCCGGCTTCTCGATCTCGCGCCTCATCACCCGCATCCTCGGCTACAACCTCACCGTCAGGATGCTGATGGACCAGACACGCCCGCTGAAACTGCCCGACGCGCTGCTCGGCGAGATCACCGAAGCGGTGGACACCTGGCAGAATGACGACCGGGCGCCGCGCTGGGTAAATGCCCTGGAACGCCGCTTCACCGGGCGCGCGCGCGCCGCCCGTCAAGGATAAACGATGTACCTACCGTCTTTTTACTCTCCGTCGCGCCGCGCGCGCCTGTCCGCCCTGGTGCTGCTGTTCGTCCTGTCGTGCCTGCTCGGCGCCGCGCGCGCCGCCCCGCTCGTGCTGGACGATGCCGCTCGCCACGTCGAAGCCTGGCCCGCCGTCACCCTGCTGCACGATCCGGACGGCCGCCTGGACGCCGCCTCGCTCGCCGCCGCCCCCGGAAGGTTCGCG
>Ga0207705_10004156_pt1 | contig 10981 bp, 5 predicted proteins | sample KBSC13metaG_FD_184314 | JGI IMG/M metagenome (GOLD analysis project Ga0207705, IMG submission 184314) | Corn rhizosphere microbial communities from Kellogg Biological Station, Michigan, USA - KBS C1-3 metaG (SPAdes) (version 2) | ecosystem: Host-associated > Plants > Roots > Rhizosphere > Soil ...
ATGACGATCACGGCGCCGTCCCCCACATTGCGTTCCGCCAGTTCCGCCAGCCGCCGGCGCAGCGCGGCAGCGGTGAAGCGCTGCAGGCCGGCGTCGAGCGTGGTGCGCACGGCGGCGCCCGCCGCGCCCGCCGCGCCCGCCGCGCCGGCCAGGCGCCGCGCCAGCTGCGGCGTAACGCCCGTCGCGTTCGACGTCGGTACCGACGCCGGCGCCGCCGACCGTGCGAACGCGGCATCGACCTGCCATTCGATGGCGGCGCAATCCGCATGCGCATCGAGCTCGCGCGCGAGCGCGCAGGCACGCCGCGCGACCATGCGGCCGGACGCCGCCGGCGCGCGCAGCAGGCTGGCGAGGATCGCGGCCTCGCCCGCGTCGAGCCCGGACGGCGCCTTGCCGAACAGCCCGCGCGCCGCCGCGGCGATGCCCTGCAGCTCGCCGCGATAACTGGCCAGGTTCAAATAGGCTTCGAGGATCTGGCGCTTGCTCCAGCCGGCCTCCAGTTCGCGCGCCGCGAGCGCCTGGTCCCATTTACTGGTCCACGTGCGGCCCGACGCGCGCGGCGCCAGTTTCGGATCCAGCAGGCCGGCGAGCTGCATCGTGATCGTGGAGGCGCCGCGCGTGCGCTTCTTCCCGTCGCCGAACAGGTTGTCCCACGCAGCGGCGCCGATCGCCTGCAGATCGACGCCGCCATGCTCCATGAAGCGCTGGTCCTCGGCCTGCAGCACCGCGCGGCCGAGCGTGGGCGAAATGTCCTCAAGCGCGACCCATGGCAGGCGCCGGCCGGTCATGTCCACGCGCACCGTGTCGATGACCTCGCCGCCGCGGCCCAGCAACGTGGTATCGGAGGGGCGCCAGGCAGCCTTCACCTGCTGCGGTGTCGGCACGGCAGCCCATGCCGGCACGGCCGCCAGCAGCAGCACCCACGCCACGTACGTTTTCACCTTCACTGCACCGTCACGCCCGCGTTCGGCACCTCGCCGAACATCTCCGGCGCATACATCGCCTCCACGCGCGTGGGCGGCAGCGCGAAGCGGCCCTCGTTGTTCAGGCGCACCGTGTACTCGACGGTGAAGCGCCCCTTCGGCACGAACTCGTAGTAGGCGCGATAGCCCGTGTGCATGCGCTCCTCGAACGCCGGCCACGTCCAGCCGGTGCGGCGTTCGCCGGCCGTGGCGATCTGCGAATCGCGTCCGAGCCCGGAACCGAGCACGCTGGCGCCGGCCGGGATCGGATCGTCGACGACGACCCACGTCATGTCGGACTGCGCCTCGATGTCGAGGTGGACGCGATACACGTCGCCGCGCGACCACGCGCCCTTCACCTTTTGCTCGACCGGCGTGACGGTGCGCGCGATGCGGTAGCCGGACGACAGCGGCGCCGCCAGCGGCACGGCAGCGAGGCTCTGCACGGTCGCCCACGGCTTGCCGCCGCCGAGCTGGCGCAGCGTGAGGGTGCCGCGCCCCTGCGGCCAGCCCTGCAGCACGGTCGCCGGCTTGTCGGCCGGGATCGTGCCGGTCCAGCTGACCGGCTTCGCATCCGCACTGGCGCCAGTCACCACGAGGTTCGCCTGGCCCGTCACCGGTTCGCGTTCATAAGTCTCGGAAAAACGCTTCAGCGCGACGACGCCCCAGGCGTTGGCTGTCGTCGTGTCCCAGTGTCCGCGGTGCTGGCGGCCGAGGGTGCCGCGCGCGAGGCGGCCTGCGTCGATCTTCCACACGGGATCGTCCAGCGTCGCCAGCAGCAGGCGGTTGGCGTTGACGTCGGGCGACGTCATGAGCCACCACCAGCCGTCCGCGCGCTCGGTCGAAAAGCCCAGCGTGGTGCCCTGCAGGTTCAGGCGCGCCCGCAGGATCTGGCCGGCTTGCGCCAGGTGCTCGTCGCGCCGGGGCAGCGCCGGCGTGCGCTTGAGGATGAGATACCAGTCGATGACAGCGGACGTCGGCCACAAATTCGGCTGGACGTCGATCGAGTCGAGCATGGCCGGCTGCACGTCGCCACCGCGCGACAGCGCTTCCAGCGCCGCGAGCTTGCGCACGGCCAGCTCTCCCGTCGCCCGCATGTTGCCCCGCACGACCTTCCCTTCCACGAAGCCCGCAAGGCCCGCTTCCATGCGGCCGCGCAGCTCGTCCGGGATGGCATAGCCGGCCTCGTTCGTCACGGACAGCACATAGGCCGTGAGCACGTCGCTGCCCTGTTCCATCGGCGCGAAATACTTGACGAGGCCGTCGCCGTCGAGGTGGGAAGGGAGCGTCGCAACGATGGCGTCCCACATCGCGCGGTCCTGCAGCGCCACCGCGCGCGACGTGCGCTGCTCGAAGCAGGAATACGGATACGCGCTCATGTAGTCGCGCACGCCGGGCAGGTCGCTGCCCAGGCGCGCCTGCAACGTGGTGCGGATGCCGCCGCGGCCCGGCAGGGCATCCGCCGGACGCTCGACGGGAATCGTCTGCGTGCCGTCGATCTGCACGAGCGTCGCCTGCAAGGTGCGTACCGGTACGGCGGCACTCACCTGCTGCGTGATGCGCATGCGGTCGGAAGCCCCCTCCCCGGCACCGGTCATGTCCCACTGCAGCGTTTTCGCGCCGGCCGGCACGGTAAAGTCCCAGCCGATCTCGCGCGCCTCGCCCGGGGCCAGCGCGACGTCCTGGCGCGGCAGCGCCTGCGCCTTGCCGGCATCCGCCGTGACGGCCGCGTCCAGCCGCACGGCGAGCTTCCGATCGGAAGCATTACGCACCGTAAAACCGGCGCGCAGGCGGTCGCCCTCGCGCACCTGCGGCGGCAGGCCGGAGACGAGCATCAGGTCCTGCGACGTGCGGATGTCCGTGCCGCCGGTGCCGAACAGGCCCGCGCCGCTGCTGGCGACGGCGACAATGCGGAACGACGTCAGGGAATCGTTCAGCGGCACGTCGACATGCGCCTCGCCGTTCGCATCGACGACCACCTTGCCCTTCCACAGCAGCAGCGTCTCGAACAGTTCGCGTCCCGCGCTGCGTCCGCCGCCACCGCCGTGCGGGAACGCCTTGCGGCCGAAGTGGCGCTTGCCGACGACCTGCATCTGCGCGGTCGACGTTTCCACCTGCAGGCTGCGTTCGCGCATCATCGTCTCGAGCAGGTTCCAGCTCGTGTTGGGCATCAGCTCCAGCAGGCCCGCGTCGACGGCGGCCACGGCGACTTCCGTGCCGGCCGCCGGCCGCGTGCCGTCCGGCGCGTGCACGCGGATCGTGACCTGGGCATGCTCGCGTACCTTGTAGACGGACCTGTCGGCCGCGACGTCGACCTTCAGTTCATGGCCACGCCAGCCCACGCGGATGGGCGCGATGCCGAGTTTATAGGCCGGCTTGCCGAGGTCCACGAGCGCCGTCGGCTGCACGCCCGCCACGCGGCCGCGCACGACGAGGGCCGATACGAACACGTTCGGCGCATAGCTCGCCTTCACGGGAATCGCGATCGTCTGGTCATGCCCGGACACCTGCCGCACATACGTGTCGAGGATGCCTTCGCGCTCGACCGTGACGAGCACCGTCGCGCGGCGGAACGGGCTGCGTACCTGGAAGCGCGCCTGCTCGCCCGGCTCGTAGCGTTTCTGCGCCGGCAGCAGGTCGATGCGGTCGTGGTCCGCGTGCGCGAACCATTGCTCTTCATCGCCGGCCACATACACTTCGCGGTGCGTGGCCGCCACGCGCTGCTGCGGATCGGTCGCGCGGGCTCGCAGGATCAGGTCGCCCTCCTCCGGCGCGCGTGCGTCGCACAGGAGCAGGCCGCGCGCATCCGTCGTGCCGCTGCAGGCCTCGCCCACGCGTTTGATCTCGCTGCTGTTCTCGTACGCGTAAAAGCCGCCGACGAGACGGCGCCGGTGCGAATACGTCATGCGCTTCAGGAGGTCGACCGTCACCGGCACGTTGGCGACGGGCTTGCCTGTCACGTCCAGCACGACGGCCTGGAACTTCAGCGCGTCGCGCCGCAGCAGCCAGCCGTCCGGCCTGATGCCCACCACATAAGAGGAGGGCCACAGCGGTACGTGCGTGGACACGGTCAGCGTCTCGCCGTTCGCGTCCTGGTACGACAGTTCCGCCAGCAGGCTTTTCGGGCGTTCGACCTGCGGCAGCTTGTCGACGACGATGCGCGCGCCGCCGGCGCGGTCCAGCTGCAACGCCTGCGTGCGCGCGACGTCCTGGCCAGGGGCGCCTTCCGTCTCCTCGCCATCATCCCCGCCGCCCCCGCCCTGGTCGACGACGCCCTCGCGGACGTCGCCCGCACCCAGCGCGAAGTCGTCATAGTCCGCGAACTGCACGGCGGTGTCCTGCACGACGCTGCTCAGCTTGACCGGCGCCATGCCTGCCGGACCGCCGGACAGGTAGCTCACCTGTACATCGAGCGTAACGGCCTGCGGCGCCACGGCCGGCTGCTTCGGTCCGGCCAGCTGGGCCTTCATCGTCGGCACGCGGAACTGCTCGACGCGGAACTCGCCGGCGGACTGGCCGCCGATCAGCACCTCGTACAGGCCGAGCTTTGCCTCCCTGGGGATCGCCCACTCGCCCTGGGCGCTGCCGTTCGCGTCCCAGCGCAGCGGGAACTCCACCTTCTCGCCGCTGCCCTGGTGGACGAGGAAGCCGCGCTCCGGCAGCGCCGACCTGTCCGTGCCGAGTTCGCGGGCGCGCCAGTCGCGCACTTCCTTCGGCGCCGGCTCGCCCGCGCGCACGAATGCGAAGCCCTGCTGCGTGCGGCGGCGCAGGAAATGTTTCATGTGGACCGTCTCGCCGGCACGCAGCAAGGTGCGGTCGAACACGGTGGCGACGGTGCGGCTGTCCTCGTCCCGACTGCCGGTGGGCAGGTTGAAGCGCCAGGCCTCGATGCCCTCCTGCCAGTCGGACAAGGTGAACGTGAAGTCGCCGCCGCGCGCGGCCGTGACGACATAGATGTCGCCTTCCTTGCAACGCGCATGCGGCAGCGCCTGGCGGATGCGCGCGATGCCGGCGGCGTCGCTCGTGCCGCTCCACAGCAGCAGCGCGTTGCAGTCGCGCACTTCGACGCGCGCGCCGGCCACGGGCTGGCCCTTGTCGAGCGACGTCACCCACACGAGCGACGATTGCGCGCCGAGCTTGAAGTGCGCCGCCATGTTGGTGACGAGGGCGGCGCCGCGCACATAGGCCTTGCGGCCCTTTTCATTCAGGGCGGCGCCCAGGCGCGGGCTTTCCAGTTCGACGGCGTAGAAGCCCGGCTGGCGCAGCGGGATGCCGATCACTTCGAACGCGCGCCGGCCGTTCGGTTTCGGCAGCGTGAAGCGCTGCAGCGTGTCCTGCTTCACTCCGCTGAAGATCGAGGCCTCCAGTTGCTTGCCTGCCGGCTGGACGGGATTCAGGCCGCCGTACGGACCGGCCATCTTGCGCATCCACGCCAGCACATCGGCCGCGCGGCCCGGGTCCAGGCGCAGCGCGGCGCCGGTCGTGTGCATGCGCCCGCCCAGCTGCGCCTCGACGTTGCGCGCGGTGACGGGCAGCATACGGTCGCCGTTCGCCTCGATGATGCCGAACGGCGCCGCGAACTTGACGAGCGGGGGTTGCTCCCCGGTCCGTACCGGCAGCGGAAATCTCCCGGCATTGACGAGGGGCCGGCCGGCATCGTCGCGCAGGCCGGCGGGCAGGTGCAGGGTCAGCCGCGCCTGTTCCGGGAAGGGGCCGGGCACCGCGACCTGGTCCACGAGCTCCGGCACCCGGTCGCCCTCCTTGTCGATGCGCGCGGGCCAGCGCTTGCCGCCCGGCCCTTCCACGACAATCTTCGCGGCGTCGGCCGCGCGCACGGGCGCGCTGAAGTTGACGCGCACCGGCAGGAACGGAATGCATTGCGCGCGGGCGTTGACCTTGTCGCAGTTGAAGCGGGCCGTGAAGTCGGCACGGGTCTTGAATTTCAGGGTCTGGTCCTGGTCGGTCGCGATGCCGTTCGGCGCGGCCACGCCGGCGCCCCAGACGAGGGCGACTTCCGTGCTTGCCGGCAGCGTGCGGCGGCATTGCAGCACGACGAGGCGGCGCAGGCGGCCGGCCTTGTCGTCGGCGCGCAGTTTCGCGTCCGAGTACGGCCAGGCCTCGCCCTCGCCCTTGTCCGCCGCGGCGGAGTCGCCCACGAACCAGCGGTCGTGCAGCAAGGCCTGCAGGCGCTCGTCGCCCGTCAGCAGCGACACGCCGATCTTTTCGTTGACGCCGTCGGCGCGGCACCATGCCTGCTTCAGGATGCTGTCGTCCGTCGCGGGCGCGGACAGCGCCAGCACGAAGGCCTGCCGCTCGTCGATGCCGGACCCGCCCTCGCGCGGCCGCGAATCCAGCACGGCCGGGCCGCCGGTGGCGACGCCGTAGGCGCGCCGTCCCGCGAGCGGCCGGCCGGCCAGGTCGCGCGCGTTCGGCTTGAGGGTGAAGCGGCAGGCCGTCGCGCCCGGCAGGTCGCGCTCGAAATCATAGCTCCACGTCTGCGCGTCGACCCAGCGCCCGCTGCCGGGCACCGCGCACTCGACGTCGAACGGTGTCTCCGCGCGCAGGTCGCCGAACGCCACCATGGGCTGCGAGAAACGCGCCACGGCCTGGCGCACGCGCCTGACCTGGCCTTCCGGAGAAAACGCGGACACCGTGGTCTGCGCCCACGCGCTCGACCAGCAGCACAGCAACAGGAGGCACAGCGCGCGACGCATGACGGACATGGGGTTCTCCACAGGGGCGGACGACGACGGCTGAGTGTTCCAAACTCGGGTTGCTCTGTCAACAACATTTAACTTTTGTAATGGCGTGTTCCCGCGGGCTTCCGGGTCGCATGATGGCTGCCATGCAAACCTGCATGATTGGATATAGAATGCGTCTCTTATATTTCCTGTACGCATATAAGGCATACAGGTAACGTTATGAGGAAACCATGAGTCTCCCCCTGATCCTGAACCTGGCCATCGCCCTGGCCGGTTGCGGCCTGCTGTACGTCATGCAGCAGCGCCACCTGTCTTTCACGAAACGCGTGTTCACCGGCCTCGGCCTCGGCATCGTGCTGGGCGCCGCATTCCAGGCGTTCTACGGCAACGCCTCGCCCGTCGTCACACAAACGGATGCCTACCTCGACATCGTCGGCACGGGCTATGTGAAGCTGCTGCAGATGATCATCATGCCGCTGATTATGGTGTCGATCATCCAGGCCATCCTCAAGCTGCGCGACGCGTCGTCGCTCGGCAAGCTCAGCGCGCTGACGATCGGCACCCTGATGGCGACGACGGCCATCGCGGCCTCGATCGGCATCCTGATGGCGAAGCTGTACGGCCTGTCCGCCGTCGGCCTGACGTCGAGCGCGGCCGAAGTCGCGCGCGGGCACTATCTCGAAGGCAAACTGGCGACGGCGCAGGACGTGTCGTTGCCGACGATGATCCTGTCGTTCATTCCGGAAAATCCGTTCCTCGACATGACGGGCGCGCGCAAGACGTCGACGATCGCCGTCGTGCTGTTCTCGATCTTCATCGGCGTCTCTGCCACGGGCATCGCGGGCAAGAAGCCGGAGGTGTTCGAGAAGTTCAGCGAATTCATCCACGTCGCCCATGTGATCGTGATGCGCATGGTGACCCTCGTGCTGCGCCTGACGCCGTTCGGCGTGTTCGCCCTGATCACCCAGGTGCTGGCCAGTTCCAGCCTGCAGGACATCCTCAAGCTGATCGGCTTCGTGATGGCCTCGTACAGCGCGCTGATCCTGATGTTCGGCGTGCACCTGTTGATCATCGCGGCCGTCGGCCTGAACCCCGGCCGCTACGTGAAGAAGATCTTCCCCGTGCTCGCGTTCGCCTTCACGTCGCGCACCTCGGCCGGTGCCATCCCGATGAGCGTGCAGACGCAGACCGCGCGGCTCGGCACGCCGGAAGGCATCGCCAACTTCGCCGCGTCGTTCGGCTCGATGATGGGCCAGAACGGCTGCGCCGGCATCTATCCGGCGATGCTGGCGGTGATGATCGCGCCGACCGTCGGCATCGATCCGTTCACGAGCGGCTTTTTGCTGCCGCTCGTCGGCATCGTGACGATCGGCTCCGTCGGCGTGGCCGGCGTGGGCGGCGGCGCCACGTTCGCCGCGCTGATCGTGCTGTCGGCACTGAACTTGCCTGTCGCGCTGGCCGGCCTCCTGATCTCCATCGAACCGCTGATCGACATGGGCCGCACCGCGCTCAACGTCAGCGGTTCCATCACGGCCGGCACCTTCGCCAGCCGCGTGCTGGGCCAGACCGACATGCGCGTGTTCGACAGCGATGCCGAGGTCAACCTGGACAGCGAGGAACAGGTGGCGTGACGCCGCCGCGGCCCGGTGGCCGCAACATGTAAGTGCCTCGGACCAGGCCACGTAAGACCTCACCTACACGTCGTTTCGGCACACATTTTCGTCCGGAATCGTGCGCGGAAGTCTTGCCGAATCCGTCTATGATCGTGACATGTCAAAATCACAAACGGTCTGATGATGGATCAGAAGTGGCCACAAGAAATCTGGCTCGTCAGGCACGGGCAAAGCGCCGGCAATGTCGCGCGCGATGCCGCCGAGGCTGCGGCCGGCCTGCTCATCGACATCGCCGAGCGCGACGTCGACGTGCCCCTGTCCGAGCTGGGCGTACGCCAGTCGCAGGCATTGTCGAGCTGGTTTGCCGCGCTGCCGCGCGAGGGCCAGCCGAACGTCGTGCTGCATTCCCCGTACGTGCGTGCGGCCGAGACTGCGAACATCCTGATGCAGGGACTGGATCGCGACGACCTGCTCGCCGTGCATGCCGACGAACGGCTGCGCGAAAAGGAGTTCGGCATCCTCGACCGCCTGACGGTGCGCGGCATCGCCGAGAAATATCCCGATCTGCATGAACAACGCCACCACGTCGGCAAGTTCTACTTTCGCCCGCCGGGCGGCGAGAGCTGGTGCGACGTGATCCTGCGCCTGCGCAGCGTACTCGACACGATCACCCGCGAGTATCCGCGCGAGCGTGTGCTGATCGTCGCGCACCAGGTCATCGTCAACTGCTTCCGCTACCTGATCGAGCGGATGGACGAAGCGGCGATCCTCGCGCAGGACCGCGCCGGCGACGTGCCGAACTGCTCCGTCACCTCGTACGTCTTCGATCCCACGCTGGGCAAGCGCGGCAAGCTGGCCGTCCGCCTGGTCAATTTCGTCGCCCCGCTGGAAGCCAGCGGCACCCCGGTGACCGTCGCCAAAGACCAACCCACCGCTGCCAAGGCCTGAGGTTTCACAACCATGATGCTGCATACCCCTGCCCGCCCGCGCGACGTCGACATGAGCCTGCTGCGCGACTGGCCGCTACCCGTGCCGTCGAACGATGCCGACAAGGAAGACCGCGGCCACGTGCTGGTGCTCGGCGGCTCGCGCGAGATGCCCGGCGCCGTGATCCTCGCCGCCACCGCGGCGCTGCGCGCGGGCGCCGGCAAGCTCACCATCGCCACCGGACAGAGCGTCGCCCAGCTGGTCGCGCTGGCGATCCCGGAATCGCGCGTGCTGGGCCTGGCCGAGAACGACGCCGGCGGCTTCACGGTCGAAGCGGTGACCGCGCTCGATCCGCTGGCCGACAAGATCAGCGCCATCCTGATCGGCCCGGGCATGCGCGACGAGGCCGCGACGGCCCGCCTCGTGCACGCGCTGCTGCCGCGCCTGACCGGCAGCGACACGCAGGTCGTGCTGGATGCCGAAGCCATGGGTGCGGTCGTGCAAACGCCCATCGGCGCGTCGCCGTTCCGCTTCGATGTGCCCGTCCTGCTGACGCCGCACGCGGGCGAGATGGCGCACCTGACGGACATCGCCAAGGACGAGATCGGCGCGGCACCGGAACGCCATGCGCTGGAGGCCGCGCAACGCTGGAATGCCATCGTCGCGCTCAAGGGCCCACGCACCGTCATCGCGACGCCGGAAGGCGAGCGCTGGCAGCACGAAGGCGGCAACGTCGGCCTCGCCACGTCCGGCTCGGGTGACGTACTCGCCGGCATCATCGCCGGGCTGGCGGCGCGCGGCGCCGGGCTCGCGCAGGCGGCTGCCTGGGGCGTCGCGTTGCATGCGCACGCGGGCGAACGGCTGGCCGAACGCCTGGGCCGACTGGGTTATCTGGCACGGGAATTGTGTGACGAGATTCCCGCGCTGCTCGAACAGGCCGCCGGCGACAGCGCCGATGCGGCATCACGACCATCCGGCAGCTTCGCCGGGGGAACGAGGGTTGAACCATGACGGTTTGGCTCTCATATGGAAGCTTCGGATGGCCAAGGGCACACGGCGCCAGCCGCGTGCACGGGCCTCCGGCGTTTCACCAAGCAGAAGGAGTGCAATTCGACGAACCGGCCGGCGCGATGCCAGTCTAACCTTGTCTGTCGGATTCGTACTCCACCGGGGCCGCGTATTGCGTCGGTTCCCCGATGGTTCGCGTGTGGGCCTGTCGGTCCATCGGGAACCCAAAGCGCCGCCGAGCCTCCAGCGCCTCACCTCTGGAGACGGTGGTAAACGATAGACGTGAACGAGGAGTAAAAAAATGAAAGCTCTTAACAACGCATCGAAAATTCTGTTTGCTGCAGCCCTGATGGCAAGCCTCGCTGCTTGCAAGAAGAATGACACCACCAGCACGACCGGCACCGGCGAGACGTCGGCCACCGCGCCGAGCAGCAGCACCGGCACCAGCGGCACGACCGGGACCACCGGCACGGGCACGACGGGTGACACCACCGGCACCGGCGCAACGGGCACCACCGGCACCACGGGCGGCACCACCGGCACCGGCGCAACGGGCACCACCGGCGATACCGGCACGGGCGCAACTGGCACCGGCACCACGGGCACGGGCGCAACCGGCACGACCGGCACCGGCGCAACGGGTACCGGCACCACCGGCACCGGCACCGGCACGTCGTCTGGCTCGTCGGGTTCGACCGGCCGCTGATCGGCGTGCATCTGGTGGGCACCTTTCGGATTGATGCCCCCGGCATCAATCCTCCCGGCCTCA
>Ga0207705_10004160_pt1 | contig 10978 bp, 9 predicted proteins | sample KBSC13metaG_FD_184314 | JGI IMG/M metagenome (GOLD analysis project Ga0207705, IMG submission 184314) | Corn rhizosphere microbial communities from Kellogg Biological Station, Michigan, USA - KBS C1-3 metaG (SPAdes) (version 2) | ecosystem: Host-associated > Plants > Roots > Rhizosphere > Soil ...
GCCGGAACTGATCGCGGTGAACGACCAGCGGCGCGCCGGTGGGGTTGGCGATGCCGACCGCCACGTGGACCTCGACCAGGTTGGCGCCCTTCCAGTCGGGCTCGGTGCTCTGGCCATGCCGCTCCGCTGGCCATGCCGCTCCGAGGTTGATTCCGGGCCATGCCGCTCCGAGGTTGATTCCGTCCGCGATGCCGGCGCTCCGAGGTTGATTCCGCGATGCCGGCCCACGCTGCTCCCAGGTTGATTCCGACAGGCCGGGCCATGCCGCCCCCAGGTTGATTCGCGCCTCGCCATGCCGGGCCATGCCGCTCCCAGGTTGATTCCGCCCGCCATGCCGCTCCCAGGTTGATTCCGACAGGCCGGGCCATGCCGCTCCCAGGTTGATTCCGACAGGGCGCCTCGCCATGCGTTTCGCCGTGCCGCTCCCAGGTTGATTCCGGCAGGCGCGGACCTTGTCCCGTCGCGATTGCGGGGGGCCTACTGCCGAGGCTGCGGGGCTTTGCCCGAACAAAGCCCATGAAGGGGCTCGCTCTCCTCAACCGCGGGGAATGATTCGCAAGATTCGCCGTTCGCGTGGCGTGCGACCTCGAGTCTCCGACGCGGGCGCGGATCGGAATCGTTCGCGGCGATGACGGGGATCGGTTTATGGGTGGGTGGCGTCGGGGGGATCGCACCCCACACTGTGCGACGTTTCATGCTCATCCGGTGTGTCGCGCTGGCCGTAGTCCTCATTCCTTTGGCGGGCACGAGCGCTTTCGGGCAGACCAGCCCGGCTGACGACGGGCCGACCTCCGGCGAGCCCGAGCCGACCCGTCCGGCGGCGCCGAATCACGCGACCGTGCCCCAGCAGGCGGCGGCAAGCATCCCGGCTGGCGCCACGGCCGCTCCGCCGGCTCGGTCACTGGAGTTCAACATCGTCCCCATCGCCGGCGGTGACAGCGACGTGGGCATCGGCGGCGGCGAGGTGGCGGATCTGGCCCGCCTGGATCCGCGCTACCACCCCTACCGGTGGAAGCTGACGTCGGAGTCGTTCATCACGTTCAACCGCCAGGACGACCACTTTGTCATTCCCTACCAGGACCATTCGCTGGTGCTGACGTTGCCCGAGTTGACCGCCAGCCACCGGCTGCGGTTCGACATCAGGCCGGCCTTCACCGACGAGAGCACGATGAAGTTCTACGGCATCGGAAACGCGACGCCGTTCCCGGCCGGGGTCTCGCTGCGCGACACGGAGTACCAGCGCATCCATCCCACGCTATCGATCGAAGCGCGCATCCGGCTGGTCGATCGCTTCTACCTGCAGGCAGGCAGCATCTACACCCACAACTGGTTGACGGTCGCCCCCACTAGCCTGCTGGCCCAGGCGCAAAGCTCGAGCTCGCCGATCGTCCGCGACCTCGTCGGCTCCTTCGCCTCCCACGGCGTCGAGTTGCTGGAGCTCGCGCTGCAGTACGACAGCCGGGACAACGAGACCGTGACCCACAGCGGGCAGTTTCACACCGCGGTGGTCCGCATCAGCCCGCGCATCGGGTCGGTGATGCCCTACGGCTACGAACGCCTGAACCTGACCGGGCGCTTCTACAGGACCGTCGGCAAGCGGGTGACGTTCCTGTTCCGCATCGTCGGCGACGCGCTGCTGGGGGATGCGCCGTTCTACGAGCTGGCCCGCTTCGACGAGACCCCGGCGATCGGCGGGTCGAAGGCGGTGCGCGGGATCCCGGCGCAGCGCTACTACGGAAAGGTCAAGGTGTTCGAGAACCTTGAGGTGCGCGGCGAGCTGCTTCCCTTCACCGTGCACGGCAAGCACCTGGTGCTGGGCGTGGCGCTGTTCGCCGATGCCGGCCGAAGCTGGACGGAGCTGACACGCAGCCATCCCGACCTCGACGGCACGGGCCTGGGCCTGAAGTACGGGCTGGGTGGCGGCTTGCGCCTGCAGGAGGGGCAGACGTTCGTGGTGCGCGGCGACGTCGCCTGGTCGCCCGATGCCCGGCCGGTCGGCGCGTACTTCGCGGCGGGCGAGATCTTCTGACGCGTCCAGCACCCCGGTGAATGCTGGTCAGCGACGGTGTGCGTGCGGCTGCCCGCGAGACACACCACGGCGAAGGTGACCGGCTGGTGACCGAACGATGACCAACCGCTGATGAGCCGCCGGTCATGTTCTGAACATGACCGCAACACACGTCGCTCCCCTGGACATCATGCCTTCCCCTGCCGCGCGGTCGGGCTGGCGCTCGTACGTCCGTCTGACCACCGTGCTGTTCGGGATGGTCCACCTGGCGGCGTTCGCCGGCTCGGTCTACTGGTGGTCCTGGGGCGGCGTGGCGCTTGCCCTGACGTCCTACTTCATCCGTATGGTGGTCGTGACCGGCGCCTATCACCGCTACTTCTCGCATCGGTCCTTCAGGACCACGCGCGCGTTTCAGCTGGTGCTCGCGGTGCTGGCGCAGACCGCCGGGCAAAAGGGCGTCATCTGGTGGGCCAGCCACCATCGCTGGCACCACAAGCACTCGGACAAGCCGCGCGACGTGCACTCGGCGCGACTGCGCGGGTTCTGGTATGCGCACGTGGGCTGGATCCTGCGCAGCGAATGGAACGGCACGGACGAGGCGCTGGTCAAGGATCTCTCGCGCTACCCGGAGCTCCGCTTCCTCAACCGCTCACCCATGGACGTCCTCCCCATCGCGCTGCTGGGCCTCGCGTTTCTGTTGATCGGTGGTGTGCACGCGTTCGTGTGGGGGTTCCTGGTGTCGTCGGTCTTGCTGTGGCACGGCTCGTTCTCGATCAATTCGCTTGCGCACATGTTCGGACGCCGGCGCTATGCCACCGACGACGACTCCCGCAACAGCTGGGTGCTGGCCATCGCAACCACGGGCGAAGGGTGGCACAACAATCATCACCACTATCCCAGCGCCGCCCGGCAAGGCTTTCGCTGGTGGGAGATCGACGTCACCTACTACGTGCTGTGGTTGCTCGAGCGCGCCGGCCTGGTCTGGGAGCTGCGGCGGCCCCCCGCGGACGTGGTGTACGGCCCGCAGCCCGACCGTCGCTGAGCGCGCGCGCCGGCGACCGCCAGGAAACGCGCTTCCACTTCACGGCAGGCGGTTACCGGCATGCTATCGTCAGCGGCGACTTCGCCATGCAGCCTGGGACACAACCCGATGAGTCTCCCGGAGCGGATCCGCTGGCCGTGTTCGTGGAATGGCAGGCGCTGGCCGCCCAGCGCGGCGGGCTGATGCCGGACGCCTTCGCCCTGGCCACCGCCACGCGCGATGGGCGGCCGTCGGTTCGCACCGTCCTTTACAAGGGGGTCCAGGACGGTGCCGTCCGGCTGGTCACCAACTACGACAGTCGTAAGGGGCGCGAGCTGACGGAGAACCCGCACGGCGCGCTGATGTTCTACTGGCCGGTGCTGGATCGGCAGGTGCGGATGGAGGGGCGCCTGGAGCAGGCGCCCGTCAGCGAATCGGACGCGTACTTCGCGTCGCGCGATCGCGAGAGCCAGCTGGGCGCGTGGGCCTCGGCGCAGAGCCAGCCCGTTCCCTCGCGCACGGCGCTGATGGCGGCGTTCGACCGCGTCCGCGAGCGCTTCGAGGGCGCGCCCGTTCCGCGGCCGCCGCACTGGGGCGTCGTGCATCTGCTGCCCGAGCGGGTCGAGCTGTGGCTGGCGGGCGCGCATCGCCTGCACGACCGGTTCGCCTACACACGCGAGGTCGCCGGCTGGCGCTGCCAGCGCCTGATGCCGTAGCCCAAGCGCGACCGCAACCAGGCGGCTCCGCGGAACGGTCGCAGGCGACGCTCGCGCCCGTGAGCGGCCGGCGAACGCCAGTGGCAGCGCTCGCGCCCCCGCCGTCCGCCGCGAACGTCGCGCTCCGGCCCGAAGGTCCGTCAGCTCGGGTTGCGGGGAAGGAAGCGGAGCGAGGCCAGCGTCACCGGATGATCGCCGGCCAGCACGCCTCCCCGCGTCTCCAGCTCCATCGGGGTGGTGCAGCGCAGGCCGCCGCGGGTCATGAACCGCAGCTCGAACGACGGCTCCTGGCCGGGCGCCACGGAGACGGGATCGGCGGCGCCCATGCTGATGGTCTTCACGGCGGTGCCGTCGGGCCCGACCAGCCGAAACTGGTCGCGGTGGACGACCAGCGGCGCGCCGGTCGGGTTGGCGATGCCGACCGCCACGTGGACCTCGACCAGGTTGGCGCCCTTCCAGTCGGGCTCGGTGCTCTGGGTGCAGGTCTGGCCCAGCAGCGCCACCTTCACACCCTCCGGCGAGACGGCGGGGGCCGCGGCTTGCGCAGGCGGCCCCATCGTGGCGCAGCCGCTGGCCAGCGCGGCAAGCGGGATGCCGACGGCAGAGGCGAGGAGGGCGATGCGTGATGCGCGAATCATGGAAACAGCTCCTTCGAGACCAGTGAAGCGGTTCGCCGGCCCTGGTCTCAGGGGCGAGGCGATGAGGGTGGACGACCAGGCCGCGACGGCCTCCGGAAGAGTTCAGCGACCGTCGAGCGATCGCTCCAGCGCGAACGTACAGGCACCAGCTCTCCCAGCACATGACGTACCAGGCGAAGCAAAGGTTCCCGGGGGCGTCGCAGGCGGCGCTGCCGGTACATTCTCCCCTCCGGCTTGGGGAAATTATCCCGGCCTCAGGGAAAACTTCCCTGTCCGCCGCGCCGGCTGGTGGTGGACGGCGTCAGCCCCCTCCTGGCCCGCGTGGCGCCCCGCGCCCCGCGCCCTGGTCCCGGACTTGCTCGTGGTGGCCAGGACGGACATGCTGTCACCCGTCTCGGTGTTGCCCTCTCCGCTCGCGCTTGGCGAGCCCCAACTTTCGCGGGTGAACGCGCGGGTGAATCGTCTGGTCCTGTCTCCCCTCCGGCTGGTCGTCGCGATGGCGCTGAGCGTGGGCATCGTCGCGGGCCTGGCCTACTGGGATTCGGCGCGCGAATCGGCGGCGGCGCTGCGCGACTTCGCCGAGGAGCAGGCCACGCTGGCGACGGCGCTGGGCGTGTCGCTGGCGCACCGGCCCACGGGGGACACGGCCCTGGACATCAGCGCGGTGGCCCAGGACCTGGCGGCGGCGCAGCGGGGGCACGCGCTGGCGGTGCTGGTCGGCCGGGCCGGTGACGCTCACTGGCGCGCCGCCGGCGGCACCACGGTCGTGTCGCCCGCGCTGGCGGCGGCCTCGGCGCGCGGGGACGCCGTGCTGCGCGTGGCCCGCGACGACGCACCGGCCTTCGGGCTGCCCCGGCGCACGGCGCTGGCGGGTCTGGCCCGCATCGACGGCGGACTGACGATCGTGGCCATGGCCAGCGCCGAGCGCGAGCGCGATCGCGAGCGCTGGGCGGTGCGCCGGCTGATCCTCAGCGTCGTGCTGGCGGCGGGCCTGGTGCTGGTGTTCGGCGGCCTGGCGGTGCGCAAGCAGCGCGCCGAGCTGACGCTGGGGCATCAGCTGGCCATCGCCGATCTGGCCCAGCAGCGCGACGAGCGCCTGCAGCGCGCCAGCAAGGCCGCCGCCCTGGGCACGCTGGCCATGGGGGTCGCGCACGAGCTGTCGACACCGCTGGGCGTGATCGGCCTGCGCGCGGAGCAGATCCAGGCCCGCGCGGCCGCCGACGAGCGCACGGCCGCGGCAGCGGCGACCATCCTGGCCCAGACCGAGCGGATGCGGCAGATCATCCGCGGATTGCTGGGCCTGGCGCGCGGGGACGCCCCTGTCGCCGACCGGGTCGAGCCGCGCGCGCTGGTCCAGCAGGCGATCGGCCTGGTCGCGCACCGCTTCGAGAAGGCGGAGGTCGCGCTGGGCGTGCGCATCGGCGATGCTTTGCCGGATGTGGTCGGCGATCCGCGCTTGCTGGAGCACGCCGTGGTGAACCTGCTGCTGAACGCCTGTGACGCCTCGCCGCGCGGCGGGACGGTGACCGTCACCGCCGCCCGCGAAGAGGGCGGCGTCGTGCTGCGCGTCGATGACGAGGGGAGCGGCATCTCGCCGTCGGACGCGGATCGGGTGATGGAGCCGTTCTTCACCACGAAGACGCGCGGCGCGGGCACGGGGTTGGGCCTGGCGCTGGCGAACGAAATCGTCAACAGCCACCGGGGGACCCTGGCGCTGGCGGCCCGGCCCGCCGGCGGCACCAGCGCCGTCATCCACCTGCCCCCCGCCGAAGCCAGCGCGGAAGAGCACCATGTCTAGACGCAAGCCGCGCATCCTGGTGGTGGACGACAACCTCGAGATGGCGCGCGGCGTGGCCGAGGGGCTGAGCGACGCCGACTACGACGCGGTCGCCGTGGGCTCGGGCGACGAGGCGGTGAAGCGCCTGGACGCCGAGCCCTTCGACGGCGTGGTGACCGACCTGCGCATGGCCGGCACCGACGGCCTGGCCGTGCTGGCCGCCTCGCGCCAGCGTGATCCAGAGCGGCCCGTGATCGTGATGACCGCGTACAGCGCGATCGACAGCGCCATCGAGTCGATCCGCCGCGGCGCCTATCACTACCTGACGAAGCCGTTCAAGCAGGAGGAGCTGGCCATCTTCCTGGGCCGGGCGCTCGACGAGGTGCGGGTGCGGCGCGAGGCCACGTCGCTGAAGTCCGCGCTGAAGTCCAGGTGGGCCTCGAGCAACCTCATCGGCCACAGCGCGGCCATGGCGGCGGTGCGCGAGCGCATCCAGCGCGTCGCCGACGCGCCGGCGCCGGTCATCATCACGGGCGAGACCGGCACGGGGAAGGGCCTGGTGGCGAAGGCGCTGCACGCCGACAGCCGGCGCGCCGAGGCGGCCTTCGTGTCGGTGAACTGCGCGGCGCTGCCCGAGAACCTGCTGGAGAGCGAGCTGTTCGGCCACGCGCGGGGCGCCTTCACCGGCGCCACCAGCGAGCGCCCTGGGCTGTTCGTGGAGGCCGACGGCGGCACGCTGTTCCTGGACGAGATCGGCGAGATGACGCCGGCGCTGCAGGCGAAGCTGCTGCACGTGCTGGAGAACGGGGCCGTGCGGCCGGTGGGCTCGACCAAGCCGCGCGCCGTCGACGTGCGCATCGTGGTCGCCACGCACCGCAACCTGGCGCAGGCGGCGCGCCAGGGGACGTTCCGCGAGGACCTGCTGTACCGCCTGGACGTGATCCCCATCGAGATCCCGGCCCTGCGCGATCGGCGCGAGGACATCCCCGAGCTGGTCGAGCACTTCCTGCGCAGCGTGCGCGCGCAGTATCCAGCCTCGCCCGTCGAGCGCCTGACGCCCGAGGCGGTGAACGAGCTGACCCGCTACGCCTGGCCCGGCAACGTGCGCGAGCTGGCCCACACCATCGAGCGCCTGGTGCTGCTGGGGCAGGCGGCGCTGGTGTCGCTGGCCGACGTGCCCGAGGCGATCCGGCGCGGCTCGATGGCGGGCGCGACCGAATTCGCCGGCGAGATCATGCCCATGCACGAGCTGGAGCGGCGCTACGCCGCCTGGGCGGTGGGGCAGACGGGCGGGCATCGCGGGCGCGCCGCCGAGAAGCTGGAGATCGATCCGAAGACGCTGCGAAAGTGGCTCGACCCGGGCGAGTGAGCGCGCGCGGCGTTCGGCGAGGACGCGTTGGTCAACGATCGATGAAGGGATCCACCCACGCGACGGTCGTGGTCGGACGCGCCGGGCGTGCCGTTGCACGATGGGCGGCCAGGCGGGAGGCCGACGCGATCCGTGCCGGCGCTGTCTTCGTATGACGGCCGCTGGCCGGTCCAGCCGGCCGGGCCGCGCGCCGCGCCGCCACCGCGGGCACGGGCGAGATCGCTGCGAAGCTGGGCAACTGCGCGGCCAGCGGCGCCACGATCGGCCGCGCCGCCACGTTCTCGCGGGCGGGAGCGAGCGCAGCCGGGGCGTCCTTCACTGTCATGGCCGCCGGCTGGGCGGTCCGTCCCTGATGGGCCAGCCCCAGCCAGGCTGCCAGCAGCGTCGCCGTCGCCGCGCCGCCGAAGATGAAGATCCAGCGCCGGCCGGCCGGCTTGCGCACGGGCCGCCGGACGATCTGCGTCTGCTCCCCCGGCGACGGCCGCGACATGACCAGCAGCGGTCGCTCCGTCATCTCGACCAAGCTGTCACGCTCGAGGTACAGCTGGCTCGACGCGCGCCCCGCGCGCCGTCGCGGCGCCGCCACCAGCGTCACCTCCGGCGCCGCCCGCCCCGCGCGCACCGGCGCATCGACCCCCCTCTTCTCACGACTGCCTGGAATCATGTCCCGAACGTACGATCCCGCGCGCGCAGATCGTGTATCCACTTCGATGAATCTCCGTAACATTTGCGATCCGGGGACCAGGACGGGCCCGCGTTTCGGACACGGTTTTTCCGCCGTTCCGCATTTCGCGTCCGGTAGCCGGACGCACAGAAATTTCTGCGGAAGTTCTATCGGAACGATCGACCGGAAACGCGGCGATGATATTGTTCGCGCCATGAAGCGGGCTGTCCGGCCGAGTTCAGGTGTGCTCTTCACAGCGTTCCTCGTCCTGGTCGCGGGGGCGGGTTGCAAGCCCAATACACGGGACAACCCGATGGGTTGCATGCTGTACGCAGGGGATCCGCCCTGTCCCAGCGACCAGCACTGCGACAATTACCGCTGCGTGGCCGGCCCTGCCGGCGCGGCTGGCCAGGGCGGCGGCGGCGACGGGAGCGGCGGCGCAGGGCTCGGGGACGCGGGGGCCAGCGGCATGGCAGGGGGCGCGGGCGCCGGGGGCGGCACCACGGGCCTGGGCGGGACGCCGGCCGATGGCGGCGTGGACGGCCCCTCCAGCCACTGCCAGTCAGGCAGCGATTGCGAGACCAAGACGGGCACCACCGCCTGCAACCTGTCGTCGAACAGCTGCGTCGAGTGCGTCGACGACACGACCTGCAGCGGAGCGAAGCCCGCCTGCGACACGGCCAAGAGCGCGTGCGTCGAGTGCACCAGCGCCAATGCCACGGCGTGCGCCGGCATGACGCCGGTCTGTGATCCCACCCAGCATCAGTGCGTGGAATGCGTGGCGGACGGCGACTGCAAGGCGCCCGAGAAGTCCTTCTGCACCAAGAACGTCTGCGGCGGCTGCACCGACGGAAACGAATGCAAGGCGCGCGATCTGTCCAAGCCGGTGTGCGGGGCCAGCGGCGCCTGCGTCGCCTGTGACACCGACAAGGATTGCGGCGGCACGACCCCGTTCTGCGGGCCGCAGAAGAGCTGCGTGGCCTGCGACAAGGCGCAGACCAGGTCGTGCGCCGATCTGAACGGCGCGACGCCCGTCTGCGGCACCAGCGGCGCCTGCGTCCAGTGTGGCAAGGACATGGACTGCTCGTCGTCGCCCACCACCCCGTTCTGTTCCGACGCCGGGTCATGCGTGGCGTGCGGCACGGTGGTGACCACGCGCACGTGCATGACGCTGACGCCGGCCAAGCCGGTTTGCTCCTCGACGACGGGCGCGTGCGTCGAGTGCGTGGCCAACAACGACTGCCCCGACGCGAAGCCGGTCTGCTCGTCGTCGAACACGTGCGGGGCCTGCACGGCGGACAACGATTGCGCCGGCCGTGGTCCCGGCGTCTGCATGTCGCACCTGGACGGTCGCTGCGCCTCCACGAAGGAGACGATCTACGTGCAGAACAACGGCACCTGCGCCGACGGCACCGGCGCCTCGGCCGGCAGCGCCACCGCTCCTCTGTGTTCGATGCAGCCGGCGCCTTCGCTCGCCAGCGCCACGCGCGATCTGATCGTCGTGCGCGGCACGGTCAGCGGCGCCACCGGCGCCTTCGCCACCACCGTGTCGATCGTCGGCCAGAGCAGCGGCACCATCGCGGGCACGGTCAGCCCGGCCTTGCATGTGTCGGCGGGCACGACCTACGCGCGCGACGTGAAGCTGTCGACCTTCGACTCGATCGGGCTGCAGGCCGACGGCGGCTCGACGGTGCGCCTGGACCACGTGCTGGTGACCGGCAACGCCGGTCAGGCGAGCGACGCGAAGGGCGGCGGCATCCTGCTGGACGGCGCGGCCTTCGACATCCGCAACACCACGGTGACCAGCAACGGCCCCGGCACGTTCTCGGGCGGCCTGTGGGGCGGCATCCTGGTGAACAGCCCGCCCGCCACCGGCCCCAAGTCCCTGCAGCTGGTCACCGTGCAGGGCAACAACCCCACGGGGATCTCGTGCACGGCGGCGATCTCGGGGACAGGCGTCTCGGCGACGGGCAACTCCAGCCTGGACGTCGTCTCGGCCTGCGGCATCACCGCGTGCGGTGCGGCCAGCACGACCTGCGGCGCCCAGCCGTAGGTTCTGGCGATAGCGACCGGGCGACACGCGAGCTGAAACAGGCGGGCGTCGGCCGCGGGCGAGAGGCCGCCGCGATACAGTTGTGGCAAACCGTACGCCGGTCTCAGCCGTGTTGCCGCCCACCATTCGCCTGCCCCGCCCGCGGCGCCGCCACGGCCCGCTCGCCTGGCTGCGCGCGCTGTGGACCCTGCCCACGAACGTGCTCGGGCACGCCGCGGGCTTGCTGCTGTCCCGGCAGCGGCCCGTCCGCGTGAACGGCCCCGCCGCCCACGCCTGGCTGTACCCCAACCGCAATCGCCTCGTGGGCCGATGGTGGTTCGGCGCCGTCACGCTTGGCCACGTGATCCTGTACCAGCCGCCGATCTTCGACGGCTTGCGCGGCAAGCTGATCCTCGCGCACGAGCTGGCGCACACCAGGCAACACGACTGGCTGGGGCCGCTGTACCTGCCGCTGCACATCGTCGCGCAGACCACCAGCGCCGTGCTCTCGCTGTTCGCGCCGGCCCATCACAGCCGCGTGCACGACCACAACCCCCTGGAGCAGACGTTCATCTGCCTGGGCGCCTCGGGGTACGGTCCGCTGGCGGGCGGAGAAGTGTTCATCGCCGACGGTGAGCGGTGCGACGCCGAGGCGATGCTGGCCGCGTTCGGCTTGTCGCGATGGGGCCGCGCCCCAGCGGCCGACTGAAACGAGGCGCTGCCCTCCGCCCCTTGAGGGGTCAGTCCATCAGA
>Ga0207705_10004161_pt1 | contig 10976 bp, 8 predicted proteins | sample KBSC13metaG_FD_184314 | JGI IMG/M metagenome (GOLD analysis project Ga0207705, IMG submission 184314) | Corn rhizosphere microbial communities from Kellogg Biological Station, Michigan, USA - KBS C1-3 metaG (SPAdes) (version 2) | ecosystem: Host-associated > Plants > Roots > Rhizosphere > Soil ...
CAGCTGGTCGTCCTTGAGACCGGCGAGGTCTCCCTTGAGCACCTGGAGCTTGAGGACCTGCTGGAGCTTGGTCGGGTCGACTCCCTGCACGGAGTGCCGCCCGGCGTCGCCGATCTTGACCGGCGCCTCCGTGAAGCTCACCACCTGCGCGAGCTCCGGCTTGCCCGAGAGGGCGGCGGCGACAGCCGGCGTGAAGTGCTGGAACTGGTCGGTGTGGAGGACGTAGTCGGCGCCGAAGGACGCCCCGACCACTGCGGTGATGCTCTTCTTGGCGCTGGACCCAAGGGTGCTCATGGCCGCGACCAGGGCCAGCCCGATCATGAGCGCAGCGGCGGTCGTGCTGGTGCGTCGTGGGTTCCGCATCGCGTTGCCCCGACCGAGCCGGCCGGGCACGCCCAGGCTCGCGAAGGGCGCCGCCAGGACGCCGACGACGGGACGTGCGAACACGGGAGAGACGACGGTGACGCCGATGAACGAGAGCACGGCGCCGAGCCCCACCGTGGTGATGGTGCCGGCGGACAGCCCGCTGACGAGGGCGAGGACCCCCAGGAGGAGGATCGCGCCGCCGACCAGCGTGCGCCGGGTGAGCGACTTGGCTTCCGCCGGGCCGGACTCGCGCAGTGCCTGGACCGGGGCCATGCGGCCGGCGCGCCTCGCCGGTACGAGCGCGGCCACGACCGTCACAAGGACGCCGGTCACGAGGCAGTAGACGACGGTCCGGGTCTCGACGACGGTGCCGCCCTTGGGGATCCCGATGCCGATGGCGTTCATGATGCTGCGGAAGGCCCGCGCCAGCAGGATGCCGAGGCCGAGACCACCGAGGCCGCCCGCGAGGCCGACGGCAACGGCCTCGGACAGCACGGAGCGGAGCACCTGGCCCCGGGATGCCCCGAGAGCGCGCATGAGCGCCAGCTCGCGGGTCCGCTGCGCAACCAGCATGGAGAACGTGTTGAAGATGAGGAAGGCGCCGACGAAAAGGGCGACGGCGGCGAAGACCTGCAGGAAGGTGTTGAAGAACCCGAGGCCCTGCTTGATGTCGTCGGACTGCTGTGCGGCGCTCTGCGACGAGGTGAGGACCTGGTACTTCTTCGCCGGCAGGATGGCGGCGATGCGGTCACGCAGCGTCTTGTCCGAGACGCCCGGGTCGGCCGAGATGCTCAGCGCGTCCCACGTGCCCGGCGTCCCGAACAGCTTCTGGGCGGAGGCCGGGTCGAAGGCCAGCAGCGTCGCGCCGGCGAGGGAGTTCGTGGACCCGAACCGCGCGATGCCGACGATCCTCGCTCGCTGCTGTGCGCCGTTGCCGATGACGCCGATGACGTCACCGATCCGCAGGTGCTGCTTGTCGATCGTGTGCGCGTCGACGAGCACCTGGCCGAGGCCGACCGGCGCGCTGCCCCGCACGATGGTCAGCGTCTCCTGGGGGCTGTTCGGGTGGAACGAGACGCCGAGCACGGGCGGCCCAGCGCTCTTGTAGGCCTTGCCGGACGGCAGGATCAGCGTCGTCTGCTCGCCGATGCTGCCGATGGCGCTGCTGACGCCGGGCACCCTGCTCACCTGGTCGAGGACCGCCTGCGGGACCGGTTCGCGGTCGTTGCCGCCGTCGAAGCCGCTGCTGCCGAATGCCGATACGCCCTGCACGGTCACGGCAGTGCCCTGGTTGATCGTCGAGAAGAGGTGGTCGAAGACCCTGCCGATGCTGTCGGTGAGCACGAAGGCACCGGAGGCGAAGGAGATGCCGAGTAGGACGGAGAGGCTGGCCAGCAGCAGCCGGAGCTTGCGCGCGAGGAGCCCGCGCCAGGTCGCGCGCAGCATCAGCCCGCCGCCTCGAACTTCTTCATCCGCTCCAGGACCTTTTCGGCGGTCGGAGCGTCCATGTCGTCGACGATGAGCCCGTCGGCGAGGAAGACCACCTTGTCCGCGTACCCCGCCGCCACCGGGTCGTGGGTGACCATGACGACCGTCTGGCCCTTGTCCCGCGCGCTCGCCTGCAGGAACGACAAGACCTCGGCACCGGAGCGCGAGTCGAGGTTGCCGGTCGGCTCGTCGGCGAAGACGACGTCGGGGCGGGTGACGAGCGCCCGCGCGCAGGCGACGCGCTGCTGCTGCCCGCCGGAGAGCTCCGACGGCCGGTGGCCGAGCCGGTCGGCGAGACCGACGGCCCGCACCACCTCGTCGAACCACGCCTGGTCGGGCTTGCGACCCGCGATGTCGAGGGGCAGGGAGATGTTCTCGCCGGCGGTGAGCGTGGGCAGCAGGTTGAACTGCTGGAAGACGAAGCCGACGCGGTCGCGGCGGAGCTGCGTGAGTGGCTTGTCACCGAGCCCCACGATCTGCGTACCGCCGATCTCGATGCTGCCGTGGTCGACGGTGTCGAGGCCCGCGAGGCAGTGCATGAGGGTCGACTTGCCGGAGCCCGAAGGGCCCATGACTGCGAGCATCTGGCCGTGCGGCACGTCCAGGGAGACGCCATCGAGAGCGACGACGGCGGTCTCGTCCTTGCCGTAGGACTTGCGGACGTCCGAGGCGCGCACCGCGAGGGCGGGAGGAGGTGTCATGCGCGACACCCTCGCACTGCCGGGGGAGCGTCGTCATCAGGGTTGAACCCGGAGTCGAGCCCTAGGGGATCTCAGGTATCGCCGGAACCGCCACCTGCCGAGCCTGGGCGAGGCCGCAGCCGATCATGTAGAGGGCCATGAACCCGAATGGAAAGGCGAAGAGAGACGTCCTGGTCACGCCGTCCGCGAGCAGGAGCAAGACGACCCACAGTGTCGCAGTCGTCACCCGACCGGAGCTGCGGGAGCGGCCACGTAGGAGGGCGACCGTTCGGGCGAGCAGAGCCAGCAGAACGAGCAATCCGGCGAGCCCCACATCCGCGAGGGTCTGCACGTAAGAGCTGTCCAAGCTGGTCAGCCCGATGTTGCGGGCGACGGGAGGGGCGACACCCGGCTGGTATCGCTGAACGCTGGCGACTCCAGGCTGGCCAGCTCGCGCCGCGCCGGCGCCGATGGCTCCGGTGCCTCGCCCGAAGAACAGATCGCTGGGGTTGCGCACGACTTGGAACCAGGTCGTCGTGCGACCGTTGAGGCTCAGCAGGAACGTGTTCGGGACGCTGGGATCATCCACCGCGACGACGGTGGGCCGACCATCTGGTGGACGAGTCGCGAGCACTGCCACGCCAGCCACGGCCAGTGCGAGGCCCAGGCATATGGCCGAGGCACGGTGACGGCGACCGAGCTGCAGGAGGACGAAGAGCGCGACGAGCACAAAGGCGGTGCGGTCGAACGACACGAAAACGCCGACAGCCAGGCAGGCGGTGACCAGGCGTCGCATCGCTGGACGAGCCAAGACGTGTTGGGCGCACACGAGCCCGAGCAGGACGATAGCTGCGTAGTTGAACGGGTCGTCCAAGGTCCCGAAGCTTCGGAGCTGCCCCCCGCTGGTGGCACGGACCTGCTGACCGTAGGCGTACCCGTACTGCTCCACCAGAGCCTTCAGGCCGACGTGCTGCTGCCACACACCGACTGCAGTCTCGAGAAGCCCTACGGCCACAGCAGACCCGGCCGCCCAGCGCCAGCTGGCGGGCCCGTCAGCCGACCCGTAACCGACGAGGAAGAGCAACAGGCCCTCGACCACCAGCCGTGTCATGAAGGCCCAGCCGGCACCGTGCCCCCCTCCGGGATTGACGAGGTAGACGAGCAAGAAGCCGGCGACGAGGACGACGAGTCGACGGTCGGGCGAGAAGCGCTTGCGATGCAGAACGACGCCGGCCGCCGTGCCGACCACGCCCAGGACGACGACGGCATCCTTTGCCGGACCGAAGAAGGTGCTGATGTTGAACTTCAGATAGGGCTGAACGCTGAACCCGACGACGATGAGCGGCGCTAGGGCCTGGGGCCAGCGAGCGACCGCCGCGACGGCGAGAACGAGAACGAGGGTGCCCCACGGTACGAGTGCGCCGTGAGGCAGCTTCGTCGCCGCAACGGCAAGAACAGCTGTGCTGAGTGCTGCGGCGATGAGCCCGACTCCATTGGCGACGGGCTTCGGCGCCGCCGACGTCACGTCCCGTCCGGCTCGTTCAGACCGGGTTGGGCCCCGGCCTCGCGACTCCAGCTCCCGGAGCCTGGCGATTCCCTCCGGGCGGGGTACGGCTCTGAGCTCGAGGGGGCGGCGTTTGAGTTCAGGTTGTCGTTCCGGCCGCGCAGCAGCCAGGCGAGGAGCACGAACCACACCACGAGGCCCGCTGCGCCTCCTAGTGCCACGCAGGTCCGTAGGTCGCGCGTGACGCGCGACGGTCGACTGGCGTCCGACAGCAGTTTGACCGACGGATTGGCTCTCTCGTAGGCCTGGGACAGGGCGACCTTGCGCGCGATGTCAGGGTCGGCAGCGCCCGCGGCGGCACCCAGTCCATCGAGCAGGACGCTCTCGTAGTAGGGAGGGAAGCTCCGTGCCGCTGTGGAGGCAAGCTCGCGACTCGCGCTTGCGCTTGCGCCGTGCGCTTCGAACTGAAGGACGTTCGCTCCGTCGATGACCGTCACGACAAGGTCGGCGTGCACCTGCTGCGGGGTCCTGCCGGCAGCACTGGCAACCTTGCCCTCGAAGGACAGGGACTGTGCCGCGACGCGCGCCGTGGTGACCTGGCGGGCAGGGTCTGTCCCGGCGAAGGACTGGCCGAGCACCAGCTGGGAGTAGTCCCTCGGCTCGAGGAGCACCTGTGACGTCGACGTGTAGTCGGTGGTCTGCTGCCGGTAAGCAACGGAGCCAGCCGCCCCACCGAGCGCGACCAGGGCCAGGAGCACCACGAGGCGCAGCAGCCAGGAGAGCACGCTATGCCGACCGCGGCGCGTCATGATCGGACCGCGCTTCGGTCCTCGTCGACGAGTTCTCGCACGTGGTTGCGCACTCGATCCACCATCCGCTCGAAGGGAAACTGCTCGATCAGTCGGGTCCTTGCAGCCGCACCCATCCTTGCCCGGAGCTCTGCGTCCTCGACCAGTTGCTGCAGGCAGGTGGCCATGAGGTCTGGCGCGCCCGGGGGCACCAGGCGGCCCGTCACGCCGTCGTCGATGAGCTCGGGGAGCCCACCCACAGCGGTGCACACCGCGGGGGTGCTCACGGCCATCGCTTCCAGGACCGCGAACGGCAAGTTCTCGATCGTGGTGGATGCGAGGACCACGAGGTCTGCTGCTGCCAAGAGATCGGCGACGTCGTCCCGCACACCCAGGAATCGCACGCTCTCGGTCACGCCAAGAGCATCGGTCAGTCGTTCCAGGTTGGCTCGCTGTGGACCGTCGCCGACGAGCAGCAGAACGCTCCCCGGGCAGTTCCGATGAACACGCGCGAAGGCGTGCAGGAGGCTGACATGGTCCTTCTCGACGCGGAGCGCTGCGACGCACGCCAGTACGACATCCCCCTGAGACAGGCCCAGCTCCTCGCGCATGGCCTGCGCCACCGTGCTGCGGGTGGCAGGGGCAGGCACCGAGTTGTGCACGACGTGCGTGCGTCGGGGATCGAGCCGCAACTCGTCGCGGAGGTAGGGCAGCTGACCGTGTGACACGGCCAGGTAGCGATCAACGCGAGCTCCCGGCAGCCGCTCGGCCCATCGATCACGCGCTCCGTAGTGACCGAGGTGACCGCAGTTGTGCTTCCACTCCACGAGCTTCACGCGGGGTGAGCCTCGCAGGGCCTGCCGGCTGAGAACCTCGGCGCTGAAGCCGTTCGTCATGACGACGTCGGGGGCCGTCGCGATCAGGTGACGCCGGAGCTGCCGGATCGCGCCGAGGGGGTGTCGCTTCCAGGAACCCGCGAAGGCCAAGTCGGTCACCGGAACGCCTGCTCGCCGAAGATGGGCCCCGAAGTGGCCCTCGTACTCGATGCAGGTCACTGACGGCGCCTCACCGGCAGATGCCAGAGCTGGAGCGAGCATGCTGATGTGCCGCTCGGCGCCTCCCGTGCCCAGGTGGGAGGTGACGAAGGCGATCCGCAGCGGCCTGTTCACGGCTGCCACCGGTCTCGTCTGGCTGCGATCAAGCCGGAAACCTTGCCCCAGTCCTTGGTGGCCATGGCCAGCGGGATCAGGGCGATGGTCGCCGGTCCGGCGCGATGCCGGAAGGCCCGTGCTGCCGGCAGGGACATGTAACCGAGGCCCGCGGCGAGGAGTGGGATCGTCGCACGAGAGCGGCCGATCACCAGGACGCCGGCGGCGGCCAGGTAGGCCACGACGCGAGCGACATCGCGGCCGGCGAGTGTCGCGTCCCCGCTCTGCGCCGCGCCGATGCCGTAGTTCCGGTACATAGCGAAGGTCTGGCTCAGCGAACCGCGCTGATGCCACGTGACGAGCGCGTGTTGCGTCGCGACACAGGGCAGGTGTTCCGCGACGGATCTCCCGAAGACGCCGTCCTCGACCCAGCCGAGCCGCTCGGGAAAGCCGCCGGCGAGCTCCCACGCCTCCTTCGTGAAGCTGATGCTGCGGGCGAAGGGCACGCGGGGATCGAAGCCGAGCCCCAGGACGCTGGTGTAGGCGCGGACGAAGGCACCAGGGTGGACCAGCTCGTCGGGATCGGGGTAGCACGCATGTGCCTGAGCGCGCTCTAGCGCGTTGCGTGCCGCAACCTTGGGCACTCCCGCAACTAGGCCGGGCGGGTCCGCTTCGGCGAACGGAAGCCGCAAGCTCTCCAGCCAATCGGACCCCGGCACGCAGCCGGCGTCGGTCGTAGCGATCACGCTGTTGCGTGCGTTGGCGATGCCCACGTTGCGGCCGGCGGAGATGTTGGTGCCGGGCGCCGACACCGCCCGCAGCCAGCTGCGCGTCGAGGCGAGCTCCTGCAGGCGCTCGAAGGTGCCGTCCGAGGAGCCGCCGTCCACGACCACGAGTTCGTCATCAGCACCGAGCTGCTCTGCCACCTTGGCCACCAGGTCGTCGACTCCATGTCGTTCGTCGAGCACGGTCGCGACCACCGAGACAGGCGGACCACTGCTGAGCCCTGCCCCCGGACGAGCGGCGAGGACCGCCAGGGCTGCGACGGGATCACCCGCCGCCTCCGGCAGGTCACCCGGCCGCACCGACCGCGTCCCGCGAAGCCGCAGACGGCGCTGCTCACGCCTTGCGTGGGGCAGGCCTGGGAGCAGGACCAGATCCGGTCTGAGCTCGGCGGCGGCGGACAGCAACCGAGCCAGCGGCGTCACCGTGATGACGACACGCGGGTTGTCGGTGAGATCGAACAGCTCACGCCACGGTGATGGCTCGACCACGAGCAGGGACAGCGGTCGCCTGATGCCCGCCGTCATCGGACCGCTCGCGCGCGCGCGAGGACCTGACGGACGATGAGCGAGCGGGTCGCGTTGACGACCAAGTGCAGCACGATGCCCGCGCGCACGAGCGCCAGGAGCAGCGGAGACGTGGAAGGCGGGCGATGCTTGTCGAAGAAGACCCACATGGCGCGGGAGAACTCGTACGTCACCCGCAACGACCTCGTGGCGCCGCTGCTGCCCCCCTTGAGGTGCAGCACCGACACCGTGGGGAGATAGTGGACGCCCCATCCGGCCTCACGGAAGCGGATGCTCCAGTCCAGGTCCTCGCCGTACATCCAGAAGTCTTCGTCGAACCCCTTCACCTCGTCGAGCGCCTCGCGGCGCACGAGCATGAAAGCGCCGCAGAGAGCTCCCGCCTCCCCTTCGATGTCGTAGAGCTCGGCAGGCGGGTTGTAGCTGTCCTGGCGAGGGCCACGAACGCGATCCAGGCGAAAGATGTAGGCAAGGCTGTTGCGTGGGGTCGGCACGTTGCGTCGTGACGCCCGATCGACGGTGCCATCTGCGCGCACGAGCTTGCACCCCAGGACTCCGACGGCCGGCAGCTCGTCGAGCCGTGCAAGGCATTGGGCCAGAGCTGTGGGTGGGACTTCGGTGTCCGGGTTGAGGACGAGAACGGGGCCTTCATCCGCCAGGGCCAGGCCCTGGTTCGTGGCCGCGCCGAATCCCACGTTCCGCGAGTTGGGGATGACAGTCACGTCGGGGTGCGTCTGTCGTACCGTCGCGACGGTGCCGTCCCGGGATGCGTTGTCGACCACGACGATGCGCATCTCGGGGGCGCCGACCTGGCGCCGGAGGCTCGCGAGACAACGAAGCAGGGACGGGCAGCACTGGTAGCTGACGATCACCACCGTCAACGGGCCCTCGCTGGCAGAGCTGAGGGCCTCGGTTCCCGGAGGACGACACGAGGAGATGACACTGGGTACCACCCGCGAGATTGTCCCTCGGCAAAGGGCGCGAAAACACCCAAAGTGGTGCGAGTCACCCCTAGATGGCCTGTTTGGCGCGCAAGGCAAGGGGTTTCTTCACTGCAGGCATGTCAAGCGCCTACGGTCTGTGACCGATCTTGCGGCCATGCCCTCTCGGAGAGCCGCGATGCTCTGCCTCGCGCTCGCCGCTTCAGCCGTGCTCGGAGCGCCAGCATCTCGGCCTTCTGCCTCGCCGGCGACCCGCCTGTCATCTCGGAGCGACGCGTCGGTCCTCGCGAGCCGGCCGGCCTTCGGTCTCTTCGAGGACCTGCAGTACCTCTCCGCACCCGCCCTGGCCGGGAGACTCGCGGCCTATCGCGCGACGGGGGTCACGTGGGCTCGCTTCCAGGTCATCTGGGGGACGGTCCAGCGTGATGGCCCGGCCAGCTACGACTGGGCTCCCTACGACCGCCTGGTCTCTGCCCTGGTGGCTCACGGGTTGAGGCCTCTCGCAGTGATCACGACCGCACCCGGTTGGGCGCGGGCGGCTGGCTGCGCGCAACTGACGTGTGCGCCTCGGGACCCAAGGACGTACGCGGCCTTCGCCGCCGCAGCTGCCAGGCGCTACGCGGGCCGGATCGCTGCCTTGGAGCTCTGGAACGAGCCCAACAGCTCGGTGTTCTACAAGCCTGCCCCCGACCCCACTCACTACGCGGCGATGCTGAAGGCGAGCTACTCGCGGATCAAGGCGGTTGCACCGAGCATGACGGTGGTGACAGGCGGCCTCGCCCCGGCGGCCACGGCACGCGGCCGGGGATGGTCCACCGTTGCGCCGCTCGACTTCGTGTCGACGATGTACCGAGCAGGGGCGGCGGGCGCATTCGACGCGCTGGGGTGGCATCCGTACTGCTATCCCGCGCTTCCGGGTACGGCTGACCCGGGGAACGCCTGGTACCAGATGTACGGCCCTCGGACCAGCGCCAGGAGCCTGATGGCGAGTCACGGCGACGGCTCCAAGCGCATCTGGGCCACCGAGATGGGCGCTCACACGGACCTGATGGGGCAGGGCGGCCTGAGCGAGCCGGCGCAAGCCTCGACCATCACGAGGGCCGTCTCGCTGTGGTCCACCTACTCGTGGGCCGGCCCGATGATCGTCTACCAGCTGCGGGACCGCGGCACCGACCGCAAGGATCGGGAGAACTTCTTCGGACTCACCCGTTACGACGGGAGCCCCAAGCCCTCCTACGTCGCCTTCCTGCGAGCGGTCGCTGCCGCCGGGCACCGCAGCTGAGCCTGGTTTGCTTGGGCGTGCAGGATGCAAACCTTGACGTACCCGATTCGCGTCACTGCCAGGAAGGTCGTTCTTGACGTCAGCAGACAAGCAGCTCGGCCCTGCCGTCGTCGACGTCAGCGTCGTCATTCCGACGCGCAACCGAAGGAGCCTCCTGTCCCGTGCCCTGGCCTGCGCCTTGGCGCAGCGAGGCGTGACGGTGCAGGTCATCGTCGTGTGCGACGGCTGCACCGACGACACGGAGCAGTTCCTCGCGGGGATCGGCGACCCACGACTTCTGGTCGTGAGTCACGAGACCGCGCAGGGCGTGGCTACGGCACGCAACACGGGAACGGCGCTCGCGACGGGGTCCTTCGTCGCCTACCTCGATGACGATGATGTCTGGGCTCCTGACAAGCTGGCTCGCCAGGTGGAGGCGATGGGTGCGCTCCACGGCTGGTCCTGCTCGGGAGCCGTCGTCGTCGACGAGGCTCTGAGGCCTGGGCGCCCCGAGCGGACCTGGGCCTCAGGAGACGTCGCGGACGAGGGGTTGCAGCGCAACGTCGTTCCGGGCGGAGCAAGCAACGTCGTTGCCAGGACTGAGCTGGTCCGTGCGGTCGGCGGCTTCGACCCCGCTTTCAGCATCCTCGCTGACTGGGATCTCTACACGAGGCTGGGTCTTGAGTCGTCGCTCGCGGTCGTCGAGCGTCCTCTCCTGGGCTACTACGTGCACGTGGGCAGCATGGCTCACGATGCCCCGCGGGCGATGGCGGAGTTTCGTCAGATGGAGCGCAAGTACGCCGATCAGCGCGCAGCTCGCGGGCTCACCGTCCTCGAGGAGCCGTGGCTCGGCTACCTCGCGTGTTGGGCCCTCCGCGCAGGCGATCGTCGATCGGCAATCGCTCTGCGTTGGCAGCTCGGTCGGCTCGACGGGCGACGAGCACGGGCACTCCTCATGGTGATGCTGGCGGCGGTCTGGCCTGGGGTGCAGCACCTCAGAGACAAGCGTGCAGGTCGTCGTCTTGAACCCGCCTGGCGGGCCGAGAGCGAGGCGTGGCTGGCCGCTCTGCGCGACTAGTCCGGACCTAACGGCTTGCGCCACCACCAGGCGGTCTCGGTACCTCGCCAGTGCGGCCGGTGCACCAGGTACGCCGGGAGAACCACCGGCTTCAATGCCGCGATGAGAGTGCGCCGGACGCGCCCCGGCAGATGCGAGAAGCCGAGGTCGTGGCTGATGACGGTCACGGGGTTGAGGAATGTTGCCCGGTCGACAGCGGGGAGCCCCACGAGCCGCTCGAGGTCCTCGTCCGCGTAGCCGCGCCGGACATGACCCCATTCCGCCATGACCTCGGTGTCGGTCGGGCACACCGCTCGCAGCCGTGAGTGGAACGGAAACCTCCAGGACGCGTTGGGGGCAGTGACGAGCAAGGACCCACCGGGGCGAAGCACGCGCATGGCCTCCTGCACCGCGAGTCCATCCTCTTCGACGTGCT
>Ga0207705_10004163_pt1 | contig 10971 bp, 6 predicted proteins | sample KBSC13metaG_FD_184314 | JGI IMG/M metagenome (GOLD analysis project Ga0207705, IMG submission 184314) | Corn rhizosphere microbial communities from Kellogg Biological Station, Michigan, USA - KBS C1-3 metaG (SPAdes) (version 2) | ecosystem: Host-associated > Plants > Roots > Rhizosphere > Soil ...
CCTTGTTCATTCCAATCAAAGACACCGGTAAAGCATCCGTTTGAAACTCTTTTTCTATTTCACAAGCCTCCTTCACAATCTCGTAAGCGCGTTCAGGTGAAGGCTTCGAGTGATTGAGATATTCCCTGTACAACAAACATGCAAAACTTTGATGGAGACCTTCATCCCTGGAAATCAAGGTATTGGCTTGAGATAAACCTTTCAGCAAGCCGCGTTTTCGTAACCAGAAAATTGCTGCAAATGATCCAGAGAAGAATATGCCTTCTACGCACGCGAAGGCAAGTAACCGTTCTCCAAAGGTTGCATTGTCATTTGAAATCCATTTCAAAGCCCAATCAGCCTTCTTTTTCACGCAAGGTACATTGTCTATGGCATTGAACAAGAACTCGCGCTTATCCGGATCATTCACGTAGTTGTCAATGAACATTGCGTATGCTTCGGCGTGGATGTTCTCAATCATTCCTTGAAATCTGTAGAAATACTGCGCCTCCAAGATATTGACTTCCTTTTCAAATCGCAGAAGCAAGTTTTCATTAACGATACCATCCGCTTGAGCAAAGAATGCGAGAATATGTTCAATGTAGTACCGTTCGTTATCAGTCAACTTCTTGTTCCAATCATCTAGATCTTTTTCCAATTCTATCTCCTCTGCCACCCAAAATGACTGTTCGGCAATCTTGTACATTTCCCAAATATCATGGTATTTTATCGGAAACAATGTGAAACGCTTATCGTTCGGTTTCAACAATTCGTCCATCTCCTGTTTGTCGACGCGCATCTCCTGTTCTCCAACACGATCGGCACTCATATTCTTTTTTTCGATTTTCATATTCGAGATATTCGAGCCATTATATGTAGTCGCAATATTCATTTTTACACGAGGAACAATCGATGAAGGTGGAGAAGGGTCTGTCTTTATACAATGAAAATTTTTTCATTGCGGTTAAGACAAAGAACTAGACGCAAAGAATGGCTAATGTGTATGATCTTGCAGTACAGGAACTTCTCACTGCATACTTTTCTGAATATTCAATTACATCGCTGAGCAGGGCGTTTGATCGCATTATGACAGATTTCTCACGACGAGAGATACTTACGACTAAAACGTCAGATTTCCCCGAAAAATTCGTGAAGTACCTTCTTGCCCAAGAACTCGTGAAGTACCTTCTTGCTTTTCTGTTGACAACGCTTGTGGAACATGGGCAGATGGTTGACACCGGTAGATATATTGGTACCGCAGGTAAAATCACGTCCAGTATATGTGAGATGCATTTTTTCAAAATCTTTTGTCAAAAACTTGGACAGCATCATGACTTTCAAAAGTGGACTTTTCTCATATTGTATCTAATCAGCGCTTTACGTCAAGGGAAATTTCTCTTCGTACCTGAGGTGGCATCTAGATTGCCAGCAGAACTTGTAGATCTTGATTTATCTAACGTCAAGGACAATTTTTTGAGCAATGTAATTTTGTTGTTGTACGGTTTCTTGATGACGAGGCTTGTGATTTCGGCAATGAATGTGCCAGGAGAAAAAGAACGCTTCAATGTTGAATGTTGTATGTTTGTGACTTTGATATCGTTTTACTACGATTATGTAGGATATACCAAAAATTTTGATACGAGTGCCAGTTTTCGACACTGGGAATTGATGCTTCAACAGGTGGACAAATTATATTTACAAAAGGGTCGCTTCTTTATCTCTCTCCAGTTCGAATTTGATTTGAAGACCTATTTTGATCAAGATAACGTTGGAGGATTTTATGGATGTATCAACAAGCACTTTCTCAATAGATACAAGAAGACTATCACCTCCCTGGACATGCTCGGAGAAGAAAGTCCATCAATCGACAAGTGCATCGATTGTATAATGGATACTGATCTAAACGATCTTTCAATGATCTACAACAGATGGTTTAGATACATTGTGTACAATCAGTTCTGGAAAGATGCCAACTCCGATATACAATTGGCTAAAGAAGTGATCGCAGATAGTTATGGAGGAGTTAGGGACGCCATAATGCTTGGTTATGGGGTGTATTCCAATCTGTATAGTGATAAGTTTCCAACGCCTACACGCTTGACTGGTGTCGCGGTAGGTATCATTGCGTTTACAGGGAAATTGTACTACAGTTTCATCAAAAACAGATTGAAATGGGGATTCAAACAGTTGGCTGCAGGAACTGTTTATGCTTTCTTCAAGAAGGATCTTTTACCGCCAAAGTACATATCAAAGTTTGAAAAACCAAGGGCTCCAGCCCATTTAATATGGACCCGGTCGAGTGATGGTACTTATTCAGTCATATACAACAAAACTCCACTTCCATCTGTCAATATCATGACGGAAGATCAACCATTTTTATTCATGCATGGAGGTGCTAAGGGATCGAGTGGACCAAAACGACAGCAAGGTTCTACGAAAAAAGATTCCGAGTTGGAATCATTGAAAAAGGCTTTGAAAAAGGGGCATTTGAAAAATGATCTTGCTCCCGAAATGCAAATATATCTTAAGAAAAAGATGAATCTGACGACTGATATGATAGGAGGTGCAGGTATAGAGAATAGTTTGAGTGACCAGTTATTGGCAGAAGAAAACATGGATGATCCTTTGCCTTTCGGCTACACTCGAACCATCTTAGATATTGCAGACGATGAAGCATTTTATCAAGAGGATGGAGACATTGGTAGATTGATTTTACCAATGCCAAAGTTACAAAAGGAAGCATTGGAAAATGCTGCGTTTGTTGAAGTTACAGAACCTGCTTTGGAAAAGGAAAAGCCGCCAACGAAAGAAGATGCTCTTCCTCCACAGTTGCCAACCCATGATATCCACAAACCGATATCCATTCCTACACATATCAAAAATGCTCCAACTACCATTCCACCACCACCTGTAGATCCCGCTGCTGCTTTGCCAACGGTTTCGGATACTGCAAGAGAGCGCTTGCTTAATAAAACAATGGCGAAAAGCGACAGGTACGTAAAGGTCAAGTTCAGAAACAGTAGACGCAGGCGTTAGAAAAATACCACTTAAAGGATCCCACTGAACTATCGATAGATAAAGTCAAGATTTGCGTAGCAATTCAGGACGTTGCGGATTATCACTTCGCATCACTTCGCATCTTGTTGTAAAGATTTTGAAGTATTGCAAAAGGAAGCTTGATGAATGAAGTTCTTCAATTCTTGGAAAAACTACACGGAAACAAAAATTAAAGATTAAACAAATTGGAAACAAGGACAAGAGAAACTGCGGCAAGAAAAATTCAAAAAGCGTGGCTGCATTATCGTTTACAGAAACAGTCAAACAATGTAGTAGTAAAATCTATGTAATAATGTAAAAATGTAAAACAACTTGAATGTCTGGAAAACCTAAATTTTCGTTCCGATAACACTCCTCATTCTAGGATACACTTTATACATATTCTCTTCATCCCACGTATTATATTCTTCAATCAAATTCTTTCCTGTGAAATCTAAAAACTTTCCTGAAAGATATAGAAAGGTTTTATTGAAACCTGAAGCGTTTTTGGGACAATCTTTCCCATAAAGAACCGAAGACAGGTGATCCTTTAAACCGTAAACGATATATTCAATGTCCTCCTTTGTTATGTTTTTCTCCTTCATGCTTTTAGCACTCAAAGCCGTCCTGAGCTCCCCTGCTTTACACATTTTAGCCATTTGACGGATGGGACTCAACACCGTTCTTTCGCGTTCGAGTTTTCTTTTCCACTGTAATTCTTTCGCTACCTTGTCGGCGTAGATTTTCTCGTACTCCGCATCTCTTTCAGGAAAGTTCTTCTTGTCCATTTGTTCCTTTGCTAAACAATACTCAATGGCAATGTCAACCGCATTCTCCATATCAACGGGACAGTCTAGATTCAAAGAACTGTGGAAATTTTCTGGTACATCGGAAGGTATAGGGGATTCGTCGAATAACCAATCGTATTCGGACATATCGGTGTCACCATCGTTGTACAAACGATAGTATATTTTGGAGACTAAACGTAGGAGATTTCCTTGAGGTGAATCGGCAGCACCAAAGTCCGGTACGTATTTCTTCGATAAGCGTTCGTATTCACTTTGGTACTTTCCAGTATGGTTCCAATAACTTTTGTCGGAAGGAGTGATTTGCTCTCTGTCTTCCTCTTCGTCACTTTCATCCCTTTCAGCTCTGTTATCTTCCTCATCTTCATTATCTTCTTCTTCTTCAGTAACAACTTTCGACTCCACGTCAAAACTTTCGCGATATCTTTCGAGACCAGCACAATTCTGAATCCAGAAAAGAGCAATAGTTTCAGCTTCAGATTTGGGAAGGTCAAATTTCCTAGTTAAATGCGACGGGCTTTCCATCATATTACAGATTCCGCTGTCGCGAAGGTCGAAGAGAAACTTGTAGTACTTGTTGTATGAATCTGATTTTCCCATTTTGTTGGTTTGTATGCTTTGATCACAGAAGTTGATCAAGAGTTTCTTTTATAGACTTCACTCGAGCACTCGTAAAGAATTTATTTATAGACACAAAACAATACTTAAACTATCGTTAATGAAACAGTTACTAAAAATACAAAGTGGCAACCTAAAAAATCTCAACATGACGGAAGATGACGGAAGGGCGCCACCAGGAGATGTTAACTATCGTCGTCTGAAGATTCCAAGCTGAGAGCTTTCCCAGATAGTGGATGTTCTTCTTCATCGCTTTCCATCATTCCCTGTGTATGATTTATTACATGTATGTTACCGTTCAACTCTTTCTTGTAAATTTTCATTCTGGCTTGTTGTTGTCCGCGTAGTGCGCTATCTGAAATATCTATAATCATGGGATTCACGTCCTTGTGTACTTGACGAAAAATTCTTCCCAATGCTTGCGTAACATCTCTCTTTGGAGACGCGAAAAGGATGGTGTTCAACTTGGATATGGATATTCCTTCCGACATCAAATTGTAAGTAGCTACTAGGATATCCTTCTTCATCTCGCTTTCTAAAACGTGTTTTTTCATTCCCCCAAGCAGAAGACCACATGATCTTTTGCCGTTGTAAATGTTTTGCAGTTCTTTGAATATGAGTGTAGCATGAGATTTCCTTTCGCTAAGAATCAATACTTGACGTTTCTTAGTTTTGTCATTTGTCAGTTGTTCCTTTATGGCGGATATGATCAAAGCAGTTCTATCCTTATCAGAGCATAAATTTGTAATCATCTCTGCATACTTTCTAGGGTCAATGTTTCCACCATTAGAATATGAATACAAGTGGACATAGGTGGTGCTTTGATCACTACGGTCAGGCTTTTCTTCAAAAAGAGTTTCTCCCATATGCCAATGCAAAACATTGGTTAAACCATCCTTGCGTTTTGGAGTTGCAGACAATCCCAAGACAAACTTTGCATTGACCTTGAAAAGGATCTTTGAGAAAGTAGAAGAAGGCAGATGATGACATTCGTCAATAACCGTGAAGCCAAAGATTGCCGGTATGTTGTCCATCTTTAACAACGTTTGGATCATTATGAGATAAACATCACATTCTTCTGCAAAACTTTTCTTCTCTTGTTGAATGATTCCCACCGTCATTTTTGGGAGAAATCGCGCTATTTCATCTTTCCATTGTTGCAGAAGTTGGCTTTTGTGTACCAAAATACATGTCCTTTGCTTCAAGTGGGATAACAATGACAACATACAGACGCTTTTACCTCCACCGGTTTGGAGACAAAGTAAACCCGAACCTTTATTGAGCAAACCATCAAGAACTTTCTGATGAGGTACTAATTGGTTTTCTCGGAGAGTGCCGTTAAAACTGCAACGTTCTTGTTGTAAGAGTTTGTCTTCTAACCTATCGACCTTTGGAATCCCAAACTTTTCTAAACCGAACGCTCTTGGGATACGTATCCAAAGTTTACCTTCTTCAAAAACACTGAAACTAGGAGATATTGGAAAATCAGGATGTGCTATTGGGGTTACGGTAAGTGCTTTTTTTAAAGTGCGTAATTCATCTAGTGATAATGTGTCCTTTTTGATTGAGTAACCCCTGTGAGAAAGGATAGACGACATGTTTGATTGTAAACTCCAGAAAAGTTTGATTGTAAAACTCTAAAGATCTCTATATGCAAAGGCATCAGTTTCCCCGAATATCATACATAGTAATGTCAACGTTGCAAACTATCGACAAGTAATCACCATCTATCGATAGATAACGAGTCGATTCCTTTAAGCAGGATTTTTCCAATGCTGCGTTTGGGCAAGACGCCATCGATGCATTTGCGATCTTATTTCATCCTACGGGATGCGATTTATTTCCCATTTGATGCGTTTGGATAGCTTTACATCTTTCCGCGCCACTACATTTCTACTAACCTCTGAAAGTTGCCCTTGTCCTTCTTGTTTGCAAGTACTCCCTGTATCTAGCAATCGCTTCCGTGTTTTCTTCCGGAGGCACTTCCACCGGCATCTCGCTGCCCGCTTCGGGAGGTTGATCTCCTGCAACTTCAGGCGGCACGGTAATTGAAGCCTCCGTCGGTCTCAGCGGTATATCCGACTTCTTTCTTTTTCCCCAAAATGTACGTTTCCTGCGTTCAGGATATGGTGCCAATTCCTTGATCGAGAAGAATGTGTTTCTACACCATCTTTCGAACAAAACTCCATTATATCTTTTCAACATTGGGAGAAACAACTGTTCCGCAATTGTACCATTGAGTTTCATGTATTTGTCTCTAGAGATCCTGTGGATGCTGCTCAGTTCACTGAACTTCATCACTTTGTTAAAGGAACCTAGAGCAACCCCTAGTAAGGCAAAGATACCATTCGCTATACGAGTCAACGTTGAACTCAGGTTGAGAAATGTAACAAATCCTGATAGTAAAGGAATGATTATCAGTGATATCGTGATTATTTGGTATCTCGTGTTGTAGAGTTTGGAGGCGTCTTCATGTAATGTTACGTAACGTTGACATTCGTCCATTATCGTGTCGACGTATTTTTCTAGCAATGGAAACCATCCATTGAATTGTTCGTCAGCGTAGAACGCGTTTGGATCAAAGTTTGCATCTATTGGGTACTCTGTCACGAGATTTTTTAAAGAAGATGGATCGGGTAAATTGACGACTGTATTGTCTGTGCTTGTGGCTGCTGCCTCTCCGTTGGCTGCTGCGGACGTACTTGCCATAACATATGCTATCTTATGTCATACATTCCATACGCGTTTGTTTATATAATTCAATGATGTTCTCAAAAGATGTTCTTTAAAGGTCATCTGTCTTCTTTTATCAATCACACCAGAACTACATAATCCACCTGGTACACTACACCATAACCGTTTTGACATTTAGAATTTTCCAAAGATGGAAAGTATAGTAGATATCGTTCGTATGGAGATATTAACTAAGGCTTCCAAAAGAGAAAAGGACAAGTGGAAATATCTCATCTTACTCGCGATCATCGGCAACTACAGATACTACTTGGAACAATTTCGAAAGTATATCTGCATGGTGCTTTTTCGCATCGGTATGCTTAAAAAATACATCACTCCGGCACCCAAAAAAGACAAACCCGCCAAGTCTATAGTAAAATTAAAGTTCTCGAAAAATGACACCAACAACAGGATCTTCAAAGAACTGTTGAAGAAACATGGAAGTAGTTTCGACACTGTTCAGTTAAAAGATCCTCACCAATGGCACGTTGTGCAACCGAAAACCATCACCCTTGCAGACGACATCTTTTTCCGTCTGGATTTCCACGAAGCGCAGCCTCCACCACCAAAACCACAACACAAATCTGAGGAAAACTGGGCTTCCGAAAGTGAAAATCCTGAAACTAAAAAGGAACGCGAACGTCTCTTGTCACAAGAGTTCGAACTACACGATAGTCGAGGTCAAGTATTTTCTTACGACAAAACCTTACAAGAGCTTCTAGACTTTTTACATGAAAACTATGTACCTCCTGAACCCAAACCTGTGGTTTCAGTGCAGATGCCTAAACGCGTAGCTCTTTTCAATATGCAAGTTGGAAGGGTAACTAAATTCAATATGAAAACTGATGAACTGGTTGGGGAATATTTGAAGTTTCCTGTATCCAAAAACTTGGACAACATATTTCTGGAACCCGATATTCGTGAAAGACTGATGAGTCAAATTGAAAGATTCAGTGATCCTGTTTGGTACGCGGAACGTGGCTTACCCAGAACGCTTGGAATATTGTTGTATGGACAACCTGGGTGTGGAAAGACATCTTTTATCAAAGCCGTATGTTCCCATATGAAAAGAAAAGTTCTCATTGTTGATTTTAAGCTTGTCCGAACCGTTTCGCAATTAAGAAAGATCTTTTCCGGCACTATTCGAGACACTAATAGGGAAGATTATCAATATGATTTTGCGAAGGACGGAACTGTCTATGTATTTGAAGATTTTGACTGCATGTCTGAAGTTTTTATGGACAGAAAGGCAAAGAGTGAACGAGATGCTGAAACTCAATCCACTAAGAAGCAAAAGCAACTTCAACCTTCTCTTCTCGAAGAGATGCTAATGTACAAACGCATGGAGTTGTTGGCTTCTAGAGAAAAGGAAAAGGAAAAACGGCGATCACGAAAAGCCAAAAAGAAGGATGCTGATGCTGACACAAAAGAAACTGATAAAAAGGCGATCCAAAATGATCTTGATTCGTCTTCTGAGCATTCTGATGAAGAGGAGGAGATCGACTTATTTGCTAATAACTCTTGTGGAGCAACGGAGAAGTGGGGACTCAATCGCAGAAACGATGAGAAAGTTACTTTGGCAGATTTCTTGGAGCTTTTGGACGGAATTATCGAAATGGACGGTAGGATCATCATAATGACTACCAACCAACGGGAAAAGATGGACAGCGCTTTAGTAAGACCAGGTCGAATTGATCTAGATTTAGAGCTGAAGCCGCCATCAAGGCTCCTCATTGCTCACATTTTTAACCATATGTACAAGCATTTGGACATCGACATGCTGAAAGATTTGTACTTCAAGTACTATGACTTTCTTCCAGAATCCGTGGTGTCAACCGCTCGTGTCATCAATTGCTTCATGTTGACTGATCCTGAACATGGAATGCAAATGCTTGTGAAATGCCACAAAGAGGTGAATGATGCTCAAGTGGTAGAGATTGGCGCGGGACAACCGGACCATTTTCAGCATTCTTGGACTGCTAATTCGATTTGGGAAAATGTTGTCTGTACTGACAAACGGCACGCAGCAAAAGAAGAAAATTCGTCTGTAGATATCTATCCTGCCGTTCGTGGAAAAGTAATTGTTTCAAATCAAAGTGGTAATCGTTTCGAGGAAAGCTTCTTGAACGTCGATAGCCCATGCAATTATTCATACCATGACAGCAGATGCGGAGAAAATGTAAGTCTTAGTTTTACATTCAAGGAAAAAGAAGTGAATGTTACAGATTATAGTATACATCTTGGAAATGCTTGCTATAAGCGATTCTTCAATTGGAACTTGGAAGGGTCCATGGATGGTATAAGTTGGGAAATTTTATCTGCCCACAAAGATGATTACACACTTACCAAGATGGAATGCAATTTAGCAAAATTTACCGTTCCCCGCAATACACAATATTACAAGGCTCTTCGCATTATATCTACCGGACCGCCATATCTTAATGACGGAAGGGATAACCAGCGGAAAATTGAATCACCAGCCGCAAGATTTTTTGAATTCAAAACTATACAATTCTTCGGCTCAGTTAGAGATGTTGCGTAAGATAAATTTAATTTAGTTTGCCATAATGTAGATCATGTCTATCTTAGTTAAACACGGAATCAAATTGCACAGCCAAAGTGGCAAAAGCGATGAAGTAGATACATCAGGTCCGGTGTATTGCTATCACCTTGATCAGACCGAGACGAAAGCATAGGTTATCCTTTGTCTAAATTCAATCTTAACTACATTTTTGATGATAAAGATCATCGAGACTACAAGTTTAAAAGCACCTTGTTGAAAGACGTGGACCCATCATTCTTGCCACCCCTAGTCGATCTTAGATCATCTTGGGGAGACATCTATGATCAGGGTGACATTGGTTCCTGCGTTTCACAGAATGTAGCCTATCAGTTACGGTTTCTGTTGCGAAAAGAGTACGGGCAAATTACCAACATGAGTCGTCTTTTCATCTACTATAATGGTAGAATTGTCAGCGGGTTCCCTGCTAATCAAGATAGTGGCTTAACCATGCGTAACGGTTTCAAATCGGTAACTTCTTACGGTGCCCCTAACGAGTCTTTATGTCCATATGTTACAAGCGATTTCGCCAAGAAACCCTCGGACGCTGCCTATTCGCAGGCTTCCGGCAACAAAAATCTCGCTTACTACTCAGTTGCTCAAAACCTCAACGAAATGAAAAAGTGCTTGAAAGATGGTTACGCTATATCGTTTGGGATAACTTTGTTCAACAGTTTCATGAGTGCTACAGTTGCACGAACTGGCATGGTACCAAAACCCGATCCTTCTCGGGATCAAAGAGTAGGCGGTCACGCCATGAGTTTAGTGGGTTATGACGATTCTAAAAGTTGTTTCATTGTCTCCAACTCGTGGGGAAGGGCATGGGGTGTTTCTGGCTTTTGTTACATACCTTATTCAGTAATTTTAGATTCCTCGATTACCGGAGATTTTTGGACTCCGCGTTCCTACACTGTAACCGGATCACCCCCTGCACCTGCACCGGCACCGACACCCGCACCCGCACCTACACCTGCACCTACACCTGCACCCACACCGACTCCTGCACCCACACCGTCCACTTACCAGAAATGGGCTCCTAATACACAGTACAAACAAGGTGATGTAGTCTCATATTTCGGAAGATTGTATAGATGCAACATTTCCCATACTTCCATAAGTATGTGGACGCCAAGTGCTGTTCCAGCGCTCTGGAGGGGAATGTGAAACATGGGAAACAGGTCTACTTTTCCATGTAGTTGAAAAGTTTTGGGGTGTCCTGTAGAAGCGGGTGCAATTCTG
>Ga0207705_10004165_pt1 | contig 10970 bp, 8 predicted proteins | sample KBSC13metaG_FD_184314 | JGI IMG/M metagenome (GOLD analysis project Ga0207705, IMG submission 184314) | Corn rhizosphere microbial communities from Kellogg Biological Station, Michigan, USA - KBS C1-3 metaG (SPAdes) (version 2) | ecosystem: Host-associated > Plants > Roots > Rhizosphere > Soil ...
CGTCAACTTCCTCAACGAGATGGTCGGCACGAGTTATTACGGCGAGAAGTTCGGCAGCATCGCCTACCGCGACGCCTTCATGGGCCCGATGACGTTCGCCCCGACCGTGATCCGCCAGCGCGACGGCGAGGCGGGCGGAACGGAGCTGGCGATCAACATCCGCCGTCCGCAGGGCAAGACCGCCGCGCAACTGTCGAACGAGATCAACGCCGCGCTCGCGCAATGGCAGGGCGCGCACGTGCAGCTGGCGAACATCGACGTGAAGATCGGCGACCCGTGGGTGCAGAACGATGCGCCCCAATTGCCGGTGCTGATGAAGACATTCGCTTACTTCACGGGCGCCAAGGATCCGAAACCGCTGGCCATCGGCGGCGGCACCAATTCGCGGCTGTTCCCGCATGCCGTCAGCTTCGGCCCGGCCATGCCGCATACGGTGTACACGGGCCATTCGGAGCATGAGTTCATCACCACCAAGCAATTGCTGCTGAACTTGGAAATGTACACGGCGGTTCTCGCCGAGCTCGCCAAGTAAACCCCCTGCGGACATGGCCTGCGCCATGTCCGCGTCTTTCTTTCCAAGACACATTTATTGGCCGGCAGCGCCCGCTTCGGAGGGGACTTCACGATTTTGGCCGCTCGGCCGTCGTGTAGGTTCAGGCCTCGCCAACATGTGTAAATACTTCCATAAATTTTGTAGGCTTGTGCCTACATAGTCCCTGTCTTCATAGGGAGCCGGGACCGTTTCTCCGCGCTTTCCCTAGGAGAGACGGCGGGCGGAGCCGCGGCCTTCCGACAAGCCCACGGACGCCCTGTTGATTGTCGGAAAAGCTAGAGCTGACGCCAAGAAAATGTGGCGAAAACGCCATGATAGGATCAGGCCTGACGGCGACCGGTTACCCGCAGGTCGCGCAAGGAGAGCAAGCTGACCTGTCGATGCCATGCATAGCCAAGACCTGACGAAACCTGACGGAAGACACTTAACGCTGTACAGCAACCGGCCGATTCCGGACGGCCTCGTCGCGACGAGTCCCTTTGCCGAGCCGCAGCATGCAAACCCGCACCTGCGCTGGCATCCGTTGCGGGGCGAGTGGGTCACGTATGCCGCGTACCGCCAGAACCGCACCTACCAGCCGCCGCCGCAGTACAACCCGCTCGCGCCGACGCGCGACGCCGAACACCCGACCGAGATGCCGGCCGGCGATTACGAGATCGCCGTGTTCGACAACCGCTTTCCATCGCTGGCGCTGGATGCGCACGAGCCGCCCACGTTGACCGTCCCGACGGCGCCGGCCAACGGCAAGTGCGAGGTCGTCGTGTTCACGCAGGATGCGCAGACGGCGCTGGGGCGCCTGCCCTTGTCGCGCATCGAACTGCTGCTGGAAGTGTGGGGTGACCGCACGCAACGCCTGAAAGGACAGCACCACATCCAGTACGTGCTGCCGTTCGAGAACCGCGGCGCCGAGGTGGGCGTGACGCTGCACCATCCGCACGGCCAGGTCTATGCCTATCCGTTCGTGCCGCCCGTGCCGGCGCGCCAGCTGGCGCAGGAGCGCGAATACTACCTGCAGCACGGCACGAGCCTCCTGTGCGACATGGCGCGCGACGAGGCGGCGGACGGCAAGCGTGTGCTGTACGAGGACGACCATGCGATTGCCTTCGTGCCCGCGTGCGCGCGCTACCCGTACGAGGTGTGGGTGATGCCGACGGCGCCCTGCAAGGATTTCGCGGCACTGGCCCCGGCGCAGCGCGCTGGGCTGGCGCGCGCGCTGAAGACGGTGCTGCTCAAGTTCGACAGCCTGTGGGACCGGCCATTCCCGTACCTGATGGTGTGGTACCAGGCGCCGACGGATGGCGCCGACCATCCCGAGACGCAACTGCACTGCCAGATCTATCCGCCGTACCGCACGCGCGACCGGCTCAAGTACCTGGCCGGCACGGAGATCGGCGCCGGCATGTTCGCGATGGACGTGCTGCCCGAAACGACGGCCTATGAATTGCAGCAGGTCGACGTGGTCCTGGAGGAGACGGCATGAGCGCACTGGTCGACACATCCTCCGATGAACGCGCGGCCGAGGTGGCCGACAAGCTGGCGCTGTTGCGTGCCGCGCTGGCCGAGACGGGCGCCGCTGCCGTGCGCCTGCGCGGGTCCGACTGGTTCGCCTGGGCGACGGCGGGCGGCGATGCATCCGTGCTGCTGGCTGCCGATTGCGGCGTGGCCGAGGTGCTCGTCACGCGCGAGGACGCCGTCGTCCTGACGGATGCCGTCGAGGCCGAGCGCCTGCGCCTGGAACAGGTCCCGGCCGGTTTCACGTTCCACATCGCGCCCTGGGCCGAGACGGAGTTGCGCGAGACGTATGTGCTCGGCGCGGCGCGCGGCGGCATCGTGCTGTCCGACCATCCGAGGACTGGTAACGGCAACGGCGGCGAACAACCGCTGCCCGCGAGCCTGCGCCTGCGCCGCATGGTGCTGCATCCGGCCGAACAGGCGCGCTATCGCGTGCTTGGTCGCGAGGCCGCCGCCGCGCTGACGCAGGTGCTGTCCGCCGCGCGCCCCGACTGGACGGAACTGGACCTGGCCGCGGCCGGCGCGCAGGCGCTGTGGCGGCGCGGGATCCAGCCTGCGCTCGTGCTGGCCGCGGGCAGCCGCCGGCGGCCGTTGTTCCGCCATCCGGTGCCGACGCACGAGCCGCTCGGCGCGCGCGCCATGCTCGCGGTCTGCGCGCGCCGCCATGGCATCAATGCGAGCCTCGCGCGCTCCGTCGCGTTCGGGCCGCTGTCGGATGACGAGCGCAATGCGCAGGCCGACCTGCTGCAGGTCGAGGCGACGGGACTCGACGCCGTGCGCCCGGGCCAGTCGCTGGCGGCCGTCCACCACGCGCTGGAGGCCGCGTACCGCCATGCCAACCGGCCGGACGCGATCCTCGAACACCCCCAGGGCGGCATCACGGGCTACCAGCCGCGCGAGATCGTCGCCAGTCCGAGCACGGCGACGGGCATCGAGACGGGCATGGCGTTCGCGCTCGACCCCGGCTTTGCGGGGTTGATCACGGAGGACACGTTCCTGCTGGGGGCAAGCGGGCTGGAAAACCTGACCGAGGACCCGGACTGGCCCGCGACGACAATCCAGGGCCGCGCGCGGCCCGTTTGGCTGGAGGTGACATGAACAATCCCGAGACCTTCTTCGGCGGCGCCCCCGAAGCGTTCGCGTCGGCGCCAGGCCGCGTCAACCTGCTGGGCGAGCACACCGACTACAACGACGGCTACATGCTGCCCGTCGCGACGCCGCAGCGGACGGAAGTCGCGCTCGCGCACAGCCACGACGACCAGCACCATTTGTATTCCGGCACGCTGGACGGCAACGTCACGTTCGCGGCCAGGGGAGGCAGCGCGCCGCAGGGCTTCGGCAGCTATATCGAGGGCTGCATCCGCCTGGTCGAGGCGACCGGGGTGCAGGTGCCGCCGCTGCGCGTGTTCGTGACGACGAACCTGCCCGTGGGTTCCGGCCTGTCGTCGTCGGCCGCGCTCGAAGTGGCGATGCTGCGCGCGATGCGTCAGTTGCTCGGGTTTTCCCTCGACGACGTCAGGCTCGCACAGATCGCGCAGCGCGCCGAGATCGAATACGCGCGCGTCAACTGCGGCATCATGGACCAGATGGCATCGAGCCTGTGCGACGAACGGAACATGCTGTTCATCGATGCGCGTACCCTGGAACACCACCTCGTGCCGATGCCCGAGGGGACCGAACTGATCGTCGTCGACTCCGGCGTGCCGCGCACGCTGGCCGCCAGCAAGTACAACGAACGCCGCGCCGAATGCGAAGAGGCGTCGCGCAAGCTGGGCGTGAAGGCGCTGCGCGACGTGACGGATCCGGCCGCGGTCGAGCCGCTCCCCGAGCCGCTGCGCCGGCGCGCGCGCCACGTCGTGCTGGAAGACCTGCGCGTGCTGGAAGCGGCGCGCGGCGTGTCGGCCGAACGCTTCGGCGAACTGATGAACGCGTCGCACGAGAGCCTGCGTGCCGACTACGAGGTTTCCATTCCCGAGCTCGACCAACTGGTGGCCGCGCTGCGTGCAGCCCCGGGCGTGCTCGGCGCGCGCCTGACCGGCGCCGGATTCGGCGGCGCCACCGTCGCGCTGTGCCGCTCCGGACAATCCCGCCAGGCAGCTGAAACTGCACTCTCCACCTACAACAAAGCTGGACGCCAGGGACGCATCCTGATCCCGGTCCCGACCCAAGGAAAGGAAAACAATGAGCCAGTTTGAATATCCCCGCCCGCAGCTGGTCCGCGACAATTGGATCAACCTGAACGGCAAGTGGCGCTTCCGCTTCGACGACGATCTCGTCAACAAGATGCCGGATGGCGTGACCGGCTGGACCCATGAGATCAACGTGCCGTTCGCGGCCGAAACCGAGATGTCCGGCATCCAGGACACCGGCTTTCACCGCTTCTGCTGGTACGAGCGCGACTTCGAGCTGATGCCTTCCGAAGAGCGCGTCATCCTGCACTTCGGCGCCGTCGACTATTTTGCGCGCGTCTGGGTCAACGGCCAGCTCGTGGCCGAGCACGAGGGCGGCCATACGCCGTTTTCGGCCGACATCACGTCGGCGCTGCGCTCCGACGGCAGGCAGACCGTGACCGTGTTCGTCGAGGACGACCCGGCCGACCTCGCCAAGCCGCGCGGCAAGCAGGACTGGCTGCTGGAGCCGCACTCGATCTGGTATCCGCGCACGACGGGCATCTGGCAGACCGTGTGGGTCGAAAAGGTGGCGCGCACGTTCATCCGTTCGCTGCGCTGGACGCCGATCTTCGAGACCTTCGAGATCGGATGCGAAGTGTTCGCCGGCGGCGACATCCAGGAAGACATGTTCGTCGAGGTCAAGATCTGGCACGGCGAGCAACTGCTCGCGGACGACAACTACAAGCTGCTGCAGGGCGAGGCCAACCGCAAGATCGCGCTGTCCGACCCCGGCATCGACGATTCGCGCAACGAATTGCTGTGGAGCCCGGAACGGCCCACGCTGCTGGATGCCGAGGTGATCCTGCGTTGCGGCGACCAGGTGGTGGACACCGTCAAGTCGTACACGGCGCTGCGCGCGTTCCACATCAACCGCGACCGCCTGCTGCTGAACGGCCGCCCGTATCCGCTGCGCCTCGTGCTGGACCAGGGGTACTGGACCGAGTCGTTCCTGACGGCGCCGTCGGATGCGCACCTGAAGCGCGACGTCGAGCTGGCCAAGCTGATGGGCTTCAACGGCGTGCGCAAGCACCAGAAGATCGAGGATCCGCGCTACCTGTACTGGGCCGACAAGCTGGGCCTGCTCGTGTGGGAAGAGATGCCCTCGGCCTACCGCTTCTCGCCGCGCGCGATCACGCGCATGGTCAAGGAATGGACCGAGGCCATCGAGCGCGACTACAGCCACCCGTGCGTCATCGTGTGGGTGCCGTTCAACGAGTCCTGGGGCGTGCCGAACCTGACCTTGACCCAGGCGCACCGCAACGCGGTCGAGGCACTGTACCACCTGACGCGCACCCTCGACGCGACCCGCCCCGTGATCGGCAACGACGGCTGGGAAGCCTCGGCCACCGACATCCTGGGCATTCATGACTACGACTGCAACCCGGACAAGCTGAAGGCGCGCTACGAGGTATCCGACCCCGTGCGCACGCTGTTCGATCAGCGCCGCCCTGGCGGACGCATCCTCACCTTGGACGGCTTCCCGCACCGCGGCCAGCCCATCGTGCTTACCGAATTCGGCGGCATCGCATTCGATCCGAACGCGACGCCGGAGGACGGCACGTGGGGCTATACCCGTGCCCATACGGCCGAGAGTTATCACTCGCTGTACCAACGCCTGCTGAAGGTGGTCAACGAGACCTTCATGTTCAGCGGCTTCTGCTATACCCAGTTCGCCGACACGTTCCAGGAAGCGAACGGCCTGCTCAACGCGGACCGTACACCCAAGCTGCCGTTCGAGGTGATCAGCGCGGCCACGCGCAACGTCGCGCTCGAACCCAAGGACGTGGAAGAGGAGGGAGACAAGCCGGGCAATACGTGACCGTAGCGCTGACGTACTGACCAGGTACGTCCAATGCGCCGCCCGGCGCGCTCCGAACCTGTCGCGAGCACGGCACCCGCAGGGCGCCTGCCCCATCGCTGCGCAGTCACGCATGGCTGCGCTGATGGACGGGCTCGCCCGTCCGTGCCGTATCGATCAACCGACCGCCCGCAGCGGGCGAAAAGGAGCCATCATGCCTACCATCGTCGTTTTCAGTCACCTGCGCTGGGATTTCGTGTTCCAGCGGCCACAGCACCTGCTGTCGCGCCTGGCGCAGCATTATCCGGTCCTGTTCGTCGAGGAACCGGTGTACGATGACGGCGCCCCATTCATGGAACGATCCAGTCCGACCCCGAACGTGACCGTGTGCCGCGCGCACACCCCCATCCATGCCAACGGCTTCCACGACGAACAGCTGCGTCTGCTCCAGCCCATGGTTGCGCAGCTGGCACCACCCGGGGAGGAGGTCATCGCGTGGTTCTACACGCCGATGGCCCTGCCACTGCTGCAGGCGCTGCGGCCCGCGCTCGTCATCTATGACTGCATGGACGAGCTGGCCGCGTTCAGGAATCCACCCAAGCAATTGCTGCAGCGTGAAAGCGCGCTGCTCTCCATTGCCGACCTCGTGTTCGCCGGCGGCCCCAGCCTGTACGAGGCCAAGCGCCACCGCCACCCGAACGTCCACTGCTTTTCGAGCAGCGTCGACGTCGTGCATTTCCAGCAGGCGCTGGACCGGTCGCGCACGCATCCACAACAGGATGCCATCCCGCACCCGCGCCTGGGCTTCTACGGCGTGCTGGACGAGCGCTTCGACCCGGACCTCGTAGGTGCCGTTGCCGACGCGCACCCCGAATGGCAGGTCGTGCTGGCCGGACCGGTCGTCAAGATCGATCCGGAGCGTCTTCCACGCCGCCCCAACATCCATTATCTCGGGCAACAGCCGTACACCGCGTTGCCGGACCTGCTGGCCGGCTGGGATGTCTGCCTGATGCCGTTCGCCATCAACGAGGCGACCAAGTTCATCAGCCCGACCAAGGTGCTCGAATACATGGCCGCCCAGTTGCCGATCGTCAGCACGCCCATCGCCGACGTGGCGAACCCGTATGGCCACGTCGTCGCGATCGCCGCCAACGCGGACGAATTCATTGCCGCCTGCGAGGCTGCGCTGGCGCAGACCCCCGAACAGCGCCGCCACATGGTCGACGCGATGCAGGCCGTCGTGGCTGCCACGTCGTGGGATAACACGACCGCGCGCATGCGCGAGCTGATCGACACGGCGCCGCCGCACACGGACCGGCGCGCCACGCCGCGCAGCCTCGACGCGGCTGCCGACGCCGGCTCGATCGTGAACCCGCTGCGCGCGCAGGCGCCGCACGTGGCCACGATCGTCATCGGCGGCGGCCCGACGGGCTTGTCGGCCGCTTACCACCTCGGCGCCGACACGCTGCTGCTGGACCGCAACGAAACGGTCGGCGGCTGGTGCCGCTCCATCGAGGACAACGGCTTCACGTTCGACCACGCCGGCCACATCATGTTCTCGAACGATCCGTACGTGCTCAAGATGTACGAGATCCTGCTGGGCGATAACGTGCACTGGCAGAACCGCGAGGCGTGGATCTACAGCAAGGGCGTGACCACCCGTTATCCGTTCCAGGGCGCCCTGTACGGCCTGCCGCCCAAGGTGATCACGGAATGCGTGATGGGTGCCATCGAGGCCCGCTACGGCACGGACGACGGCATGGCGGCCGCGGATGCGCAATCCATAGCCGATTGCTGCGCCGACGGTACGGCCGACGTTTGCAACACCGGCCGCGCCGTCCAGGGCACCGTGCAGAATTTCGAACAATTCATCTACAAGGTGTGGGGCAGGGGCATCGCGCAGCACTTCGCGATTCCCTACAACCGCAAGATCTGGACTGTGCCGCTGTCCGAGATGGAAACGTCGTGGCTCGGTGGGCGGGTGCCGCTGCCGAACCTGGAAGAAATCATCCAGGGCGCGCTGGAACCGTCCCCGAAGCCGATGGGGCCGAACGCCCGCTTCGGCTACCCATTGAAGGGTGGCTTCCAGGCGCTGATGAATGGCTTTCTGCCGCACATCAAGGGCAAGATCGAACTGAATGCCGACGTCGTGCAGGTGCTGCCGCGCGAACACATCGTCGCGCTGCGCGACGGGCGCCGCTTCCGCTACGACGACCTGATCTCCACGATGCCGCTGCCGGAGCTCATCAAGGCCATCGGCGTCGAAGCGCCGGAAGAGGTGAGGGCGGCGGCCAAAGGCTTGCGCCACGTGTCGATCCGCTGCGTGAACATCGGCATCGATCGCGTCGCCACCGACAAGCACTGGATCTATTATCCGGAAGACACGATCTTCCACCGCATCTTCGTGCAGGGCAATGCGAGCCCCGGATGCAATCCGCCGGGCGGCTTCGGCTTCACCTGCGAGATTTCGTATTCGCCTCATAAACCGCTGCCGGTCGATGGCGATGCGCTGATCGCCCGCGCCATCGAGGATTGCCGCAAGGTCGGCATGATCCAGGACGGCGACGCCATCCTCGCCGCGCACCAGGTCGACATGCCGTATGCCTACGTGCTGTACGACCACCAGCGCGCGCGCAACGTCGAGACGTGCAAGGCCTGGCTGAAGCAGTTCGACATTATCCTGGTCGGCCGCTACAGCGAGTGGGAATACTACAACTCCGACCACGCCCTGCTGGCCGGCAAGCGCGGTGCCGACATCGTGCGTGCCAAGCGTGCCCGCGCGCAAAAGGTCGGGGCGGAATAGACCGGGCCGGGCTTGACCCGGTATCGGTACGCGGCGCTTCAGTGCTGGATCGCGCCGCCCGCGAGGCTCACCCTGTCGCCGGTGCGAAAGTCCGGCGTGGTCTGTTGCAGGACGACCTGAGTGCTGCCGTCGTCCATGCGCAGGGTGACGCGGTAGACCTGGTCGGCGGACGAACTGCCGGTGCTGCCGCCCGAGCTGCTGCCCACGCTGCTGTTCATACCAGTGCTGGCGCCGGTGCTGGTGTCGTCGGTGGCGGTACCGCTGGACTGGGGCACGACTTCGATGGCGGCGACGGTGGCGTTCGGCGTCGTGCTCGTCATGCCGCCGGCGGAGGCACTCTGGCCTTTTGTCGCACTGGAGCCGGAGGATTCGGAACTTCCGCCACCCCAGCTGTCCGATCCGTGCGATCCGGTGCCGCCGCCCGTGCCCGACATGCCCCCGCTGTTCTGGGTGCCAGTGGCCGTGCCGCTGCTGCCCGTTTCGCCGGCGGTGCCGCTGCTGCCACTGCTGCCGCTCGTGTCGCCGTGCATGGAACTGCACGCGGACAGCCCGACTGCCAGCGTCAGCAAGCCCGCCAGGAAGACGCTCTGGTGTTTTTGCTTCATGATCAACTCCTTGTGAGAGGATAGGGTCTGGGGATGCGTGACGATGCCGCGTGCCACTGTGGTAAGAGGCCCGTTCGATAGCGGCGTTCCAGTTGACTCGGGTTGAGCATGAGCCACGTCAAAGTCGTGGCGATTAGTGAGGGTTCAGCGGCTGACCGGGACGGTAGTGCGCGCCGCGAGCAGGCTGAGCAGGCTGCCGGCGACGATGGCGGCGCCCACGTCGACGGCCCAGTCGTGGATGCTGGCACCGCGGTAGGGGAAAAAACTTTGCACGAATTCGTCGCCGGCACCCATCGCGGCGACGGCCAGCACGGCCTTGCCGGCGCGCGCCAGCGGGCCGCCGCGGCTGCCCGTGAACCAGAGCGCGGCCAGCACGGCATAGGCGATCGAATGCAGGACGGCACCGGGCGCGTAGGCGCCGATGTCTGCCCGTGCGCCCGGAATATTGCCAATTGTAATGATCGTCAGATACATCGCGATGGCGGCCGCAAGATACAGCGGGCGCCTGGGCGGGTTGTGCAGGAATGCGGACAGGTACGTCGTCATGGAACGGCAGGGCTGCAAAACGCTCACCTTACCATAACGAGCCATACCGCGCCCCGCCGGCGTGCCATCGGGCGGCACGTCGGCCAAGGCGGGCATCCAGGCGTCAGATGGTGAGGGCTGGTGTGCCGTTGGGGTAGTGTGCGTCGAAGCAGCTGGCGCAGTCCGGGCAGAACAGGTGCGCCATGCGTACGGCCGACTGGCGCAGGACCAGTTTCAGGTGGCCGCTCTGGCACTTCGGGCAGATCTCGCGGACGCTGCCGAAAGTTTGTACGTGAAGGGGTTCCCCTTCATCGTCAAGATGGTCGATCACCATGCGCGGGTTGAGCTCGCTGAGAACCAGGCAATCGTCCGGTTCGTCGTGGCAGCGGCGCGATGGATGGGCTTGTTGTTGGGGTGGCGACATCGTTTCAGGTACGGGTAAAGTCATTGGACCGGCTCCATGTTGGATTGTCTTGTCCCCACGCGAAATTCCGGAAGAATCGCGAGGCGCGTGTTTCATCATAGCGGAATCTGTAGATGGTTCAAGCACAACAGTGAAAGTTTTGTGCGGTGCGTGGCAGACACAACAAAAGAATACGGAACAATACGGAACAAAAAAAATGCCCGCCAAGGGAAGACGGGCACAACCCAAGATCGGGCCAAGAGACGCAGAATCCGGTGCGGTGCGCCGCGGAGGGCGCACCTTCTGCGATCACGCATATCGGTTGCGTGTATGCAGATGAACCCAGTATAGGGACAGAATGTGAACGGGTTACGACACTTCTCAAATGTGCGCAACCTTCATCCCGAACGTTTGCAGATGGGATTGGTCCAGCCGACCTTTGCAGTTTGAGGAAAAATGTTACGCGCGCTGGATAAAAAAAAGCCCGCTGGTTGAGCGGGCTTAAAACTATTTTCTTGGAGGAGAATAGTGGAGACAGGTGCATTATGCTGCGGCGCGATATATGCCGTCCAATGATGAATTCAGATAGCCGTTATTACC
>Ga0207705_10004167_pt1 | contig 10967 bp, 10 predicted proteins | sample KBSC13metaG_FD_184314 | JGI IMG/M metagenome (GOLD analysis project Ga0207705, IMG submission 184314) | Corn rhizosphere microbial communities from Kellogg Biological Station, Michigan, USA - KBS C1-3 metaG (SPAdes) (version 2) | ecosystem: Host-associated > Plants > Roots > Rhizosphere > Soil ...
AATGGCAGTGCGATCAAGGCCGACATTTCTGGCGCACAGGATAATGACAAACACGCTTCGGACGTCACGCTGAATGCCACGTACACGGGTATTACTTTGCCGATCGAGGCTCGACTGGTTGATAAGAACATCTATGTCAAAGCCGGTGATCTAACACCATTGGCATCGTTGGCGACTGCGTACAGCCCGGAATTGGGCAAAGTGGCCAAGTCGGTCAGTGCGCAACTTTCTAACAAGTGGATTGCAATTGATAGCACATTGCTCAAATCGAGTGGTGCAAGCTGCGTCACCGACGCTAACTTTGCGCTGACGCAGGCCGATATCCAGATGCTGGAAGATCAGTATTCCAAGCATCCATTTGCGCTCATTAAGAGTACTGCCAGCGATACGGTTGACGGTGTCGCAGCCACGAAATATGATTTGTCGATCAACGACGATACGGCTGCGGTATTTGGGAATAGCCTGGACAATCTTTCGGTCGTAAAAGCCCTCAACGCTTGCACTAAAGACACCGCTAAATCTAAGACAACAACCGGTGATCACGATACTACGCCGCTGACTGTCTGGGTTGATAAAAAAACCAAGCACATCGTCAAGGTGGCAGCCAAGTCGACCGACAAAGATGCCAAAAAAGGTACTACGGGCACGGCCAGTGTAACGCTGAAATACGAACCGGTTTCCATCACCGCCCCTACCAACAGTACGCCGGCGCTAGAAGTGCTAGCAAACCTCGAGCAATCACTTGGTCTCAATAGTTCATCGGCCAGCGGTCTCGATTTGACCAGCTTGCTCAGTGGCCTCGGTCAGTAATAACCGGTACACTGGTAGTATGCAAATTGTTGTTAATCAGCTCCTGACGACCTACCAGATGAGTGGGTCGGGCAAATTGATACTGCTCCTGCACGGCTGGGGTGATTCCAGTCAGGGCCTCCATGCGCTGCAGGCTGAACTCGCGAAACGGTATCAGGTGCTAGCGCTCGATCTGCCGGGCTTCGGCGGTACCCAAGCGCCGCCGGAAGCCTGGGGTCTCTCAGGGTATGCTGCCTTTGTGGCGGCGGCATTGCAGAAAATAGGCGTCAAGCCGTATGCGGTACTCGGCCATTCTAACGGTGGTGCAGTAGCAATCCGTGGTTTAGCAAGTGGGTCTTTAACGGCCGATAAACTCATCCTGCTGGCCAGCGCCGGTATACGCAACGAGTACAAAGCCCGGAAGAAAGTTGTGCGTCTGGCGGCAAAGACCGCCAAGCTGGCAACCAAGCCATTGCCTAAATCGTTGCAGCGCAAGCTCAAAGCCAAAGCTTATGCCACGATCGGCTCTGATGCACTGGTTGCCGAGCATTTGCAGGCGACGTTTGAGCGCGTGGTAAACGATGACGTCCAGGCCGATGCTGCCAAGCTGAAGTTGCCGACGCTGCTGATTTATGGCCATGACGACACGGCGACGCCAGTCCGTTACGGCGAACTGCTCCAAGCTGCGATCGGCCATTCTGATCTGCACGTCGTGCCAGACGCTGGGCATTTTGTGCACCTTGACCAGCCAAGCACAGTCACTCAACTGATTGAGGAATTTTTGAAATGATCCGAGCGTTTCTAAGTGTCTTCCGCCCCAGCTACCCCCGCATTATCGTCTATATGCTGCAGTCAACCGAGTACCAGATTGGCCCATATCTGCGATGGTTCTGGCGTACCCAGGACTTTAGCCGGGTCATGCAGCGTCGGGCCCTCGAGCTGACGCGGCCGGCCCGGCTGCTACTGCTGGCGGTGCGGCTTGGCATCGTACTGGAAATCCTGGCGGGTATCGGGCTTATCATTTGGCATCCGGTCGGAGGCATTGCGTTTGGCTTGGCCCTACTATTGGGCTATCCCGTTGTCTGGGGCCACTTTGTCGCTGTGCCACTTGAGCTTGGACGAATCCTTATTACGCAACCAGCTGAACACAAATTGATCGAGCAATCCCGAGGCATCTTCGCCGACCACCCTGGTATCAAGATCGCGGTGGCCGGCAGCTATGGCAAGACCAGCATGAAAGAATTGCTGGCAACGGTACTGTCCCACGGCCTCAAAGTTGCCGCCACACCGGCAAACAAGAACGTCAGTATCAGCCATGCCTACTTCGCCCGTAAACTCCAGGGCGACGAAGACGTTTTGATCATCGAATACGGTGAAGGCAAGCCCGGCGACGTCGCCCGTTTCGCTGCTATCACCAAGCCCACACATGGCGTCATTACCGGCTTAGCGCCAGCCCACCTCGATCAGTACGGCACGCTGCAGGCCGCGGGCGAAGATATTTTTAGTCTGGGCCGGGCAGTCGAAGCACTATATGTGAACAGCGATTCTCCTGATGTTACGCCATTTTTGCATCCGGAATACGCCCGCTTCAGCAACGCCGGTGCGCTCGGCTGGAAAGTCTCAGCCGTCAAAACATCGGTGCAGGGCACTTCGTTCACGCTTTCCAAAGGCTCAAAGAAGATTGCTTTGCACAGCGGGCTTGTTGGTAAGCATCAAGTCGGCTTCCTGGCCTTTGTGGCTGCATTTGGCCTGGAGTTGGGCATGACGCAGGCTCAGGTCAAAGCCGGCATCGCCGAAACTCGGCCCTTCGAACACCGCATGCAACCATACGAGCTCGGCGGCGCCTGGGTCATTGACGACACCTACAACGGGAATCTGGAAGGCATCCGCGCCGGAACGGCGCTGCTGGCCGAACTGCCCGCCAAACGCAAAATCTACGTCACACCCGGCCTGGTTGACCAGGGTGCAGAATCGCATCGTGTCCATGTCGAAGTCGGCGAATTGATCGCCGCCGCATGCCCTGACATTGTCGTACTCATGAATAATTCTGCGACTGATGCGATCGTCGAGGGGTTGAATCGCAAATCATTCAAAGGTGAGCTACGCATCGAGTCGGAACCACTAGAGTTCTATAGGAACCTCAAACATCTCGTTGCTCACGGTGATCTGGTGGTCATGCAAAATGACTGGACTGACAACTACGCCTAATTACGGCTGCGCCGGCTGCGGCGCACAAAAAGTCCGACAATACACAGCGCTAGAACGAGCAGCACCAAGCCTGCGAGTAGCCCATGCTTTTGGACAAAACCTTTGGACTGCTGCTCTCGATATGTTTTAAGCTGATTTTGGCTGAGCTCATCACCATTATCTTGGGCTGCTCCGGAACCGACTGCGGGACCTTTTATGGTCGGGGTGTCGACTTGCACTGGCGCATCTTCTGGGAAGGTCACTTCAGCATACACCGGCGTGGTGAAGGTTGACACCGCTATGAGGGTGGCGAGACCAAGCAAGCCTGATATGATTTTATGATACATAAGTCAATAGTAAGGCCGCTACCAAGTTATTGCAACATTCCGGAGCATTGTAGGAAAAACTTTAAACCCCCTAGTCTCGGCACATAATTGCTATACTGATTGCATGGAAACAATAGCAGTTATCTTCGGCGGCCGTTCCGCTGAGCACGACGTCTCGATCGTGACCGCCCTGTCGAGCATCATTAAACCCCTCGAGCTGACCCGTAAATATGATGTCCAGGCCATCTATCTTGCCAAGGACGGTGCTTGGTATTGGGATGAAAAACTGAAAGACATAAAGCTATTTACTAGCGGCGCCATCGATGATTTTATTACCAAAACGACGCCGGTTAGTGTGCAGTTTGACGGGGGATTGCGACTCGTCAAAGCTGGCGGCCTGACCGGTCGCAAGTCCGGAAAAAAGATTGATTTGGTCTTCCCAGCCATGCATGGCACCTACGGCGAAGACGGCGATCTGATGGGTTTGCTCGAGATGGCCGGCGTGCCCTATGTCGGTTGCAACCCGGTCGCGTCGGCCCTCGCCATGGACAAAGTCCTGGCTAAGCAAATGGCTGTCGTGAACGGCATTCCGGTCACCAAATTCCTGCACTTCACCAAAGCCGAACTGGTCGCCAACCAGGCCACAGCTGTCAAAGCCATCAAAAAAGCCCTGAAATATCCGCTGTTCGTGAAGCCCGCCCATCTTGGCTCGAGCATCGGTATCACCAAGGCCTCTAATGACACAGAACTAGCAAACGCGCTCGAAGTCGCCGCCCACTATGACGACAAAGTCATCGTCGAAGAAGCCGTCAATAACCTGATTGAAGTCACATTGCCGATTATCGGTAATGACATGCCACAGCCGGCACTGCTCGAAAAGCCGCTCACTCAGGCCGAGGACTTCTTCGACTTCGAAACTAAGTACATGCAGGGTGGCAAAAAAGGCAAAGGTTCCAAAGGTGCGGGCGGCTCACAGGGCTACAGCCAGATCCCGGCCGACCTGCCCAAAGCCCTCTACGCCAGTGCCGAAAAAATCGGCCTCGACGTCTACCGCGCCCTCGGTTGCTCCGGCATCGCCCGCGTCGACATGCTGATCGACTCCAAGACGAGGAATATCTACTTCAACGAAGTAAACCCATTACCAGGCGGCCTCTACGCCCACAACTGGAACAAAGCTGGTATCAGTAATGTCGACCTGGTCCAAAAACTCGTCGACCTCGCCAAAGAAAAACACGCCCAGAAGCAATCGCTTGCTACAGTGTTTAATACAAACTATCTCAAACAGTTCTAGGCTAGTTTTTCGATTTGCTCTGGCTTTGCAAGTTCGGGCTGTGGGTTATTAGACACGGGGTGGATGTAGGGCAGGGTGTCCTGGGCAGTGATGCCATGGTTGACGTGCGGTGCGTCGGTGAATAGAATGACGGCGTGGCGCTTAGTGACGTAGTTAGCAGCTTCTGGAATGACGCGGTCAACGCCGTGCCACAGTGGCTTGAGCGGTGAATCGGCGCCATAAACTTTGTCGTGCTCGGTACCCAGGAATAAGTAGGCTTTGCCGGCGTCAGTATCATAATGGGTGCGTTCGCCACTGGGCCCGTCGACACTGGCCCAGAAGCCAGGTGCATCGGCATAAGCCTGAATTGTGATGCCGCCACGGTCGTAGTGCGGCTTGGCGACGGCAGTCTCACGGCCGGTGACTTCGTAGCCGTCATAGGACAGCACGCGGAGAAAACTCAAGGTCTCCGGCGGTCGTTCGGGTGAGAAATACAGCTTGGAAATATTGGCGTGGGTTGGCTCAAGCTCGGCAACCTTATCGCGCATGACATCAAGCAGCGCATATTGGACTTCGAAGCCGTGGTGCAGGAAATCGCGCAGTACTTTTGGTCCATGCGCGAACTGGTTCAGCCAGCGCTCGCGGGCCGTCTCGGTAAAATGTATTAGACTTTTGGGGTCTTCGATCTGCTTACCGGCGCGGTTGATCTTACGCTCTTTGCGGACGTAGCCGGCGGAGTTATCGAGGCGTGAATCAATGACGTGGAAGGTGTCCGGTAGCAACTCGGGGCAGGCGTCGATGCAGGCATCCAGGCCCGCTGTCAGGCTGCTCAAATCACCCTCGCCAAGCGGCATATCAATTTGCGCAATACCTTGTTCAAGCAGTTGGTTATCGAGGTCGGTAGCAAACAAGCGGCCGCCCGCCGGCGTCAACTGGTAGGCTCTGCGCGCCTGCTCGGGCGTATACATAAAACGTTCCGGCTGTGTTTGTGTTGCCACGTTGTTCCCCTATTTGCTGCTATTTTACGACCACATCTGTTATCTGGCAAGATTTTGGTATAATCAACAGATATGCAGCGATACAATCCGAAAGATATTGAACCCAAGTGGCAGGCCATCTGGGACGAGACCGGCGTCTACACCACCGATCTGAATTCTGACAAGCCAAAATATCTGGCGATGAGCATGTTCAATTACCCGAGCGGGAACCTGCACATCGGCCACGCCATGAACTTCACCATCTCCGATGTCAAAGCCCGCTTCAAGCGCCAGCAGGGCTTCGAGTCGTATCACCCGGTGGGCTGGGATTCTTTCGGTTTGCCAGCTGAAAACCGGGCCATCAAGGAAGGCATCAGCCCCCAGCAAAGCATGGCTCAGCTGATTCCGGATTATCACAAGAGTTACAAAGCCCTCGGCTGGAGCAACGACTGGGAAAAAGAAATCTCGACCCACCTGCCGGAGTATTACAAGTGGACGCAGTGGATCTTCGTCAAAATGTTCGAGCAGGGCCTGGCCTATCAGGACGCCCGCATGCAGTGGTGGTGCGAAAAAGACAATACCGTATTGGCCAACGAGCAGGTTATCGATGGCAAATGTTGGCGCCACGATGGTCCTGACGATCCACTGGTTGAGAAAAAAGAAGTCAAACAGTGGTTCTTCAAGATTACTGAATATGCTGATGAGCTACTCGAAGCTACCGATGCGCTTGACTGGACCGAGTCCGTTAAGTTGGCCCAGAAGAACTGGATCGGCAAGAGCCAGGGTGCCGAGATCGACTTTGCAGTTGCCGGCTCCGACGGGGTCATCAAAGTTTTCACGACCCGGCCAGACACATTATTTGGCGCAACCTTTATGGTTGTCGCTCCTGAACATGACATCCTCAAGACCATCACAACAGATGAATATCGTGAAGAAGTCAATGCTTACGTCAAAGCTACCAGCCTAAAATCTGAGCTCGAGCGTCAAGCTTCCAAAGACAAAACGGGAGTTTTCACGGGTGCTTACGCTATCAATCCGATCAACGGCGCCAAAATCCCAGTCTGGACTGCCGACTACGTCCTAGTTGGCTATGGCACTGGGGCGATTATGGCCGTTCCAGCGCACGACGAGCGTGACCAGGAATTCGCTGACAAATTCAAGCTGCCTATCATTGAGGTCATTAGCGAAGACAAGTTGATCAACTCTGATGAGTTTGACGGGCAGATCAGCAATGATGCCAAACAGTCGATCGTTGCCAAGCTAGCAGAACAGGGCACCGCGATTACGAAGACGAATTACAAGATGCGCGACTGGAGCGTCAGCCGCCAGCGTTACTGGGGTGCGCCGATCCCGATTATTGACTGTCCGAAGTGTGGCAATGTGGCCGTGCCGGAAGACAAGTTGCCGGTTATATTGCCCGAGCTTGACGATTTCGCGCCGAGCGGTGATGGTCGCAGCGCCCTGGCCCGCGCCAAAGACTGGCTGCACGTCGACTGTCCGCAGTGTGGTGGCCCGGCCGACCGCGAGACCGACACCCTTGACACCTACATCTGCTCCAGTTGGTACATGCTACGCTACCTTGACCCGCACAATCAGCAACAGATTTTCGATCCGGAGATCGTCAATAAGTGGATGCCGGTTGATTTTTACAATGGGGGCGATCACGCTACGGCGCATTTATTGTACGCCCGTTTCATTACGCGTTTCCTGAGCAAGCTTGGGCTGGTCAACAACCCTGAGCCGTTTAAGCAAATGCTGTTTAACGGCAAGGTGACCGCCAGTGACGGCACGATGTTCAGTAAGTCCAAGGGCAACGGTGTTGACCCGCTCGACATCATTGCTCAGGGTTATGGTGCCGACGCCCTGCGCACCTACCTGATGTTCGCGGCACCGCTGGAAATCTGGGCCAAATGGGATCCCCAAGGTGTGCCCGGCACGCACCGCTTCCTGTCTCGTCTCTGGAATCTGGTACAAGAGTATCTCGAAACATCGGAAGGCGAAACGCCCGAGCCAATTGCCAAAGATATCCGGCGCGTCACCCACCAGATGATCAAAAAAGTCACTGATGATCTGGAAGCCAACGCCTATAACACCGCAATTTCGGGCTCGATGACCCTCGTCAACGACCTCTACAAGCTTAAAACCCAGAACCTGGTTCGCAGTGAAGTCTGGCAGCAATCGCTCGAAGCGGCTGTGGCTTGCGTCGCACCGTTCGCCCCGCACACCGCCGAAGAGTTATGGCACCAGCTCGGACACAGCTCATCGGTACACCGCGATTCCTGGCCGGAGTTCAATCCCGACTATCTGGCGACCGACACCATGACTATCGTAGTGCAGGTGAATGGTAAGTTGCGGGGTGAGATCGAAGTTTCAACTGACGCTCCCGAAGACGAAATCATCGCCACCGCCCAGTCCAACGACAAGGTCGCCGCCCACCTCGAAGGCCAGACAATCCGCAAATCAATCTACGTTCCCAAAAAGCTCGTCAATTTCGTCGCTGCGTAGTAAGTGTTCCAGCTTGATTCTAAGGTGTTTTTGCGCTATACTGTGGCCAAGAATTAGCACAAAAAAGTGCATGGAAAGGAAATTATCGTATGGGTAAACCCAAGAAACGCACCAGCCCGCGTAAGACCGGCACCCGCCGCAGTCACCTCGTGCTCGAGCTGGCCCGCAAGGTCAACAGCAAGTCTCCGGTCAAAGTCCGGACTACCAAGCGCGAATCCGCAAAAGTCGCGTAACACGACTTAGTACTAGCAACAAACAGGAATTAACAACTTATGGCATCGAACCGACACCTCGGCCGCATCATTGCTCTCCAAACGCTCTACGAAGCGGAGTTTCGATTGGAAGCTCACGACGTCGACTTTTCGATCGATGAGGTGTTGCAGCGCAATATCGAGCGCTATGCCGAAATGGTTGATGACACTGACTTCATTAAGAAGTTAGTGACCGGTGTTCAGGAGCAGGCCGAGAAGCTCGATGCTACGATCCAGCCCGTTGCGCCCGAGTGGCCGATCGACCAGATTGCCCGCATGGACCGCCTAGTACTGCGCATCGGCCTCTACGAACTGGAGCATGAAGCTGATGTACCGCCGAAAGTGGTCATCAATGAAGCCGTCGAACTGGCCAAGGCCTTTGGTGGCGACAACTCCTCGAAGTTCGTGAATGGCGTACTCGGTACGCTGCTGCGCCAGCGCGAAGGCGAAGCCCCAGCTGCCCCCAAGAAGGCTCCTGTTGCCAAAAAGAAAGCCGTCTAATGAATATGAAACGTCCAAAACCTATCAAGCCCTCACTCCAGGGCTTCCGCAACCTGGTCGGTGGCAAGCGCCGGCCTGTGATTGATGAGGTTGTCCGCGAAACCACTTCCGGTGGCATCGTGTTTCGCCGTGCCAAAGACGGCAAGATAGAAGTGTTGCTGATCCAGGACGCCAAGAACCGTTGGACCATCCCCAAGGGCCACGTAGAGCCGGGCGAAGAGCCGAAGCAAACTGCCGAGCGCGAAATCCGCGAGGAAACCGGCCTCCAGGAAATGAAAATGTACAGCTGGCTCGGTAAGGTCAATTTCCGCTACCGTCGCGCCCACACACTGGTGCTGATGACCATGCATATTTATCTGGTCGAAGGCCAGGGCGATACTGACAAACTCCAAGGTGAGGATTGGCTAACTGACATCAAGTGGATGCCCGCCACCGACGCCGTCGATAAGATCGCCTATGATGACATCGGTAAACTGATATTAGTTGGCATGAAAAAGGTCAGGAGCGGTACACTGTAAGGACTATGGATACCTCCGTATATCAGTCATTTGCCCAGGAGAAACTTCACGTCAACTTTACGAATCTCGATTTGTTGGTCACGGCGTTTACTCACCGTTCGTACCTCAACGAGCACAAAAAAACCGTATCAGAGCACAACGAACGCCTGGAATTCCTGGGTGACGCCGTGCTCGAGCTGGTCGTCACTGAATACCTCTACAGCACCTACAGCGAGCCGGAAGGCATCCTGACCAACTGGCGCTCCAGCTTGGTCCGCACCGAATCCATCGGCGCTGCTGCCGCTAAATTTGGTTTCGAGCCACTGTTACGCCTGTCGCGCGGCGAAAAGCGCGGTACTGACCGCGCCCGGGCCCAGATCCTGGCCAACAGCTTCGAAGCCGTCGTAGGCGCTCTGTATCTCGACAAAGGCTACGACACCGCCAAAGATTTCATCCACGAAGCGATTATCAGCACCTTTGAAGACATCCTCAAAACCGGCTCATGGATGGATCCCAAATCCCACCTCCAGGAGCTCGCCCAGAGCCAGGAAGCTGCCACTCCTGTATACAAAGTCATTTCGAAGAAGGCCCCGACCACGACAAAATTTTTACCGTCGGCGTCTACGTCAATGACGTCCTGCGCGGACAGGGCACCGGTCCGAGCAAGCAGGCTGGGCAGCAAAAGGCCGCTGAAGCCGCATTGGCCTACTACCAAAAAGCTTAGTCTTCTGTGGCTTTGCCGCGTTCAGCCGCATCAGTGTAGACATACCATCGTCCGCGTTGTTTGCCAGGTGCTTGAACAAAAAATCCCGGTAAACTGCCTTGGTTCAGCCAGTTAATGATAGAACTGCGAGAAGCTCGTAATGCTCGCTGAACCTCATTTACGGCAATGTTAGGCCGAGTGGTGTCGCGCTCGGTCAGCCTTAGTGGGTACTCTGTAGTGTCAGCCGGATTGGTTCTGAGTGATTCAAACTGTTGTCCCGATTGCTGCGCCCTTAGCCCATTGATCTGATAGGGTGCTCTGTCTCGTTGTTCGATAGCGCCGAGTTCCTTTTTCACGATAACCTTCATCATGTACTCAAGGCTTGGAGACAGCGGCGAGAGTGGCGGTATTGGCTCTTGCTGATCGATTTTTTCTTTGTGAGCAATAACGACGCTATTTCCACAGATCAGGTCGTAGACACGGCCATCTCGGGAAACTTTCTTTTCTTCAACGGTTGGCTGTCCGCACATGTCTTGAATGTCGTGAAGTTTGGTCAGAACTCGCCGATTTGTCAGCCATGTGGTGAGCCAGCGGTTTCGCTCATCATGTGATTCAAATCGATCTGCCAGAGCCGCTGTTTCTTGCTGTAATTCTGCAGCCAGTGACTCAATGCGATACGGTATGAGTTCTCCAGCGTAACGTTGAAGCAGTTCGTCGGCGTGCTCAAGAGTATCGTTTGCTTTAAGTTGGCCAAGGAACTCAATCTCGGCCGTACCAGCTAGGACCTCAAGTATTTGCTGGCTGCTCACAATATCTAGGGTCTGATTATAGACGGGGCAATTACGTTTACAGGTAAGTGTAAGATCGGTTTCGAAAGCTAGCATACAGAGTATTATCCTAGAAATATACACTTCTCGCAAGCTTAAGCAAAGTTTGTCAAATTGCATGTGGTTGACAACAG
>Ga0207705_10004169_pt1 | contig 10965 bp, 9 predicted proteins | sample KBSC13metaG_FD_184314 | JGI IMG/M metagenome (GOLD analysis project Ga0207705, IMG submission 184314) | Corn rhizosphere microbial communities from Kellogg Biological Station, Michigan, USA - KBS C1-3 metaG (SPAdes) (version 2) | ecosystem: Host-associated > Plants > Roots > Rhizosphere > Soil ...
CCAGAAGCGTGGACGATTGGATGGGGCTTGGGAGGGACGATGGCCTTTGCGCATGCGCGCTTCCCTAAAGCCTGATCGTCGTTGGTGGAAGGGCAGGGGTAGCGACCGACGGTGGGGAACTGGCCGTTACGCCGCCGGTCGCTGACCGCCCTTTATGCGACCAAAGGTTAACCGTTCGTGGCTTTCGGCGCAGATCGTCGTTTTCGACACAGGACTGCAACATCCCTGTCATGCAGATTTCCTAACGCGGCCTTCACCATTGTGTTTTTGGGGGAATCACTACGATGTCGCGCACCCGTCTGCTGGCCCTTCTGGCCGTCACCTGTATCGCTCTGCCGGCCTCGGCCGCGACCTTGATCCCCGGCAATTTGATCGTCAGCGTCGAAGGCGCGGGCGTGTGGGGCGGCACCGGCAGCTATACCGACAACCAGGCCGCACCGCTCACCTTGATGCAGTTCACGCACAATGGCACCGCCAGCGCGAGCTACCTCAATTCGACCGTGCTGCCCTCGGCGATCTCGGGCGAATATGGCTCGTCGTCGGAAGGCACGATCCAGCTCACCTCGGACGGCAAGCATCTCGTGATGATGGGCTATGGCGTCAACGCGGCCAAGTTCAACGCTGACCCGACCGCCTACGGCACGCTCACCACGGATCCGACCAAGCCGACCGCGCTCGGCCAGTCGGGCAGCATGACCGGCCAGGGCTACACCGCCGTTTCCCGCGACGTGATCGTGATCGGCGCCAGCGGCGGCGCCGATTTCTCGACCCAGCTCTACAACGTCTTCAACGGCAACAATCCGCGCAGCGTCGCCTCGAAGGATGGCAAGACTTTCTACGTCTCCGGCCAGGGCGTGGAGGGGGATCATACCGCAGGCGTGTTCCGCACCACCAAGGGCGCGAACAGCGCCACCGCGATCACCGGCGACGACACTGCCAGCGTCAAAGGCGGCCCGCGCAACGCCAGCCAGGATACGCGCATCGTCGAATTCGGCCCCAACGGCCAGTTGCTGACCTCGGTCGACAGCAAGGGCGGCAAGGATAATGCCCGCTCCTTCATCGGCAGCCTCGGTACCGATCCGACCGGCCTCTACAATGGCGGCAACGGCCCGACGATGCTGCCGGGCTACGGCAATAGCGGCGGCACCGGCAAGATCACGCTCAATGCGCAGACCGCGAACGGCATCAGCAGCTCGGGCCAGGAAGTGAACCTCAGCCCCGAGCAATATTTCTTCGCCAACGCGACCACGCTCTATGTCGCCGACAGCGGCGACGGGAAGCAGGACAGCGCCAAGAAGGCGACCGGCCTCGGCGGCCTGCAGAAGTGGGTATTCGACGGCACCAACTGGAACCTGGTCTATACGGTTTCGGCGGGCTTGGGCCTCGTCTCCAACACCTCCGCGCACGGCACGACCGGCCTGCTCGGCCTGACCGGCCAGGTGGTGAACGGCCAGGTCGAACTGTTCGCGACCAACTATACCGCGGGCGACAACGACCAGACCTTCCTGTTCGGCCTGACCGACAGCCTGTCCGCCACCACGCGCGGCGCGAACGAAAGCTGGAATATCCTCGCCACCGCGCCCGCGGATTCGAACTTCAAGGGCGTCGCCTTCGCGCCGTCGCCCACGCCCGAGCCCGAGACCTATGCCTCGATGATCCTAGGCTTCGCCTTCGCCGGCGGCGCGATCCGCCGCCGCCAGCGCGCGGCGCGGGCGGCGCTGGTCGCCTAACCGCGCCCAGTCCGAACGGGCCCGCCCCCCGTCCGGCTTCCCCTCGGATATGCTGTTGGGAGGCCGGGCAGGGGTGCTGGTTGGTGCGGCAACCTTCGGTGGATGCCGAAGCGTACGCCAAATCTCGCCTGCATTGCCGGCCTGGGTGGATGTTGCATCCACTTCGGCCGATAAATCTTGCCGGTGGACTATCCTTCCCACACAAAAGGGATCGGGCAGCCTCGCGCTGACCCGGTTTTTGGGGGAAGATTCCGATGCGGACGCGGATTTCGCTGGCGCTTGCCGGCGCTGCCTTTCTGGCAAGCGCTCCGGCCGTGGCCGATACGTTTGATTTTCAGTACAGCATCAATACCGCCGACCTCCATGTGCAGGACAGCGGGGGCGCATATAACGACTGGGTCGAAATCACGCAGGTTGCGGGTCCGACCGATCCGTTTCTCATGTCGGTCGGCGATCAGGTCAATGCAACGATTAGTCTGGACCACACGCTGAGCTTTACAACCCGCGGCGTTTACCAGGCCTGGTTCCAGCTCTTCGGAGCTGCAGATGGCAGCTGGCTGCGCTTCGGCGAAGATGAGATCATGACCTTCTACAATGATGGTGTCGCGGTCGTTATGCCAGGCAACGAGACCGATGATATCGATGAGGTGGCACCGGATTTCTCCGGCTATGTCTCGGGCCATTCGTCGGGTTTCACGTTCCGCTTCGATACGGTCGAACTGCACGGCACACTAAAGACATTGAAGGATATGGAGGGGAACGGCCTGACGTCCGCCCAGATGGCGCCGGTCTCGTCTATCATGCTGGTGTATAGCGCGCCCGTTCCCGAACCTGCGACCTATGCCGCGATGATATTGGGCTTCGGGATTGTGGGCGGTGCGATCCGCCGCCGGGGCAGCGTCACCGCGACGGCTTGACCACCATCCCCTCCCGCCCGAAGCTGCGGACAGGAGGGGCCTCGGATGACCACTGTCACCATCACCGCGCGGCGCATCGACTATCCGACCGTGATCGCGATCGCGGCGATTGCGGGGCTGATCGCCAACCAGCTGCACGAGGCGGCCGGCCATGGCGGCGCTTGTCTCGCGCTCGGCCGCCATGTCCGCGCCTGGGGCGCTTTCTACCTCGATTGCGACACCCCAGGCGCGCCGCCCGCCGTCGGCCGGCTGGTCGCCGCTGCAGGCAGCACGATGAACCTCCTCACCGCGATCGTCGCCGCCGCGATGAAGCGCGCGACGCCGGCCACCATGCCGCGCGCGCGCTTCTTCTGGTGGCTGCTGTTCGCGGTCAGCGGCTTCGATTGGGCCGGCTATTATTTCTTCTCGGGCATCAGCGGCGTCGGCGACTGGGGCCAGGACGGCGTGTTCGCGGGCGTGCGCGGCTGGGGCGCATGGCGCGCCGTGATCGGCATCGGCGGCCTCCTGCTTTACTGGGCCTGGGCGATCGTCGCGATGCGGCGGCTGGCGACGCTCACCGGCGCGGACGATGCCGGCCGTCGCCTCGCGCGCACCCTGTCCTGGACGTCCTATTTCACGATCGGCTGCATCGCCTTCGCGATCGGGCTGATGAACCCGATCGGCTTTTACATCCTGCTCGCCTCCGCCGCCGCTTCCTCCTTCGGCGGCACGTCGGGCCTGCTATGGGGACCTTATTATATCCGTCGTGGCGCGCCCGCAGCCGAACCGCTCGCGATCGGGCGGAGCTGGGGTTGGATCGTGATCGCGGTCGCGATGGTGCTGGCCGAAGGGCTGGTGCTCGGCCCGACCCTGCGTTTCTGACCCGCTTCCAAAGGACGCGCCTCTTTGTGTAGAGTGACGCCACGCATCACGCGCATCGAGAGGATCGGATGAAGGGACCAGGCGGCAGGGAGTTTTCAGGCTGGTGGCTGCTCGTCGCCGTGCTGGTGCTGTTCGCGATCGTGAGCTTCCTGCCCCACGCGCCCGATCTGCAATATCAGGCGAAATAACCGCAGGCCGATCGGCCCGCCGCATTGCACAAGCTTCGATGTGGGAAATCCGCGGGGCGGATGGTGGACAGGGCTGGATTCGAACCAGCGTACGCTTGCACGGGCAGATTTACAGTCTGCTGCCTTTAACCACTCGGCCACCTGTCCATAGGCGCCACCTGATGGGGAGGCGCGTCTTTGGCGAAGCGGGTGCGGCCTGTCAACGTGCCCCGTGCACATCATGGCCGCATCGGCTTTCCCGGCGCGCGCTTTTGGGGGAGAAGAGGGCATGACCGCTCCGGAAATGCGCGCCGGCCTGCCGATTCTGCCTTTTGCCGACGCCGCCGCATTCGAGGCATGGCTGGCAGCCGCGCCCGCCGATTCCCCTGGCCTGTGGCTCAAATTGGCCAAGGACGGAGCGGGCTGCGCCAGCCTGTCCAAGGCAGAAGCGATCGATGCCGCGCTCTGCCATGGCTGGATCGACGGCCAGTTGCATCCCTATGACGAATGCTGGTGGCTGACCCGCTTCACCCCGCGCAAGCGCCAGAGCAAATGGTCGCAAAAGAACCGCGAACGTGCCGAGCAATTGATGGCGGAGGGCCGCGTCTCAGCCGCCGGCCGGGCGGCGATCGACGCGGCGAAGGCGGATGGGCGATGGGAGGCGGCCTATGCCTCCGCCAGCCGGATCGAGGTGCCTGAGGACCTTCGGGCTGCGCTAGACGCTAACCCCGAAGCGGCGGCCTTCTTCGCCACGCTCATCGGCGCGAACCGCTACGCCGTGCTCTACCGCATCGGCGCGGTGAAAAAGCCCGAAACCCGCGCCCGCAAGATCGCCGACTTCGTCGCGATGCTGGAGCGCCACGAAACCCTCCACTGAGCGAGGCCGCGGTTTGCGTTGAGCGGCACCAGCCCGCTCCCCCACCCGACCTCCCATAGAATACCCTGCTGGGAGGTCGGGTGGGGGAGCGGGCTGGTGCCGCAAGGGCCGGCGGATGCCGGGCCGTACCTACGAAGACCTGGGCAGGTGCCGCAAGGTTCGACGGATGTCGAACCGCACAACAAAGACTCCGGGCCGGTGCCGCAACGTTCTACGGATGTCGAACCGCACCACAAAAAAGAGGGGACGGTTCCGAAGAACCGCCCCCTCCCAGGGACTGATCCGACAGGATCAGAACTTGAAGTTCGCGCCCGCCCGGAAGGTCCGGCCGATCAGCCCGGCATAATGCCAGGTGGTCAGGAAGTTGGGCGCGCTGGCATAAGCGCCAGGTGCGATCGGGGCTCGTGCGTTGAAGACGTTGCCGACGTTCACGTAGAAGTCGAACTTGTCGTTCACCGCATAGTCCATGTTCAGATCGGTGTTGATGAACGCCTTGATATAGCAGAACTTGTTGCCGATCGTGCTGTTGCCCGTGGCATATTGGTTGCCCGTGGCGCAGCTCGTGTCGGTGCGTTCGTCGGCGGCCACCGACTTGATGTGGCCGACATAATAGGCCGTCACCGTGCCGGAGAACTTGCCGTACTCGATCGTGTTCTGCCAGTTGCCGCGCCACTTGGTGGTGCCGTTGCCCGACGACAGTTCGTACGGTCCCAACGTGCCGGCATATTTCTGGATCACGCCGCCATTGTTGAGGTTGTACTTGAAGATCACCGTGGCTTCCGCCTTCGACGTGATCCGGATGTCGTCACCCAGCTTGAACGTCGCCGTGCCCGACAGGTCGAGACCGGAGGTCGTCGCCGAGTTGGCGTTCACGAACGGCGCGTTGATGATCAGCACGCGGGGCAGCGCATTCGGGAACAACGGATCGACCGCGTCGATCAGGTTGCACGAATAGCCCGGGCCGACCGCCGCCACCGCCGCGCACGCGTCGGTCACGTTGGTCTTGCTGTAATAGGCCGTGCGCGCGTCGCCCGTCTTCGGGCCGGCGACGATCAGGTTGGTCTTCTTCACGTTATAATAATCGGCCGTGAAGCTGAACCAGCGCACCGGCTGGGCGATCACACCCGCGGTAAAGCTGCGCGACAATTCCGGCTTCAGGTTCGGATTGCCGGCCAGACCGCTACCCAGCGAATAAGACTGGGAATAGGGGTTGGTCGTCCCGCCATGCGCCGTCTGGAACGAGCCCGGCGGCGAGTAGGTCGAGAAGCCCGCATATTGCGACAGCGGACCGGATTCGGCGAAGGTCGGGGCGCGGAAACCCTTTGAATAGGTGCCGCGGAATGCCAGCTCCTTCATCGGCGTGAACTTCGCGCCGATCTTCGGCGAGAAGTGGCTGAAGCCTTCCGAATAATGGTCGTAGCGGCCCGAAGCGTCGATCTCGAGTTGCTTCAGGACCGGCGCGTTCAGTTCGAAATAGCCTGCCGAAACCGTATGCTGGCCGAACGCGGACGAGGTCGTCAGCGTCCAGGTGTCGAGCTTCGCATTCTGGTTGTTGTTGACCAGCTTTTCGCGGCGGATCTGGCCGCCGACACCCAGCATCAGGTCGCCGCCCGGAAGCGTCGCCAGCGCCTTGGTGACCGAGCCGTCGAGCGAGTAGAGCGACGAATAGCTCTTGGTCGTCACGTCGGGCGCCACGCTCTGGCGGACCGCGTCGGTGTTGGCCGACGGATTGACGAAATTGTAGCTGCCCGTGTTGATCGCCTTCAGCGTGTTGGCGATGTTGAGGAAGCCGTGCTGGACGATCGACAGATCGTCACGCGCCGCAACGCCCTCCACGCGCCAGTCCCAGCCCGCAAAGCTGCCCGTCAGGCCGGCGGTGCCGCGATAGACCTTGTTGGTGCGGTCGCTGCCCGCGGTGATGTCGCCGAACAGATAGTAGATGCGCGCCGCGCCGTTCGACGGGTCGTTGGCATAGGCTGCCGCATAGGGGTTGTTCGGGTTGAGCTTGCGGTCGGCCGCGGTCGCGCAATTCGTGCCCGCCGCGCAGATATAGACCGGCAGCACGATACCCGGATTGCTCGATGCCAGGCTGGGCGAGGCGCCGAACGGCTGCGTCGCACGCAGCGCGCGCGGCTGGTTCAGGATGCTGACATAGCTGTTGGAATAGCTGCCCGTCGCATAGGCCTCGATATTGTCGTTCAGGCGGACGCTGAGGCGGCCGTTGACCGAATAACGGCGCTGCAGCGGCTGGAGCTGGTTATACTGGTCGACCAGATTGTATTTGCAGCCTGTGCCCTGTGCCGAACCGCTGGTCACGTTGTAGGTGCCGTTGGCGCAGTTCAGGTTGAGCGACTGGTACGATGTGGTCGGCGGCGTGCCGATCTGCCCCGCGAGCGGGTTGTTCAGATCGTTCTGGTGCACGCGCGTGACCACCGCATTCGGCGTCGCGGTCAGCAGGCTGCTGTCGCCCGTATTCTGATCGAGGCCGCCGATGCTCGACAGGTCCTGCGTGTTGTAGGGGAAGCCGCGACTGTGGCTGCTGACGCGCCCCTCATGGTCGAACTCGCCGTTCAGGTAGACGTTGAAGCCCTGCGCCTGATAATCGCCATAGCCGACCGTCAGATTGGCGCGCTCGTGGCCCGCATCGCCCTTCTGGGAAACGCCGCCCTCGACCGTGCCGGCGATGCCGGTGAAGTGCTTCTTCAGGATCATGTTGACCACGCCGCCGATCGCGTCGGCGCCGTAGGTGGAGGACGCGCCGTCCTTCAGCACCTCGACCCGGTCGATCAGGCTGAACGGGATCGACTGCAGGTCGACATAGGCGTTGTGGCCGTCGTCGTTGATCGGGAAGTTGGTCGAGCGCAGCCCGTCGACCAGCACCAGCGTCGAGCTCACGCCCAGGCCGCGCAGCGACACCGCCGAACCGCCGGCGGAAAAGCCGCTCTGGAAGCCGATGCCGATCGAACCCGCGCTGTCGGCGGAGACCGAACGGATCGCGTCGGACGCGGTCACGATGCCCGCCTTCACCAGGCTGTCGCTCGTTAGCACGGTCACCGGCGACGGCGTCTCGGCGTTGGTGCGGCGGAAGATGGTGCCGGTGACGACCACTTCGTCATTGGTGTCCGCCGGCGCTTCGGCGGCAGGCGCGGCCGGTGCCGCGGCGGTTTGCGCGTAAGTCGGCGCTGCAAGCGACACAAGCAATGCCGCTAGCGCGGACCCGGCATAAAGCCGTCCGGTGCAAGTAATCATCAGTAGTTACGCCCTCTCTAAAGATATAACGGCAGCAGGAAACCGTAATATCTGACCACGATATTTACCTTCCGGCCCCCCAGCCGGCTGATGGAGGGGAGCGTAACAAATGGTTCATTGATGGAAAGAGGGGGCGTTCATTTGGGATTAAGCTGTTGGATTGCGGCCACACTATCCATTGGCTAAAACTTTGGTTGTATATCTTTTGGTCAGGTTGCCGATAGGGTGTAGCGCTATCAATCACCGTGTTGCGCGCAAGCGGGCATTTTGTGATTGCGTTACCTGCAGTGATCGCTCCGGCAGATTGCCAGCTCTGACGCGCAGCATCCCGCTATGCCGGTAGGCAGTTGCGTCGCCAAAAGCGCGTCGTTTGGGCCCGATAGGGGTAGGGGCAGATACGGATGGGCATCCGCAGGCCAAGGGCGCAGAAGCCCAGCCCAACGTGTTACCATGGCCCGTTTTGGACCGCTCGGGCTGGCGAAAATAAAGGACTGACATGGCTGCCGAACACCAGGGTTCCAACGAAGACTATATCTACGACGAGGCGAGCGGCGAGTGGGTCCCCGCGGGTCCCGCGACCGCGGTGCCGAATGACGATATTGTGGTCGTGCGCGATGCGGTCGGCAATGTGCTGGCGGACGGCGATCAGGTTACGCTGATCAAGGATCTCACCGTCAAAGGCGCCGGCCAGACGCTCAAGCGCGGCACGCTTATCAAATCGATCCGCCTGACGGGCGACGCGCAGGAGATCGACTGCCGCTATGAGGGCATCAAGGGCTTGGTCCTGCGCGCCGAGTTCGTGAAGAAAAGATAGCGGGATCGGCCCGGTTCTAAGCCTTGCGGAACAGGCTCGATTGCGCGCCACGGGCTCTTGACAAACCCGCCCAAATCATGTACGCACGGTGCGTTCTATGGTTCAGGCCAGAGGACAAGACCGGCGCGAAGCTCCTCGGCATGCATGAGACGGTATCTTCGCCCACAGTACAGATCTCGGCATGGCGTCAGCCATGGTGATGCCGGCGTCGTGTAGCGGAGCTATGCGGACGACGCTGGGGCTTCTGCTCCAAGGGGGTAACCTCCGGCCAAAGTCCGCCGCTTCGGGATGGCAATCGCGTACTCGGTGCTAGGCGGGCGATTGCTGGGGGTGAAACCTCGAGGGGCTTGAAAGACAGTTACCCATCCTATTCCGCAGCCATCAGGCTGGACGTCGCATTCCGGGAGGCATGCGGGCGGCGTCCAGGGCTTCACCGCCCAGGCTAGACGCAGCCTCCCCCGCTGCCGGGAGACAAGGGAGCGGAACCGCGCCGGTCACACAGCTTGCCCCAAGCCACGGCAGACGTGCGTCCATCGCGCGTGACCTGCCGTTCACCCTCCCGCCGAATGGCCGTAATGCGCAAAGATGGCCAACAGCTTTTCGGGTGTCACGCCATTGGCCTGATCGACGCCCAGCGGATGCGTCGCATCTCCCATGATCAACAGCGGTCGCTGGCGGTTTGCCTGCGGGTACACCCAGACGCCTTCTGGCTCCGCGCCGATATAATCGTAGAGTTGATTGCTCAGCCAACCCGTCCAAGGCCCCCAGTCCGCGTAATTCCCAGCGTCGAACCCATCGAGATATTTCTCGAAATTCTCGCGCGACAGCGTCGACCAGCAGCCGAATCCGAATGGATTGCTGAAACCCTGGACCGGGATTTCGAGGACCGAGCGCACGAAGAAATAGCGCCCGCCCATCACGCAGAAATCTTCCGACAGGAAATCGCCGTCGAGATGGACCGCCCCATTATCCTCCCGGATTTCCCGGCCATTCCACGGACCGGGCGCGAAGGCGGCCAGGTCGATCGTCCCTTCATGGACTTGCCCGCATCCCGCACATCGCCATCCGCCCCGCAGCAGATCGGCGGCGGTCACCATCACGCCTCGTCCGTGCGCGGCGCCGGAAGCGCCGGGGGCAGGGGCGCGGAGCTTGGGTGTGGCAACTCAGACCGTCCGCGCCGCTTGTACGCCGCACGCACGATCGCTGCAGTCGACAGCAGCATCGCGCCCACCATTCCGCCGACTGCGAGCAGACCCACCGGCGTCACCGTCACGCTCGCCTCTGCCTCGAAACCGCCGCCCGCACGCATCCTGGCGCGGGCGACTTGCGGTGCGGTCAGCGTGTCGGTGATGCGGGACATGTTACCCTCAGTCGTGCTCCCGACCGCCCGCGCCCATATACAGTTCGCGGCCGGTTTCGTTGTAGAGCTCGCTCATCTTCTGCATGCCCGCCTCGGCCTCTTCCGCCGCGATGAACGTGTCCGCCGGCGCGTTCTGCTTAGCGGCGAAGTCGCGCACTTCCTGCGTGATCTTCATGCTGCAGAACTTCGGCCCGCACATCGAACAGAAATGCGCGGTCTTGGCGCCCTCCGCGGGCAAGGTCTGGTCGTGATATTGCTCGGCCGTGTCCGGGTCCAACGACAGGTTGAACTGGTCGCGCCAGCGGAACTCGAACCGCGCCCGGCTCAGCGCATCGTCGCGCAGCTTGGCGGCGGGATGGCCCTTGGCCAGGTCGGCGGCGTGCGCGGCGAGCTTGTAGGTCACCACGCCCACCTTGACGTCGTCGCGGTCGGGCAGGCCCAGATGCTCCTTGGGCGTGACGTAGCAGAGCATCGCCGTGCCGTACCAACCGATCATCGCCGCGCCGATGCCGCTGGTGATATGGTCGTAACCCGGCGCGATATCGGTGGTGAGCGGCCCGAGCGTGTAGAAGGGCGCCTCGCCGCACGCCTCGAGCTGCTTCTCCATATTCTGCTTGATCTTGTGCATCGGCACATGGCCGGGGCCTTCGATCATCACCTGCACGTCCTGTTCCCAGGCGCGCTTGGTCAGCTCGCCAAGCGTATAGAGCTCGGCGAACTGGGCTTCGTCATTCGCGTCCGCGATCGATCCCGGGCGCAGCCCGTCGCCCAGCGAATAGGCGATGTCGTACGCCTTCATGATCTCGGTGATCTCGTCGAACCGCTCGTAGAGAAAGCTCTCGCGGTGATGCGCGAGGCACCATTTCGCCATGATCGATCCGCCACGGCTGACGATGCCGGTGACGCGCTTGGCGGTCATCGGGATATAGGGCAGCCGCACGCCGGCATGGATCGTGAAATAGTCCACGCCCTGCTCGGCCTGCTCGATCA
>Ga0207705_10004173_pt1 | contig 10961 bp, 3 predicted proteins | sample KBSC13metaG_FD_184314 | JGI IMG/M metagenome (GOLD analysis project Ga0207705, IMG submission 184314) | Corn rhizosphere microbial communities from Kellogg Biological Station, Michigan, USA - KBS C1-3 metaG (SPAdes) (version 2) | ecosystem: Host-associated > Plants > Roots > Rhizosphere > Soil ...
CGTGTGCAGACCCGATGGCGACGGTAGCAACACCCAGCCCCCGTCGCCCTTCGCGCCGGCCTCAATGACGTGCCAGCCATCGCCCTGCTTTTGCCACCGAAGGCGTACCTGACCGCCATTGAGTTCGAGTTGGCCGTTCGGCGTTTCAGCGGGGGCGGTGCTCATGAAGAGGAGACCTGTGCAAGCAGCAAGTAGAGCGAATTTCATCGGATCATCCGAACGCGAGACGAATTGGCGAGAAGCTTTACTTAATCGTATCAGTTGTTTGGTATCTTGTGCAAGAGAAGTTTCTACCGCGTACAGCAACACTTCCCCTGGCGGCGGTCCCCGGCGGCGGATTCCACCAGAAGCGGATGACCGCTTGCATTTTCGGCATGACCTGAGCATACTTTTACTTAATCGTATCAGTTGATGCACCGCAGTGCCGTGTGTGCATCAGCCGGCGGAGTGCGATTGAGCCCTTTTTCAGCGATACGCCTGCGGTCGGTAGCTCTCGGCGGAATCCCACGCGCCATTCACCAGTGAAACGCTTCCTTCGGTCGCCCCGCGAAAGGTGGAGATGAAATCGTCAACCGGCAACGTCACAAAGCGCCTGCTTTCGATCGGCCTCGTCTCGGGCAGCCTTTTTGTTCCCTTTTCACCTGCCGCAGACACGAAGAGCGACCTGCCGGGCCCCGTTGTCTCGCGAGATTTCTGGACGCCGGACGCGGCGGTCTGGGGTGACGGCCGCGAGAAGTTTCCGGCGTCGCGGCAACACCTGCCGCAGGGGTTTCGGACCGATTACGTCATCGAAGCGCCCGCCACCGGCTGGTACGAACTGACCTTCGCGGGTGCCGGCGAAGGGTTCCGCAACGACGTCTTCGTCGATGGCCAACCGCAATGGCGGTACGCGGCGACGGACAAGAACTCGAAGGCCGGCAATCTTTGGTTGGAAAAGGGACAGCACACGCTGCGCGTGCAACGCCTGGGGCGGGTGGGGTATCCGTTGCGGGCGTTCGATCGCGTCGAGCTCCGGGCAAGCGATGGCAGGCCCGAAGCGTCGATTCAAGCTCGAAAAACCCTCGTGGACGTTGTTCGCCAGGGCGAAATCTTCCAGATTCAGATCACCGGGGGCGGGAGCAATCAGGCCGCGCGGTACGAGCTTTACCGAACGAATCTGACCGGCCGAGACCGAACGCCCGAACTGGCGGCGACCGTCGAATTCGGGGCGAGCGATAAGCCGCAGACGAAGACGATCGACATTCTTTGTCCGGCGGAGGGTGCCTTCTCGCTCACCGCCAGGGCGAACGAAAAGCCGCTCACGTCGGCTGATTTTCAGATCGGCCAGTACGCAGTGGTCGATGTGAAGCACCCAAATATCGGCGACGGCAAGACCGAACTCGTCGCCGATATCGATTGCGTCGCCCAGACCCTGAACGGCAGCCCCCTGCCGGCCGAGGCGTTCACCGAATGCAACGGCCCGACCCGCATCACGCGAAGCGAAGCCGGCCAATACCGCGAAAGCCACGATTGCACCCCGCCGCAGGCCCCCGTCCCCCCGACGGCCGTGCAGGAACCAGTGAGCTTTTCCGGCTTCTCCTATCGCGTACCGCTCGATCGCACGCAGGTCCCGTACCTCGTCGACGTAGAATACCCTGACGACGCACGGCGATCGGTCACCATCAGCCTGAACCAACTCGATCCGCAAACAGGACAGCCCGTCAAGGGCAGCGGCTACAACGGCAAATCGTACGAAACCGGCGGCACCTTTCCGCTGACCAAGAAGATGGTGCACCACCGCGCGATTTTCTGGGCGAAAACACCGTCGCTGCTGGTTGGCGTTCTCAGCCAGTCGCCCGGCTATCGGGCGGCGGTGACGCGCATCCGCATTTCGCGGTTTGTCGACGGCAAGCTTCCGCAGGCATTCCAACTGCAATCCGGCGGTCGCTCTTTCGTCCACTGGTACGAAGAGGCGCGAAGCTGGAAGTTCCTTACTAACGTCGATGCTCCCGACGGCATCGTCCACGACTTCATCGGCCTGGATCGCTGGGCGCAGTTGGCACGCTACTACGGCGCAAACGGCATCAGCGCCCTCGGCATCGGGTACCAGGATGCTTTCTTCCGCACGACCACGCTCGACGGCATGCTCCCCGGCGAATACGACTCCGCGCGGCTTCTCTGCCTGATCTGCGAGAAGTACGGCATGCGGTACATGCCGGAGGCGTACTACGCACAGTGGTACCTCGAAAGCCGCACCTTCCCCGAGCAGGTCGGCAACGACGACGACTTTCGCGCCATCAGCGCCAACGGCGGACGAATGGGCAGTGGCGCTAGCCCGTGTACGGTTAATCCGCTGCACCCCATTGTTCAGCAGACCTGGATCAATGCCCTGGGCGAACTGGCCGACAAGCTGCGCGATTCGCCGGCGTTCACAGGTATCACCGTCCGGTGCGACGCGTGGGGTTTCCGCGGCGAGTTCCTTTTCCCCAGCCTCTACTGGGGCTACGGCGACTGGACGACGAACGCCTTCCAGCACGACACCGGCATCGCCATTCCCGGCGACGCAGAGGCCACGGCCGCGAAATTGCCGCAGCGGTTTCTAAATCGGTTCCAGTTCCTCACCTCCGATGCAGTAAAGCCCAAATGGATCGCCTGGCGGAACGGGCGGATGCTCGATTACCACCAGCGCATCCTCAACCGCATCCGTGGCGACCGGAAGGACATCTTCTTCGGCATCGCCGGTGCGTTTGATGCCGATCCGACCTACAAGCTCGGCGATACGCTCGACGAACGCGCCCTCGGCGCGGGCGTCGATATCGCGCAACGCCAAAAGATCGACGGCCTGCCGATCATTCCCGTCGCTCGCTATGGATCGCGCAACGCCACCGCCACCGACCGAGCCATCTACGACGGCTTCTTCGACAAGGAACTGATCGACAGCGGCATGGCCAACCCGCGGGCGTTCAGTGCCTACATGAACTACCTCGAACTGGCCACGTACTGGCCGGCCGAGAAGCTCGGGATCAAGTTCCCGCCGAATGCGAAGCCCTTCTACTACTGCTCGGCTGCGCTCGGCGCGGGCCGGCACAGCCTGGAGAAATTCGCCGTCGTGCTGGCCGAGCAGGATACGTCGGTCATGCGCGACGGTGGCAACGTCGACATCTACGGCGATCCGGCCATCTGGGGACCATGGTTCGGCGAGTACGAGGCGCTGCCTGCCCTGCCGTTCCAGCCGTTCGCCGGCGCGACCGATCCGGTGGCCGTCTGGTCGCGGGATGTTTCGGCAGAAGACGCCGGAAAAATCAGCCGAAAACCCGGCTTCTACTTCTACGCCGTCAACCGCGAGCAGTATCCGGTAACGCTGACGTTGGCCTTCAACAACGCCGCCCCGCTCACCGCCCTGCGGACCGGCGAACTCCTGCCGGCCGACGGGAAACTGGTGCTGACGTTGGCCGCCTACGAGCTTCGCTCCTTCAGCGCCCCCGCGGGCACGACGATCGTCTCGGCCAACACCGAAGTACCGCCGGAACGGGTCGAAGCCGTTCGCAAGTTGCTGGCATTTTCGCAAAACCTGCTCACTCAGTTCGACGGACCGTTGGCGGGCACGCTGACGGCCGAGGAACTGCAGGCCTTCCGCACCAACGTCGCGGTCGCGTGGAACGCGCTCGAGGCCGGCCACCTCTGGCGAGCTCGTGTCACGCTGCAGAGCGCGGCCATGATGAAGGCCTTCACCAAGGCCGGCCACATGCCTGAGGGCGAAGTCGTCACCCACTTCCCGAATTTGATGCGGCCGGTGGCCAAGGCGGGCCATTGGAATCTCACCGAACCCATGCTCACGGCCGAGCAACTCACCGTTCGCGGAGCGGACGACAAGCCGCTAACGCCGATCGATTCGTCCAGCCTCAATGCCGACTGGGGCGGCGCGAAGGTGCAGTACACCGACGGCAATCGCCTTTCGATCGACCTCGACGCGCCGGCCGACGGGGAATACACCCTGCAGCTCGGCCACATCGAGAGCGGCCCCGGCGTCGGCCTGGCCCAGATCGACGGCAAGCCGCTCGCCGTTCCGATCGAGACGCGCATCCCGGCGACGCCCGATACCACCGTTTTTCCTCCCGTGAGGCTGACCGAAGGCAAGCACACGCTGACGCTCAATCGCCCCGGCGGCATCGGCGTCTACGGCCTGAAATTCCTGCCGAAACTGCGGCCGATGCCAGATGCGATCTGGGCGGTCGCCGGGCCTTTCCCGTCGATGGCCGAAGGCGGCGCGGAGATTTCGGACGCGGTGGCGAAGGCGACCTTCGCTCACGTCTACCCTCCTGAAAAATCCGCCGACATCCGCGACGTCTACCACACCGACGACGGCCGCGAGATCCGCTGGGGCCTGCCGACTTCGACCGTGCAGGGTGCCCTGTGGGATCGCGGCGTCGATATGCCGATCCGCGCTTTCACCTCGCACGCGGAGCTCTCGTTCGGCCTGACGCACATCCATAGCGACCGACCGCGCAAGGCCCTGCTCTACATCGCCATCGAGTGGTGGGGCCAGGCCTTCGTCAACGGCCAACGCGTCGAAACGGACATCGATCCGAAACTGAAAGAATCGTGCGGCGCCGATTTCATGACGTCGTACCCCACGTTCCGTGCGGTCGTCTCGCTCAAGCAGGGCGACAACACGCTGCTGATCAAACAGCTCGGCGGCTCGCTCGGCAGCGCGTTCGCCGCGTTCATTACCGACGACGACGGCATCACGCTTTCACTTCCCACTCCAACGAAGGAATCGCGGCCCTCACACCGCGAGTAAGACTATGTTCACCAACGGCTCTACCGTTCGCATCGGCCTGTACGGCTGCAACATGTATCGAACCCGCGACCTGCTGAACGGCCTGCAGAAGGTGGCCGCCGGGCGGTTCAAGGTAACGGCATGCCTCGATATCGATCGCACCAAGGCCGACTTCGCCGCGGAGACGTACGGCGGCGCCGCGTTCGATAAGGAAGACGATTTCCTCAGCCAGGATTTCGATGTCGCGATCATTTCGCTTCCCGCGTACCTGCACGCCGGCGCGTTCGCCCGCACGTCGCGCGCCGGCAAGGACATGTACCTCGAGAAACCCGTCTGCGTGAACGCCGAGGGCCGCCAGACGCTCATCGACGCCGCCGCGCAGTTCCCGACGTGGTGCTACGTCGGGCTGTCGTACCGGTTCATCGCGCCGTTCCGGAAGGCCGCCGAGATCCTGCGGCGGCCGGAATCGGGGCCCGTCATCGGGATGCACCATCACTGGCTCGCCCCCGGCTTTTCCGAGAGCCAGACGCCGGAATCGAACTGGCGGAACCGGCTCGAGCATTCCGGCGGCCAGCTGATTCACCACTGCTGCCACGTGCTCGACTGGATGCGCTGGATCGGCGGCGAGGTGACCGCCGTCACGGCCAGCACGTATACGCCGCCCGGCGCGCCGTTGCCGCACGAAGAGCGCGAGCTCACCGCCTGCCTCGAATTCGCCCGCGGCGGCACCGCCGTGTTCAACCTTTCGCAGCACAGCCACCAGTACAACCAGTTCGGCACGATCCACGCCCAGAACGTCGGCCTGAGCTACCAATGGGGCACCAACACTTTCGTGAAGGAATACCACCAGCGCCCCCGCGCCGCCGACGTGACGCACGAGTGGTCGCTCACCCCCGCCCCGAACGACGGCAGCGACGCCGAACGCACCGCCAACCAGATGGCCGACTTCTTCAACACCTACACCTCACGCGAGCCGCCGACGTGCACCTTGGCCGACGGCATCGCGGCGTACGACATCGCGGTGGCGATCCGCAAGAGCTACGCGCTGGGCCGGAAGGTCGCGGTCGCGGAGGTAGTGCCGGAGGCGGTCGGCGTGTAAGCCGACGTATCCCGGGCCTCCGGAGGATTTCCCGTAGCTGCGACGCCTGCGTCGCCTCTGCCTCCCATGCCGTGCTCGTGATCAGAATCCCGTGGGGAACGGAACAGGCGACGCAGGCGTCGCGGCTACGAGGTATTGGCAGCACTCACGCGAAACTCTCTCCGAGAGAGGCACAGGAAGTCGCTTTTCCTACCGAGCGGTTGGCCGTTCGCAGCGCGCTGCGCGCGCGAGCGTCCTTTCGAGCAGAGCCCCCACCACAACCTTCGGCCCGGCCAATAGATCGGCCAAAATTGGCTTTGTTTTGTCGAAAGCGCTTCAGCGACGTGCGACCGTTCCCGATACGAGGCCCATCGCTTTTCACATGTCAAAGAGCATCCGCTGCGACCCGGCAACCGGGCGCAGTGAATGCAGAAACCTTATCGCCGCCGAGGCAGAAAGTCGGCGGAAAAATGGGGGAATTTTGGTATTTCGACCGTCGAGCCTGGTCGGCTCCGACCGGGTCGATTGACGCTCAATCCCCTCACCTACCCTCTCTCCAGGGAGAGGGACCAGAAGCCGCCGGCCACTGTAGCATCGGACGATCACTTCAGCGCATCCGCCACTGCCTTGGTCGACAGCGGCCAATCGTCGGTCCGGAAGATGACCGCCGGCAGACCGGCGCTGTTGTAGAGGTTCGCGCCACACGGGGCGTTTGCCCAGCCGTAGCGAACGGCGACCGGTGAAGGCACCTTGTCGCTGGAGACGACGACCGCGTCGCCCTCGATCCGCGCGTCGGCCCAGTAAAATTTCTGGTCGGCGCCGGCGATCGAGAAACCGCCAAGCTTGTCCCCCTTCGCCTTCAGACCGCCGTCGGTGTGCGTAAAGGTGAGCCGGATCTCATGGCCGTCGGCTTTCATCGACTGGTAGACCGGGCCGGAGCCGACGACGTCCTCTTCGCCATAGACATTGTGCAGCGCTGCCAGCGCAGCGCGACGGCCCACTGGCAGCTTGTCGAGGTAGTGCACGTTATCCGTCGGCCGCGGCAGATCGTACGTGGTGGCCAGCGAGGTGTGCGGGACTTCGAGAATCTTCTGCTGCGCCTCCTGCATCTCGCCCAGCCGACTGTCGGCCGGGTCGCCGGCGTACGGCTTGCCGTCCCCGTAAGCGATCTGCACCACGACGAACGGCAGCGACTCGTTCGCGAACGTCTTGCGCCAATCGTTGATGAACGTCTTCAGTGACGACGTATAGCAGTAGGCCAGGTTTACGTCGCTTTCGCCCTGGTACCAGACGACGCCCTTGAACGGGAACGGTGCCAACGGCTGCGTGAGTGCGTCGAACTGCTCGGCCGGCGCGTTGCGCGACAGGTCACCGATCTTCGAAGCGATCATCGAATCGAGATCGATTTTCGCCGGCATCGCAACGGCCGTCGCCGCCGCATTTTTCGCGTTCTTGTGGGCGGCCCGCAGCATCGAGGGGATCTGCTGCGACACCTTCAGGTGAATGCCGTTGTCGTGCGAATCGTCTTCCCATCGATCGATGTTCGCCTTAAACGACGGATCCGCGTCTTGCGCCGCGCGGCTGGTCCAGGCGGAAATGAAAGTGCCGCCGCGGTTGTTGATCACCATGCCGATCGGCACGTTCAGCTTGCGGTGCAGCTCGGTGCCGAAGGCGAAGGCGATCGAGTTCCATGTTTCCAGCTTGTCGAGGGGCTGCGTCGGCGTGACGGCCGCCGGTTGCCACATGGTCATGAGCCCGGTCGCCGTCGATGTCGCCCCCTGCCGTTGCGAGGCCCAGCCGAGGCGGACGTCAGGGTATTTGGCTTCGTTCCTGGCCGCCTCGTCGCCGCCGGTGTTTTCGCGCAGCCGTCCGCCCATGTTCGATTGGCCGCTGAGCAGCCACACTTCGCCGGCGAGGATATCGCCGAGCTCGATTTTCTTTTTCCCATCGCTCACGCGCAGCGTCAGCGGCGGGCCGAGCGGGATCGGCGCCAGGGTGACCTGCCAGTTCCCGGCGTCATCCGCCTTAGCCGATTGGGACTGGCCGGCGATGTCGACCTTCACCTCGTCGCCCGGGACGGCGGTTCCCCAGATCGGCAGTGGCACGTCGTGTGGAACCACCATGCCCGCGCTGAAAAGGCCGCTGACGTTGAGGGCGGTCGGAACGGCTGCCACGGGGCGCTCAACGGCTTTGCTGACGACGAGCGTCAGCGCCTTCAGATCGTTCGGCTTCAGCGGCTTGCCGTCGCACGTGGCCCGGAGGGTGTAGGCGCCAGGGGCGACCGAACCGATTGTCACCGATCTTTCCGTCGGGGACGCCGCTGCGGGAAATTCGACCGTTGCGACTTGTTTCTCGGAGTCATCCAGCAGCGATTTCAGCGAAATGGTGTAGTTAAGCGCACCGGCCGGCGAGCCGCCCAGCAGGCGGAGCTCGAACGGCTTACCGGGGCTGACGATCGTGTCTTTCACCCCCGCCACCGTGATGCTCGCCTCCGGCCGACCTTCCGCGGGCCGCAATTCCCAGGCGTTCGGCAACTTGCCCGGTGGCGCGAGCCGGCGAATGCGCAGCGTGTGCTTGCCTTCGCTCAGGAAAAGGTTGCCCTCCTTCGCCCAATCGTGATCGCTGTCGTCAGCCGTCGCGAGCGATTGGCGGAACAGCTCACGGCCATCGAGGTACACGTCGCGCACCCAATCGGTGGGCATGCCTTTGAACCAGAGCTCGTACCAGCCCCCCTGCTTCGCGTCGAAATCGTAATCGGCCCAGCCGCTGCCATTGATCGGGCCTTTGCGTTCGGTCAGCGATCCGGTTTGCTCATAGTTCTGCAGGGAGGCGCGGTTGAAACTCCATCCGTCACGCTGGATGGCTTGGGAAGCCCCAAGCGCGCCGGTGCAGACCAGGCACGCCACCGCAATGGCGGAACGCGCGACGTGAGATTGATTCGAAAACATCGTTTCTCCTGCGAACTTTTTCACAATGGCGACAGTGCCGGGTTACCGAGCCGGCACCTTCACCGCCGCAATATTTCCGGACTGATCGAGGGTGAGCGCATCGCCCTTCTCAATCTTCAGATCGACGATCGGCTTGGCGAATGGCACCGCGTCGCCGAAATCAACTTTTCCGCCGACGAGCGATGCGATGCGCATCTGTTTCGGCGTCCAGGCGATGACCCGGCCGTCCGGCAGCGCGCGAAGTTGCGCGCCGTCCAGATCGCCCGGCAGCTTCGTGTAAACAATCGGCAGTTCGCCGTATACCCCCGGCGATCGGCGGCCGAAGATCTGCAGCGTATTGGCGTCGTAATCGGTCGCCCACAGGTTGTTCGCCGGATCGACGACGACGCTTTCTGCGTAGAGAAAGGCCCCCGCTCGCTCGCCCATGCCGCCGAAGACGCGCAGCGGCGCCATCGCATTCGCGACGACGATGTCCTGGCCGAAGCTTTTCACCTCGACGCCATCAGGGCCGAACATGGTCAGGCCGGAGATTTTGGTGAGTCCCGTCGCGATCACCGTCGGGCACGGCTGGCCCGGCCCCGCACGACGTTTACGGACGAGGGTGACGAAGTAGTTGCCCTCGGCGTCCTGCGCAACGCCCTGGCTGCGATATTCGATGATGTGACGCTTCGGATAGAACCCGCGCGTCGGCCCGAGCGGGATCTGCTGGCCGGTGTCGACGGAGTAGAAATTCACCCCCGCCACGCGATCGCCGACAACAAGGCGGCCATTCTGATCGACGTCGACGGTATGAATCCCCTTCCCGACCGGCAATTCGAACTTGGTGAGCACCGCGCCATCGGGACTGAGCACTTCGGCCACGCTCTTCTCCGGCGCCGTCACGCGCACCCGCACGTGTCGGCCATCGGCCAGCGTCGCCAATCCGACAAAGCCGCTGCGTTCGCGCCCGCCGCCGGCCGTGGGGCAGCCGTAGCGTTGGCCCCACTCGTTCTGCCCGTAGGCAGCCAGTTGAAAGGCGCCGAACGTGGCGTAATCATTCGGGCTCTTGCCGCCGCCGAACCACTGCCAGAGGCTCTTGCCATCGGTGTCGAGAACGGCGACCGACATGCGGACCCACCGGTCCGGATCGATCTCGACTTCGTTCGACGCCTCCCACAGCGGGATCGCGACTTCGTAATCGATGCCGCCGTCGACACGCCGCGCCTTCCACAGCACGCCGTGCCCGTCCTTCGATCTCGTCTCGGCCTGCATCGCGAATGCGTCGCCCTGCGGCCGAATCGTGACCGACCGCTCCTCATTCCGCGTCTCGTAGCCGGCGGCGCGCTTATCTTGTGCGTTGTTGAATAAGACGCGGATGCCCTTGGATTGTTCCGCATCCTTGCCGCGCACGCGCACGGCGTAGTAGAGCGTTGCACGATCCCAGGCCGTCTGTAATTTCGTCTGAATATCGCTTGGCTTCGACGAGTCAGACGCGCCGACATATTGCAACGCGCTGCCGATCGATTGCACCGCGTTGCCCGACCAGTCCGGCCAATCGGAAAGGTCGCCGTCGATCCGCAGGCCGGGTTGGACCTTCGGAATATTCGCGAAATTCACCGGTTCGCGTACCGCGAACTCGCCGCCGCCATCGGGGTAGATGAACGCGGTTGCCGGCCAGGCGTTCTGGTCGTCGGCCTGCTTCGGCATGGCGGCGGCGGGGAAGACGAACTTTACATTCGCGTTCGATTTCGCGGCGACATCGAACGGCAACGCCACGTCGGTCGGCCGGGCGTCATCAGTCAGCGGCAGTCGCGCGATGATCTTCCCGCGCGCGGCCACTGGGTTGGTATTCACCACGCGCACGACAAACTGCGGCCGACCGTCCTGGATTGCCGCGTCTGAAAGAATTTCGGCCGAGATGGGACGGATCAGGTCGTAGCGGTGCACCAGCAGATTGCTTTGCGCCCCAGCGTCGCCGTAGAGGAAGCTCAGCGTCACCACACTTCCCTCATGGCCGGCGGGGATCGTGACGTCGAAGGTCGCCTTGCCGTTTTGACACGGCACCGTCGTCTGCGTCGCCGTAACGCCGGGCGGGAGTGCGATTGTTGCGGTTTTCGCGTTCGCATCGGCAACAGTCAGGGTGATCGAATTCGGTTTGCCGACGACGAGCCCCCCGCCGTCGATCGAAGTTGTTGCC
>Ga0207705_10004178_pt1 | contig 10957 bp, 10 predicted proteins | sample KBSC13metaG_FD_184314 | JGI IMG/M metagenome (GOLD analysis project Ga0207705, IMG submission 184314) | Corn rhizosphere microbial communities from Kellogg Biological Station, Michigan, USA - KBS C1-3 metaG (SPAdes) (version 2) | ecosystem: Host-associated > Plants > Roots > Rhizosphere > Soil ...
CGATGTCGCGGCCCGCCGAGACATCGATGTCTCCCCCCAGCCCCTCGACAGCCTCTTTTAACTGGAGACTGTTGAACTTGTTCGTCCCTTCCGTCATCTGACTTGCTACGGCAGAGGCCAGGCCGGGCGTATCCGACGGATCCAGCACGCTGCCCGCCAGAATTCCCAGGCGCATGGTGACGACCGGGACGCTGTGGCTTTCGACAACCACGATTTTTAGACCGTTCGGCAGCGTTTTGCTCTGCTCTTTGGAGAGCACGAAGGGACGTGCAGGCAGGTCCGGAGGCGGTGTGGCAGAGGGACTCTGAGCCTGCACCTGCGATGCCGAGACCGTGGCGAACAGGCCCCATGCGAGGGGCAGGAGAACCGTTTTCAAACTCTGCATTAAGGTTTGCCTCCCGGTGCCGGTGTCGGAACCCCCGTGCCTGGCTTCACTTCCAGGACGGTGCGATTCTGCGGTGTGAAATACTTCTTCGCTGCGGCCTGCACCTGCTCCGGCGTCACGGCCATGTAGCGCTCCATTTCGGTATTGACAAGATTGGGGTCGCCCTGAAACACCGCGTAGTCGGCGATGGCGATCGCGCGTCCGAGCATGGTGTCCAGTCCCCCGAAACCGCCCACGCCTCGGGCGTAGCGTTGTGCGCGCTGCACGGTTTTGATGCGGTTCAGTTCATCCACGCTCGGCGCGGACTGCTGGATCGCCTCGATCTGCGCATAGATCGCCTGTTCCAACTCGGCCTCTTTGACATTCGGAGGATAGATGCTGATGAGATTGATCAGGCTGGGGCCGCGCTGGCTCTGCAGGCCGCCCTGCACCTGAAGCGCGAGGTGGCGCTTCTTGACGATCTCCTGGTACCCTCGTGAACTTTCGCCTCCAAAGAGGATGTCGCAGAGAATATCGACGGCGTAGCGGTCCGGGTCGTTGAGGGAGGGGCCGTGCCAGGCCATCATGAGGCCGGGCAGACGGGCCAGCGGATCGGTCAGGGTCGCGCGCTTCTCGGCGGTCTGCGTCGCTTCGGTCAGATCGGCTTTCGGGGGCGTCGGCTGCTTCGGGATGTCGCTGAAGGCGCGTGTCACCAACTCCCGCGCCTGTTTGGGATCGAAATCGCCGACCAGCACCAGGGTCGCGTTGTTGGGTGCATAGTAGGTTTTGAAAAACGACTGTACATCGCTCAGGTTCGCCGCATCGAGGTCCGCCATGGAGCCGATAGTCGAGTGCTGATTGGCATAGTTGGAGAAGGCCAGCTCCGGCAGGCGCACGGCGATCGCGTTGGTGTAGGCCCGGTTATCGAAACTGAGCCGCTTCTCTTCTTTGACGACCTCCTGCTGATTTTTCAGGTTCTCGGCCGTCACCGCGAGCGAGCGCATACGATCCGCCTCCAGCCAGAGGATGGTGGGCAGCTTTTCTGCGGGAACAGTTTCGACATAGGTGGTGTCTTCCGCCCGTGTAAAGCCGTTCATGACGCCGCCTGCGGCCCCGATGATGCGCGGATGTTCGCCTTTGCCGACATGGTCCGAGCCTTGAAACATCATGTGTTCAAACAGGTGGGCGAAGCCGGTGCGGCCTTGCATCTCGTTGCGAGAGCCGACGTTGTAGGCCAGGGCCAGCCCGACCACGGGCGTGGAGTGATCTTGCGACAGGATCACCTTCATGCCGTTCGGCAGTTGGAACTGCTCGATAGGGTAGTGGGGAGCCTTCTGGGCCGTTGCGGTTACGGTCGCCGCCAACAGCGCCAGAGATATTCCCTCTTTCAGGAACTTTATCACGCGAATGCTCCTTATAGGTTGAGATGGATGCGCGATCTATGCGCGGATTGCACTCTGTAGTTTACCACGCGCGTAGAAGATTAGGGAAACCCCTATGGTCAATGAGGGTTTCTCCCGATGCGGGGACCCCTCTCTTCAAGGGATAATATCCCTGTAAGCGCAAGAGAGTAAGGGAATAATCCCTTGAGGAGTCAGTGTCTACGATGCAAGCGATTCATATTCTGCTAGCCGACGACGACGCGGTTATTCGCAAGTGCCTTCGTCGCGCGGTGGAAGCCGACCCGCGTATGCAAGTCCAGTGGGAAGCGGACAATGGTCTGCAAGCTCTGTTGCTTGCCAAGCAGCATCACCCCCATGTGGTGTTGATGGATGCGGAGATGCCGCGCATGGACGGTATCGAAGCGACGCGATGTTTGAGGCAATGCAATCATGATATACGTATCGTCGTCCTGAGCGTCTACGATCACTACCAGGCTCCCGCGCTTGCCGCCGGAGCCGACGCTTTCCTGGTCAAAGACGCCGGGTGCGAAGCGATACGCAGTGCGATACGAAGCCTCTTTCAAGAGGCCGAAGCGCAGAAGTAAGAGACGAGAAGAAGGTAACTGTCCAGCGTGCGCCCGGATGCGCACTCTCCGAGACAGAAGACGAGACGAGGAGAGGGAGGAGAATACCATGGATACCCTGACGATAAATGCGGGTTCTCAGCAAGAGTTCGAGCGGTTGTTTCAGCGCAGCCAGCGCCGCGCGTATAATCTTGCCTATCGCCTCACCGGGAATGCGGCCGACGCCGAGGATGTGGCCCAGGATGCCTACGTCCGTGCCTGGCACAATTTCGACAGTTACGATGCTTCCCGGTCGTTCGAAGGCTGGTTGTTCCGGATCATCACCAACCGGGTAATCGACCTTCGCCGCCGCCAGAAACGTGTGCCGATGTACTCGCTCGATACGCCTATCTACGGTGACGAGGAGGGGCAGCCGCTCGCCCATGAGTTCGCCGCGCCCAACAGCAATCCGGAAGACATCGTGATCGGGCCGATCCTCGAAGAGAAACTTCAGAGCGCTCTGGCCGCCCTGCCTGCCGACTATCGCACCGCCATTCTGCTCTGCGATGTCGAGCAGCGCTCCTATCAGGACATTGCAGCGACCATGCACTGCGCCATCGGCACCGTCCGATCCCGCATCCATCGTGCTCGGGTGATGCTGCGTAAACATCTGGAGACCGGCGCCGCGCGGCCCCGCTCCCGTCGCACCGCGGTCAAACCTGCGCTGAACTACGATCTTCTCGCAGCCTGATCGCCATAACTGAATAGATACCGAAACACAACTGAATAGCGACCACAACTACATACATACCGCTACAATCGAATAGCGTCTGCAACTGAATAGCGTCTACAAAATGGTGCGCCGGGCTAAAGCCCTCCGCTGGGGGCTTCGCCGAAGGCCCGCTAAAGCGGGCACAATGGCATACCATCCACAACTGAATACGTATTGTGACAACTGCATATTGGTCTTCCACAAGATGTGTTACACTACCAGACGATGTGCCCGCTTTAGCGGGCCTTCGGCGCGAAGCGCCCCTAGCGGAGGGCTTTAGCCCGGCGTGGTCAAACTGTGGAAATACAAGATACAGATCTTGAGATCTTCTCTATACGCGCTCGCTACAGCGGACAACCAGTCCGTCGTAGGCGAGCGCGACGTTTTTGGGGAGCTGTGCATTGACGGCATCGTGCTCGAAGTGATGCGAGAGGTGCGTCAGGTAGGCCTGGCGGGGTTTGAGTTCTTCGATCACTTCCAGCGCCTGGTAGAGACCGAAGTGCGTGGCGTGGGGTTCAAAACGGACGGCATCGAGAATCAGGACACCGAGATTCTGAAGACGGGCCATTGAATCGGGGGGGATGTGGTTGACGTCGGTGACGTAGGCGACGCTGCACGCGGACTCCGTGGGGGTGGCGGGCGCGTCAAAACGGTAGGAGAGCACGGGCAGTCGGCCGTGCATCACATAGAAAGACCGGATGTGCAGCCCGAAGAGATCAAACTCCGTCTCGATGGAGTGCAGCGTCAGGCGAGGTTTGCCGCCGCCCACCTGCGTCTCTTTGAAGATATAGGGGTAGATGCGGCGAATGTCGGCGAGGGTATCCTCATCGCCATAGACGGGGATTTCGCGGTCCATCAGGTCGTTGAAGCGGCGCAGGTCGTCGAGTCCGAAGATGTGATCGGCATGGGTGTGCGTGAAGAGCACAGCATCCACCTGCCGCACATCGAACGCGAGACTCTGCAGACGCAACTCCGGCGTGGTATCGACGAGAATGGCTCTGCCCTCGTGGCGCACCAGGATCGAGGGCCGAAACCGCTTATTGCGGGGATTGGGAGAGAGGCAGACGTCGCATTCGCACCCGATCATCGGGACCCCATGCGATGTGCCGCTGCCCATAACGAGAATTTCCAAGGTTGCCTCTACGCGTTATCTCGCGGATCGGTGTTAGTGCAGGTTACGGGCGCGTCCGACGGCGTCCGCGGCTTCCGGGCCGTCCGGCAGATTCAGGGTGACGGCCTGACCGGTGGCGGCGGAGTGGTAGGCGGCCTCGACGACCTCCACGACATGCGCGCCATGCTCACCGGGGGAGAACAGCGGGGCCAGACCCTGGATCGCATCGGCGAAGTTGCCGACCGGGGTGCCAACGCTGATCAGATCGGCCTCTTTGAAATGCTCCGACTCCAGTCCGACCCGTGTAATGGTGGTCTCGAAATCGAAGTTCTTGATCTGGACCATCCCGTGCGCGCAGCCGAAGATATTCAGGACGCGCCGGTGGGGATAGCGGCTATTGCCGATGGAGTTGAGGGTTCCGACCGCGCCGTTCTCAAACTCGACCGAGATCGTGGTGCGCATATCCGAAGGCGTCTCGTCCATAAAGGCGGTCACGCGGCGAATCCGCTGCCCGGTCACCCAGATCAGTTCGGAGACCATGTGTGGGCCGCCATCGACGAAGTAGCCGCCGCCGTTGAGTTCCGGATCGGAGCGGTAGGAGGTCGGAGGCACGACGCCCGGCATATTCTCCGGTTGTGGGCCTTTGCCGAACAGATAGTCGGCGGTTCCGGACCAGTACATCGAGACGCTCTCGACGGGGCCCATCGCCTCGCCGGCGAGTGCGCGCCGGGCGCGGTGGCAGTGCGCCCAGTAGGGCGGGTTCAGCGCCACGCCCAGCTTCAGGTTCTTCTCACGCGCCAATCGCACGAGTTCGTGCGCGTGGTCGCTGCGAATGGTCATCGGCTTTTCCAGCAGCACATGCAGCCCTTTCTCCAGGGCGGCCTGCGCCTGCTCGAAATGGAGAGAGTTCGGGGTCGCGATCAGAACGGAATCCAGGGGGGCGGCGTCGAGCATCTGCTGCCAGTCGGCAAAGGCGTTCTCCGGCGCGACCTCGAAATGCTCCGCCATCCGCGTGCGGGCAGCATCGTCGCGGCGACAGAGCGCGGTCAGCGTCAGGTTCGCGCTCCGCTGCACATCCGGCAGATGACGACGTGAGACAAACCACCCCGCACCGATGACCCCGATCCGTACTGGAGAGCGTCCCTCCCTCTCCTCTCCCATGACGTTTTGATTTTCCATCGATTTGCTCCCCTAGCGCCCCGGCCACTGGGTGTTTTCCAGTTCGGCAATCGCGCCGTTACCGGCCTGGATACTGTGCTGCAACGCCGTCGCGACCCGCAGCTCTTCCCGTGAAGTCAACAGGTTCAAGATCAGATAGAGGATCAGTAGGCCTAGCCCCAGGATCGCACCGACTTCCGGCAGGCTGCGTAGCAGGGTGACTTCCAGTTCCTGTTCGCGCTGGACGCTGTAGAAGAAGAGGGAGACCAGAACGATCACCGGACCTGCGATCGATAGCAGCACCGCGGCGATCTGCATGGGACCCGGCTTCGAGAAGGGACCCGGCGGCTCCAGGAAGCGGGCGGCGGAGTCGGGATCGCCCCCGGTATAGGAGAGAGTGTGTAGAACCCCGCGCAGCCCTCCGAAACCGCTGCCCCACTGGGTCTGCACGGCGATAGCCAGAAAGATCAGCAGCACGGTCACGACGACGATGACGGGAATCAGGGGGTTGTCTTTGCGCTCTCCGAGCATCGGGGCCATGCGACGTTTGCGCCGCACTAACCCTACCGCGATCGCTCCCAGCAGAGACAGCTCAATAGCGTTGACCAGCAGCGCATTTCCGGCGATCCACCAGGCCGTCAGGTTCTTCGCCTGACGCGGAGGCGTCATATAGTCCCCCTCGGCGCTCTTGTCCAGGATGGCCCTGGCGCGCTGAGCGGCCTCAAACTCCTGCTGCGCATGGGCGGTTTCCGCGTCATGCCCGCTCTGCTTCAGGAATGTCAGGAAAGCATCGCGGCGAAGCGCGTTTTTCTGATTGGGGGGCATATCGCCGGCCAGCTTCATCGGCGCGGCGCCTCCCGGCCGCAACCACTGAAGTTCCGACATCTCAGCGCCGTAGTAACCGCCGCGGGGAGCGCTCGAAAAGGTGCGGACCAGCGCGCCGCATTCGATCCCAGCCAGACGCAGAGAGATTCCCTCGTCGATTTTGCCGGCCTTTTCCAGGTGAGCCGCTGTGAAGACGGTCATGCGGGCGACGTTGCGCAGCTCTTTGAAGTGGGGCAGAGGCGTGGAAGCCTGGAGAACGGTGTGGATGGCAGCGCTGCGGTTGCCGAAGGCGTCCATCGCAAGACGCCAGACCGCCTCGGTCTCTTCGCTGGTGTAGTCGTCCCATTTCGGTTTCTGGGCGGCGCGGCGCACGGCGGCGATCGCCTCGTCATCACGGTGCGCGGCGAAGAGGCCCGCGGCGCGCATCATCGGGAAATAGCCGTTCTGGGGGTCCAACTGCTCGCCGACCGAAGCGTCGTGATCGAAATTGGTGAACGCTTCCGGAGTGGCGTTCTGGACATCCGGGGTCGCCGTATACTGGGAGGCGCGCCCGTTCATGTAGTTTTCGTATTCGGTATCGCGCCGGATGGTGATATCGTTGGCGGTCTCCAGGCGCAGGATATGCGCATAGAGGCCCGGATTGCTCGGAAAGGCCGGAAGGATCAACCGGAGCTTTTTAACACGGGGATCTTCCTGATTCGGCTTCTGAGGAGCGTCGGTGCGCAACGCATACCCGACCTGGATCAGATACTCCTGGCGGTATTTGCGCATCACGACGTCGAGCGCGCTCTGTTCATCGGTGGGATCGCTGTCGGGCAGACCTTCCCGGATCCCCGTCTGCCGCAGGGTCCAGGCGAGGCCGGTTGGGGTGGAGAGCAGCATTCGGGCCTGCTGCAGGAGCGGGCCGCGTATCGTCGGGATCAACAGAACTACTGCCAGCAGCGCCAGGGTCAGTTGGAGCAGTATTCTGGTTCTCAGGTGGTTATGATAGGTTTCCAAGCAGACATCTCCTCAAGAGATTGGAAAGGAGGCAAATCGTGGCTTTCAAAGAGGGGATTGCTCATCCTGCATATCGGTGCAACGTTCCTTGCCTATACAGCATACCCGAAACGCTCTCGATTCGCGCCGCCTGGCTTCAATCGACATCCGCCTCTGCGGCAGAATGGCGATACATCGGCTGCCCGCCATGATGATCACGGTAACGCGCCTGTCTCGCTTTGATGAGTCCCCAGAAGGTGGCGGCGAGGATGGCCGCGATCGTCTCGTCGAAGTAGTCCTGCACCCCGGAACCGGCGACGATCAGGCCCTCATAGGCGGCGCTGCCCCCATAGACGGTGTCCCCGACCAACAGCAGATGCGGCGCGCGGTCGTGCACCTCCCGCGAGGGCCTGCCTGTGCGAAAGTGGATGGCGGCTTTACTGCGGGCGATGGCGGCAAAATCCTGTCGCAATTCGGCGAACTCCGGTTTGTCGGCGTCGGGGCCGATGCACCGATCCAGGAGGATCTCTCCGTTCGGCCCGAGCATGACGACATCCATCAGCTTGCGGGAGGTGTGGCGCTCCATCAGCGCCTCGATGGTCGGCAGAGCCAGCGCGAGCGCCTGTTCGGCCAACTCCGCAATCGCATAGACGGGGGAAAGGGGGGTAGGGTTTGTCAATCGGTCTCTCCTATCGAGTTTTGCTCTGAAGACGTGATCCATCTTTCGATGGCGGCTCCCATCCGTGCCCTCCATTCCGGGGTTTCGGAGGGGGAGAAGCGGCGTAGAAAGTCGAGCGCAAAGATGGCCGAGTAGAGCGCCAGAACGGGCTCCTGCTCGGGAAGCACCTGCCAGAGACGCTTGAGTTCCTCGACATAGAACAGCTCCCGTGTGCCGACATCGCTGACGACTCCGGTCGCCGTGAGCGCCAGCCAGAGCAGCGGGTCGCCGTAGCAGACGCAGTCGAAATCCACCAGTCCCTGCAGCTCCCCGTTCCGGACAATCACGTTCTTGACAGTAAGGTCGTCCAGAAAACAGGTCGGTGGCATTGAGAGCAGGTAGGGTTCGAAGCGTGCCCGCTGCCGTCGGGCGCGCACCCGCCATCGAGCGCTCTCCTCCTTTTCGGCAACGTTGCTCTCCGCAATCATGTGGTCGGGGACGTCCCACCAGGAGGCGTACGGCCCCGGCTCGCCAATTCCGACATATCCGTATCCCTGTCCCGGTGGCAGTTGGCCGACCCGCCGCTGAAACTCCACGATCTGCGTGGCCAGACGGGTCATCTGTTCGAAACTCATGGTTCCGAGTTCGTAGCGCAGGTCGCGTCCGGGAATCTTGTCGAGGATCATATACGCGAACTGCACGCGGCTGCACGTCACATCGACCGCGAGCACGGTCGGCGTCGGCAGTCCCAATCCAGCCAGCATGGTGAGATTGTGCGCCGTCGTCGCGAAGACGTCTGCCTTCGGATTCATCCGCACAATCACGCTGCGCTCCGGCAGAACCACCTCGTACGTGACGCTGTTATGCCCGAATGCCTGATGCACCGCGCCGAGTGTCTGCACTCCGAGCGTCTCCGCAACGAGATTCCTGGCCTCGGTCTCATTCATGAGTGCGTTGCGGATTGCGCCGGCGACCGGTAACCCAGGCGATAGCATCTGTATGTTTCATCATACGGTATCTATTGGACGTTGCTGAGGCGGTTCCCTGCGGAGTCAGGTGAAATTGCAGGGGAGTTCGTTGCCGATCAGTCCCGCTGCACGATCGCCTGGATCAGACGTACACGGCCCGCTTTGAGGTTCTGCGCGAGGTTTGTCGCCATCTGCCCCAACTCGGATCCCATAACCACCCCAAGACCGAGCTGGCCGGAGGCGGGTGCAGCCCGGAGCGCCTGTTGTTGCTGCGCGAGCGCTTCCAGACCGGCTTCCGTCGTATCGGTCCAGGAGATTTCCGCGAAACCGGCATGGTGCAGCGTTGCGCGCATGGCATCCGGTACTACCAGGAAATGGATTTCCGGCTGCCGCGCCCAGGGGACGGGGAAGAGCAGGGGATCGCCGTTTCCGGTGAGGACATCGTAGATCGCCAGCTTGCCTCCGGGTTTCAGCACGCGATGGATACTTGCGTAGAACCGCGCCCGGTCGGCGATGTTCATGGCCACATGCTGGGTCCAGGCGGCGTCGAAGCTGTTGTTTGGGAACGGCATGTCGAGAGCGTCGCCCTGCACAAAGGTCGTCCGATCTGCCAGACAGGTGCGTTCCGCAAGCATGCGGGCTGCGGCGACAAAGGGGTGGCTCAGGTCGATGCCGGTGACGTGACAGCCTCGTGTCGCGGCCAGATAGCGCGCCGGGCCGCCAAGACCGCAGCCGACATCGAGCAGAGTCGCGCCCGTCTCCAGGTGCAGCCCCTTTGCCAACTCCGCTGTCGCAGCCAGGCCACGGACATGGAACTGATCGAGGTCTGCCAGGTCGGACCATTGCAGCCTCTCGCCATCGAGTCCCGCTCGCTTTAGAGCCAGCGCGATCCGGTCGGTGAGATCGCCGACGCCATAGTGTTCTTGAACGGGTTCTTGAGGAATCATCTCGGTCTCCTTCTGTTTTAGATGTCAATCGACATCTAATAAGATGGCACATAACATCTAAATATGTCAATCTACTCGGAAACCAGGGTATAACAAGAGATGGGAGAGAAGAGGAGCGAGATCAGCGATGCGAAAATCGAAACAGGATGCGAGTGAGACCCGGAAGCGTATTGTACAGACGGCAGGGGAGGAGTTCCGCCGCCGCGGGATCGGTGAGACCAGTCTGGCCGACGTGATGTCCGCCGCCGGCCTGACGCACGGCGGTTTCTATCGGCACTTCGATTCGAAGGACCAACTTGTGGCGGAGTCCTGCGCTGTCGCACTGGAGGCGATGACGCAGAAAATCGCCGATGCCGTCTCTGCAAATGCAGGTCAGAGTGTTCTGGAGAGCGTTGCCGCGATCTATCTCTCGCCGGGACATCGGGACCATCCTGCGGCCGGCTGCGCGATCGCCGCTCTCGGCAGTGAGGTCGCCCACGCTGCCTCAGACACACGTGCCGCCGCTACAGAAGGCTTTCTCAAGCTCGCCGGGATCCTCGCAGGAGAGTGGAAGGAGTGCCCACCGGAAGTCGCGCAGTCGCGGGCGATGGCCGCCGTGGCAACGATGGTCGGCGCGCTCATGCTCTCGCGTATCGTGACCGAACCGGTACTCTCCTCCGCGATCCTCAAGAGCGCTGCCGACGAGCTGACCTCTCGTCACGCCTGAAGGGCGCTCGCCCTCCTTCACTGGCTTTTTCTTCATGTGATCTGCTTGCCGGTTTCGAGAGACAAATAGAGAGGCGATGCGACTTGCGAAATTTGAAGGCGGGCCTATCCGCTGAGCGCGGCAGGGTCGCTATCTCTCCCATCGCAAAGTTTTTCGCCCATGCCCACCATGGCTACGGCATTCGATGCGTTTTGTCTACAGTGATGTCCCGTTCCGAGAGGGATACTGAGACATCATACGGAGGATCGGCACGCTCAGAAGTGTTACCGGGTCCAGCAGATGCCGAACATCGACATCGCCAATTCCGGAGTAGCGGGCGAATCGGGGGTCATCCGGCTCGGGACCAGCAGTGTGCAGACCGCGACCTACATCGCGGGCATCAACGGGGTCAATGTCGGGAGCGGAGTGCCTGTCTATATCAATTCCAATGGTCAACTCGGCACCCTCACCTCCTCCGCGCGCTTCAAAAACGACATCAAATCGATGGGATCTGCCAGCGACAGACTGATGCAGTTGCGGCCGGTG
>Ga0207705_10004179_pt1 | contig 10956 bp, 7 predicted proteins | sample KBSC13metaG_FD_184314 | JGI IMG/M metagenome (GOLD analysis project Ga0207705, IMG submission 184314) | Corn rhizosphere microbial communities from Kellogg Biological Station, Michigan, USA - KBS C1-3 metaG (SPAdes) (version 2) | ecosystem: Host-associated > Plants > Roots > Rhizosphere > Soil ...
TGCGGAAAGGTGGCGAAACGGGTCCTGGCGTCATCGCCGGCAAGAGCGCGGAAAGCCTTGTCGTGCAAGCCGCATCGCATCAGGACCCGGACCTGCTCATGCCGCCGAAGAACAACAAATCCGGCGCGGTGGATCTCAAGCCGGACGAGGTCGCCTTGTTGAAATCCTGGATCGACCAGGGCGCGAAGCATTCCGTCCCGGTGGCCCGCCACGTCAACTGGCAACCGCTCCCTCCAGGGGTGAATCCGATCTACACCGTGGCCATGACCCGCGACGGGCGCTTCGCGGCGTGCGGCCGTGCCAACCAGATTTTCATTTACGATCTCGCGACGCGGCAATTCGTCACTCGCCTGGCCGATCAGGACGGCGTCGCGCATCGGGCGCTGGTCCAGTCGCTGGCTTTCAGCCCCGACGGCACGCACCTCGCCAGCGGAAGTTTTCGCGAAGTAAAGATCTGGCGGCTGGAGAAAGGGAAGCCCGCCACTGTGGAAGCGAAGCTGGCTCCCGCCGCACCGGCGAGCGCCGCGCTGCTCAAGCAGATCGCGGAGACCGCCAAGGTGGAAATCCTCAATCACGCCCTGTCATCCGATGGCCGCCAACTCGCCACTGGTTGCGCCGATGGTGCGGTTCGCGTGTGGGACTGCGCCACAGCGAAGCTGATCGTCGAATTGCGAGGCGGCGTGGTATCGCGGCGCCAGTTCGAGGCCCTCGACTGGACGATCGCGGCGCAAGGCCTGGAGCAATCGTTTCAAAATGCGGCGGTGACCCGCATCGAGGCGCAGAACAAGGCGCTCGATGAACTCCTCAAGAAGGCAAACGACACCATCGTCGCGATGAAGAAAGCGCTGCCGGAGAAAGAGAAGCCGGTGAAGCCTGCGCAGGACGCAAGGGTAGCCGCGCAAAAGACGCTCGACGATGTGACCGCGCTGATCGCGAAAGCTCCCGATGGCAAACCGGATGACGCATTGGAAAAGCAGCGCAAGGATGCGCACGACGCGCTCGCCGCGGCCACGATGGCGGAGAATTCCGCGGTGGCCGCATTTGCCGCCGTCCAAAGCAACATCAAGGACGCCGAGACCGATGTGCAGCGCATCACCGAAGCCAAGGTGAAGAACACTGCCGATCTGGCTACGGCCAAGGCGGCCATCGAGGCCTCGAAGAAATTGCAGGATAAATCCACGGCGGATCTCGTCGCCGCGAAGCAGGCCCTCGCCACGAGCGATTCCAGGCCTCTCGCCGTGGCCTTTTCACCGGATGCGCAGAAAGTTTCCGCGTTCCTCAGCGACGGCACGCTTCGGGTCTGGGCCGTTGCGTCTGGCATTCCGATCGAGGAGGCGGGCAGCCCTGCCACGCCCGCCACGACGACACTGACCTCCAGCCCGGACGGCACCTTCATTGCATCGAAGACAGTCACCCTGACGGCGGGCGCCGAGTCGCGCTGGGTCCTGGAGCGAGTGCTCGGCGGCGAGAAACCGGATTCACCCTTCACCGATCGCGTCAATGCCGTGCGCTTCAGTCCCGATGGTCAGACCCTGGCCGTGGGTGGGGGCGAACCGTCGCGCTCAGGCGATATCAGCCTTTGGGAGGTGTCGAGCGGCAAGCTGCTGAAGGCCTGGGCCGAACGCCATTCCGACACCGTGCTGAGCCTCGATTTTTCCCCTGATGGGAAACTCATCGCTTCCGGAGGCGCGGACAAACTTGCGCGCGTCACAGAGATCGCGACCGGCAAGCAAGTGAATTTGTTCGAGGGCCACACGCATCATGTCATGGGCGTCGCTTTCCGGGCGGATGGCCGCGAACTTGCCAGCGCGGGCGGCGATGGCGTCGTGCTCGTCTGGGACATGGTCATCGGCGAGCGGAAGAAAAAAATCGAAGGCTGGAGCAAGGAGGTGACTTCGTTGCAATTCATCGGCGCCACTTCGCAGATCGTCACGTCCGCCGGGGACAATCTCATTCGCATCGTCAATGACGACGGCACCCAGGTCCGGGCCATCGACAAGCTGCCCGACTTCATGCAATCCGCCGCGAGCACGGCCACCGCCAGCGTGGTCATCGCCGGCGGCGAAGACAGCATCCTGCGCGTCTGGGACGGGACCAACGCCAGGGAACTCGCGGTCTTCGGAGCCAAATGAATCACGATGCACTCCCCTTTCCGCCATCATCCTCTCCGCCGCGCGACATCCACGTCCTTCCCTGAAAGGGTCACCACTCCCCTCCACACGTCATGAATCCATCCCATTCCATTCCTTCGATCGTTCCGTGCGCCGGGCCATGGAGCAGGCGCGGTTTCATGCGCATCGGCCTCACGGGCTTTGCGACGATGGGCTTGTCCAGCTTGCTGCGTCTGCGCGCGGAGAATGCGCTCAAACCCGCGCAGGAGAGGACCGCCGTCATCATGGTCTGGCTCCCGGGCGGCCAATCGCATGTCGACACGTTTGATCCGAAGCCGGAGATCGGCAGCGAATATCGCGGACCGTTCAAAACCATCCCCACGAAGGTTCCCGGCACCCACATTACGGAGTTGATGCCCATGCTGGCGCAGATCGCGGACAAGTACACGATCGTGCGCTCGATGTGTCAAAAGGCCGGCGGCCATCCCGCAGGCTCGATGCAGATGCTTTCGGGCGACCCGGACGAACGCGACAAACCCAAACCGAAGCTGCCCGACTGGATGAGCGTCGCCAATTACCTGCGCTCCCGAGAGGGGAAGCGATCCAATCCGCTGCCCAACTACGTCGGCGTCAATCCCCCGCTCGAATACAACGGCCCCGCCTACCTGGGCGACGCGTATTCGCCCTTCTCTGTGATGGACGATCCCAACCGGCCCAATTTCGAAGTGCCGAACATCGGCCTGTCGGATCGCGCGGAATCCCGCCGGCTCAGTGACCGGGTGGCCTTGCGGAAGAGCCTCGATACGCTGGAGCGTGGCTTCGATCGCGAGGGCGAACTCGGCGCCCTGGATCAATTCGAAGGGCAGGCCATGACCCTGCTCACTAATCCCAAGACGCGCGATGCCTTCGACCTGGGCAAAGAGGACGCGCACACGCGCGACCGCTACGGACGCAATCGCTGGGGCCAGCAACTCCTGCTTGCACGCCGCCTCGTTGAATCCGGCGTGGAAATTGTCACCAGCAGCCTGAGCGGACCGCTCTGCGGCCGGGTGGGCAATTGGGACGATCACGCAGTCAATCAGCACCAGTTCGATGCCCTGCGCTTCCGGATGCCAAACTATGACCGCGCCGTCTCCGCGCTCATCGAGGACATCTACGCGCGCGGTCTCGACAAGCGCGTGCTCGTCGTCGTCACCGGCGAATTCGGGCGCACCCCGAAAATCAGTTTCGATCGCAGCACCGGGGCCGGCGATGCCAGCGCACCGGCTGGCACAGTGCAACCCGGGCGCGATCACTGGCCGCGCGCCTTCTCCAATATCTGGGCGGGCGGCGGCATTCAGACGGGCGGCGTGATCGGCGCCACCGACAAGCGCGGCGAAGATGTCGTCGAACGCGCCTGCGGCCCCGGCGACTTCCTCTCGACCATCTACCATCACCTCGGGATCGACGCCGCGAAGATCACGATCAACGACTTCAACGGTCGTCCGACCGCGCTGGTGAACGACGGCAAACCCATCCCCGAACTGATGGGCCGGACCGCTTAAATGCTGAATTCCGCCAAAGTGAATTCGATCCCTTCCAAGCGTCACCTCCCAAGCTTCTCATCCTGATCCCGTAACGGCGGGAGGGCGGCGCGGGCGCGGAAGAAGTCCCCCAATTGACCATGAAAACGCTGGCCCCAATCATCCTCGCCCTTCTCCTGCTCGCCGGCGCCCTGCGGGCTGCCGACACGCTGCGCGCCGGTGCGGCGACGAGCAATATCACCCCCGAACTCGATTCCAAGATCGTCGGTGGCTTCGTACCGTTTCCAGCGTCGGGAGTCCATGACGAGCTGCACGCCCGCTGCCTGGTGCTCGATGACGGCAAGACCAAGATCGCGCTCGTGGTCTGCGATCTTCTCGGCTTCCACCGCAGTGTGAGCATCGAAGCGCGGCGCCTGATCGAGGAAGCCACCGGCATCCCGCCCTCGCACGTCGCCATTTCCGCCACGCACACGCATTCGGCCGCGAGTGCGCTGGGCGACAGCCGTTACACCTCGGAGCAGCCGCTCGACGACTATCAGCGCTTCGTCGCGCGCCGCATCGCGGACGGGGTGCGCCGGGCGGTCAATACCCTGCGTCCGGCAGAGATCGCCTTTGGCAGCGCGGAGGCGCCCGAGCATGTTTTCAACCGGCGCTGGTTCATGAAGGAGGGCACCGTGCCGCCGAATCCATTTGGCACCGTGGACAAGGTGAAAATGAATCCGCCCTCCGGGAACGCGAACCTCGTGGAACCGGCGGGGCCGACCGATCCCACGATTTCGTTTATTGCCCTGCGCGAACCGGGTGGGCGACTCATCTCCGTGTATTCCGCCTACTCGCTGCACTATGTGGGCGGAGTGGGCAGCGGGGACATCTCCGCCGACTACTACGGGATGTACTGCGCCGCGCTGGCGAAACTGCAAAGCGCCACGGAATACGATCCGCCCTTCGTGGCGATGATGGCCAACGGAACGAGCGGGGACGTCAACAACATCAATTTTCGCACTCCGCGCCCATCGGCTCCCGCGTACGTCCAGATGCGGAAAGTCGCCGAGGACGTGGCGGAGAAAGTCAGCGCGGCCCTGTCCAAAGTGGAGTGGAAGGAGCGCGCGGAACTCGATGCCCGCTTCCGCGAACTCGAGCTCGCCTGGCGCCCCATCGATCCGGACTTGCTGGCCTGGGCCAAAGACAAGACAGCCCATCCCGCACCCGGCGCCAGCAAGGCGGACCTCTCCATCATCTACGCGGACCGCGTGCAGCGGCTCGCGGAGGCAAAGAACCCGGCGCGCATTCCCCTGCAATTTCTGCGCATCGGCGATATCGGCATCGGCACTTTTCCGTGCGAGACCTTTGCCGAAACCGGCCTCGCCTTCAAAAAGCGCAGCCCCTTCGCGCACTCCTTCATGGTGGAGTTGAACCACGGATATTTTGGCTATCTGCCCACGCCCCGTCATTTCCCATTGGGCGGCTACGAAACCTGGCCCGGCACCAATTCATTGGAGCCGCAGGCGGCGGTGAAGATGCTCGACGCGCTTCTGGAAATGGCCGCGGAGACCGCCCCGAAATCCAAATGACCCCACGCCCCCGCTCCCAAGAAATATCCCGTCGCGCATTCCTGAGCCGCACCGTGAAAGCGGGCGCCGTCAGCCTGCTCGCGCCGGCATTTCATATTCATATCAAGGCGGCCGAGACCGACCGGCTCTGGCGAACGGGCAACGAGGTGATCGACCGCCCGCGGGAGATTGCGCTCGCCTTGCTCAATCCGACCTCCGCGCAGTTGCAACACGCGTGGGAACTCCATGCGGCGTCGCTGGTCTTCGACGCCTACGGCTTTGCGCCGCACTCGGCGCTCGATGGCGCGGGGTTTCAGGCCGCGGTCGAAGCCGGCGCCGTGGGCGATGAACTCGTGGACCTGCGCGAAGACATGAGCATGACACGCTGGGCGACCGACGCCCGCGAACGCGAGGAATTCCTCAGCGCTTTCCGCGCGGCCGGTGTGACGTGCATTTTCCAAAACGCCGGCGAAGAAGGCAACGACCCGATGCGGCTCATTCGCCGCCTCGCGCGTTTCACCTACGCCACCGACCGGATGCGTCCCGAGGTTTCCAAGGCCGTGAACGCGGGCGAAGTGGAGGCGACGAAAAAGGATGGCCGGCTTTGCCTCTGCTTCACCGGCAATGGTGTCCCGCTGCCTCTCGAGGCTCAAAGCGTGCGCGACGAATTGCGCCTCATCCGCATCTTCCACCAGCTCGGCATCCGCATGATGCACGTGACTTACAACCGCCGAAACCCGATCGGCGACGGCGCCGGGGAGCCGCATGATGGCGGCCTGAGCGACTTCGGTCACGCCGCCATCGCGGAGCTGAATCGCGCCCATGTGATCGTGGACGTGGCCCACAGCGGCTGGAAGACGAGCCTCGAAGCCGCCAAGGCTTCCACGAAGCCGATGGTCGCGAGCCACACCGCCTGTGCGGGAGTCTACGAGCACTTTCGCGGCAAACCCGACGAGGTCATCCGGGCGATTTGTGACACCGGCGGCTACGCCGGCGTCTGCTGCATCTCGCGCTTCCTCGGTGGCAAAGGCGACATCCTCGCGTTCCTCGATCATCTCGATCACCTCGTGAAAAGGTTTGGGAGCGAACACGCCGCCATCGGGACGGATACGGCCTACACTTCCCGGTTTGAAGCCGAGGAGCGCAAGAAGGTCATGAAGCGACCAGACGGCAGCTCACCGCTCAACGCGTCCGGCCCGCGCTTCGAGCACCTTTGGCCACGTGACGATTTTCAGACGACGCCCGAGGCCGAACGCAGCCTCGCCTGGACCAACTGGCCGCTCTTTACTCTCGGTCTTGTGATGCGCGGACACCGCGACGAAGACATTCAAAAAATCCTCGGTGGCAACGTGCTGCGCGTCCTGCGCGCCAATGCGGAGCCGCCGCTCCAGCCCCCTCCCCCATGAAACACTTCGTTCTCGTTGCCCTGGCCGCGCTTCTATCCGGCTTCCTGATCTCCACCGCCACCGCGGAGGAAAATGGCAAACTCCGCATCATCGTCTTCGGAGCGCACCCCGACGACGCACAGTATAAGGCCGGCGGCACCGCGGCGAAATGGATCAAGGCCGGTCACGCAGTGAAGCTCGTGTCCGTAACCAATGGCGACATCGGCCACTGGCAATCCGCCGGTGGGCCCCTCGCGCAGCGGCGGTTGGCCGAGGTAAAGAAGGCCGATGACATCATCGGTGCCGCCACCGAGGTGCTCGACATCCACGATGGCGAGCTTTTGCCTACGCTGGAAAACCGGCAGAAGATCATCCGGCTCATTCGCGAATGGCAGGCGGACGTGGTCATCGCGCATCGCCCATGGGACTACCATCCCGACCATCGCTACGTCGGCGTGCTCGTCCAGGACGCCGCGTTTATGGTCACGGTCCCGTTCATGTGCCCCGATGTGCCGCCACTGAAGAAGAATCCCCTCTTCCTCTATTCCAGCGATGGGTTTCAGAAACCCTATCCATTCAAGGCCGACATCGCCGTTTCGGTCGACGACGTGTTCGATCTCAAGCTCACCGCCATCCACGAGATGCCATCCCAGCACTACGAGGGTGGCGCCAACGGCAGCGCGGAGTATATGAAAGACGTGCCGCCCGCCTCCGATGAAGCCGGTCGCAAAGCCTGGCTGCGTGACCGCTGGGTCAAGCGGCAGGGCGGCGAAGCGGACCGTTTCCGCGAGTCGCTCATCAAGTGGTACGGCCCGGAGAAAGGCGCCGCGGTGAAGTACGCCGAAGCCTTCGAAATCTGCGAATACGGCCGCCAGCCAACTCCCGCGGAAATCAAACAGTTGTTCCCGTTCTTCCCGTAGCTAGTATGGAACGCCTTCCCGGCAGGCGAATCCGGAATAGACGCAATTGCCGCCAAATCAGTCGGCCTCCACGAAAACGAACGTGGCGTCCGGGAAATCTTGCGACCAATTGAGCAGCCCGGATTCGACGGACCAAGTGTGCTCAACCGCAGCCTCATAATCCTCCTCGTTTCCAAACAGGTAGGTGGTCAATTCGGGAGGCGCGAGTAGCAATCGGTCGACGGAATCCTTTCTCCAGTTTGGTGGACGCCGGAGGAACGGCCAACGCGAGAGGGCGCGCTGGGATCGTGTCCTCTCGCTCGGCCCAATCGAGCACGCTGCTGATGATGATGCTTTGGTGATAGCCCATACAAAATGGATGGCTGATGCGGGGGCCTCTCTTCCTCCCGCGCATCTTACTCGCGGAAAAAAGTAATCGCGGCGACTGCCGTCGAAAGCAGCCGCTGTGCATGCAACAGTTCTTGAACTTGCGAGTCGAGTCGCATGGGCACGGATCGTTGCGCCCGAGTTTCTCGATCAGTTCCTTGAAGCCGCGGACGATCTGGACGCCGCGCTTGACCTGCGTTTCGGATGGGAACCCTTTACGGCGCTTGCTGGTGCGCTCGAAAAAAGGGGCCGTTTTGTGAATCAGTGTGATTTGCCATAAGACCTCCTTGGTCGTGTGGGCGGCATGAATAGCGCCGCCGGAAGGAACGTCAACCAATTGGCAAAATGAAATTCGCCATGCGATCGCGCTCCAGCCAATTCCGCTTCGCATAAAATCTCCGCCGGTAGGCTTCGCCGTCGCGTCCGTTGAGCAGCGACAGTCTGGTGCAACCTCGACCGATGGCTCTCCGCTTCACCTCGTCCAGGAGCGCGGTCCCGACGCCCGCGCTGCGGTTGCCCTGGCGGACGAAGAGCTCGGAGATATAAGCCTCGGGCCCGGTGAAAAACAGGAATGGAACCCAGTGCACGGCACAATAGCCCGCAATGGTCCCGCCCTCCATGACCGCCACCAGAATCGTCGACGCCTTCGCGGCAGCCGCCTCCCCCAAGGCTGTCGCTACCCGGTCGCAGATCTGCTCCACCGGGCATCCGGCGATGGATTTAATTTCGGCGATGCTACGCAGGACCTCGGCAATTCCTGGAACATCAGACTCGGTGGCGTCTCGGAGAATCACTTCCGAGACTTATCAATCAGGCCGCGGGTTGGGAATCCCCCTCTTTGCTCCGGACGACGATCCTTACTTGCGCCGATCGGGCGCGGTCAGATCAGGGCACTTCACGGTTTCGCCTTCGGCAATTTCCACGGACCAATTCCCCCACACCGGCCCTTCTCCATCCAGCGAACCAAACGGCGCGGCCTGGATGGAGTGCTTGCCCGGGCGAATGAACTTGATCTCAAACTTTCCGTCGGCGTCGGTGTGAAAGGTCGGATCGTAGTAACGATTGTCGCGCATGTCTGAGGCTTGGGCGCGCACGTCGCGATCGGCCACGGGTTTCCCATCGTCATCGACCACGCGGCCACGGACGGTCGCCGGTCTGTTGAGCCGCAACTCGAAGTTTTCGATGGTCTGGCCTGGTTTCGTCCGGAATGGTTCGGAGACGCCATTCGCCCATTTGCGCCATTGCTGGTAGTCGCCGTCGTGCGCGATGAGGTTGTAGTCACAGTCGCCACTCGCCGGCAGGATCATCTCAAACGTGCCGTCCGCCTTCGTCTTGACGCTGAAGCGCGTGTCGCCGGTGAGCGAGTTTCCCGTGCCGGTATGTGCCGGGGCCGCCGTGGCGCCGGCGACGGGATTGCCGTCAGGATCAATCACCCTTCCGCGGATCCGCACATTCTTTTCCAGCGTGATCGTCACCGGCTTCATGTCCCGGCTTAGTTCATAATGGAGGTCATCGAAATTTCGCTGCAATTTGCCTGGCTCGACTTTCAGCCGGTCCCAATCGTCCTTGCATTCTTCCGACCACCAGCGAGCGAATCCCTTGGCCTCGACCTGAAACTCGAAGTCTCCCGGGATGAGACCGCTGATCTCGAGATTCCCCTGCGCATCTGAGACACCCACCACTCCCGGGTGTTGCCAATCCTTCAAGTGCACACCCGCGAGAGGATCGCCCGTGACGCTGTCCGCGATATGGGCGCGAAGAATCACACCCGTCTCCAAAGGGAGATTGAGAGTAACATGTTCCTTGGGACTGATCGCCTGCTTCGGCAAACGAAGCACCAAACCTCCGGGAGCCGTCACCTGCACATCGTACGTTTCGTCCTGAACGAGCAATCGATACCGGCCTTGCACGTCGCTATGTGTTTCCGTCCAAATCGTGCCGATAAAGACGCCATCGGCCTGCTTGGGGCCTTGGTTGGCGCGGATGAAGGCGTTCGCCACGGGCTTCCCATCCGGCCCCGTCACCACGCCTTCGAAATACGTCTGGTTATCCAACTCGAGCGGCGCAGTCAGCGTCCCAAGCGGTTGCTTCACGATCGTGTAGGGAGCGAAGCCTTCCTTGATGAACCGAACCTCAATGCGGCTTTTCGGATCGAGCTTCTTCAGCCGGAACGTGCCATCCGCCGCGGTGTGGGTCTCATCGCCGGGACACCAGTCCCACGCATCGACGAGCACGCCGGCCACCGGGTTGCCGTCGCCATCGACGACCTTGCCGGAGAATTCGCCCTTCGGCCCTTCACCGACGGCCAGCGCCTTCGGGTCCGCCGGGTCCTGCCACTTCTTGCGGAGGAATTCGAGGAGACCGGGCGGCGGTTCCTGGGGCACGATCTCGGGTGCCTTCAGTTCCACGGGAGCGGCGGCAGGCACAACCCCTGAGGCAACGGCAGGAGCAATCTTCTTCGGCTCGGCGTCGCCGGCCATCAAAACGCCCAACGCGCCCAGCAGCAGGAGAGCGGCCATGGCGGCGCGGCTCACCGGCCGCGGCAGCGCGTAGCTCCCGTCGAGCAACCTGCGCAGTCGCTGGGCGAGCCCGGATTCCCCCATCCCGACTCCGGCAAGAGACCAGCCTGACGCGGGGCGAATCTCCTCGATGGCGCGCAGGATTGTCGCGCCGTAACGCCGCGAAGTGCCTCCGGAATGCAGCACCGCAAAATCATCGCAGATCAACTCGCGCTCCCGGCGCAGCCGCGCGTTCGCCAGCCAAACCAGCGGATGAAACCAATAGACAATCTGCACGAGCACCTGCAGCGCGCTGACCACGGTATCCGCGCGGCGAATGTGCGCGAGTTCATGGATGAGGATCGGCTCGATCATTGGGATGTCCCAAGCCTCGGCCAGCCGCGCCGGCAGGAGAATGTGAGGACGGAGCCATCCCGCCGCACAGGGACCAAGCGCATCGGAATCCGGCGGCAGACATCTCAAGTGCACGGCCCGGGCGATCCCCAGTCGACTCCGCAAATCGTCGAGAAGCGCGATCAACTCCGGCCGATCGCAAGGCTTGCTACCCGCGACGACTCGCCGAAGTCGCGACCACTGCCGCAG
>Ga0207705_10004182_pt1 | contig 10951 bp, 8 predicted proteins | sample KBSC13metaG_FD_184314 | JGI IMG/M metagenome (GOLD analysis project Ga0207705, IMG submission 184314) | Corn rhizosphere microbial communities from Kellogg Biological Station, Michigan, USA - KBS C1-3 metaG (SPAdes) (version 2) | ecosystem: Host-associated > Plants > Roots > Rhizosphere > Soil ...
ACATGTCGCTGATCCCTTTTCCCACCTACGAGATCTTCGAGGACCAGCTGCACTCGTTCGACCTGGTCATCTTCCAGAACTTCAACTACGCACCCTACGGGGTCGAGCCGTTCCTGCCCGGGCTGCGGGACTACGTCGACCAGGGCGGGGCGCTGGCCATGATCGGCGGCGATCTCTCATTCGCCAGCGGTCACTACGGCGACACGCCGTTGCAGGACGTGCTGCCCGTCGAGCTGGGACGGGGCGAGGGGGCCTTCACCACCGACGCCTTCAAGCCGAAGCTGACGCCCGAGGGGCGCGCCCATCCCATCACGTCGCTGCTGCTGGATCAGCACGAGAACGAGCTGCGCTGGGGGAAGCTGCCGCCGCTGGAGGGGGTGAACCAGGTGCTGCGCCTGCGGCCGGGCGCCGTACCGCTGCTGGTCCACCCCACGCTGAAGGTCGACGGCAAGCCGGCGCCCGTGCTGGCGGTGGGCGAGCCCGGCAAGGGGCGCGTGCTGGCGCTGCTGACCGACACCACCTGGCACTGGGGCTTTCTCGCGGCGGGCGAAGGGGACGACGGCCGCGCCTTCCAGCACTTCTGGGAGAACGCCATCCGCTGGCTGGTGCACGACCCGGCGCTGACGCTGCTGCGGGTGGAGTTCGATCGCGCCGAGTACCGCCGCCACCAGTCGCCCGCGGTGCGGGTGCGCGCCCTGCACCCGGACTACACCGCCGCGCCCGGCGTGAAGATCGAGGCCACGGTCACGGCGGCGGAGGCGACGGATCAGCCGGGAGCCACGGCTCCGGCCGGCGCAGGCGACCGCGGTCAGCGCGAGCCCGCCGGGGCGCCGCTGCGGCGGTTCGAGGTCACCACGGACGGCGAGGGGGACGGCCACGTCGACGTCGGTCCGCTGCCGCCCGGCGCCTACCGCCTGAACGCGCGCGCCACGCTGGACGGGCGCCCGGTGACGGAGTCGAGGACGTTCGTGGTGCGTGCCGAGGGCAAGGAGCTGGAGGACGTGATCTTCCGCGACGAGGTGCTGAAGGAGATCGCCGACGCGGGCGGGGGCAGCTACCGCTTCGCCTCCCTGGACGGCGTCACCATCCGCGATCCGCAAGAGGTGCGGGTGGGGGCGCGGCGCGAGGTCGCCGTCTGGTCGAACCCGGCGTTGCTGCTGCTGGCCGTCGCCCTGCTGGCGGTCGAGTGGGTGGTGCGCCGGCGCGCCGGCTATCGCTAGCGAACGGGCCGTCCCGGCGCCCCTTGCGCAACGCGGGAGCGCGCTGGAAGCTGGCCCGGTGAAGAACAGGCCGGTCACGGTGCGTCCGCCGGGCGCCGACTACGAGATCGTGGTGGTCGGCGACAAGCGTTCGCCGCTGCGCGACTTCTATCACTCGCTGCTGCAGCGGCCCTGGCGGGTCACCATCGCCACCATCACGGCCGTCTTCCTGGTGGCGAACGCCCTGTTCGCCCTGGGATATTTGGCCACCGACGGCGTCGGGCACGCCCAGCGCGGCTCCTTCGCGGACGCCTTCTTCTTCAGCGTGCAGACCATGGGGACGATCGGCTACGGCGCGATGTTCCCGCAATCCGGCGCCGCGAACCTGCTGGTGGTGGCCGAGTCGATCACCAGCCTGCTGCTGACCGCGCTCAGCACCGGCCTGGTGTTCGCCAAGTTCTCGCGCTCGACCGCGCGCATCGTCTTCACGCGCGAGGTGGTCATCGCGCCCATGAACGGCGTGCCCACCCTGATGATCCGCATGGGCAACCAGCGCGGCAACCAGATCGTCGACGCCCAGATTCGCGTCGTCGTCACCCGCACCGAGCGCACGACCGAGAACGCGAACTTCTATCGCATGTACGATCTGAAGCTGACGCGGGAACGCGCCCTGTCGCTGTCCCGTTCGTGGCTGGTGCTGCACCCCATCACCCCCGAGAGCCCCCTGCATGGGCACACGCCCGACTCGTGCGCGGCGGCCGACATGGAGGTCATGATCATGGTGGTGGGCATGGACGACATCACCATGCAGCCGGTGCACGCGTCGCACCGCTACTTCGCGCGCCAGGTGTTGTGGGGCGCGCGCTACGCCGACATCCTGGAAGAACGCGCCGACGGGAACCTGGTGATGGACCTGAACAAGTTCCATGACACCCTGCCCACGTCGCCCACCCTGGACTTTCCCTACCCGCCAGCGGCCGGGACGCCGTTACCACGACTTGACGATACTGAAACGCGCTGATCGCCGGCCGTCGGTCAGACTGGATTCACCATGACGCCCGAACAAAAAGCGCTGGTGCAGCAGTCGTTCACGCAGGTGTTGCCGATCTCCGACCAGGCGGCGGCGCTGTTTTACAGTCGGCTGTTCCAGCTGGATCCGTCGCTGCGCCCGCTGTTCAGGGGCGACCTCAAGGATCAGGGCAAGAAGCTGATGCAGATGCTCGGCTTCTGCGTCGGCAAGCTGAACGTCATCGACGAGATCGTTCCCGCCGTGAAGGAGCTCGGCCGCCGGCACGCCGGCTATGGCGTGTCGGACGACGCCTACCAGACCGTGGGCGCGGCCCTGCTGTGGACGCTGGAGCAGGGGCTGGGGCCCGCCTTCACGCCCGACGTGAAGACGGCCTGGACGGCGGTGTACGGCGTGCTGGCCGCCACCATGCAGGCCGGGGCCGCCGCCGCGAACTGACGTCCCGCCCGTCGCTAGGCGGACAAAACGAGCCGGTCCGAGGAATTCCGGCGGACTGGCTCGTATGTCCTGGTGCGGCGTTCCGAGGTGGCGGCGCGCCGCCGTCGCCGCGAACAGATTGCGCAGGTGAGCAGCCACCGGGTTGCGCAGTCTGCGCAACTGCCGCGGACGAAGGCCCGAGGTTACGGGCTTCACCCGATAGGCGCGGGAGTTGCTGTGCCCCTTCGCATGACGATGACGCATGGACCGGGTGCAGAGGGGGGGGTTCTTCCAGCGCTGGGCGCCGAGCTGGGGAATCCGTGCCTGTTCGATCTCGCCTCGCTGGATGGCGCCAGGGCGCTGCCGCCCGCCCGCCCGCCGGGCGATGCCAGCGCGGCGCTGTTCCGCGCCGAGCTGGTGTCGGTGCTGGGCGATCTGCGGCGCTTCGCGCGCCGCCTGGCGGGCGCCTCGCCGCTGGCTGACGATCTGGTACAGGAGACCTGCCGGCGGGCCCTGGAGCGCCGCCACCAGTTCAACGCCGACTCCGAGCTGCGGGCCTGGATGTTCCGCATCTTGCGCAACGTTCACATCGATCTGCTCCGCCGCGCCTCGCACGAGCTGGTGGGCGGCGTGAACGGGGACGATCTGGTGGCGGAGGCGCCGGCCGAGCGTCCGGTGTGGGAGCACCTGTCGGCGGACGACGTCTCGTCGGCGCTGGGCAGCCTGCCGCCCACCTTCGCGAAGACGTACACCCTGTACGCGGTCGAGCGGCTGTCGTACGCCGACATCGCCCGCCAGCTGAACGTGCCGCTGGGGACGGTCGGCACCCGACTGCGGCGCGCGCGTATGCAGCTGCGCCAGGCGATGCTGGGGCGGATGGCGGCCCCCGCCTGCGCGGCAACGCCCTGAAGTCAGGCCGCGAGGGCCCGGAGCGTCGGTCGGTCGCTCAAACGACGCCGTCCTCCGGGGCGGGGCGCCGCGCCACGCGGTTCGGCCGCGGGATGTCGTAGCGCGCCAGCTTCGAGATGAACGTGCGCCGGGGCATGCCCAGCTCCTCGGCCGCGCGGCTCTGATTCCAGCCGTTGCGATCCAGCGCCGCGACCATGCGCGCGCGCTCCTGCCGCTCCTCGGCGTTCAGGCTGCGCGCCGTCGGCGGGGCCGGCGTGATCCGGTGCCCCGGCGACGAGACCAGATCCTGCAGCTTCTCCTCCGGAAGGTGGGCGAGATCGATCTCCGGCCCGTCGCAAAGCAGGACCGCCCGCTCCATCATGTTGAGCAGCTCGCGCAGGTTTCCCGGCCAGTCGTACGCCAGCAGCGCCGCCGAGGCCTGGGCCGACAGGCGTGGCGCCGGGGCGCGGCCCATCGCCGCCGCCGCCCGCTCGATGAACACGCGCGCCATGGGCTCGATCTCCGAACGGCGCTCGCGCAGCGGCGGGATGGTGATGGTGATGCCGTTCAGGCGATAGAACAGATCCCGCCGGAACGTCCCCTTCTCGACCTCGACGTCCAGGTCCCGGTTCGTGGCGGCGATGATGCGCACGTCGATGGGCCGCGCCTTCCGCCCGCCGACCGGCAACACCTCGCGCGTCTCCAGCACGCGCAGCAGCTTGGCCTGGATGACCAGCGGCATCTCGCCCAGCTCGTCGAAGAACAGGGTGCCGCCGTTCGCGGCCTCCAGCAGGCCCACCTTCGACTCGATGGCGCCCGTGTACGAGCCCTTCTCGTGGCCGAACAGCTCGGACTCGATGATCCCCTCGCTGAGCCCGGCGCAGTTCAGCGCCAGGAACGGCCTGTCGGCACGAGGGGACATGCCGTGGATCGCGCGGGTCATGACCTCCTTGCCCACGCCGGTTTCGCCCAGCAGCAGCACCGACATGTTGTTGGGCGCGGCGCGCACCGCCATGTCGTAGGCGCGCTTCATCCCCTCGCTGGCCAGCTCGATGCTGGGGCCCAGCGGCTCGCCGCCCGACAGCCTGACAGCGGCGTTGGCGCGCGCCAGCAGGGCGTCGGCCGAGCGCCCGTGGCGCGGGTACCAGGCCACGCCGAACCGCGCCGGCGCGCCGGCCGCGGCCAGTTCGTCCCGCATCCGCCCCATCAGGCCTTCGACGTCCTCCGCCGCGGCCTCCGGCAGCAGCAGCTCGAAGTCTTGCGGACCGTACGCGGCGAACAGCTGGGGGGGCGGCAGCTCGCGCGCCAGCACCGGGACCACCCGCGTCCACGGGGCAGCGTTCTCGACGTGCAGGCGGACCAGGGCAAAGCGGGCCCCGCGCCGCTCGGCCTCCGCGCACTCGTCCCGCAGGCGGCGCTCGAAGTACCCGTGCGACCAGGCGCGCCGGGCGCCGTTCGAGTGCCGGGTCTGCTGCATCACCAGCAGCGTCGAGCCGATGCTGATGATCTCGCCCGGGGCGATCGACGTCAGCGTGTGCGGCGCGATCAGCGCGTCCCGCACGCGCGTGCCGTTCGCGCTGCCCAGATCCTCGACCGCGATCGACTCGCCCAGATACAGGCGCGCGTGTCGGCGCGACGCCATGGGATCATCCAGGTGCACATCGCAGCTGGTGGAGCGGCCGATCACCATCTCGGAGCCGGGCGACAGCGGCAGGCTGGCGAAGAAGCCGTTGGACATGATCAGCAGCGATGCCCCCGCCGTGGACGGCATCGTCCCGCGAACGCCCATCGTCGACTGAGTCTTCATGCTGGCCCCCCTGCCCCGACGGGGAGGCTAACCGACCGCCGACGCCAGCCGCAAGAATCGAGGACGCCCGGCGGCACAGCCGAAAAGGGCCATCGCCGGGGAACTGGCCGTTTCAGGCCAACGATTACGCAGGGGCGCGCCGGCGCGGCATCCGGCCCAGGAAGATGATGGCCGGGACCAGCGCCAGGGCCGTGATGACGCTGGTCACCTCGCCGATCAGCGACGACAGGCCGAAGCCGTAGATGGCCAGGTTGTCGCTGACCATCAACGACCCGTAGCCGACGATCGTCGTCAGCGAGCAGATGAACACCGAGCTACCGCTGTTGCGCACGCTCTCGAAAGGGGACTTCGCCTCGTAGTAGGCGGGGTGGGCGATGTTGATGGCGTAGTCGACCCCCAGCCCCAGGGTGATGGGCAGGGCGATGAAGTCCAGGAAGTTCACCTTCAGGCCCAGCAGCGCGCACATCGCGATCAGGCCCACGCTGCCCAGCACGGTGGCGGCCAGCACCGCGATGGCCCGGCGGTCGCGGCCCACCACCAGCAGCACCATGACGATCAGCCCCAGCAGCGCCGCCAGGGTGACGATCAGCCCGTCATGCTGGATCGACGCGAAGATGTCGGCGAAGATCACGCTGGCCCCCGACGTGGTCACGGTGGCCCCGTCGGACAGCTTCAGCTTGCGGACGGCGCTGGCGAAGCGCAGCAGGTCGTGGCCGTTCCACTCGTCCAGCTTCTCGGCCGGGCGGATCGCGATCATGTAGCCGACCCGGCCGTCCTTCTCGATCAGCTTCTCTTTGATCTCCTGGGGCAGGTCGCCCATGGCGATTGGCTTCAGGTCGTCGGGCGGCCGCAGCGCCAGCAGCTCCTTGCGATCCTTCTCGTCCAGGGCCTGCAGCGCGTCGCCGTCCAGCAGCTTGCGGATGTCGGCCAGCACGGCCAGGCGCTGCGGCTGATCGGCGGGGACCACGTCCAGGATCGAGTTGATGGTGCCGATGGTGCGGTTCGCCTCGGGCGTGTTGGCGTCGATGGCCCGCAACGCCGACACGATCTTGGGGACCTGGTCGATCCGGTCGGCGGCGATGAAGGTCTTGCCGCTGATGCCGCGCCCGAAGTTGTCGTCCGAGGTCTGCATCCAGTGGCGGGACTGCACGGCCTCCGCGCTCTCCGAGCGCAGGTTCTTCATGTTGTATTCGTAGGGATCGGACGTGGCGTAGCGCCACACCACCACGCCGGCCGCGATGGTCAGCACGCCGGCGATGGTGCAGGTCACCGACGGGCGCGCCACGCCGAACAGCCGGGCCAGCGCCGCCCCGATGCGCAGGTTGGTGTCCTTGCCTTGCCGGTTGCGGCCGAACAGCAGCACCAGCGCCGGGAACAGCGAGAACGACGCCCCCCAGCACAGCAACATGCCCACCGCCCCGATGACGGCGAAGTCGGCGAAGCCCTTGAAGCTGGTGATGGCCAGCGACCCGTAGGCGATGGCCACGCCCAGCGACGCCACCGCCGTGGGGCGCGCCGTGCCGGCAATGGCCAGCGTCATCGCCTCGTCGGGCGAGTGCTCGCGCCGCATGGTCAGGTAGCGCGTGATCAGGAAAATGCCGTAGTTCACGCCGTTGCCGGCGATGATGGCGCCCAGGAAGGCGGTGGTGGCGTTCAGGTGGCCCACCGTCAGGGCGGCCGCCCCGAACGACGCGATGGTGGCGATGGCGATGTTCGTGGTCAGCAGCAGCAGATGGACCACGCTGCGCAGGTAGATCAGCAGCACCAGCGCCACCAGCACCATCGTGATCACGCCCGAGTGGATCATCCCCGTGACCACCGCGTCGTGCTCGGCGACCGAGGTGCTGACGCCGCCGGTGACGCCGTAGTCGACGCCGGGGTGCGCGGCGCGGACGCGCGCGCCGATGCCGTCCAGGGCCGCCAGCAACCGCTTGCCGCGCGTGACGTCCGTGATCTCGAACGCGGTGTGCAGCACCACCAGGGCCACCTTGCCGCCGGCGCTGACGTAGCCCGAACGGTCCAGCGACGCCTCGGCCTTGTGCCAGTTCGCCAGCAGGTCGTCGACCTTCTGCTGCGCCTCCTGGTCGGCGGCCGCGTCGTCGGACAGGTCGACGTAAAGGGGGTTCGCCTTCAGCTTGGCGCGCCGGATGCGATCTTTCAGGGTGTCGCGGGCGGCCTCCAGATCGGGCAGCGGCACCAGCAGGAAGCGACGCGGCCGCAGGAAGTCACGGGTGGCCTGGTCGTCGACCTCGACCCGCTCGATCAGCTCGTGCGGCAACTGGCGCACGGCCGCCGTCACCTCGCCGGCCACCGTGGCGCGCGTGGCCGCGTCGGGCGCCACCACCAGCACCAGCACCGTGTCCTTGGCGGCCAGCCGCTCTTCCAGGCGGCGCAGATCGCGCACCGCGGGCGCGTCCTGCGGCAGCAGGTACGAGAAGTCCGCGAACAGCCTCAGGCGCGTCGTGATCAGCAGCAGCGAGACGGCCAGCGCCACCACGCCGCCCACCACCACCAGCACCTTGCGGCGCTCCAGCCACGAGACGTAGCGCCGGGCGCGCGTGGCGCCCGACACCGCCGTCGCGGGCACCGGTTCGGGAACGCCCGCTCCGGCGGGGTGATGCCGCGGGGTCAGCGCTTACCCGCCGAGGCCTGCTTGGCGACGGCTTCGGCGGCGCGCTTCGCGGCCTCGGGATCGCCGAGGTAATAGTGGCGAATCGCCTTCAGGTTGTCGTCCAGCTCGTACACCAGCGGGATGGCCGTGGGGATGTTCAGCTCGACGATCTCGGCCTCGGAGACGTTGTCCAGGTGCTTCACCAGCGCGCGCAGGCTGTTGCCGTGCGCGACCACGCCCACCTGACGGCCCTGGCGCAGGTCCGGAACGATGTTGTCGTACCAGTACGGCAGCATGCGGGCGACCACCTCCTTCAGCGACTCGGTGGCGGGCAGCACGTCGGGCGCCAGGTTCGCGTAGCGCGGGTCGTTGGCGGGATGGCGATCGTCCGACCGCTCCAGGGGAGGGGGCGGAATGTCGTAGCTGCGGCGCCATTCCAGGACCTTCGCCTCGCCGTGCTTGTCGGCCGTCTCCTTCTTGTTCAGCCCTTGCAGCGCGCCGTAGTGACGCTCGTTGAGGCGCCAGTGCCGGTGCACGTCCACCCACTGCTGGGACAGCTCGCCCTGGACGGTCTGCATGGTCTCGATGGCCCGGCGCAGCCGCGACGTGTGGAAGACGTCGAAGCGATAACCGGCCTCGCGCAGCAGCACGCCCGCGCGCTTCGCCTCCTCGCGCCCCTCGGGCGTCAGCTCGACGTCCGTCCACCCCGTGAAGCGATTTTCCAGGTTCCAGGTGCTCTGACCGTGCCGCAGCAGAACGAGCTTGTGCATGGGGGCGTAAGCTATCGCGTCGGGGGGGCTTGGCCAAGGGGAAGTGGGCCGCGGCAGCGCCGAAACCCGCGCCTGGCGCGGGCAAACAGGCCGGCCGGGCCGGGCCCGGGTACCCGGCCTGGCTCAGCCGCGGCGGGCGGTCACGACGAAGGTGCGGGACATCATGCGCACGCCGTCCTCGGTCAAGGCGCGCTCGAAGACCCGCGCCAGCAACGGTCGGGCCTGGTCTCGTCGCTCGGGCGGGCAGCTCGCTGACGAAGCGGGCCGCGGGGCCGATGTCCAGCGCGAACTCGACCGCCTCGTCGACGGTGCGGGCGCCGCCCACCAGCATCGGCGTCTGGTGCGGGGCGATGGCGATGTCCTGCAACCCGGCCGCGGTCAGGTAGCGGCGGACCAGCTCGGCGTCGGCGAAGCGGAAGGGGCCCGGCTTGTCCGCCGCCAGCATCTCGGGCGCGGGAAGCTCGGGCGCCAGCGACCGGACCGCCTGCAGCGGCTCCAGGGCCCAGGGGTTCAGCGCCAGCTCTTGCCAGCACAGAAAGGCGATGCGCGCGCCGGGGCGCAGGGCGCGGGCCAGGTTGGCGAACGCCGCCGCCGGATCCTGGAAGAACATGACCCCGAACCGCGAAAACAGCGCGTCGTACGGCGGTGGCGCGAGGGACATCGTCTCCGCGTCGCCCAGCACCACGTCGATCCGATGCGGGCCACGATCTGGGCCGCTGCGGGCGACGCGCTGCCGCGCCTGTTCGACCAGCGGGCCCGACACGTCGAGGCCCGTCACCCAGCCGTCCGGGCCCACGCGCTCCGCCAGCTGCAACAACGTCTGACCCGCCCCGCACCCCACGTCCAGCACGCGTTCGCCGCCCCGCAGGGCGAGCGCGTCGATGGCGGGTAGCCCCAGCGGTCCCAGCTGGGCATCGGTGCGGTCCTGCTGCCGCGCCCACTTCTGTCCGCTGGCGTCTTGCCAGGCTTCCTTGGTCACAGTCCCCGATCGCGCCGTGTCGCTCACGGGGCCATCCTGACACGATCCTTCGGCGGCGGCCTGTCCGGTGCAGGCCCGATGGTCCTGCGGCGCGACCCGATCGGGCGGCGGGCGGCGGGTTCGCGCATGATAGATTTGAGAAGATGGAGGTCCTGACTTCGTGAGCATCGGTCGCCGCCTGATCGACATGGCTCGGTCCGAGCTGAATTCGCTGCTGGACGTGGCGGCCAAGCACGCGCCCGACGACGAGGACGACGCGGCCGAGTCGCGCGCCGCGGCCGACGGCGCGCCGGCGGCGGGCGGGCGCTGGTCGCAGGAGGCGGAGTGGCTGCGGAAGGCGCGGCAGGAGGTCGAGGACGCGATCCACGGGCGGCGCACGGCGCCGGACCCGGAGCCGTCGCGACCGTCAGCCGGGGCGCGCGGGGGGGCGAACCGGGTGGTCGGCGAGGCATTGCGCGTGCATAAGGCTTACGCCGCGCTCGAGGTGCGGCAGGGGGCGGATTTCGAGACCGTGCGCAGGTCGTACCGGAACCTGATGCGCAAGTATCACCCGGACCATCACACCGGCTCGCCCGAGAAGCAGAAGGCGGCGAACGACATCGCGCAGGGGCTGACCGAGGCGTACAAGCTGCTCGAGAAGAAGCTGCGCAAGTAGTTCCCCGTCCGGTGGCGGCGGCGCGGCCGATCGCGTCCGGGAAACCGCGGCCTGCCCGCCCCGATGAAGGGGGATGAGGAAGAAGAACGGCGCCCGGGGAACGCCGCCAGCGGCCACCGCGTCGACGGTGTCGATCGTCTGGTGCGCGCTGGCCATCGCCGGAGCAGCGAGTTGCGATCCCGCGACGCCGCAGGTGGACACGGGCGGCGCGGATGCCGCCGCCGATCGCATCATCTTGATGGCTGGTTCGGGCGGCGGGGCGTGCGCCGGTTTACCGGGCGCTGGCGGGGCGACCCCCCTGCCTTCGCCGGGCGACGGCGGCCCGGTCGCCAGCGGCGGCCTGGCGGGCGGCCCGACAGGCGCGGGCAGCGGCGGTCATGGGGGCGCCGCGGCGAGCGCCAGCGGTGGTCATGCGGGACCGGCGGGCGCGAACGGCGCCGCCGGAAGGGGCGGGGCGGGGGCGACGTTGCCCGGCGGCGTCGCTGGCGTTGGTGGCCGGGTCAGCCCCGGGGGCGTCGCGGGAACGGGCGGCGTCGGTGGCAGCGGTGGCGCCGCTGCCACGAACAGCGGAGCGAGCGGCGGCGGGGCCGGCGCGGGC
>Ga0207705_10004185_pt1 | contig 10947 bp, 10 predicted proteins | sample KBSC13metaG_FD_184314 | JGI IMG/M metagenome (GOLD analysis project Ga0207705, IMG submission 184314) | Corn rhizosphere microbial communities from Kellogg Biological Station, Michigan, USA - KBS C1-3 metaG (SPAdes) (version 2) | ecosystem: Host-associated > Plants > Roots > Rhizosphere > Soil ...
CCACTTCACTTCGTTCACAAGCGCGGAAAGCGCCACTGTCGCCTCTTCCGGCGACAGCCAATGCGGGTACCAGTCGACCTCGATCCGCGGAACGTCGTCGAACATATCGTCGATCATCAATCACCTTTGCCGGCGGGGCCAATCGGCCGCCGTTTCGTAACCCTTATTTTCCTCTCAAGCTAATGCTGCTCATCCCCACAGATTGAAAATCTGCCCACAGCCCACGCCGCGACTGCCTTCCAAAGACGACTTAGTGCTATTCATCACGCGGTGGATTGCCGATCAGCGAGTTCACACATTGACTACGGTCGCAATCGGTCACGCGATGAAATCGCACGCCGGCATCTCGGCGTAGGGAGTGCAGGAACGGCAGATACACGAGTATTGTCCGCGCTTTTCCGTTTTGCTGTCCCGCATGCGGAGACAGGATTTCGCCGTCCGGCCGGATCCGGTCAAGCCGAAGTTCGCCTTTCGTTTGGAACGCGATAGCCTCGAGTCCATGATGTCATTCATCGTTGTTAGCATACGAGCGGTTGCGCCATCGCCTTTGTGTGCGGCTTGCAACGCTTCGGTGGCCAACCGCGTCGCTTCGCGTGCGTGCTCGGCGTTCTGACGGTTAGTCGCGACGAGCTGCTCCATGCTGGCGGCGGTTACAGCGACTCAACGCTGTTCCCTTGAATCAGCGAGCTTCAGCCTGAATTGCCTGGATTTCGTCTCCTTCGGCACTCTCGCAATTAGACAGGCAACGAGACCAACCCGTCTGCACTGGCGCCTCCCGTCCCGGCATTCTCGAGCTTATTAGGGACTTCCCTGCCAGACCGCCAATTTTCTTGACGGCGTGGCGGGAGCCTCGTAGATTCGGGACATCAGTTGCCGGTTCTTTTTTGGCAGCTCCGCGGCAACGATGCCGCGTCATACATGGAAGGCTATGCAGCCCCCGAACTTGCGTACCACGCTGGTTCGGGGGCTTTTTGTTTTTGGAGAGAGGAATGGAGTTGTTGCAGCGCGATACAAGCGAACACGGACTCAACGAGCCCGTGATCGCCTGCGTGCAGATGGAGCCCCGTGTCGGGGAGAAGCACGAAAACGTAGCGCGGTCGATCGGATACATCGAAGAGGCCGCAAAAAAAAGCGCATCCCTGATCGTCCTGCCCGAATTGACCAACACCGGCTACGTCTTTGCCGACCGTGAGGAAGCGTTCTCGCTGGCGGAGGAACTCCCAGCCGGTGAGACGGCCCAGGCCTGGGCCGATGTGGCGCAGCGCCTAGGTGTCCATATTGTTGCGGGTATCGCCGAGCGCGAGGGGAAGCGGCTCTATAACTCAGCCGTTTTCGTCGGTCCATCGGGTCTCGTTGGCATCTACCGCAAACTCCACCTCTGGGATCGCGAGCACCTTTTCTTTGAGCCCGGCAACCGGGGCGTACCGGTCTTCGATACGCCCTTGGGACGAATCTCCATCGCCATCTGCTACGACGGATGGTTTCCCGAAGTGTATCGCCTCGCTGCCATGCGAGGTGCAGACATGGTTTGCGTACCGACGAACTGGGTACCGATGCCGGGACAGCCGGCTGCTCGTCCCGCGATGGCCGCAACCCTCACCATGGCCGCTGCGCATAGCAACGGAATGATGATCGCATGTGCAAACCGGATCGGGACCGAGCGTGGCCAACCGTTCATCGGACAGAGCCTGATCGTCGGTGGAGACGGCTGGCCCGTAGCCGGACCCGCGAGTTGTGACCAGGACGAGATCCTGTACGCCGCAGTCGATCTGCAGCGCACCCGGTCCGGGCGCACGTTCAATGCATTCAACCACGCTTTGCGCGATCGCCGCACCGACGTTTATGACCCGATGCTGGGCACTGACTGGCCTTCCTCGCGATTGTGAGATATCCACCGCTGTTCGCATGATTTACAAAACCCAATCAGACCTTCAGTGAAGGAGACACGATGAATCCGTTCAAACAACGAATCCTCGTTGGCGCCATTGCGGCCTTGGCCGCGACCGGCACCACCGCGTACGCTGCCGATCCCATCAAGATCGGTGTCGCAGTTGGCCTGTCCGGCGCCAACAGCGTGGTTGCCCCAGCGGTAGTGCAGTCGTCGCAACTTGCGGTCGATGAAATTAACGCCTCCGGCGGCATCCTTGGCCGCAAGGTCGAACTCGAAATCGTAGACGATGCGTCCGGCGCGGTCGGGGCACAGAAAGCGTACGACACGCTGGTTTTCCAGAAAAACGTCGACGCCATCGTTTCGATGGAAACCAGCGCTGCCCGCAACGCGGCGCTTCCCATCGTGGCCCGCGGCAAGAAGCCGTTTATCTATACGTCGTTCTATGAAGGCAGGTCGTGCAGCCCGTGGATGTACGTCAACGGCTGGGTACCGGAGCAACAAGTCGCACCGGTGGTCGATTACTTCGCGAAAAGCAAGGGAGCCAAAACTTTCTACCTGGTCGGCAACGACTACGCGTTTGGCCGGGGCATGCTCGAGTTCACCAAAAAGTACATCGAACAGCACGGCGGCAAAGTGATCGGCGAAGCGTACCTGCCGATCGACGGCACCGACTGGACCCCGATCCTTTCCAAGATCCGTTCGGCTCATCCAGACGCGCTGATCAGTGCAACGGCTGGCGGCGCACCCAACGTGGCGCTCGCCAAACAGTTGAAGGGATCGGGGCTGACGCTACCGTACGGCAACCTCGCCATCGACGAAGGTACTGCCAAAAGTATGGGCGACGTCGCCACGGGCATCTACATGTCAGGCTCCTACCTGACGAGTATTGACACGTCAGCAAACAAGAAATTTCTCCTAGCCATGGATAAACGATTCGGGAAGGACCTGAAGACTCCGAATGAACTGTCCGAGCCGCAATACGAGGCCTTCTTCCTGTATAAGGCGGCGGTCGAGAAAGTGGGTTCCACCGATCCGGGCAAGGTGATCAAGGCGCTGGACCAGGTGTCGTTCGATGGGCCACGCGGCCCGGTGGAGATGGACAAGAGCCGGCATACGCCGCTCGCGATGCGTCTCGGCCAGATCCAGGCAGACGGCTCTGTCAAGATTCTGCAAACTTTTCCGGCCGTTGACCCGGGCGCTCAGTGCCCGAACATCAAGTAGGTGCGATTCGGAATAAACCGTCCGCCTGATCGCTGGCCCCGGTCAGTGCGCAGGCGGATGTGATTGGAGACGACAATGGTCCTAGCACTAGATATTCTCTCGACTGCGGCGGTGCTGTTCATCGTGACCGCCGGGTTAATGGTGATTTTCGGCGTGATGAAAATCGTCAATTTCGCCCACGGCGCGTTGCTCACGATGGGCGCCTACGCCAGCTTTGTCGTCACCCACCTGAAGCTGAACCCGTGGATGAGTTTGCCGCTTGCTCTCGTGGTCGGCACCGTCGTCGGCATGCTCGTCGAGCATGTGATCGTGCGCCCCCTCTACAAGCGCCCGCTCGACGCGATCCTCGCCACCTGGGGCCTTGGAATCGTCATCGGACAGATCATCGTCATGGCCTTTGGCCGCGAGGTCCAGTTCGTGGAGATGCCACTGAGAGGCGCTTTCTCGGTCGCAGGAACCGACTATTCGGCGTATCGCCTGTTGCTGATCCCGATCGCACTGGGCCTTTGTACTCTGATGACCGCGCTGCTCACTGGAACGCGCTTTGGTATCAAGACGCGCGCAGTGATTATGAACGAAGATCTGGCGCGGGGACTCGGCATCCATTCAGGTCGCATCCGCTTTATCACGTTCAGTCTCGGGGCCGCCTTGGGCTCTCTAGCCGGCACGCTGATTACGCCGTTATCGAGCGTCGATCCCAATATGGGACTGGCGTGGCTGATCAGCGCGTTCATGCTGGTGATGGTGTCAGGCTACTCGATGGTCAGCCTGCTGGTCACGTGTCTCGTGTTTGGGGCATGCCAGGTTCTGGTCAGCACGTTCATCAGTCCGGTACTGGGCGGCCTGACCATTGCCGTGCTGGCTGCGCTCACCCTGCGCGTTCGCCCGAAAGGGTTCTCTCATGGCTAAAGTCAACGCCTCGCCGAATCATGTCGGCGTTCATTCTTCACACGGCAAGACGCGACTGGGCAATCCGCAAACGACGCGTGGGTGCGGCCTGGCCGTGGTCGCTGGGTTCGCCGCTCTGCTGCTGGCCTTAGGTCCGTTTATGTTCGGCACGTATCTGCTGAACATCCTCATTCAGGCATTCTTCTTCTCGATAGCCGCAGTGACCGTGGATATCCTTTGGGGATACACGGGGTATCTGACGTTCGGGCAGTCGGCCTTCTTTGGCATCGGCGCTTACGCAGCGGGTCTGGTCTTCACGCATGGGGGCTTCTCAGCCGGTTACGTCCTGCTGGCGCTGGGCGTGGCCATCGCGGCGACTGCGGCCGTCGCGGCACTGCTCGGCTGGCTATCCTTCTATCGGGGCGCCTCACCGTTTTTCGCGACTGTGATGTCGCTCGTGTTGCCGATCGTCCTCAGCCAGTTGCTGCTGTCCGGTGGTGAATGGACCGGCTCGAGTTCAGGGCTAACCGGCTACGAGACGTTCGACCTGTCACTCGGGGCCTGGTACTGGATCGCCGGGGCCGCCCTGCTAGCCATCGCAACGCTGGCCTGGCTATTCGTGCGCAGTGATGGGGGCCGCGTGCTGGCGGCGATTCGCGACAATGAATCGCGCTGTTCGTACCTTGGCATCAACACGTCGCTTGTCAAGATCATCCTGCTGATTGCGACCGCGATAATCGCCGGCCTCGCCGGCTTTGGCTATGGATCGTTTAGCGGCGTGGTCGCTCCTGAACTGACGGGGTTTGTTCTCGGAACCCAATTGATCATCTGGGTCGCGCTCGGCGGTCGGGGAACGTTGTGGGGACCGGTGATCGGTGCGCTCCTGATCAACGTCGGGACATCCTATCTCAGCAGCAGCATGCCGTTTGCGTGGCAACTCATCCTCGGAGCCGCATTTGTGACGGTGATCGTCTTGCTGCCGCAAGGGGTGGTGCCGTTGCTTCTGAAGCGATACCGCCATTTGGCCGGCAACGACGTTGGACCCGAACTAGTTGGGCGGCCGGTCCGATCTGAGCACACACCGGCACAATCAGACGCTGTGCTGCAGATGAACGGTGTCGCAAAACATTTTGGCAGTCTCAAGGTGCTGCAAGGTATCGACCTCAACGCGAGCGCCGGCGAGTTGGTTGGCCTGATCGGTCCAAACGGCGCCGGCAAGACGACCCTCATGCGTTGCATGAGTGATGGAGCGGAACGCTCGGCCGGTGCAGTTGTGTTGTGTGGTACCGATATCCGACAACTGCCGCCAGACCAGTGCGTACACCTCGGGCTCGGTCGCAAGTTCCAGAACGCGAACATCTTTGACACGCTCACCGTGTCGGAATGCTTGAGAATCGCGGGTACGATCATCGAACGACCCTCGCACTTCCGGCGAGCGCGGATGCTTGCGTTGCCACCGTATGCGCTCGAGGTGGTTCGCACTACGGGTCTCGATAAGAAGCTTAACGCCGTGGCCAAGGATCTCTCACACGGGGAACAGCAGGCGCTCGAGCTGGCGATGGTGCTTGCGCTGGAGCCAAGGGTCGTGCTGCTGGACGAGCCAACCGCTGGATTGACGAAGACGGAGCGCACGCAGATTGGCAACGTGCTGGCCTCACTGGCTCACCAGTATCAGCTCTGTTGTCTGCTGGTGGAGCACGATCTCGATTTCGTTGCGGAGATCGCCACCCGTATTGTGGTCCTACATCAGGGCCGTATCGTGATGCAGGGCAACTTCGGCGAGGTGGTCAATTCGGAACTGGTCAAGACGATCTATGCCGGAACGGCGCAGGGAACCGCGGCCGGCGGAGCCACTACACATCAGGAGGCTTCATGAGTCCGATCGCGTTGGACCTGCAGGACGTCACCAGCGGTTACAAGACATCCGTTGTACTTCGCAAGCTGTCGATGACCGTCGCTAACGGCGAAGCGGTCGCGCTGCTTGGCAAGAACGGCATGGGTAAAACAACGTTGCTCAAGACGATTATGGGTTACCTGCCGAAGAAAACCGGCGCTATCCGGGCGCGCGGACAAGATATCACCCGGATGGCGCCGCATCGGATCGCTCGGGCTGGAATCGCCTACGCTCCCCAAGAACATGCGTTGTTTCAGGATCTCACGGTCCGCGACAACCTTCGCCTGGGGCTTGTACATGCATCGGTCTTCGATGAACGTTTTGCCGCAATCGAACCGATCTTCCCCGTGTTCAAGAGCCGGCTAAAGCAGTACGCCGGCACGCTCTCCGGCGGCGAACAGAAGATGCTGCTGGTTGCCCGTGCGCTCATGATGCGCCCGTCGATCGTCCTGCTTGATGAAATCACGGAAGGCTTACAGCCATCGGTGATTGACCGGCTGGCCGAAGCGTTGCTGTGGGAGCGCAGCAGCCATGGCACCACCCTTCTGCTAATCGAACAGAATGTTCCTTTCGCGCTGAAGGTCGCTGACCGCTATGCCGTTCTGAAGCAAGGCGAAATCGTCGATCAGGGTAACGCAAAGGATGAAGAGGCGGCAGGTTCGATCTTCGAGCACCTGCGCGTCTGACACCACCCAACCACCGAACCTTGATGAACGCAAACTCATTTTATCGCCCTGTCTCTGGTCTTGATCTGCTCACGCGAATCGGCAACACCCCACAAGAGCGCCGCAGGATCGTCCAAGACACCCTTGCACGCATCGACGACGTCGAACCGGACGTAAGGGCAATGACCGCCGTCGCGCGGAGCGACGCCGCGATAGCTTCGGCGGCCGCTGCGAAGGGCCCGCTGGCAGGTATGCCGATAGCGGTCAAGGATATTTTTGATACTGGCGACCTCGTCACGAGCTATGGGTCAGCTATTTACGAGGGCTACCAGCCGAGATCGGATGCCGCGATCGTCACTCTGTTGCGCCGCAATGGCGGCGTCATCGTGGGCAAGACCGTGACGAGCGAGTTCGCCTATATGGCGCCGACCGTGACACGCAACCCATGTGACATGACACGTACGGCTGGCGGATCGTCTTCAGGTTCGGCTGCCGCTGTGGCCGCCGGGATGGTGCCTTTTGCGATTGGTTCGCAAACCGGCGGCTCGACTATCCGGCCCGCGTCGTTTTGCGGTATTGCCGGCTACAAACCCACACTCGGCATGCTGCCCACAGTGGGCATGAAGTGCTTCTCTTGGTCGTTCGACACACTCGGTCTGTTTGCTGCCGGTGTGCGCGACGTGGCTTACCTTGCCCAGGTCCTGTCAGGCCGCCAGCTCGCTGTGGACGACATAGCCGTTGGCCCTGTTTTTGGCGTTCCGGATAGCTACCCGTGGACGGAGCCGTCGGCGAATGCGAGCGCCGCGCTTGATACCGCCGTTCGGGCAATCGAGCGCGCAGGTGGACGTGTACGGCGCGTACGGTTCGGTTCATGGATGGCGGATATGATCACCGCACACGACACGATCCAGAGCTACGAAGCCTACCAGACGTTGGGATACGAGTACGATCATCACCGCGTTGGTCTCTCACCGATGCTTGCGGCGTTTCTCGACCGGGCTTGCACGGTCCACGCGGCAACGTACGCTAAGGCGTGCGTTCTGATGGCGCAGACGAAGACCACACTGTCCGGGCTCTTCGATGGCGTCACCGCATTGCTCACGCCGAGTGCTCCCGACGAGGCACCTGACGGGCTTGGTTCGACTGGAGACCCCGCGTTCAACCGCAACTGGACATTGCTGGGATGCCCGTGCGTGAACGTCCCAGGACTATGGGGAACCCGAGGGGCTCCGATTGGCGTGCAGGTCATCGGCCGTCCATGGGAGGATGCACGATGCCTCGACGCCGCTGCGTTCGTTGAGCAGGCGATCGCGGCTGCGGCGAGACCTCATGCCACGATGTAGACAGCTATCGAAGCGCTACAAACAACGTCCAATCGGGACGATCAGGCGGCAGTCGGACAATACGGCGTCCGCATACGGCAGAGGGTGAGTCGGCGCACCCTAAGACAGGGCACAACGACTGCGGTGCAGGAACAGTTCTTCTCAATTATGGATGGGGCTATACCATGACCATCGGACGCTCTTACGATTCTCCTGCTGTGCGGGCGGCGACACTGGCTGCCGCCGGCAAACAACGCGCGGACAGCACGCGTGTCAGCTCTTCGACTGACCTGCAGGAGGGTACCCGCGAAGATGGCTGGCGCATCGGCGTCCTGTACTCGCGGACCGGCGTGACAGCAGCGACCGAATCCGAGCACTTCTTTGGCACCGTGCTCGCAATCGAAGAGGTCAACGCTGCTGGCGGCGTCGACGGGCGTCTGCTCGATCCGGTCGTGTACGATCCTAAGAGCGATCCCGATGAATATCGGCGACTCGCCACGCGCATGCTGCAGGACGACGACGTGACGGTGATCTTCGGCTGCTCCACTTCATCGAGCCGAAAGGCTGTGCTGCCGGTGATCGAGCGCAACAACGCGCTGCTGTGGTACTGCTCGATCTACGAGGGATTCGAGTATTCGCCGAACGTGGTGTACACAGGTGCCGTGCCCAACCAGAACAGCATGCAGTTGGCTGCCTATCTGCTCCGCAATCACGGTCGTCGCTTCTTCCTGGTGGGCGCGGACTATATCTATCCGCGAGAATCGAACCGCATCATGCGCGATATGGTTGAGGAGCATGGCGGCGAAATCGTCGACGAGGTCTATCTCCCCAGCGACGCCGATCCATCGGCATTAGAGGCCATTGTTCGGGAGATCAAGGAGGTCGAACCCAACGTGGTTTTCTCCACGCTGATCGGCCGCGGCGCGAGGGCCTTCTATCAGTTGTATCGTGAGCACGGCATCGACCCCACCCGCATCCCAATCGCCAGCCTGACGATGACAGAAGGCGAAACGCGGATGATCGGCCCGCAATTGTGTGGTGGCCACATCGTTTCTGCCAGCTATGTCAACTCGCTGAACAACGAGAGCAACAAGCGCTTCCTGACATCGTGGCAGGCGCGCTTCGGAGATCAGCCCGCCAGCATGTGGTCTGAAATGGCTTACAACCAGGTACACCTGTTTGCGCTGGCCTTGGCTCGCACAAGGAGTCTTGATACGGGAAAATTGGTCGAGGCGGCGCGCGACGTCGAATTCGATTCGCCTGAAGGCCTGCTCAAGATCGATCCCGAGAATAACCATGCCATCTTGACCCCTCGGATCGCCGTTTGTCGACCGGACGGTGCGTTCGACGTGGTGTGGGAAGGCCGCAGTCCGATCAAACCGGATCCCTATCTCACATCGTACGGCTTTGCGGAGTTCTGGCTCGACGGAGAACCAGCATGAACACGGGCGTGCGTCGGTTATTTGACGATCTGCGAACGCTCCGCGTCCTTGTGATCCATCCGCCGGGGGATGACCGCAGCGTCCTGGAGGAGCAGTTGCGCCGGATTGGCTGTCCGATACGCGTCGTCTGGCCGTTTCCGTCGCGACTGCCGGTAGAGGTGGACGTAGTTTTTTTCCTCGTGGGCCCGGAACTTCGCAGTGCGGGGAACTGGTGTGCGGCTGACGCAGAGGCGACCCTCATCGCATTGTCCGACTATGAAAATCCAACTGCTTTAAAAATGCTCGTGGATACCCAGGCGCACGGCGTGATCACGAAGCCGTACCGCTCCGTCGGGATTCTCAGCACGCTGGTACTGGCACGCGCATCTTCAGGCTACCAGCAGCGACTGCATCACAAGATCAGTAAGCTCGAGGAAGCCATCAAGGCTCGACGCCATATTGAGAAAGCCATTCGCATCCTAATGGATGCTCATCGGCTGAGCGAGAATGACGCCTACGAACACATGCGCTCCCGAGCCACCAGCCTGCGGGTGACGGTAGGCGACATCGCTACGATGATGATCGACGCACATGAAGCGATGGAAAAGCTCGGACTAGGGAAAACATCCAAGCCCGGCACAACGAGCTGAAGTCGCACACCCGAGCGCCCGGCTGGACCGGCCCGATGCATTGCGCGGCGACGTTCTCGCGGCCGTCGCCGCACGCGAACGTCCATGGCGCCGGCGCTAAGGGTCACGATCCGCCCGATGGCAGCAGTGCCTTGGGAGGAGCATGGCGCCTCGACCGACGCGCGGTGGCGGCAAGAAAATCCTGGCGTGGCTATCATTGAGCCCTGCGATCCCGACACTCCATGGAGCATTACCGCCGATCATGACACTTTCCGCCGACGCCCTCGATCAGCTTTTCCTCGAAGCGCGCACCCACAGCGCCTGGCTGCCCAAACCGGTCGACGATGCCCTCCTCGAACGAATCACCGCCCTGACGGTGATGGGGCCGACGTCCGCGAATTCGAGCCCCGGCCGCTTCCTCTTCGTTAAATCGCCCGATGCGAAACAAAAATTGAAACCGGCGCTTTCGGCAGGCAATGTCGAGAAGACAATGGCCGCCCCGGTCACGGTCGTCGTCGGCATGGACCTGGCGTTCCACGAGTATCTTCCGAAGCTTTATCCGCAAGCGGACGCGCGCAGTTGGTTCGCCGGCAACGACGAGCTGATTCACAGCACGGCTTTTCGCAATGCTTCGCTGCAAGGCGCTTACCTGATCATGGCAGCACGCGCGCTCGGGCTCGATGCGGGTCCGATGTCGGGCTTCGATGCGACCAAAGTGGACGAGGCCTTTTTCGCGGGAACGACCGTCAGATCGAACTTTCTCATCAACCTTGGCTACGGCGATCGCTCAAAACTGCACGCGCGCAATCCGCGCTTGTCGTTCGACGAAATCGCTCGCATCGTTTAAAGGGGCCGGAAGGCGGGCGCACGGCAAGCTGCCGTGAGCAAGCCCGCATCTCAGCGATCAGGCAATTACATAAACAACGCCATATAGAACACGGCGGCCCCGATCAATGCGCCGACAAAGCAAAAGCCCTCGCATTTCTCGTCGGAGCCCTGCCTCACCCATGCCCCGA
>Ga0207705_10004186_pt1 | contig 10947 bp, 10 predicted proteins | sample KBSC13metaG_FD_184314 | JGI IMG/M metagenome (GOLD analysis project Ga0207705, IMG submission 184314) | Corn rhizosphere microbial communities from Kellogg Biological Station, Michigan, USA - KBS C1-3 metaG (SPAdes) (version 2) | ecosystem: Host-associated > Plants > Roots > Rhizosphere > Soil ...
GCTACATCGATCGCAACCACCGTCTCGGCTTCGGCAATGCCACGTTCGAGACGTGGCTGGGCCTGGAACCGGGACGCCTGCCAGGCATGCACCTGGCCGACGTACTGGGCAAGCCCGCCTACGACGCGGCCCGCCCGCGCCTGCGCCAGGCGTTCGAGGGTGTCGGCGCCACGTTCGAGATGTCCCTGCAGGCCCAGAGCCGGCACCGTATCCTCGAATGGACGTTCGTCCCGGACGTGCAGGCGCAGGGACGGCTGGCCGTGGGCGTCGGCGGCGTCTATGCGCTGGCGCATGACATGACGCGCGTGAAGGAGGCGGAAAGCCGGCTCGTGCAGATGGCGCGGTTCGACAGCCTGACGGGCATCGCCAACCGCCGCCTGTTCGGCGAACTGCTGGGCCAGGCGCTCGAGCGTGCGCGCCGCCAGCAGCAGGTGCTGGGCCTGGCCTACCTGGACATCGACCACTTCAAGGGCATCAACGACGTATGGGGCCATGGCGTCGGCGACGAGGTGCTGAAGGAATTCGCGCTGCGCCTGGTCGGCTGCGTGCGCGTCACCGACACGCCGGCCCGGCTGGCGGGCGACGAATTCGTCGTCCTGCTGGAAGACGTGAAGGGGCGCGACGAGGCCGAACGGATCGGTGCGAAGATCCTGGACGCGCTCCTGCGGCCGTTCGCGACCGGCGCCGGCGACCTGGCGGTGACGGCCAGTGTCGGCATCGCCATCGTCGCCGGCTCGGCCGGGCCGTTGCCCACGCAGGACGAAGTGCTGGGCTGGGCCGACGGCGCGCTGTACGCGGCCAAGCGCAACGGGCGCAACCGCTGCGTGGTGCGCCTGGGCGATACGGCGGAGGCGGCGCCTGCGCTGGACAGGGCGTCCGCCTCGAACTGAATGCCTGCTTACTGCGCCGCCGGCTGCGTCGCCACCAGCGTGCGCTGCACCCAGCCGCCCGCGACGTTCTCGCCGTCGATCCTGACGAAACCGTCGCGTTCCTCGCCGGTGGCAATGGCTTCCTCCGCGCGCTTCAGCGTACCCATCACCTTGCTGCCGGCGCGCGGTTCCGTGTACACCTTGACGGTTGCCAGCCGCGCATACACGCTGGCGCCGGCCGCCACGGGCACGCCTTCGCGGGTGAACGCGCGCGCGTTCGCCTTGGCGGCCGCGCTGCCGGTGCGCACGAGGCTCGGTTCGTTGCGGATCTTGACGACGATGCGGTTGTAGTTGTCGAGCAGGCTGGCCGCGACCATCTTGCCCTCCGGCGTATTCGTGTAGCCGCCCAGGCGCGAATAATCGCCGCCGCCCCAGCTCCAGCCGGAGATCCCGAAGTCGGTCTTGGTGGCGACGCCTTCTTCCGCCGCGACCTGGATGCCGGAGCGGACGTCCGCAATCAGCAGGCTCGTCTGCGCTTCGCGGAACTTCACGTTACCCGCGATGCCGCCCGCGACGCGGCCCAGGCCGCCCAGCAGGCGCCCGCCGAAGTTCGTGATCGCGCCGCCGATGCCGCCCGTATCGCCGGCAGTAAATTGCACGTTCGGCGTCATCACGAAATCGGCCGCCTGCAGCTGACCCTTGCCGACATTGCTGCCGGCCAGCATCTCGCCGTCCGCAGCGAGCGCCCGTTCCTGCTGCAGGTTCGCGAGCGCGGCGCCCCGTTCCACCGGCTGGAAGCAGTTCGATTGCTGGATCATGATGCGCAGCAGCGCCACGGGCGAGCCGAGCCCGTAGGTCTGCAACGCGGACGCGCTTGCGCTCTGCGCCTCGCTGACCGCGATGGTGCCGAGCGGACGGTCGCAATGTTCGACTTTGGAACTGGTTTCCTGCGCATGCAGGCCGGTGCTGCCGGCGAGCAGGGCGGCGATGATCGTGACCCGGATTGGCTTCATAGGCGTATAGGTGAACAAAATGTTGATGATCGCGCGACGCCGCGCGCGTCCATTGACGACGCGCAGCACACGCATGACATTTGTTCATTTTATAAGACCGAGGCGGGTTGCAATCTCGCTAATTTTCACATTTTGGCATTATTAAGACACATATCTGCGGTCACGCCTCTGCGTCTAGATGCCGGTCGGGTAGGTTTCCGGCGGCTCGTCCGCATGCCAGCCGCCGCCGGGATCCAGCGGCTGCACGGCCGTGGTATGGTCGATGTGGATCACGGCATCGAACTGGCGCGCCATCCGGGCCGCGAAATAATGGCTGTGGCGTTCCGTGCGCGGCTGGTAGATGACGCCGATGGCACGTTCAAGCTTGCGCTCCAGCATCGCGTCGCGCGCGCCGTCGGCGTCAATGCCTTCGCGCAGCGGCAACAGGAAGCGGGGGATGCCCGTCTCGTGCAGTAGTTCTTCGTAGCTGCCCGGCATCCCGGGACGGACGCGCTTGTGCTCGGCCGGCGCATCCCATTCGGACGCGGCGGTGACGAAGCCGTCGTACGTGGAAAATCCGATCAGCCGGGTCTGGCCATCGTATTCCTTGCGCGCCAGTTCGCCGACGTTCCACTCGCCCATCTCGCCCATCTCCGTCGCGCGCGCGTCGCCGATGTGGGAGTTGTGTTCCCAGACGACAATCTTCGCCGGCTCGTCCTCCTTCGACAGATGTCTGGCGAGGGCATCCAGGGTCTCGGCCATGTGGCTGTCGCGCAGGTTCCAGGATGACACGCGGCCACGGAACATCGTCCGGTAGTATTCCTCGGCGTTCTTGACGAGGCGGGCATTCTGCTGGGCATAGAAGAATGCTTCCTCGTCGCCGTCGCGGTACATGTAGTCGCTCGCGCGTTGCTGCAGCTGGCGCAATTGTTCCAGGACGCCTTCCTCGCAGGACGCGGACAGGTCGAGGCTCGCCGTATAGCCGTAGTGCTGGCTGTCCTCGTGGTAATGGTCGAAACAGGCATAGCGTTCCCGTGCCAGTCTGGCGGCCCCCGGGTCGACCTGGTCGAGGTAGCGCAGCACTTCCTCGATCGACGTGAACAGGCTGTACAGGTCGAGGCCGTAGAAGCCGACCTGCGGACCGGAGGCATGGACATTGTGGTGGCGCAGCCAGTCGACGAAGGCAGCGACGTCGGTGTTGCGCCACATCCAGTTGGGGAAGCGCTGGAAGCCGGACAGCGCCGCGTTCGCGTCACGGTCGTCGCCGCGGCCGCGCACGTAGCGGTTGACGCGGTAGGCATCCGGCCAGTCGGCCTCGACGGCGACGGCGTGGAAGCCCTTGTCCTCGATCAGGCGCCGGGTGATGCGGGCCCGTTCCTCATAGAACTCGTGGGTGCCGTGCGTCGCCTCGCCCAGCAGGACGAAGCGGGCGTCGCCGACGAGGTCGAGCAGGGCGTCGTAGTCGCGCGCGCCGCCCGTCAGCGGGCGGGCGGCGGCGCGGATGGCAGAGATCGCATGCGGCGTCGCCATGACCGCCTCAATGCAGCCAGCGGCTGCCGGACCGCGGCCGCGCGGCGTCGCGCGGCACGGCCCCGCGTTCGATGAACGCCTTCATGCGCGCCAGGTCGTCGTCCATCTGGGCCTTCGGATCGGACCCGAGCAGCGAGGCGAGGCCGTGGCCGAGGACGCCCGCCGGCGGCGTGTAGGACATGCGCACGGTCACGCGCGTGCCGCCGCGGTGCGGTTCGAACCGGATGGCGCCGCTCTGCGGAATGTCGGCGCCGGCCTCGCTGCGCCAGGCCAGGCGGTGCGGCCGGTCCTGCTCGGTGAGGACGGAATTCCACGCGAATTCGCTGCCGCCCGGTCCGCGCACGACCCAGTGCGAGCGGCCGCGCCCGAGATCGCGCACCTCCACCACGTGCGACATGAATTGGGGGAAGTTCTCGTAACTGGTCCACAGGTCGTACACCTCGTCGGGCGCGGCGTCGATGTGGATGGATTTGCTGAAATCGATCGTCTGGTCCGTGGAGAAGCTGCGGGTCCGGTTTCTCAGCATGTCCATCACGGGCTGGCCGGCCGCGCCGCGCGCCAGCAACAGGGCGCCGCCCAGGCCGAGCAACAGCGCCAGCGGCGAGCGCTTGGTCAGTGCGTACAGGGCCAGCAGGCCGCCGCCGGCCAGCGCCGAATTGCGCGCGGTGGGCGTCCATTCGCCGCCCGGGCCCTGCAGGGTGTCGCGCAGGCGCGCACGCAGGTTGCTTGCGCCGTAAGACCTGGAATACGTGTCGCTGTCGAGCGCGCTGCTGGCTGCGCTTTTCGCCTTGTCCACGCCCGATTCGACGGCATCGCCGGCCCGGGCCATCGTGTCCTTCGCCTTGTCGATGCCGGTGTCGAGCGCCGCGCTGGCCGCGCGGCCCATGCGCTCCAGCGCCGAGCCGGCATGTGCCGCGCCGTCCGGCCGGATGCGCTCCGCGATGTCGGCAGCGCTGTTGCGGAGCTCGTCGCTGATGGCGCCGATCCGTTCCCCCGCCCCGTGCCAGACATTGCCCAGCGCACTGGTCGTGCGCGACCCGGCGTTGCGTACGGCCGCGGCCGATTGGGCGCGCCGCGCGCTGCCGCGGTCCGGGTCGAGCATGTACATCAACAGGGCGCCTGCGGCGGCCCCGCCCAGCCATTTCGCGATGTCAAAGCCTGTGTCCGTTTGTTGTTTCATGATGCGCTCCTCCGGTTGGTCTGGACCTGGCCACCTGGTCGTGCCAGGCTGTGGCCAGTAAATCCTGCACTTCCTCGTCGCCCGTCTGGTCGAACGTGTCGTACCACTGGCCGACCGCGCGGAAGTTGAGCGGGGTCGACAGGCAAACCAGTTCATCGACGCGCGGCGCGAGCGCGGCCGCCGTGTCCGGCGGGGCGACGGGAATCGCCAGTACCAGTTCGCGCGGCCCCAGGTGGCGCGCGACCTCGATCGCGGCCTGCATCGTGGAACCCGTGGCGACGCCATCGTCGACCAGGATCGCGCAGCGGTCTGCAAGGTCGAGCGGCGGCCGCCCGCCGCGGTAGGCGCGCTCGCGTCGCTGCAGCTCGGCCAGTTCGCGCGCCGTGACCTGTTCCACGACTTCCGTGGTCACGCCCATCAGGCCGGGCACGCCGGCCTGGAGCACGCGCACGCCGCCGCTGCCGACCGCGCCCATCGCGAATTCCTCGTGGCCCGGCATGCCGAGCTTGCGCACGAGGAGGATGTCGAGGTCGATGCCGAGGCGTTGCGCGACGGCGTATCCGACCGGCACGCCGCCGCGCGGCAGGGCCAGCACGATGGCATCCGGCCGTCCCGCCCAGGCGGACAGCCGCTTGGCCAACTGGCGGCCCGCCTCGGTGCGGTTCTTGAAATGACGGGTGTCGGCCATGATGCACTGCTTCCGTTACCGTTTCGTTCGTGGCGGCGCACGCTGCCAACGGCGGCCGGCGGGCCGCCGCCTGTGCACGGCCGCTGGTGCCCGGCCGCTTACTGGATCGTCAGCTTGCGTGCCGTACCGCCCTGTTTCTTGGGCAACGACAGAAGCAGCACGCCGTCCTCGAGACGAGCCTGGGCACTGGTGTCGTCGACTTCGGTGGGCAGCGTGAAGCTGCGCTGGTACTTGCGTGTCGAGCGCTCAGAATACACCACCTGTTCGCCCTGGCGCTGTTCGTTTGCCTGCTGACACTCGCCCTCGATGGTGACGCGCTGGCCATCGATCGAGACGTTCACATCTTCCTTCTTGACGCCTGGCATCTCGGCCTTCACCTCGAACGTTTTTTCCGTCTCGGTGACGTCCAGGCGCGGCATGCCGACGTCCTCGCCGGCCCAGCGGCCCTGGGTGAGCGGTGCGAAGAAATCCTGGAACATGTTCTCGAACATCCGGCCGAACTGGTCCTCCATGCCGCCGGGACGGTACGAGGAAAGCGGTGTCGTGCCTCTTCTGATCAGGTTCATGATAGACCTCCATGTTGATCTGAAATGACGACCGGCGGCCTCGGACAGGCCGCCCCCCACTCAATTTATAGGGCGCGCAAAAACGGTTTGCAAGGGCCGCGTGGCAACGTCAACCGAGGTTGCGGCGGTGGAAGCGCAGGTGGTCCTCGATGAACGTCGAGATGAAGTAATAGCCGTGGTCATAGCCCGGGTGCCGGCGCAGTTCGAGCGGCTGGCCGACGGCGCGGCAGGCTTCTTCAAAGGCCTCCGGGTACAGCTGTTCGGCGAGGAACTTGTCGGCCAGGCCTTGGTCGATCAGGATGCCCTTGGGGAAGGGGGGCGCGTCGGCGCAGGCCATCAGCGCCGTCGCATCGTAGTCGCTCCACGCGGCCCGGTCGGGGCCGAGGTAACCGCCGAAGGCCTTTTCGCCCCACGGGCAGCGGCTGGGCGCGGCGATCGGGGCGAACGCCGACACGGAGCGGAACAGGTCGGGGTTGCGCAGTGCCAGCATCAGCGCGCCGTGGCCGCCCATCGAGTGGCCGCAGATGCCCACGCGCGCCGGATCCGCCGGCAATATGTCCAGCGCCAGGTCGCGCAGTTCGAGGACATGGCTGTACATGCGGTAGTGGGCCGACCAAGGTTCCTGGGTGGCGTCCACGTAGAAACCTGCGCCGGCGCCGAAGTCCCAGTCGTCCGTCTCGCCCGGCACGCCCGCGCCGCGCGGGCTCGTGTCGGGAGCGACCAGGATCAGTCCTTCCTGCGCCGCCACGCGCTGTGCGCCGGCCTTGATCATGAACGTCTCTTCGGTGCAGGTCAGGCCGGCGAGGTAGAACACCACGGGCAGGCGCTTGCCCTGCGCGCCGGGCGGCAGGTAGACGGAAAACCGCATCGGCAGGCCGATGGCGGCGGAATCGTAACGGTAAAAACGCTGCACGCCCCCGAAACAGGCGTGTTCGCTGAGAAGTTCGGGCATGGCTCGGTCTTTGTGAGTTGATTAAAAAACACAAGTATGCCCGGTCCGGCCGGCCGGCGCATCACGCGTCAGATCACCCCCAGCGCGCCGAGGACGGCCCCGGCCGCGAGCAGCCACAGCAGGTGGATACGCGTGCGCCAGATGACGAGGCCGCTGACGACGGCCGTGAGCCACAAGGGCCAGTGCGCCAGGACGTCGCCGCCGACCGAGCTGGCCATGATCCACGCCGTCGACAGCAGCAGTGCGATCACGATGGGCGCCATGCCCTGCTTGAATGCGCGTACGGCGCGCAGGTCGCGGTTGCGGTGGCCCCAGCGGGCGGCGGCGTAGGTGATGACGGTGGAGGGCGTCATGATGCCGACCATCGTCACGAGCACGCCGAACAGCGCCGCGCCCGTGCTGCCGGCGTTCATGCCCACCTGCCAGCCCATCAGGGCGACGAACAGCACGTTCGGCCCCGGCGCCGCCTGGGCCAGGGCGATAGACTGGTTGAACTGCTCCTGCGTCAGCCAGTGGTGTTGCTCGACGAGGAAGCGGTGCATCTCGGACGACGTCGAAATGGCGCCGCCGACCGACATCAGCGACAGCGTCAGGAAATGGACAAACAGGTTGAGCCAGTCGGCCCAGGCCAGGGTCAGGTGCAGGGGCGCGGTCATGCTTTCAGGCGGCGGTAAGTGAGGATGCAAGACAGGCCGCCGAGTCCGAACAGGACCCAGGCGAGCGGGCACTTGAGGAGCGCCACGAGGATGAAGCCGGTGGCGCTCAGCGCGACGCACCACGGCAGCGGCAACGGGCTTTTCTTCAGCGCACCCGCCAGGCGCAGGCCGGCCGCACCGATCAGGCCGGCGCAGACGGCTGCCATGCCGCGCAGCGCGCCCGCGACAAACGTATTGTCGGCGAAGCGGGCATGCAGCACCGCGAGGACAAGGACGAGCACCAGCGGCACCGCCAGCAGGCCGGCCAGCGCCGCCAGCGCGCCCGGCACGCCGAAATAGCGGCCGCCGATCATCAGCGACAGGTTGACCACGTTCGGTCCGGGCATGATCTGGGCGACGGCCCAGTCCTCGATGAATTCTTCCTGCGTCAGCCAGCGCTTGCGGTCGACCATCTCGCGCTGGACGACGGCGAGCACGCCGCCGAAGCCCTGCAGGGCCAGCAGCGTGAACGAGACGAACAGGTCGGTGAGCGAGCGGGGGCGGGGATGGTCCGAGTGATCGGCAAGGTCGGGCGGTGGGGCGTTCATCCGTGGATTATCGCCGCGCCGTCCGGTTCATGTCCATGCGTGATCAGCCGCCGCCGATCCCCCGCATCACGCGTCCAGTCCCTTCGCATTCGGGACAGGTCTTGCCGTCGGACAGCTTGCCGCTGCCGCCGCAGGTTTCGCACAGGTCTTCGCCGGCGCCCGGGGTGCCGGGTTCCGCTTCGTCGCCGGGTTTCATATCGGGATCGGGCATTGCGCTCATGGAGTCCTCGTGATCGGTTGGGTGACGGGACCATTCTAGGTGCAGCGGGTTTTGCGGGGCGCACGAGAATTTAATGGTAAATAATCTTGACTTTGGCCAAAACTGGGAAATACTCGTTATGGGCAATCCCATATCTTAACTTCAATCAAGTTCAGGAACTGCGATGAACCAAGACACCCTCGAGCTCGAAGACGGCCAGGCGACCGTCTCTTACCAGCGGCGCGATGCGCACCAGCGCGACGTCGTCGACCTGGGCATCGCCCTGCAGCAACGCAGCAATACGATGTCGGCCGTGGAATACCTGCGTTCGCAAGACGTCGGCAACGATGTCATCGAACGCGTGCTGACGGAGCCGGGCCGGCGGCGCTCATGGTGTCTGTGAACGACATGGCCGCTGCGGCGTGCGCGGTGCGCGGGCGGTCGTAAACCATTGATTTTGCGAAGGTTGAGGATTGCCCATGCAATGGGCAATTTGTTGAAACCCGCATTCCTGCTTGGTTTTGCCATGTCAAGAGGGTATTTTTCCACAGCCTTATACACAGTTTTTGTGGATATCTGCTGTGGTTTTGCCACATCGACATGATCGCGCCCGTGCGTCGGGCTTGCGCCAAGATACTGGACAAATGTACAGTTGAGCATCACTCGCTCAACCATTATGTCCGCCACCGCCACCTCGACCGCGACCGCAAGTCCAGTTGCCGCACCGTCCACCCCTGCCGACCCGTTCGCCGGCCTGAATCCCGAACAGCGCGCCGCCGTCGAGCATGACGTGGGTGCCGAGCGGGTGCGCCCGCTGCTCGTCGTGGCCGGCGCCGGCTCGGGCAAGACGAATACGCTGGCGCACCGCGTGGCCAGGCTGATCCTGGCCGGCGCCGACCCGCAGCGCCTCCTGCTGCTGACGTTTTCGCGCCGCGCCGCCGGCGAGATGGGCCAGCGCGCGGCCGGCGTGCTGCAACGCGTGCTCGGGACCCGGACGACGGCCGTCGCCAGCCTGCCGTGGGCCGGCACTTTCCACAGCATCGGTGCGCGCCTGTTGCGCGAGTATGCGGGCCGGATCGGCCTCGAAGCGTCGTTCACGATCCACGACCGTGCCGATTCCGAGGATTTGATGGGCCTCGTTCGCCAGGAGATCGGTCTTGGCGCAGCGGCCGGCCAGAAGCGGTTCCCGCTGAAGGGCACATGCCTGGCGATCTATTCGCGCGTCGTCAACAGCCGCGACCCGCTGGCGGACGTGCTGCAGTCCACGTTCCCGTGGTGCAGCGAATGGGAAGAACAGCTCAAGCGGCTGTTCGGGGCCTATGTCGACGCCAAGCAGGAGCAGAACGTGCTCGACTACGACGACCTGCTGCTGTTCTGGGCCGAGATGGCGTCCGACCCGGAGCTGGGGCCGGAACTGGGCGCGCTGTTCGACCACGTGCTCGTCGACGAATACCAGGACACGAACCGCCTGCAGGCCGCCATCCTGCGGGGCATGAAACCGGACGGATGCGGCGTGATGGTCGTCGGCGACGATGCCCAGTCGATTTATTCGTTCCGCGGCGCGACGGTGCGCAACATCCTCGATTTTCCGCAGCAGTTCGGCGAGCCGGCCCGCGTCATCACCCTGGACCGCAACTACCGCTCCACGCAGCCCATCCTGGACGCGTCGAATGCCGTCATCGCGGCCGCACTGGAGCGCCACGCCAAGACGCTGTGGACGGATCGGCCGGCGAACCGGAAGGTCGCAAGCGGCAGGCCGCAACTGGTGCTGATCCCGGACGAGGCCGAGCAGGCGCGCTGGGTCTGCAACCGCGTGCTGGAGCAGCGCGAGGCCGGCATCAAGCTGACGCAGCAGGCCGTGCTGTTCCGCGCGGCCAGCCACAGCGCCGCGCTGGAACTGGAACTCGTGCGGCGCAATATCCCGTTCGTGAAATTCGGCGGCCTGAAGTTCCTGGAAGCCTCGCATATCAAGGACGTGCTCGCGATGCTGCGCTTCACCCAGAATCCGGCGGGCAGGGTGGCGGGGTTCCGCGTCGTCCAACTAATTCCCGGCATCGGCCCGGCGACGGCGGCCCGCTTGCTGGACGCCGTGGCGGCCGCGGCGGAGCCCGTCGACGCGGTCGACACGTTTCCCGCGCCCGCGCGCGCGCAGGCCGAATGGGCCCGGTTCACGGCACTGTTCCGCACCTTGCGCACACCCGGCCTGCGCTGGCCGCTGGAGGTGGAACTCGTGCGCGACTGGTACCAGCCGCACCTCGAACGCCTGCACGACGACGCGCCCGCGCGCGCCGCCGACCTCGACCAGCTCGTGCAACTGGCCGCCGGCTACGGCTCGCGCGAGAACTTCCTGACCGAACTGACGCTCGACCCGCCGGAAGCCACGAGCGACCGGGCCGGCCCGCCGCTGCTCGACGAGGATTACCTGATCCTGTCGACGATCCACTCGGCCAAGGGCCAGGAGTGGAAGTCCGTGCACGTGCTGAACGTGGTCGACGGGTGCATCCCGTCCGACATGGCGACGGGGAATAACGAAGACATCGAGGAAGAGCGCCGCCTGCTGTATGTCGCCATGACACGCGCCAAGGAACACCTGCATCTCGTTGTGCCCAACCGTTTCTTCATCAAGCAGCAGGCGCAGATGGGTGACCGGCACGTGTATGCCCAGCGCACGCGTTTCATCACGCCCGCAATGCTCCGGCATTACGAGGAATGCGTGTGGACGAACGCG
>Ga0207705_10004187_pt1 | contig 10947 bp, 11 predicted proteins | sample KBSC13metaG_FD_184314 | JGI IMG/M metagenome (GOLD analysis project Ga0207705, IMG submission 184314) | Corn rhizosphere microbial communities from Kellogg Biological Station, Michigan, USA - KBS C1-3 metaG (SPAdes) (version 2) | ecosystem: Host-associated > Plants > Roots > Rhizosphere > Soil ...
CTCAAGCAGCCCGAAATGAACGGCGAGGCCGTGGCTGAACCCGAGCGCCGCCCCTTTGCGAAGCCGCGGCTCGATCTCGCGATAGAGATCGCCGAGGATTTCATCGGGCGCGAGAAGCATCACGACGCCGGCCGAGCCGACCGCATCTTCGAGAAGCGCGACCTCCAGCCCCGCCGCTTCGGCCTCCATCGCGCTACCGGAGCCGCCGCGAAGCCCGACGACGACGTCGATGCCGCTATCCTTCAGGTTCAGCGCCTGTGCCCGGCCCTGGTTGCCATAGCCCAGGATCGCGACCCGCTTGCCTGCCAGCGGTGCGGGATCGATGTCGTTTTCGCGGGTCAGTTCCATCGCCGGGGATTAGGCGTTCGGTTCTACGAGGGCCAGAGCTTCGGCGACCTCCGCTTCATCCATCGCCCGCGTGAATCGCGGCCAGTCCGGCGGCGGCTGATGCGCGAACCAGGTACATTGGCGCTTCGCATAGTTGCGGGTTGCCTGCTGGCCCAGCCGAAGCATGTCGTCGCGGTCTATGTCTCCGGACAGGAACGCGACGATTTCCCGGACTCCGATCGCGCGCATCACCGGCAGCGACGGATCGAGATTTCTGGCGAGCAGCGCCTTCACCTCCTCGACCGCGCCGGCGGCAAGCATGCGCTCTAACCGCGCATCGCAGCGGGCGTAAAGCCACTCGCGCGGAGGGAGCAGGATTATTGGCTTCAGAGTGACCCGGTCGCCGATCCCGCCCTCGCGTCTTTTCTGCCAGTCTGCGAGAGTCCGCCCCGTCGAAAGGACGACCTCCAGCGCGCGCGCGGTTCGAGTTGTGTCGCCAGGATTGAGCCGCGCCGAAGCATCCGGATCGAGCCGCTCCAGCTCCGCGCGATTGGCCTCGACCGATTGCGCTCGAACGCGTTCGCGAACGGTCCTTTCGATCGGCGGCACCGGCGCGATTCCGTCGAGCAAAGTGCGAAGGTAAAGCCCGGTGCCGCCAACGAGGATCGGCAATCGCCCGGACTCCTGGATTTCGGCGATCTGCGCCTTGGCGAGTTCGGCCCAGTCGGCGGCGGAGCAGGGATCCGATCCGTCGCGAATGCCATAGAGCCGGTGCTCGGCCAGCGAGCGCTCATTCGCGGTGGGTGCGGCGCTCAGGATCGGCAGGTCGCGATAGACTTGCGCGCTGTCGGCGTTGACGATCACTCCGCCGCTGCGCTCGGCGAGCAAAAGCGCAAGCGCCGACTTGCCGCTCGCCGTCGGTCCGGCAATTAAGGCGACCATGCTCATTGCGACTTTGATAGCAGCCGGACGGCTCGATGACAGGCTGGTGGACCGCGCATTGGGCCTGCTCCGTGAAATCGACCCGGAAGCGGGATTCGGCGCCTGGATCGACGAAGGCGATGCCGTCGATCTTCACGTCACCGGCGACGTGGCCGCGATCCGCTGGGCGCTGGAATCTCTGCCGAACGCCGACGTGGTCGTGCAGCCCCCGGAGCCTCGCTTCCGAAAGCTGCTCGTCGCCGACATGGATTCGACCATCATCGGCCAGGAATGCATTGACGAGCTTGCCGATTTCGTCGGCCTGAAGAGCGAGATCGCCGCGATCACCGAACGCGCTATGCAGGGAAAGCTCGACTTCAAGGCCGCGCTTCGAGAGCGGGTCGCCTTGCTCTCCGGGCTTGAGGAGGATGCGATCGCGCGCTGCCTCGCGGAGCGGGTGGTGCCCAACCCGGGCGCCGCGACTCTCGTCCGTACGATGCGCGTCGGCGGTGCGAGGAGCCTTCTGATTTCGGGCGGCTTCCTGTCCTTCGCGGAGCCAATCGGGAAGCTGATCGGCTTCGATCACGTTCGCGCGAACCGGCTGCTATTCGATGGAAAGCAACTCAGCGGCCGCGTCGAAGACCCGATCGTCGACGGGCAAGCAAAGCTCGAAGCGCTGGTCGAAATGCGCGGCGAACTGGGTCTCGATCGGGAGCAGGTGCTTGCCATCGGCGACGGGGCCAATGACCGGCCGATGATCGCGGAGGCCGGGCTCGGAGTCGCCTATCGCGGAAAGCCGGCGCTCGCCGAAGTGGCCGATGCGCGGATCGAGCACCACGGGCTCGATGCGCTGCTTTGGGCGCAAGGAATCCGCAAAAAGGAATGGCTTCGCGGCTAGCGTCCTATTTTCCTTCGACCGGAAAGCAGGCGCGGCCCTTCAGAGCGGAGCAGGCAGCCGCGGCCGCCGAGCGGTTGGCAAAGCCGCCGATCTGCAAGCGCGTTACCGCACCTGCGGCCTCATAATAGGGCTGGTGACTGGAAATCGCCGCGGAGCCTGAGAGCTTGCGGTAAAGGTCCTCCGCCGATGAGCGCTTGGAGAAGGCGCCGAGCTGGATTCGCCATTTGCCCGATGGAGCGGGTGCGGCTTGAGCTGTCGAAACCGCCGCCTTCGGCTTCTCAAGCTGCGCGGGAGCAGGGGGCTTCGCGGCGACCTTGACCGCCGGTTTTGCCGCTTGCTTCGGCGCTTTCGTCCCGGGCGCGGGGCTTTCGGCGGCCTGCTGCAAAGCGATCTCGATCGCCCGCCGCCGGACCTCGACGGGAAGGGCGGCGTCCATATCGCTCAGGGTGCTCTTCGCCGGCTCCAGCCCCTGCGCGGCGGCCCTGCTTACAAAAGCATAGGCCATGAGCGGGTCGCGGGTCACGGTGTCGCCGTTGAAAAGTGCGGTCCCGTAAACCAGCATCGCCCGTGGCTCACCGCGCTCCGCGGCTTTCTTCAGCCATTGAATTCCGCCTGGATGGTCGCCGCTGTCGAACAGGAGAAGGCCCAGCGTCGTCTCGGCGTCGAGATGCCCGGCCCTGGCGGCCTTTTCGAGCCAGCCCTTGGCGGCGGCGAGATCGACCGGCACTCCGCGCCCGAGCCGGTAAGCCTGGCCGAGATTGAAGGCGGCGTCAGGATCGCCCTTTGCCGCCAGCGGACGCCAGATCGCGATCGCCTGCGCATAATCGGACCGCTGCCAGGCTGCGATGCCATCGCGCACGCTCTTCGCCTGAATTGCAAGCGCTGGTGCTGCTCCGCCAAGGACCAGCGCCGCTAACAAGCTGAATCGAATAGAGTTCATCCCCGCCTCATCTCCTTGGGGCAGCCTACTGATCTTCGCCGCTTGGGCAACAGGGTCGTGATGGCATTAACCAGATTTTAGAGCCTTGGGTGTCACTCCAGCCTTCGATCGATCGAACTAGGGCAGGGGAAAACATGCGCGTTCTCGCAATGGCATCGCAGAAGGGCGGATCGGGAAAGACGACTCTTTCCGGTCATCTGGCGGTGCAGGCTCAGCTTGCGGGCGCAGGGCCCGTCTGCCTGATCGACATCGACCCCCAGGGCAGCCTTGCCGACTGGTGGAACGAGCGCGAAGCCGACATGCCGGCCTTTGCGCAGACCACCGTCGCGCGGCTCGCTTCAGACCTCGAGGTGCTCCGCCAGCAGGGCTTCCGCCTTGCGGTCATCGACACTCCTCCGGCGATCACAATGGCCATCCAGAGCGTCATCGCGGTTGCCGAATTGATCGTCATTCCGACCCGGCCGAGCCCGCACGACCTTCGCGCCGTTGGCGCCACCGTCGATCTTTGCGATCGCGCCGGAAAGCCTTTGATCTTCGTCGTCAACGCGGCGACGCCCAAGGCCAAGATCACCTACGAAGCCGCGGTCGCGCTGTCGCAGCACGGCACCGTTGCTCCGGTCACGGTTCATCACCGAACCGATTTCGCAGCCTCGATGATCGATGGCCGGACGGTAATGGAAGTCGATCCGAACGGCCGTTCGGCCGCCGAAGTCGTCGAGCTTTGGGAATATATCTCCGACCGGCTCGAAAAGAATTTCCGCCGGACGGTCTTCGCTGCTCCGAACGCCGCGCCGGGCATCAGCCAGGCCAGTCCCCGTCCCGTCGGTGGCTTCGGCCGCCGCGTTGTCGGCCAGTAACGGGGGCCGGAGTGAACACCGAACCCAAGCCTTTCGCTTCCCTCTCTTCCGGTCTCCTCGCTCGAAAGGGCGCGGCGCGCCCGGCCATGCGTCCGCAAGGCTTCGGCCAGGCCGGCGCCGGCCTCGAGGATCTCGGCTGGAACGACATGGGGTTCGAGCCGCCCAAGCCGGCGCTCGCTGTCGAGCCCGACCTGGACCACGACGCTTTCGGCGACGAAATTGCCGCGCATCCGCACAATCTCGCGGGGCTGAGCCCCGTCGAATCGCCGGTTCACAACCAGCAGGCGGAAATCGCCGGCCGTCTTTCCGCTTATTCTCCGGACGAGGACGAAGCGGAAGAGGCCGACGAAACCGCCGAGCTCTACGATCCGGATGCCGAAGAGGCCGATGAGATCGTCGACGAGCCAGTCGCGGCCGAAATCGAAATTCCGGTCGCGAAGCCCAAGCCGGTGATCGTCGCGAACGCCGTGCCTGCACCCGCGCCTCGCCGTCAGCGCAAGCCGCGCGCAATGCCCGGAAGCAAGGGCAAGGCCGCTTTCACTCTGCGTCTCGATCCCGATCGGCACCTGAAGCTCAGGCTCGCCTGCGCCGTCGACGGGCGGTCAGCCCAGATGCTGGTCACGCAGGCGCTCGACAAATTGCTCGCCGAAATGCCCGAGCTCGACTCGCTGGCAAGCAGGGCGAAACGGAAGGGATGAAACCATGAGCCGCTCGAAGCGCATTGGATCCGCAATTTCCACGGTCGCGATCGCCGCAATGATCAGCGGCTGCGCGGTCGGGCAGGGGGGGCGCCAGACGTTCGCTTCGAAAGCCGGTGGTTCCGGCCTCGGGCTCGCTCTACAGGCTCAAGCATCGCTCACGTCGGGCCAGTTCACGACCGCTGTGGATCTTGCCGAACGGGCAGTGAAGGGCACTCCCGACGACGCCCAGCTGCGCACTCTGCTCGCCAATTGCTACTTCGCCGCGGGCCGCTTCGCTTCGGCCGAGCAGGCGTACCGGGATTCGCTCAGCCTGCTTCCGACCCAGCCGAAGCTCGTCCTGAAGCTTGCGCTGGTCGAAATCGCGCAGGGCAGGAACTCCGACGCGCTCGCCGCGCTGGATGCGGCCAGGACCGCGCTCGACCCGGCCGATTACGGCCTCGCGATCGCGCTCGCCGGACGTCCGGCAGACGCCATCGACGTTCTCAGCCAGGTCGCCCGCGCTCCCGGCGCCGACAGCCGGGTCCGCCAGAATCTGGCGCTTGCCTATGGCCTGTCCGGCGACTGGACGATGGCCAGGACGGTTGCCGCGCAGGACGTTCCGGCTGACCAGCTCGACACCCGGATCCAACAGTGGATGGCGGTTGCGACGCCGACCCGGCCGTCGGACCAGGTGGCGATGCTCACGGGAGTCCACCCGGCGGCCGATCCGGGTCAGCCGCAGGCGCTCGCCCTCAACAGCTCACCGGCAGGCGCTCGGCTCGCTCAACTCCTCCCCAAGACCGCGCCCGCTCCGGTCCAGCCGCAACCCGCGCCGCAGCAGCTCGCCGCGATCCCGGCTACCCCGCCGCCCGCTCTTCCGGAGCCGGAGCCGGTCGTCGCCGAAGTCGCGCCGGTCGAAGTTCCCCCGCCCGCAGCGGTTGCACAGGCCGCCCGCACCCTGCTCACTCCGCCGGAGCAGGCGGAGGCGCCGGTGATCCAGGCCGTCGCCGGGAAGCCCGAGGCTCCGACCCGCTTCGACACGCCGGTCGAGCCGGCGAAGTTCGTCGCAATCACCGACACCGTTCGCCGCGCCGCCTCGGAGGCTCGCAAGCCCGCCGGCCACTCCAACTCGGTCGTCCAGCTCGGCGCCTACAGCTCCTCGGACCGCGTGACGGTCGCCTGGAATACGCTGACCAAACGCTATCCGGCGCTCGCCGACTACACCCCGATGCGCGCCCGGTTCACCGGCGCCAAGGGCACCTTCTGGCGGTTGTCGATCAAGGGCTTCGGCAACCAGCAGGAAGCCATCGACCGCTGCGACCAGCTCCAGAACCGCGGCGGCAAATGCTTCGTCCGCCAGGTCGCCGGAGACGCTCCGGTCCAGTTCGCCTCGCGCTAAATCACGCGTCGAATTCGCGAATGGAGAGGTCGAGGCAGGCCATCCGGATCGCGACGCCATATTCAACCTGAAGAGTGATGAGCGAGCGCCGGGGATCGTCGGCGAGCGTTCCGTCGATCTCTACGCCGCGATTCATCGGGCCGGGGTGTATTACCACCGCATCGGGCGCGGCCGTCGCAAGCCGCTCCGAAGTCAGCCCATAGCGCCGGAGATATTCGCCCGGAGCGTCGCCTAGGTCTTCCTCGAGCCGCTCGCGCTGGACCCGGAGCATCATCACCACGTCCGCGCCCTCGATCGCTTCGTCGACGGTTAGGGCGCCTTCCGGAACCAGCGCCTGCGGGCCGCCGAGCCGAACCGTGGCTCCGAGCCTTGGCAGCAGCTTCATGTTGGAATGGGCGACGCGGCTGTGAAGAATGTCGCCGCAGATCGCGACCGTCAGTCCCTCGATCCGCCCGAAACGGGACCGGATGGTCGCCGCGTCGAGAAGCGCCTGGGTCGGATGCTCGCCGGTGCCGTCGCCGGCGTTGATCACGGGGCAGTCCATGATCGCCGCGACCCGCTCCGCCGCTCCATTTTCGCGGTGCCGGATGACGAGCGAGTCCGGCCGCATCGCGTTCAAAGTCCGCGCGGTATCTTCGAGGGTCTCGCCCTTCTTTACCGAGGATTGCTCGACGGGGAGAGTGACGACGCTCGCTCCGATGCGGTGCGCCGCGGTCGAGAAGGACATCAGGGTCCGCGTCGAATTTTCGTAAAACAGGTTGAAGACGATCTTCCCTTTCAACCGGTCGTCGCCCTGCCGGTTGGTGCTTCGCCAATCGTCGAGGAAGCGGTCCGCGGGATCGAGGATCTCCGCGATCTGCTGGTCGGTCAGGCTGTCGATCGAAATCAGGTCCACGAATTCCTCGCTTATTCCGGAGCCGAAAGATTTGCCAGAGCGTCGATTGCACCCTGGAGGATGTGGGCGGCGGCCAGCGCGTCGACTTTCTCGGCGCGCCTGGCGCGGCTGACGTCCGCTTCGATCATCGCCCGCTCGACCGCCTGCGTCGACCAGCGCTCATCCCAGAGGAGGATCGGAAGCTCCAGCGGAGCGAGGTTGCGGGCGAAGGCGCGGACCGACTGGGTCCGCGGGCTGTCGGTGCCGTCCATGTTGAGCGGTAAGCCCACGACGAGCCCGACGACGTGCTCGCGGGCGATGAAGGCGCGGAGCGCTTCGAGGTCCTTGGTGAATTTTGTCCGGCGTATGGTCTCGGATGGTCCCGCGAAATGCCAGCCCGCGTCGCAGACGGCGAGGCCGACGGTCTTCGTTCCGACGTCGAGACCGGCGAGCTTTCCGCCGTTCCGAACTGCCGCTGCGAACTCGGCGGTCAGCGCTGCCATGCCGCAAGCCTCCGTTCCGCATCCCGCCGGATCGCGCCCCAGAACAGGGCGTAATCGTAGACGTGGTAATTGTTGCCGGGGAGGACGAACGGACCGAGGTTGGGGATTTCCCCGTTCACGATCAGCAGCCCGTCCTCGCACCGAGCGCCGACCGCGCCATTCTCCAGCGTGGCCGATGCGAAGTCGGAAGTCGGGACGAGCGTTCCCCGATTGGCTGACGGCGGCGCTGCTCCGCCTTTGGTGCCGGTGATCGGGTTGACGCACAGGATGTCCTGCTTGCGATGCTCTTCGCCGTTGAATCCGGCGGTTTCCTGCCAGTCCTGAAGAATCAGCGATGGATTGGGGGGGTCGCCGAACGTCATCCACGACAGGATGCAGCCGGTTTGCGCCGGAGCGGTGCAGGGCGGGAAGCCGAGCGCCGGAAGGTCGGAATGCGTGTCGATCGGCCAGCCGACAACATAAGCTGCGACGAGGCGGTGGTTCAGCTCGCCCTTTCGGTCGCGAAGCAGCCGCATCAGGTGGAGAGCACCCTGGCTGTGCCCCGCGAGGATAATCGGCTGGTCGGCCCCGACAGTCTTCAGGAATATGTCGAACGCCGCCGAAACGTCGGAATAAGCGAGGTCGAGCGCCTTCTGAGCGTCGCTGCTCTTCAGGAGGAAGGCTCCATAGGCCGCCTGGCGATAGCGGGGCGCCCAAACTTCTCCGGCGCCGTTGAAGGCGCTTGCCTGGCTCTGGACGAAGAGCTGGTCACGCGAGCCGCTGTCGGGCTCGTACAGCGGCGCGTTCCAGCGATCGCTCCGCAAATAGGTGGTCGGGTGAATGTAGAAGACCGCAGCCTTGCCAATCGCTCCTCGCTCGATGCCGTCCGGAAGCCAACCCGCGGCATTGTGCGGGATGTCCGGTCGGGCGATCCACGCGTCGGAATTGGTATAGTCAGGGCCGCTTGCCGGCACGGACGCCTCGAAATGCCCCTTGGGAGTGGCTTCCTTCAGAAGCACGCTCCCGCCGAACTGGTAGATGGCGAACGCGCCCGCGACGACGAGCAGCGTCAGGACGAAGATCGCAATGAGGAAGCGGCGGGCACACATCGGGAGCGGCGGTTAGGCGAGGGGGGTGCCGCGGGCAACCGGTGCTCGCATTTTCTACGAACGGCGGTTGCGGGCGGGGGCGTGGCCGTTAGTCTCCTCCGCGAAAATCTTCAGGGGAGGGACGGATGCGGAAATTGCGGTGGTTGCTGGTCGCTGCGGCGGTTGTTGCGGTTCCCAATGCAGGGGCGGTTCTTGCCCAGCCGGCGGCGGTGGCGACGGCGAATTCCGAAGATGCTCGGCTGACCGCATTCCTCGACAAGGAATTCGACGCCCAGCTGAAGTTCCGGCCACAGCTCGCGACTCGGCTTGGGCTGAAGGAAGGCGAGGACCGGCTCGACGATATCAGCGATGCCGCCGACCTGCGCGACCTCCAGGCGATGCGCGACAGCGTAGCCCGGATGAAGGCGCAGTTCGACCGCTCGAAGCTCTCGCCCGCAGGCCAGACCAATTTCGACATCTATGAGACCGAGCTTCAGCGCGCGGAGCTTCGCTACAAATACCGGCTCTATTCGCCGCCCTTCTACTCGTTCCTCTATTCACTCCATTCGCGGATTCCGAACTTCCTGATCAGCACGCACCAGGTGAAGGATGCCGGCGACATGAAGGCGTATAACGCCCGGATTCGCGCAATTCCCGCGGTGCTCGACACCGCGATCGCGCAGAGCAAGGATTCGGATGCGGCCGGAATCCGAGCGCCCAAGTTCGAGATCGAGCGGGTGATCAGCGGAAGCAAGACGATCATTACCGGCGCTCCGTTCGATGGCGGTGCGGATTCGCCGCTCTGGGCCGACGCGAAGAAGAAGGCGGGCATGCTGGTCGCCGAGGGGAAGGTGACGAAGGCGCAACGCGATGCTTTGCTCGCCGACACGAAGGCGGCGCTTCTGGAGATGAAGCCGGGTTACGAGCGGGTGATCGCCTGGGCGAACAGCGAGCTACCGACGGCGCCGAGCGGGCGGGTGGGCGCCATCTCGCTTCCGGGCGGTGCGGACTATTATGCCGCCGCTCTCAAACTCAACACGACGCTGGACCTGACTGCGGCGCAAATCCACCAGATCGGGCTCGACCAGGTGAAGGAGATCGCCGCGGAGCAGGATGCGCTGGCGAAGACGGCGGGCTTCGCCGACCGGGCGGCTTTCTATGCGGACCGGGCGAAGAAATTTCCGCCGACGCCGTGGACCGACGCACTTCGCAAGCAATATCTCGACCGCGCCAACGCGATCGTCGCGCACAACCGCTCGCTGCTTCCGGAGCGGTTCAACAATCTTCCCAAATACAAGGCCGAGGTGATCCGCGAGCCGTCGTTCAGCGAGGTCGCTGGGGGCGCCGCGCACGCTTCCGGGCCGAGCCCTGACGGAAGCCGGCCGGGAAGGGTCTATGTGCATCTGCTCGGCGAAACCGAGGACCCGGCGGCTCTGACCGATTTGATGTGCCACGAAGGCATTCCGGGCCACGTGATGGCGGGCGACATCCAGATCCGGCAGACCAACACGCCGAAGTTCCGCAAAGTCGGCGGCTATGTCGCGTTCAACGAAGGCTGGGCGCTCTATTCCGAGGAATTGTGCAAGGAGATGGGCGCCTATCCCGACGTGGCGGCCGATTTCATGCGATTGGACGCGGAGATGTTCCGCGCGGCGCGGCTGGTGGTGGACACCGGAATCCACTCGCTCGGCTGGACCGAAGACCAGGCGGTCGATTACATGAAAAGCACCGCCCGGCTGTCGAACGACATGGCCCGGTCGGAAGTGCGGCGGTACATCACGCTTCCGGGCCAGGCGACCGGCTACAAGATCGGGCAGCTCAAGATTTTCGAGCTTCGCGACAAGGCGGAGAAGGCCCTCGGGCCCAAGTTCGACATCAAGGGCTTCGACGACCTCATCATCAGCGACGGCTCGCAGCCGCTTCCGGTGCTGGAGACGCGGGTCGACGAGTGGATCGCCTCGCGGAAGTGAGGCGCTTGCCGCTCGGGTAGCGGCTCGCTATCCGCGCCCTTAATGAGTGTTTCCCACGAACAGGTCCGCCACATCGCCAAGCTCGCCCGAATCGCCATGAGCGACGAGGAGATCGAGCGGCTTGAGCCCGAGCTCAATTCGATCATCGGCTGGGTCGAGCAACTCGGTGAGGTGAATACCGACGGAGTCGAGCCGCTGACCGCGGTCATCGACCAGAAGCTTCGCTTGCGCGCGGATGAGGTGACGGCGGGCAATATCCGCGACGAGGTGCTTGCGAACGCGCCTGACGCCGAGCACGGCTTCTTCGCCGTGCCGAAGGTGATCGAATAGTGGCGGAGCTGACCGACAAGACGATTGCCGAGCTTCGCGAGGGAATTCGCGGGCGACAGTTCTCTGCCCGTGAAGTTGCGGAGGCCTACAACGCGGCTGTGGCCGCGGCCCGAGCGCTGAACGCTTACACGGTCGAGACCCCGGAGGACGCGCTGGCGGCGGCGGCGGCTGCAGATTCGGG
>Ga0207705_10004190_pt1 | contig 10937 bp, 1 predicted proteins | sample KBSC13metaG_FD_184314 | JGI IMG/M metagenome (GOLD analysis project Ga0207705, IMG submission 184314) | Corn rhizosphere microbial communities from Kellogg Biological Station, Michigan, USA - KBS C1-3 metaG (SPAdes) (version 2) | ecosystem: Host-associated > Plants > Roots > Rhizosphere > Soil ...
CCCGGCTCTCGATGTATCCCTCTTCCTCCAGGCGCTTGACCCGTTTCCAGCACGGGGTGCTGGACAGTCCGACCTTCTCGCTCAGGCCGGAAATCGACAGGGTAGCGTCCGCCTGCAGGGCCGCCAGAATCGCACAGTCGTATTTGTCGAGTGAGTTCATCTTGTTCTTCTCGCGGTATTAAGAATGTTCGTTCTCCAGCCAACGAAAAATCAAAGATTCTTTAGTACGTCATTTTCGGCACCGAACCGTAACATATTACTCAACAATCGCGCCGATGGCGCATTTATTTTTCGACTTTTTAGAATTTTTTACATGGCCCCCGACATCTACCTCGACGCAAACGCCACTTCGCCGGTTTTACCTGCTGCAATTGCCGCCGCGGTCGATGCGATGGGGGCCTCGTTCGGCAATCCGAGCAGCAGCCACGCCACCGGCCTGCGTGCCAGGCGGCTCCTGGACACGACCCGCGCCCGGGCGCGCCGCGTGCTCGGCGCCGGCCCCGGCCGGGTGTTGTTCACGAGCGGCGCCACCGAAGGCATCCAGACCGCCGTGCTGTCCGCCTTGTGCGCCGTGCGCGCACGGCAGGCGGCAGGCGAAGCGTGCGGCGACCTGCTGGTCTATGGCGCCACCGAGCACAAGGCCGTGTCGGAAAGCCTCGCACACTGGAACCGTTTGCTCGGCACGGGATTGACCTTGCATGCACTGCCGGTCGATACCACCGGCCGCCATCGCCTGGACGTCCTGCGCGACCTGGCGCCGCGCGCCGCCATGGTGTGCACGATGGCGGCCAATAACGAGACGGGCGTGATCTCGGACCTGGACGGTATCGCGCGCGTGCTGGTTGATGCCGGTGGCGAGGCATACTGGATGGTCGATTGCGTGCAGGCGCTGGGCAAGCTGCCGCTCGACCTGGCCACGACCCGCATCGACTACGCCCCGTTCTCCGGCCACAAGCTGCATGCGCCGAAAGGCATCGGCATGCTGTACGTGCGCGACGGCGCGCCGTACACGCCGCTGATGATCGGCGGCGGCCAGGAGGGCGGGCAGCGCTCCGGCACCGAGAACATGGCCGGCATCGCCGCCCTCGGCGCCGTGCTGGCCGCGCTGGAGGAGGGCGGCACGTTCCGCAGCCACGCCGAATTGCACGCCCTGCGCGAACGGCTGGCGGCCGCCCTGCGCGCCGCCTTTCCTGCCATCGTCTTCAATGCGCCGTTCGAACACACGCTGCCGACCACGCTGAATTTCGCCGTGCCCGGCGTGGCGGCCAAGGATCTGCTCGACCTGTTCGATGCGGCAGGCGTGCGCGTCAGCGCGGGTTCCGCCTGTTCCGCCGCCAAAGCCGCGCCCAGTTACGTGCTGGACGCGATGGGCCTGCCGGTGTGGCGCAGCGGCGGGGCCGTGCGCCTGTCGATCGGACCGCTCGCGGACGACGCCTTCGTCGACGCCGCCTGCGCACGCATCCGCCGCTGCGGGGAGGCGCTGCGCGCGTCTCCGCTCGGCGGCGGGCAGCCGGGCGTCATGCAGGTCAGCGGCGACGGGCGGCATGGCTGGATCGTGTTCGATGCCGGGGCCTGCGTCGTGATCGATCCTCCGCGCGAGCAGGCCGGCCGGATCGCCGCGCTCGTGCGCGACGCCGGCTTCTGCGTGCTGGCCGTGGCGGGCAGCGGGACCGATCCGGACGGAGCAAAGGCGCGTGCCGCGCTGCGCCTGGCGCTGGGTGACGGGCACGCCGAAGCGGAGCCGCCCGACTGGCCGGCGCAGACCGAAGCCGTCGTGCTGGACGACGGCAGTCATGCGCCGTGCATCGCCATCGGCGCCGCCGTGCTGGCGCGCGTGGCCGACGGCGCCGGCTATCTGCTGGGCGACGCCCGCGCGGGCCGGCTCCCGCGTACGGCCGTGCGCATGGCGTTCGGCGCCATTGCCGGGCAAGATGCGGTCGATCGCCTGGCGCATGGGGGCACCGTACTGTGCCACGGCGCCGACGTCGACGGCGTGGCCTGCGCGCTGCCCGTGCCGCCGTGTCCCGGCGCGCCGGGGCAGCTGCATCCGGACACGCTGGACGTCTTCCTGCGCCGCCACGGGGACGCGCTGCTCGTGGACGTGCGCGAAGCGGCCGAGGCCCGGGTCGGGACGCTGACCCTGCACGGCCGTGCGGCGCACAACGTGCCGTTGTCGCGCCTGGCGGAGCGCCTTGCGGGCTGGCTGGCCGAGCCCGGACGCCCGGTCGTCTTTATCTGCCGCAGCGGCAACCGCAGCGCGAAGGCGGCGCTGTCCCTGCATCGGGCCGGACATGCGCAGGCCTGGACCGTCGTGGGTGGCGCGGCGTTGGCCATGCGGGATGAATAACACAACGTGTATTGCTCCTGTGTACGCTAACGCACAGTTTCCCGATACCTGATCTCTTAGCATGGCGACAGCCGTGCGCCCACGAGTATCCCGCCATGTACCTGAATGGTCGCGTCCCGCGTCAGCCGGCGGCTGGTTGCGCACGCCACCATGAGGTTCGTGTTGAAAGAAGAAAAAGATCGCTCGTCCGCCGCAGCGTCCGGCCTCGTCGAGGACGCCGCCCCGCTGCGTGCCGACCTGTTTTCCGCCGCCCAGATGGCCGTGCACGGCCGTCGTCTCGCCGCGCGCCATCAGCTGGCCGACCAGCCGGGCAGCGATCGGCTGCTGGACCGTCTGGCCGACAATGCCGACGTCATCGCCACCGCCTGCGCCAGCCTCACGCTCGCCGCCAAGTCCGGTGTGCACATGGGGCCCGCGGCCGAGTGGCTGCTCGATAATGCCTATCTGATCGAGGAACAGGTCCGGCTCGCGCGCACCCACCTGCCGCGCGAATACAGCCGCGAGTTGCCCTGCCTGCTGGACGCCGACGCCGGCGGCCAGCCGCGCGTGTACCAGCTGGCGCTGGAGGTGATCGCGCACGGCGACGGCCGCCTGGAGCCGGAAAGCCTGGCGCGCTTCGTCGCCGCCTACCAGGAAGGGGTGCCGCTGGCGTTGGGCGAATTGTGGGCGATCCCGATCATGCTGCGGCTCGCGCTGATCGAAAACCTGCGCCGCATCGCCGCGCGCCAGGCCGACAGCCTGCGCCAGCGCGAACAGGCGAACCGCTGGGCCGACCGCATGACGGCCAAGGCCGACGAGCGGCCCGGTGACCTGATCCTCGTCGTGGCCGACATGGCGCGCGAGGTGCAGCCGATGGGTTCCGGCTTCGTGGCCGAGCTGACGCGCCGGCTGCAGGGCCGCAGCGGCGCGCTCACGCAGGTGCTGCAATGGATCGCCACGCGCCTCGCGGACGAGGGCCGCACGATCGACCAGGCCGTGCAGGGCGACGTCCGGCAGCAGGCCACCGACCAGGTCTCCGTCGCCAACACCATCGGCAGCCTGCGCCTGCTCGGCAGCACGGATTGGCGCGCATTCGTCGAGACCATGAGCGCCGTCGAGCAGGCCCTGCGCGGCGACCCGGCCGGCGTCTACGCCAGCATGGACTTCGCCACGCGCGACCATTACCGCCACGTGGTCGAGCGCCTGGCACGGGCCAGCGGCCGCGCCGAGATCGAGGTCGCGACCGAGGCCCTCGCACTCGCAGCGGAGGGTGCATCCGCGCATGTGGAACATCTACGCGTGCGCCACGTCGGCTACTACCTGGCCGGTGAAGGCCTCGCGCGGCTGGAGCAGCGGCTGCGCATGCGTCCGGGTGTCGATGCCACGCTGCGGCGCTTTGGCCGTGCGCATCCGCTGTTGTCCTACCTGGGCGCCATCGGCGCGTTCACGGCGCTGTTCGCGGCGGCGGCCATCGTGTACGCGGCGCGGGATGGCGCCGGCCACGGCCTGCTCGTCGCCGTCGGCGTGCTGGGCGCGCTCGGCGCGAGCCAGCTGGCACTCGCCCTCGTCAACCTCATGGCCACGCGGCTGGTGGCGCCGGCGCCGCTGCCGCGCATGGATTTCAGCGGCGGCATCCCGTCCGACGCGCGCGCCATCGTCGTCGTGCCGGCCCTGCTGTACAGCCGCGACAACGTGGCGGCCCTCGTCGACGCGCTCGAAGTGCACTACCTGGCCAACCGCGATCCGCAGCTGCGTTTCTGCCTGCTGACCGACCTCGTCGACGCGCCGCGGCAGGAGGTGTTCGGCGACGCCGAACTGATCGACCAGGCGCGCGCCGCCATCGCCGCCCTGAATGCGAAATACGACGACCAGCCGTTCCTGCTGCTGCACCGCCAGCGCGTCTGGAGCGAGTGCGAGGGCGCGTGGATCGGCCGCGAGCGCAAGCGCGGCAAGCTCGAGGACCTCAACGCCTTGTTGTTGCGCGGCGAGCGCAGTCCGTTCGCTGTCATCGAGGGGCCGGTCGCGCGCCTGGACGACATCCGCTACGTGATCACGCTCGATGCCGACACCCATTTGCCGCGCGACGCCGCGCGCGCCTTCATCGCCGCGATGGCGCATCCGCTCAACCGCCCCGTGTTCGATGCGGCGGGACGGCGCGTGGTGGAAGGCTACGGCCTGCTGCAGCCGCGCGTGACGGCCGCGCTGCCGCTGGAACGCGGGTCGCGCTACGAGCGCCTGTACAGCGGCGAGCCGGGCCTCGATCCATACACGCGCACCGTGTCCGACGTCTACCAGGACCTGTTCGGCGAAGGCTCATTTGCCGGCAAGGGCATCTACGACCTGGAGGCGTTCGACCGCGTGCTGCGCGGGCGCTTCCCGGACGATTGCGTGCTGTCGCACGACCTGCTGGAAGGCTGCTACGTCCGTTCGGGCCTGCTCAGCGACGCCGCGCTCGTCGAGCCTTGCCCGGCACGCTACAGCGACGACGTCAGCCGCCGGCACCGCTGGATCCGCGGCGACTGGCAGCTGGCGGGCTGGCTGCGCGCGCGCGTGCCGCTGGCGGATGGCGGGACGGAACCGAATCCGCTGCCGCCGCTGGCGCGCTGGAAGCTGTTCGACAACCTGCGCCGCAGCCTCGTCGCCCCCGTGCTGACCATCCTGCTGCCGCTGTGCTGGGCCCTGCTGCCGTCGCCCGCGTTCTGGAGCGCGGCCGTGCTGGCGGTGTTCTTCCTGCCGTTCGCGCTCGGCGCGCTCGTGGCGCTGGCCGACAAGCCGCACGACATCCCGCTAGGCCAGCACCTGCTGAACTGGTCGCACGGCGCCTGCACCGGCCTTGTCCACGCGCTGCTCGACACGGCCTTCCTGCCGCACGAGGCCAGCTACAGCGTGGACGCGATCGCGCGCAGCGCCTGGCGCATGGGTGTGTCGAAACAGCGGCGGCTCGAGTGGCGCGCGTCGAGCCTGTCGCGCTCCAGCACCGACCTCGAATCGAACTGCCGCAACATGTGGTTCGCGCCCGCGTTCGCGGTCGGCGTCGCCGTCCTGCTCAGCTTTGCGCACCCGTACGCGCTGTTCGCCGCTGCGCCGTTGCTGTTGCTGTGGTTCCTGTCGCCCGTGGTGGCGTGGTGGGTCAGCTTGCCGGCCGCGCATCCCGCGCCGCAGCTGGCGGACGACCAGCGCCGCTTCCTGCGCCGGCTGGCGCGCCGCACCTGGGCGTTCTTCGAGGATCACGTGACGGCGGAGGAGAACTGGCTCCCTCCCGACAACATGCAGGAACACCCGGCACCCGTCGTTGCGCACCGCACGTCGCCGACGAACCTGGGCCTCGCATTGCTGGCCAACCTGACGGCCTGGGACTTCGGCTACGCCGCCACCTCCGACCTGCTGGCGCGCACGTGCGCGACCCTGGACGCGATGGGCCGGCTGGAGCGCTACCGCGGCCATTTCTACAACTGGTACGACACGCGCACGCTGGCCCCGCTGCCGCCGCGCTACGTGTCGGCCGCGGACAGCGGCAACCTGGCGGGTCACCTGCTCACGCTCGCCGCCGGCCTGGAACGGCTGGCCGACGAGCCCATCGCGTCGAGCCGGGCGCTGGACGGCATCCGCGACACGCTGGACGTCGTCGACGACCATGCCGTCCCCGCTGTGCGGGAGATGATCGCCGCGTTGCGCCACCAACTCACGCCGGAACGCTGCCGCAGCACGGGCACCTTGCCGGGCCTGGCCGACTGCCTGCAGGCGCTGGCGCGCCAGGCCGAGGCGCTGTGCGCCGCCGTGCCGCCCGACGCCGATCCGCTGCTGCGCGCCTGGGCCGACAAGCTGGCGGCGCAGACGGCGGCGGCGCAGGCCGATCTGCTGGCGATGGCGCCATGGATGCGCGTCGTGCAGGAATATGTGATCGACTCCAGCCTCACGCGCATTCCCACGCTGCGCGAGCTGGCCGGCTCGAGCAAGAAGGTGCCGGGCGAGCACCTGGCGCCGGACGAGCTCGCGCGCCAGCTGCAGCTCATCCGCCTCGTGGCGGAGGGCAGCGCCAACGCGCGTGCGCGCCTGCAGGAGATCGACCGGCTGGCACGTGCCGCGCGCGACTGCGCCGCCATGGATTTCGCTTTCCTGTACAACGCCGATACCCAACTGCTGGCGCTCGGCTACGACGTGGGCGAGCGTCGCCTGGATGCGCACAGCTGCGACCTGCTCGCATCGGAGGCCCGGCTGGCCAGCTTCGTCGGCATCGCGCAGGGGCAGTTCCCGCAGGCGCACTGGTTCGCGCTGGGCCGCCAGCTGTGTCTCGCGCACGGCCAGGCTTTGCTGCTGTCGTGGAGCGGTTCGATGTTCGAATACCTGATGCCGCTGCTCGTGATGCCGACCTGGCGCGACACGCTGCTCGACCAGACGTACCACGGCATCGTGCGTGCCCAGGCGGAATATGGCCGCCGGCGCAACGTCCCGTGGGGCATGTCGGAGTCGGGCTACAACACGGTGGATGCCGCGCTGAATTACCAGTACCGCGCGTTCGGCGTGCCCGGCACGGGCGCGCGACGCGGGCTGGGCGAAGACCTCGTCGTGGCGCCATATGCCAGCATGCTGGCGCTGATGGTCGAGCCGGAGCACGCATGCGCCAACCTGGAGCGGATGGCGAAGCTGGGCTTCACCGGCCGCTACGGCTTCTACGAGGCGGTCGACTACACGCCGGCGCGGCTGCCGCACGGCCAGTCCTGTGCCATCGTGCGTTCGTTCATGGCGCATCACCAGGGCATGGGTTTGCTGGCGCTGTCGTACCTGTTGCACGACCGGCCCATGCAGCGCCGCTTCGCAAGCGATCCGCAATGCCGGGCCGCGCTGCCGCTGCTGCAGGAGCGCGTGCCAAAGTCCGCAGCTCACGCGTCCGCGCGCGCCGAGGCCGAGGAACTGCGCCTGGCGGTACCGGAAGACGGCAGGTCGACCCGCACGGTCGCACAGCCCGACGCGACGCCGCACGAGGTGCAGCTGCTGTCCAATGGCCGCTATCACGTGATGGTGACGGCGGCCGGCACCGGCTACAGCGTCTGGCGCGACCAGGCCGTCACGCGCTGGCGCGAGGATCCGACCACCGACGACCGCGGGCATGTCTGCTATGTGCGCGACCTGGAGAGCGGCGACGTGTGGTCGACCACGTGGCAACCCACCCTGGCGCGCCCCGAGCACTACGAGGCCGTATTCTCCGAAGGCCGGGCGGAATTCCGCCGGCGCGACCACGGCATTGAGCTGCAGACGGAGATCGTCGTGTCGCCCGAGGACGATATCGAGCTGCGCCGCATCCGCGTCGCCAACAAGTCGAACGCCGTGCGCACCATCGAGCTGACCAGTTATGCCGAGGTCGTGCTCGCGCCGTTTGACGCCGACGCCGCGCATCCGGCCTTCTCGAAGCTGTTCGTGCAGACGGAGATCCTGGCCGAGCGCGGCGCGGTCCTGTGCACGCGCCGGCCGCGCTACAAGGAAGACGCCACGCCCTGGCTGCTGAACCTGATGACGGTGCACGGCGACGATCCGGACGAGTCGGCGCCACAGTTCGAAACGAGCCGCGAACGGTTCATCGGCCGCAACGGCAGCAATGCGCGGCCGGCGGCGCTGGCAGGGCGCGAAGGGCTGGGCGGCAAGGCCGGCGCCGTGCTCGATCCGGCGGCGGCGATCCGCCGCGTGCTGACCCTGGCGCCGCACCAGTCCATCACCATCGACGTCGTGCTGGGCGCGGCCGACACGCGCGACGAGGCCGTGCGCCTGATCGACAAATACCAGGACCGCCACCTGGCCGACCGGGTGTCCGAACTGGCGTGGACGCATGGCCAGGTCGTGCTGCGCCAGCTGAACGCGAGCGAGGCGGATACGCAGCTGTACGCGCGCCTGGCCGGCTGCGTGCTGCATCCGCGGCCCGCGCTGCGCGCCGACCCGGCCATCGTCGCGCGCAACCAGCGCGGCCAGTCGGGCCTGTGGCCGTATGCGATCTCGGGCGACTATCCGATCGTGCTGCTGCACATGCGCGATGCCGCCAACATGGAGCTGGCGCGCCAGGTGGTGCAGGCGCACGCGTGGTGGCGCTTGCAGGGACTCGTCGTCGATCTCGTGATCTGGTGCGAGGATAACGAGTCGAAGGCCGGCGGCTACCGCCAGGCGCTGCACGACCAGATCATGAGCCTGATCGCTTCCAGCCTCGACGCCCAGGCGGTCGATCGGCATGGCGGCGTGTTCGTGCGCCCGCTCGACCAGGTCCCGAACGACGACCGTGTGCTGATGCAGGCGGTGGCGCGCGTCGTGCTGTCCGACGAGCGGGGCAGCCTCGCCGAGCAGCTGCGCCGCGCGGCCGCGCGCAAGGTCGAGCTGCCGCCGGCGTTCGTGTCGACGGCGCCCGTGCCGGCCGACGCGCCGGCGGCGCTGGCCGTGCCGGACCTGGTGCTCGACAACGGCATCGGCGGTTTCAGCGCGGACGGACGCGAATACGTCATCCGCACGGGGCCGGGCCAGCCGACGCCGGCGCCGTGGGTCAACGTGCTCGCGAGCCCGATGTTCGGCAGCGTCGTGACGGAAAGCGGCCAGGCGTACAGCTGGAACCAGAACGCCCACGAATTCCGCCTCACGCCATGGGACAACGATCCGGTGGCCGCGCGCGGCGGCGAAGTCTTCTACCTGCGCGACGAGCAGACGGGCGCGGTCTGGTCGCCGACCGCGCTGCCGGTGCCGTCGGGCGGGGAGTACGTCACGCGCCACGGCTTCGGCTACAGCGTGTTCGAGCATGCGGCGCACGGCATCCACAGCGAGCTGCTGACGTACGTGGCGCTGGACGCGCCGCTGAAATACATCGTGCTCCGGCTGCGCAACGAAGGCAGCACGGCGCGCCGCCTGTCCGTCACGGGCTATGTGGAATGGGTGCTGGGAGACCTGCGCGAAAAATCCGCGCTGCACGTGGTGACGGAGCAGGACCCCGTCAGCGGCGCGCTGTTCGCCCGCAACGCCTATAACGCGGATTTTTCCGGCCGCGTCGCGTTCTTCCACCTGGACGCCGAGCACGTGGCCTTCACCTGCGACCGCACGGAATTCATCGGCCATGGCCGCAGCCTGGCCGATCCGGCCGCGCTCGGGCGCACGACGCTGTCCGGCCGCACCGGCGCCGCGCTCGATCCATGCGCGGCGCTGCAGACCGTCGTCGAGGTGCAGCCGGGCGACGAGCAGGAACTCGTGTTCATGCTGGGCGTGGGCGGGCGCCGCAACCTGGACGCCTCCGGCATGGTGCAGCGGCACAGCGGGCATGCCACGGCCACGGCCGACCTGGCCCGCGTGCGCGATTTCTGGGACGATACCCTGGGTGCCGTGCGCGTCGAGACGCCGGAGCCGGCCTTCGACGTCCTCGCCAACGGCTGGCTGATGTACCAGACGATCGCGTGCCGCATGTGGGCGCGCAGCGGCTATTACCAGTCGGGTGGCGCCTACGGCTTTCGCGACCAGCTGCAGGATGCGATGGCCACCGTGCACGCGCGGCCGGAACTGCTGCGCGACCACATCCTGCTGTTCGCCGGCCACCAGTTCGTCGAGGGCGACGTGCAGCACTGGTGGCATCCGCCCATGGGCCGCGGCGTGCGCACGCGCTGCTCGGACGACTACCTGTGGCTGCCGCTGGCCGTGCACCGCTACGTCGGGGTCACGGGCGATCATTCGCTGCTGGACGAGATCGCGCCATTCATCGAAGGCCGTCCGCTGCAGCATGACGAGGAATCGTGGTACGACTTGCCGGGCCAGTCGCGCGAGCAGGCCAGCATCTACGAGCACTGCGTGCGTGCGCTGCGCCGCGCCCTCGTGTTCGGCCCGCACGGCCTGCCGCTGATGGGCACGTGCGACTGGAACGACGGCATGGACCGCGTGGGCAATGGCGGCCGCGGCGAGAGCGTCTGGCTCGGTTTCTTCCTGTACGACGTGCTGTGCCGCTTTGCCGACCTGGCCGACCGCCGCGCCGACTACGGCTTCGCCACCACCTGCCGCAGCGCGGCCCAGGTCCTCGTCCACAACATCGAGGAGAACGCATGGGACGGCGAGTGGTACCGCCGCGCCTACTTCGACGACGGCACGCCGCTCGGCGCGCGCGAGAACGACGCATGCCGCATCGATTCGATCGCGCAAAGCTGGGCCGTGCTGTCCAGCGCGGCCGACCGCGGACGGGCACGCGTCGCGATGGATGCCGTCGACGCGCACCTCGTCCGCCGGGATGCCGGCCTGGTCCAGCTGCTCGATCCGCCGTTCGACCAGGGCCGGCTGGATCCGGGCTATATCCGCGGGTACGTGCCGGGCGTGCGCGAAAACGGCGGCCAGTACACGCATGCGGCGATCTGGGCGGCGATGGCCTTCGCGCACCTGGGCGACACGGAACGCGCCTGGGAGCTGGCGCGCATGATCAATCCCGTGCATCGCACAGGCACGGGCGAGGCCTGCGCCACCTATAAAACGGAGCCGTACGTGATGACGGCCGACGTGATCGCCGCCGCGCCGCACGTGGGGCGGGGCGGGTGGAGCTGGTACACGGGATCGGCGGGCTGGATGTACCGGCTGGTCGTCGAATCGCTGCTCGGCCTGACGCGCGCCGCCG
>Ga0207705_10004191_pt1 | contig 10936 bp, 5 predicted proteins | sample KBSC13metaG_FD_184314 | JGI IMG/M metagenome (GOLD analysis project Ga0207705, IMG submission 184314) | Corn rhizosphere microbial communities from Kellogg Biological Station, Michigan, USA - KBS C1-3 metaG (SPAdes) (version 2) | ecosystem: Host-associated > Plants > Roots > Rhizosphere > Soil ...
CGTGCACCGCGTCGAACACCTCCGGGCGCTCGATGCGTAGCCCCGCCAGATCCGAGATGGCAAAGAACCGGCGGTAGTTGATCTCGTCGTCGGCGACACTCCCGCCACTGAGCCGCCAGTGTTGCATCTGAAGGATCGCCGCAAGTGTCTGGCCGTCGAATTGCTCCAGCCGGGCCTCCAGTTCGCCCGCTGCCGCCCGGTCGCCATCCAGCCGATCGCCGAGCCGCGCCTTGAGCCCCGCGCCCCCTTCGACGTCGCCGGACCGGAGCGCACCAAATTCTGCCGCCAGCTCGGTCAGCCCCGGCACCTCGCTGAGCATGGCCCCGTAACTCGGCAGCGCCAGTGGCAGCCGATGATAGCCGTCGACCCACACGGAAAGACTCCCGCCTTCCGCGTCGTGCCGCAGGCTGATCTTGCCGGCCCGCAGCGCCTCAGCCAGCGGCCGATCGAGGAGGGGCGCCAGCACCTTGCCCCGCAGCGCCGCGTTGGCCGGCTGCCAGTCGATATCGAACCAGCCGGCAAACCGGCTCGCCTCGCCCCATTCGAGGACGTCGAGCCACTGCCGGTTAGCGCTGCCCCCGATTCCCATGTGGTTGGGCACGATGTCGAGGATGATGCCGATGCCCTCGGCCCGCAGCGCCGCCGCAAGGCCGCGAAACGCCTCGAGCGTCCCCAACTCGGGATTGATCGCCGCGTGGTCGACAATGTCGTAGCCATGCGTGCTGCCCGGCTGCGCCTTGAGGATTGGCGACAAATAGGCATGACTGACGCCCAGGCGACCGAGATAAGGGGCGAGCGCCGCCGCCTCGGCAAAGCCAAACCCGGCGTTGAGCTGCAACCGGTAGGTGGCGCGTGGCACCACTCCTGCGCTCACGCAGCCGTCTCCGTCGCCAGGCTCCAGCGCACGCTCCACGGTCCGAGCCGCGTCCCTGCAATGTCGCCCTCTCGCCAGAGTTCGCGCCCCGCCTGCAGCGCCAAGCCATCGGCCGGGTTGTCGGCAAGGTTGGCGCCAAGCTCCAGCCGGCTGCCGTCATTGAGCCTCCAGCGCACCCGGAAATGCCCGCGCCTGCTGCCCAGCTCGTAGCAGCCGGCATGGCCGCCCAGCCCGGCGAGCCGCGGCGCGATCTCGGCCTGCCGGACCGCGATCAGGGCTGCGTAGAAGTCCAGCACTCCGCCATGTTCGGGCCGGTCGAGCTCGCTCCAGTCGAGCTTCGAGGCCATGAATGTCGTTTCCGCCATGGCCTCGGGCGCCGCGGCGTCCTTCCGCGCCGGCAGCACGGCGCTGCCGAAGCGATCGCGGCGGTTGGCCTTGATGATCTCGGCGAACTCCGCATCCACATCCGAAAAGAACAGGAAGGGCTGCCTCGTACCCCATTCCTCGCCCATGAAGATCAGCGGCACCTGAGGCGCCAGCAGATACATCGCCGTCACCGCGCGCACCTTGCGCTCCGGCGCCAATTCCGCGATCCGCTCGCCGAACAGCCGGTTGCCCACCTGGTCGTGGTTCTGGATGAACGACACGAAGGCGGTGGGCGGCAGGTCGCCGCTCGGGGCCCCCTTCGGCGCGCCGCCGCGCGTCGGCACCGGCTCGCCCTGGAAGCCGAAACCGGTCGCCAGCGCCCGCGGCAGCCAGTCGGGATGGGGGCTGTAGTCCGCGCGATAGCTCGAGGCCTCGCCATTGAGCGCCACGTCGACCAGATGGTGGAAATCGTCGTTCCATTGCGCGTCGTAGAGCCCGGCGCGCCAATCGCCGGTGCGCCTGAGCCATTCCGGATCGTTCTCTTCGTTCTCGACGATGAGATGCACATAGCGGCCATCGGTCGAGCCGCGGATCTGCAGCGCGAGGTCATGCAGGAGATGGTTGAACCCTTCGTCCTTGATCTCGTGCACCGCATCAAGTCGCAGGCCGTCGAAATGGTACTCGTTGAGCCAGTAGCGCGCGTTGGCAAGGATGAAGTCGCGCACCATTTCGGACCCGTGCCCATCGAAATTCACCGCCGAACCCCACGGCGTTTCGTGCTTGTCGGTGAACACCGGCGCGTAATGCGGCAGGAAATTCCCCTTCGGGCCGAAATGGTTGTAGACTACGTCGAGCAGCACCATCAGCTTGCGCCCATGCGCTGCATCGACCAGCGCCTTGAGGTCGTCGGGGCGGCCATAGGTCGAATCCGGGGCGAACGGCAGCGCCCCGTCATAGCCCCAGTTCCAGCGGCCGGGAAAATCGTTGACCGGCATCAGCTCGATCGCCGTCACCCCGAGTGCCGCAAGATAGTCGAGCTTGTCCGCCGCCGCGGCAAAGGTGCCTTCGGGTGTGAACGTGCCCACATGCAGTTCGTAGAGCACCGCCTCTTCCCACGGCCGTCCGCCCCAGCCGACATCAGACCACGGATAGCGCCGCGGATCGATCACCTCGCTCGGTCCCAGCACGTCCTGCGGCTGGAAGCGCGAAGCGGGATCGGGCACCAGCGTGCCGTCGGCGAGTTCGAAACGATAGAGCGTGCCGGCGCCGATCCCCTCGACCTCGAGTTCGAACCAGCCGCGCAATTGCCGGTGCATCGGCCGGCTGGCACTCTCGTGCTCAAGCGCCAGGTGGACACGCTCGCTCTGCGGCGCCCACAGCCGGAACCGGACGCCGGACGAGGTGATCTGCGCCCCGAACTTGGTCTCGCTGATGCGCTGCGTCGGCAGGAACGCCGGCGCCGCCGGCAATTTATGCAGCATGAAACAACGCCCCTGGCATTACCGCTGCATAACCAGCGGCGGCGCCGGTGGTTCCTTGCCCCGGTCGCGAGGCCGCCGAAGTGGCGCTTTTGTGGTCTTCCCAACGAGGAATTTGTCCCCGATACATAGGGGCGCGTTTCGGAAAAACATGCGAAGCGCGCGACGAGCCCGGCTCGGCATCGGGACGGTCTCGAATTCACTAACCACAAGGGCTGGGGTATGGAAAAAGTCGGTATCGGCATCGTTGGCCTGGGCAATATTTCGGGCGCTTATCTCAAGGCGGCGAGGGGCTTCCCGATCCTTGACATCCGGGCGGTCGCCGACCTCAATCCGGAGGCGGCCGCGGCCCGTGCCGCCGAGTATGGCCTCAAGGCGGTGCCGCTCGAGGCGATCTTCACCGATCCGGCGATCGACATCATCCTCAACCTCACCATCCCGCGCGCCCACGTCGAAGTGGGTCTCAGGGCCATCGCCGCCGGCAAGCACGTCTATTCGGAAAAGCCCCTCGGCATCGAATTCGCGCAAGGCCAGCAGCTTGTCGTGGCGGCGCGGGCGAAAGGGCTGCGCGTCGGCTCGGCCCCCGATACCTTCCTCGGCGGCGCCCACCAGACGGCGCGCCAACTCATCGACCAGGGCGCCATCGGCAAGCCGGTCGGCGGCACCGCCTATTTCATGTGTCCCGGCCACGAGCGCTGGCACCCCAACCCCGCCTTCTACTACGATGTCGGCGGCGGCCCGATGCTCGACATGGGTCCCTATTACATTACCGACCTGGTCAACCTGCTCGGCCCGGTGGCGCGCGTTGCCGGCCTTGCGACGACACCGCAGCCGACCCGCACGATAACCGCCAAGGAGCGCCTCGGCGAGGTGATCCCGGTGCATGTGCCCACCCACGTCTCCGGCCTGCTGCAATTCAGGAACGGCGCCGCGGTGCAGATCACCATGAGTTTCGACGTCGCCGGCCACAAGCACGTGCCGCTCGAACTCTACGGCACCGACGGCACGCTCATCGTCCCCGATCCGAACTATTTCGGCGGCCAGATCGAGAGCCTGAAGAAGGGTGGCGAGTGGGTGAACGAAGTGACCGACATGCCCTATGCCGATGGCAACTACCGCTCCATCGGCCTCGCCGACATGGCCCACGCCATTCGCGCCAACCGGCCGCACCGGGCCAATGGCGACCTCGCCTTGCACGTGCTCGAAGTAATGGAGGCCATTGGCCGCGCCTCCGATGCCGGCCGCACCATCGACATCACCACCACGGTCGAGCGCCCCGCGCCCCTGTCCGACTCCCTCGTCGACGGCCGTCTCGGGTAGCACAGGGGGCTTGAGCGCCGGCCTCCCTTGGTCGAAGCACGATAACCCTCGCGGCCCCATCCCCTCCCTCCCCTTGCGGGGAGGGGGCAGGGGTGGGGGACGCCACAGGCACAGGCCGACGGAGCAACCCACCCGGCTGCCGATGGGGTGGGCCTTCCGTCCGCATAGCGCTCGAAAGCCCTCTCCCGCCGCATCGAATGCTTCGCCGCGCCGCGGGGTTTCGTGGTAGCGATGGCACCGCCATCCATCCCGAATCCCGCGAGCACGTCCTTGGGCATTCCGTTTGCTGATTTCGATCCCCGGCCGGCCAATGCCAGCCCGTTGCGCCGCGCCATCACCGCCGCGAAACTGCTGCCCGAACCGGTCTGCGTACCTCCCCTGATCGAAGCCGCAACGCTAGCGCCCGGCGCCGCGGCGCGGGTGAAGGCGCTGGCCGAAAAGCTGGTCCGCACCCTGCGCGACAAGCCGAAATCGCAGGGCGTCGACGGCCTGATCCACGAATATTCGCTGTCGAGCGAGGAGGGCGTGTCGCTGATGTGCCTCGCCGAGGCGCTGCTGCGCATTCCCGACAACGCCACCCGCGACGCGCTGATCCGCGACAAGGTGGCGACCGGCGACTGGCTGGCCCATGTCAGCGCCGACAATACCCTGTTCGTCAACGCCGCGACCTGGGGGCTGGCCGTCACCGGCAGGCTGATCCACCCGATCGACCAGCGCGGCCTCAGGAGCGCGCTGACGCGGCTGGTGGCGCGCGGCGGCGAGCCGGTGATCCGCAAGGGCGTCGATCTCGCCATGCGCATGATGGGCGAGCAGTTCGTCACCGGCGAAACCATCGACGAGGCGCTGGCCAACAGCCGTCGGCTGGTGGCTAAGGGCTTTTCGCATTCCTACGATATGCTGGGCGAGGCGGCGACCACCGCCGCCGACGCCGCGCGCTACCTCGCTTCCTATGAGGACGCCATCCGCGCCATCGGCAAGGCGTCGGCCGGGCAGGGGCCCTATCGCGGGCCCGGCATTTCGATCAAGCTTTCGGCGCTGCATCCGCGCTACGAGCGGGCGCAATACGCAAGGGTGATGGCCGAGCTGCTGCCGCGCCTCAAGGGCCTCGCCGTGCTGGCGAAAAGCTTCGACATCGGCCTCAACATCGATGCCGAGGAAGCCGATCGGCTGGAGCTGTCGCTGGACCTCATGGAGGCCCTCGCCGCCGATCCGGCGCTCGGCGGCTGGAAAGGGCTGGGCTTCGTCGTGCAAGCCTATGGCAAGCGCTGCCCGTTCGTCATCGATTTCCTCATCGACCTCGCCCGCCGCACCGGCCGCCGGCTGATGATCCGATTGGTCAAGGGCGCTTACTGGGACAGCGAGATCAAGCAGGCGCAGGTCGACGGCCTCGCCGATTTCCCCGTCTACACGAGAAAAATCCATACCGACGTCGCCTATATCGCCTGCGCCAGAAAGCTGCTCGAGGCGCGCGACGCGGTATTCCCGCAATTCGCCACCCACAACGCGCAGACCTTGGCCACCATCTACGAGCTGGCCGGGCCGAAATTCGACCTTGGCAGCTACGAGTTCCAGTGCCTGCACGGCATGGGCGAAGCGCTTTATGATGAGGTCGTCGGCCCACAGAAGCTCGGCCGCCCATGCCGCATCTACGCCCCGGTCGGGTCGCACAACACGCTGCTCGCCTATCTGGTGCGCCGCCTGCTCGAGAACGGCGCCAATTCGTCCTTCGTCAATCGCATCGCCGACGAAACCGTGCCGGTCGAGGCGCTGGCGGCCGACCCGGCCGCCGACGCCGCCCGCATCGTACCGCCCGGCGCGCCGCATCCCGGCATTGCGTTGCCGGCGGCGCTGTTCGGCGCCCCGCGGAAGAATTCGGCTGGCCTCGATCTCTCCGACGACGGCGCGCTCGTCTCCCTCCATGCGGCGCTGAATGCCAGCCTCGAGGTCGACTGGCGGGCCGCGCCCCTCCTCGCCGACGGCGAAGGCAGCGGCAGCGAGGTGACGCTCGCCAACCCCGCCGATGGCGCCGATCGGGTCGGCGTTGCCCGCTTCGCCGATGCGGCAAGCGTCGACCGCGCCTTCGCGCTGGCCCGTGCCGCCGCCCCGCTGTGGGCCGCCAAGGCCCCCGCCGACCGCGCCAAAACTCTCGCCCGCGCTGCCGATTTGCTGGAGGCACGGCTCGAAAGCCTCATCGGCCTCATCGTCCGCGAAGCCGGAAAATCGCCGGCGAATGCCATTGGTGAAATCCGTGAGGCCGTCGATTTCCTGCGCTATTACGGCGCCGAAGTCGGCCGCTGGGACAACGCCACGCACCAGCCGCTGGGCACCGTGGTCTGCATCAGTCCGTGGAATTTTCCGCTGTCGATCTTTCTCGGCCAGGTCTCGGCGGCGCTCGCCGCCGGCAATGCGGTGATCGCCAAGCCGGCCGAGGAAACCCCGCTGATCGCCGCAGCCGGCATCGCCGTCCTGCACGAGGCCGGCGTGCCGCGCGGTGCGCTGCAATTCCTGCCCGGCGCCGGCGACGTCGGCGCCGCCCTGACCGCCCACCACGATGTCGGCGGCGTCGTGTTCACCGGCTCGACCGAGGTCGCCCGGCTGATCCAGCAAGCGCTCGCCACGCGGCTGTCGCCCGTCGGCCAGCCACTGCCGCTGATCGCCGAAACCGCCGGCCAGAACGCCATGATCGTCGATTCCTCGGCGCTGACCGAACAGGTGGTGGGCGATGTGCTGGCCTCGGCCTTCGACAGCGCCGGCCAACGCTGCTCGGCGCTGCGCGTGCTTTGCCTGCAGGCCGAGGTCGCCGACAAGACCCTGACCATGCTCCGCGGCGGGCTCGCCGACCTCGCGACCGGCAATCCGGGGCGGCTGGCGACCGATGTCGGGCCGGTGATCAGCCGGGAAGCCCGCGACAACATCGTCCGCCACATCGACGCCATGCGGGCCAAGGGTCACAAGGTCACGCAGGGGGCGCTGGGCTTCGAGGCAACCGCCGGCACCTTCGTGCCCCCCACCATCATCGAGCTCACTTCGCTTGACGAACTGCAGCACGAAGTGTTCGGCCCGGTGCTGCACGTGGTGCGCTTCGCCCGCGCCGACCTCGACCGGCTGGTCGACCGCATCAACGGGCTCGGCTACGGGCTGACCTTCGGCCTGCATACCCGCCTCGACGAGACCATGGAGCGGGTGACGCGGCGCATCCGCATCGGCAATATCTACGTCAATCGCAACATCATCGGCGCCGTGGTCGGCGTGCAGCCCTTCGGCGGCCACGGCCTCTCCGGCACCGGTCCCAAGGCCGGTGGCCCGCTCTATCTCCGCCGTCTCGTCCGCACCCGGCCGCTCGCCGCGCTGCCCGCCGACGGCGACTCCGACCCGAACCTGCCCGCCAGCCATTTCGCGGAATGGCTCGATGGGCACGACCATGCCGCGGTGGCGGCGAGCGCCCGCGCCTACGCGGCGGCGTCGCAGGTCGGCTATCGCACCGAACTGCAGGGGCCGGTGGGCGAGGAAAACCACTACGCCATCGTGCCGCGCGGCAAGATCCTCGCCGTAGCGACAACGCCGGCCGGGCTGCTGGACCAGCTCGCGGCGATCCTCGCGACCGGCAACGAGGCCGTGGTGATGGACTCGCCCGACATACGGCAGGCGCTCGCCGCTCTCCCCGGCGGCCGCGCCGCACATTTCGAGCTGGTGGCGAGCTGGGACAAGGTGGCCGGCATCGCCGGCGTGCTGGTCGAGGGCGACGCCGGCGCCATCCTTGCGACCGCCGCCGCGGTAGCCCAGCTCCCCGGCCCACTGCTCAATCTGCAGGCCGCCGGCCCCGGCGCCTGGCATCTCGACCTGCTCTGCACCGAAATCGCCACCAGCATCAACACCGCTGCCGCCGGTGGCAACGCCAGCCTGATGACGCTCGAGCAAGGATAGACGCCAGTTGCGGCTGGTTCACTGACTCGCACGGAGACGAAGGTGGTGAGGCTTCATCTCCCTCCCCCTTGCGGGGAGGGTCCGGCAGGGGTGGGGTCCTTCCTCCGGCACTGAGCGAATGGCAGGACCCCCACCCGCCCTTAGTCGCCCTCGCCAGGAGCCTCGGAAAAATACTTCTCGAGCTTGCCGGTGACTCCGTCGAATTCTTTCGCATCGGCCGGGGGGTCGCGCTTGATCGAGATGTTGGGCCACACCGGCGCGAATTTGGCGTTCAGCTCGAGCCAGTTCTCGAGCCCCGATTCGGTGTCGGGAAAGATCGCTTCGGCCGGACATTCCGGCTCGCACACGCCGCAGTCGATGCATTCGTCCGGATGGATGACGAGCATGTTCTCACCCTCGTAGAAGCAGTCCACCGGACACACTTCGACGCAATCCATGTACTTGCACTTGATGCAATTGTCGGTGACGACGTAGGTCATGGCGCCTCCGCCCGGTCGTATTCAGGCCGGTAGAACAGCCCGCGCTTCAGGCTGTCGGCGATCCGCGACGCCTTCAGGTCGAACACGGCGGCGATATCGGGTTCAAACTCTTCCGCCGCCGTCTCGGAAAACAGCTCGAGCCAGCGCGGAAACAGCTCCGCGGCGATGCCCTCTACGTGGCCGTGCGCAACCATGGGGTTGCCTTTATAGCGCCCGCTGGTCAGCATGACGGAAGACCAGAAGTCGGTCATGATGGCGAGGTGGGGTTCCCAGCGGCCTTCGAGCGCCCGGTCGAAGATCGGGCCGAGATCCGGATCGAGCCTCACCTTGGTATAGAACCGGTCGACCAGCCGCCGAATGGCGACATCGGTAAGTGCGTGCATAACTTCGTCCACATGAACTCCGCGGCCCGCCAGCCGCGCTTTGAGCGCTACCCTAGCAGGCGCCCCGAGAAAAGCAATATTTCAAATGTCTCTTTTAGCCGCGCCTTCTCCCCTCGACCCGGCCGACGTCTGGCGCTTGACACCGGCCACCCGGTCGGGAACTTTCCGCAAACTCGTCCGCTTAACCACGGGCGGGTGCCGCCGGCACGGCGAGATGGGCACTCGGTGAAAAATACGGGAAAACTTGCAATGCTGCGCCACGGCGGCCGCCTGCTGGCAATCCTTGCAGGGCTCGCCTGGTTCACCACCACCGCCCTCGGCGCTGAACAGGGCGCCTCGGCCCCGGCCGGCAATGCCGAAGCGCTGCTGCTCGCCCAGGTCCTCGTGCTGGTATTGCTCGGCCGGCTGATCGGCGAACTGATGTATCGCATCGGCCAGCCCTCGATCATCGGCCAGATTCTCGCCGGCGTGCTGCTCGGCCCCACGGTGTTCGGCAGCCTGTGGCCCGCCGCCCAGCAGTTCCTGTTTCCGCCGGCACCGGAACAGACCGCCATGCTCGCCGGCCTGTCCCAGCTCGGCATCCTGTTCCTGCTGCTCCTCGCCGGCATGGAGACCGATCTCGGCCTCGCCTGGCGGCTGCGCAAGGCCGCCCTCAGCGTCTCGCTGGCCGGCATTGCGGTCCCCTTCGCCCTCGGCTTCCTGCTCGGCCTGCTGATGCCCGGCAATCTGCTGCCCGAGGATTCGCGGCGCCTCGTCACGGCGCTGTTCCTGGGCACGGCGCTCTCCATCTCGTCGCTGAAGATCGTCGCCACCGTGGTGCGCGAGATGAATTTCATGCGCCGCAATGTCGGCCAGCTCATCGTCGCCTCGGCGGTGATCGACGACACGGCCGGCTGGGTGATCATCGGCATCACCCTCTCCATCGCCACCGCCGGCACGCTCGACCCGATGATGCTGGGCATCACCGTGCTCGGCACCCTGCTGTTTCTCGGCGTCAGCTTCACCATCGGGCGCCGTATCGTCTTCGAGGTCATCCGCTGGACCAATGACAGCCTGCATTCGGACCTGCCGGTGGTCACCGCGATCATCGGCATCATGGGGATCCTCGCGCTGATCACCGCCGGCATCGGCGTGCAGACGGTACTGGGGGCCTTCGTTGCCGGCGTGCTCATCGGCCAGTCGCCGATCCTGACCCGCCAGATCGACGAGCAGTTGCGCGGCCTCACTACCGCGCTGTTCATGCCGGTCTTTTTCGGGCTGACGGGGCTGCACGCCGACCTGCGCGTCCTCGCCGATCCCGAGACGCTGGCGCTGGTCGTCGGCCTCATCCTCATCGCCAGCCTCGGCAAGTTCGGCGGCGCCTTTATCGGCGCAAAACTCAACGGCATGAGCTTTCGCGAGGCGCTGGCGCTCGGCTTCGGCATGAACGCCCGCGGCTCGACCGAGGTCATCGTCGCCTCCATCGGCCTCTCCATCGGCGTGCTCGACCAGCGCCTGTTCTCTGTCATCGTCACCATGGCCATCGTCACCACGCTGATCATGCCGCCCACCCTGCGCTGGGCGCTGGCGCGCCTGCCGATCCTCGAGGACGAGCAGCAGCGGCTCGATCGCGAGGAGTTCGAGGAGGACAGCTTTGTCTCAAAGCTCGAGCGCATCCTGCTGGTCGTCGATCCCTCGGCCGCCGGCCGGCTCGCCTCGCTCCTCGCCGGCCATCTCGGCGGACTCAGGAACATGCCGGTGACCGTGCTCAACCTCGCCAGCACCGACTCGTCGGCCGATGCCGAGGAGGCTGCCCCGAAGCCGAAGCCGAAGCGCCGGCTGGCGGCAAAACCGCGCAACGGCACGCGCTCGAAGGCGGCGCGGGCGACGCGGCCGCCCAGCCGCTCCACCCCGGCCACCGAGGATCCGCCGGCACCCGCGCCGACGACGGACGCGGCCGAGGCCAAGGCCAGCGCCGACCGGGTGCAGCAATCGGCCAGTACTGGCGTCGCCACCGCAAAACAGGACGACGCGACGCGCGAGAACGACATCCACGTCGAAACCCGCATCGAGTCCGACGACCTCGCCGACACGCTCGCCGCCGAGGCCGACAAGGGGCACGACCTGCTCTAT
>Ga0207705_10004203_pt1 | contig 10922 bp, 5 predicted proteins | sample KBSC13metaG_FD_184314 | JGI IMG/M metagenome (GOLD analysis project Ga0207705, IMG submission 184314) | Corn rhizosphere microbial communities from Kellogg Biological Station, Michigan, USA - KBS C1-3 metaG (SPAdes) (version 2) | ecosystem: Host-associated > Plants > Roots > Rhizosphere > Soil ...
CCATCGGCACAGTGCCGCCGGCTCTGGAGAGCGCATCCCCACTGCACCGCGACGCGTTTGCTGTGTGCATGCTCGTCTTGACTCTGTTGCCAGAGGATTTCGAAGCCACACGAAGCGCCGTGTCACGAGCCGTCGACTTGGTGGACGCCCTGCCGCCGCTGGACCTACTAGCTGAGACGCTACAGGACGAGTTGCACCCAAAACCGCGCTCGGTCCCGACGCTCAAGGTCACTCTCAAGCGCCGCGGTCGTGGTGACCATCCGTCTCTGGACCTCGTCTCCAACAATGGCGAGTACTCAGTGCGCGCGACAAAGCATGCGGGGACCGGGCACATACGATTCAACATAGTCGGCACGCGGCAAGACCTCTACATCAAGTACGACCCAGAAGAAGACGTCGTACTTGACGCCGCAGTCAAGTCGATCGACCACATCGATTTTGTCAGTGCCTACCGACGCAAGACGTTCTCGCTAAATGCAGAGATACACGTCACCTTTGCGGAGGATGCCGACGTCACTGCGCTGGCGGTTCTGCTGCACCAGCACTACATCGCGAACGTCCTAGATGAGCCGGGCGACGAGACGGTCGTCGTAGGACTCGGTGTCGACCCCTATGCCCGCCAGTCCGAGAGCACGTCCCTCCAACGAGTATCTGCCAAGGCACTGTGGACAGCGCTGTCCGACACAGATGAAATGAACGTTACGACGATCACCGTGCGGGATTGCGCGAAGCAATCACCGCCGCAAAGCGATGAGTGGATCATCCACTTTGACTGCGAGGGCGGCGTACTCGACTTTTCGGAGGACGAGGGCATCGAGCTGCTGGAGCGCGGGGTGGACGCCACGGACGGCAGTGACCGCTGGTTTACCGTCGGATGGGTTTCACCCGATCTCGGGCCTAACGTGATGCGGGTACGCGCCAAGAGCATGCGCTTTTCGCCGAAAACGGGCGACATCCTGCACCTGCGCGGCACCTTTGAAAAGGTGGCGTCCGAACGCCGGGTCGCGGCGATGAAGCGGGTGCTCGCTGGCGGTGGCCTCATCCCCTCACTGGTTGACTACTTCGATCCAGAGACCGAACGGATGCCGAAGCATGACGTCACAATCGATCTAGGTGACCTCGGTAGCTACGAGCTGAACGCCTCCCAAGAGGAGGCGCTGCGGACCGCTCTGTCCTACGGTCCAATCTCACTACTGCAGGGACCGCCCGGGACGGGAAAAACCAAGTTCATCGCGTCATTTGTCCACCTACTGCTATCACGGGGACTTGCGCATAATATCCTACTGGTCAGCCAATCGCATGAAGCTGTGAACAATGCGATGGACAAAGTGTCCGGTTCACTGCGGGCGTCGAGCTTGAATGTGTCCATGGTACGCGTCGGCCTGCAATCGATGGTATCGCCTGGACTCCGTAGCATTCAGGAGGATTCATTGCGCCAACGCTACCGCGAAAGTTTTGACGCGGAGATCAAGGATCGAGTACGAACGGTCGGCGTCGCCATGGGCCTGCCGGAAGGCTACGTGCGCGCGGCGACGGAACTTCATATCGCGCTGGGCCCGTTACTTCAAAGCATCGACCGCCTTACACGCGCAATCGACCAGGCAGATGGCAAGGATGACTCGGCCAAGGAGCATCTGCGTCGGCTCAGCCAAGTGTTTGTCGAGGTTGCGGGGCGCCAGTTCGGCATCTATGCATCTGCTGACGATGAAGCGGCCAACCTGCGCGATCTTCTGGACGACAAGCTACAGGCGTTGGCTCATCTGCATGGTTCGCCTAGCCCGGCTAAGTGTGCTCGGCTGGAGCAGATCGCTCGCCTCTCCATGGAGTTCTCGCAAGTGCTGCGCAGCCCACGCTCCAACTACACCGCTTTCCTCGCGCGCAGCTCCAGCGTTGTGGCAGGCACCTGTGTAGGCGTTGGCAAGCAGGCGCTAGGCATCACAGAAGTTCCCTACGACTGGGTTATCGTCGACGAAGCCGCGCGCGCATCGCCGATGGAGCTCGTTGTTGCTATGCAGGCAGGCAAGCGCGTGCTACTGGTTGGCGATCATTTGCAGTTGCCGCCGTCTTACCCCCGAACTGTCGAAGACCAAGCGTCGGCCTTGCTTGGAATGTCGCGCAAGGACTTTCGGCGGATGAACAACTTTCAGCGAGCCTTTTCTTCGAATTACGGCCAGTCGGTCGGCCGAACATTGCGCGTGCAGTACCGCATGGCGGAGCACATCAGTCAGCTGGTGTCCCACTGCTTCTATGCGGATGCGCTGGAGGTCGGACGCGCACCACCGGGCCAAGAGTACGAGAGGCTGCCATCGTTCCTTGCCTCGCAGGTCGTGTGGGTCGACACCCAAGATCAAGGACGCGAGGCGTTCCACAGTTCGGCCGGCACCCACGAAGGTGCGCTCGTGAACAGCCAAGAAGCATTAGCCGTCGTAGAAGTGGTTCGGGCCATCCTGACGTCACCGGGGTTCTTAGAGGAGATCCAGTCGCAAGAAGGCGACAATGAGCCCATCATCGGTATCATCGCCATGTACTCCGACCAGCGCGACCTCATCCGGAAAAAGCTTGAGCAGGCCGAATGGGCCTCCGGTATTCGTGACCACTTCATCGTGGGCACCGTGGATAGCTATCAGGGCAAAGAAAACCGCATCATTGTGCTCTCGGTGGTGCGCAACGACACCAGCGAGCACGTTGGCTTCTTGAGCGATCCAGAGCGAATCAACGTGGCGATGTCCCGATCGAAGGACCGGCTGGTGATCGTCAGCTCGTCGGCCATGTGGCGGTCTCGGACGGCCACGCCGATGAAACGGGTGCTCGACGAAGTGGAGCGCCTCGCGGAGCAAAAATTGGCCAAGTTCGTGCCATCTAAGGAACTGAAGCGGAGTCTGTCCAATGCGTGAGCGTTTCAACACCGTCGCAGTAGCGATTCCGGCGCAACTATTCAACGTGCGCTGTCATGTCTCCATCGACCGCCAAGTTCCTGTCCTGACGGACTTTGCGGTGCGCCTGTTGCACCTAAGCGGTCCTCTGGAGGTCGGCGCGCTGCGGGAGTACTTCGGCCTCTCCGCAAGCGAACTGCGAGATCTGCTTGAACTCCTGGGGGAAGAAGGCCTCGTCGGCGAGGCCAACGGCCGTATCTCACTAACTTCCTATGCCGAGTCGCGCTTCGCAGCGTCATCAGACGGGCTACCACGCTTCACGAAAATCGCTGAGCGGCAAAGCCGCCCAGTTTTTGAGCTGCTTAGCTATACGCCACTGCCCAAGGCGCTGTCGAGCAGCTACTGGGACAACGCACTGGAGCTGAAGTGGAGCGCGGACGATCCCGTTGCGGGCAAGACCATTGATCGTGCAGAAGCTGCGTTTCACAAACACTTCCTCGATATCGAACGCTTCGAATTGGAAGAGGTAAGCCGGCGTGCTTACGCTTGTTATAAGGTGGACGAGATCCGCGCCGGGCGTCCATTCAGTGTTCCGCTTCCAGTGCACTTCGAAGTGGACGTCGAGGGTAACGTCGAATTCGAGATCGACACGCAGCTCGAACTCTTGCCTGAGTCGCTGCGCTCTATGGTACGGACCCTTACCGCCGACCGGATCGCGTCCCTCTCAACCCGTACCGATCACCTGCGGGCCTTTATTGAACGCTTCGACGATGAGCTGCTCACTCGCTACGTGCTGGCGCAATCGGGCACGGTGGGGAAGACCACAGTTGTCAAACGCGACGGGCGGATTGGGCTACGAAGGGATCCCGCAATCGACTTTGGCCGATACATCCACGAAGTACATGGACAGGCGAACGGCGAGGTGTACGACGCCGGCAAAAGCCAAGCGCTCCTTGGCGCCCTCTACATGCCCAAATGCCAGTCTCGTCTTTTAAACGGATTGCGCAAGGCACTCGCCGTACTCAAGAGGTCGGCTAACGAAAAGCTGCCGACGGCCATCTTCTGGGTGATTCCGGACTCCGAACTTTGGGGACGCACGAGCTTGGTACTCGACCTCGTCAACAGCATCAAAGGCACCCTCAAGGAGGGCTTGGGTTCACCATTGGAAGTTGTCGCCATTGCTCCCTGCCATCAGGACGAGAACAGGGATCGCCTCGTCAAGCGAGCACGACATCTGCTCGACGCAGGTTTCAACCGTGTGCTCCTGAGTACATATCAACCCAAGGAAGAGTGCTTTGAGGTCTTGCTGATCCCAGGCATCTTCGGCGCAGCAACTTACCATTGGGCAGTGCCGGGTGCCGACCGATATACAGTGCCCTTAGGATTTGTGACCCAATCAGGTCCAAAGCTGCAGGAGATGGTCAAGTTTGCTCGGGCTGCCTTGGCGTCATCTCTCTACGGCTCAGGTTGGGGAAGCGGCAGCAAGACCGAAGAGCGTAGGTTTTGGTTCAACGACGCGGTCGTGAGCGATTTTTCTTTTCTTGACCGCTACGTTAAGGCGACTCAAGCTGCTGCGGACTGACCCGGGGGCCAGAACTCGTCATGCAGTTGCTCAGCATCATGTAGACGTTCGACTAGCACACGTAGCTCACCCTCTCAGGTGAAATTCCTCTCAACGACGTCATGCTTGCATGAAACTAACAACGAAAAAGAGTACTCTGGAAACTTCGCGACAAAGGTTTCTTACGTGGAGTAGGGAACTGCCAAGTACAGTGTCAAAAACTGGTGCCAAATACTTGGCAAGAGCAAAAAAAAACCCTTATAAATCAATAAGGGATGGTGACAACTATAATGGCATCCTACAGTTCCCGTCCAGGCTTGAGGCCTGGACGGGAACACGTAACGGCCCCGGCTGGGGGCCTGGAGCATTATTTGAACCGGTTGACCGAGGCCGCCCCGTCGACCGTGTTCAAAGCATACCAGGCGGCGGTCACGGTACCGCCCGCATCGATGGTCGCGGAAGGCAAATTCACAACCAGGGTGTTGCCCGACGGAGGCTGGCTGATGGTGTTGACATGCCATTGACCATCCGCCAACAGATACTGGATCGCGAGGATCGCATTCCCGTCGTCGTGCTCCTGCACGACCATCACATTACCGGCCGCGTCGACGAGGACGGCAAATTCACCGCGATTATTACGCTCACCTGCGCGCTGCGGAGTCGACCACGTCCCATTCGCGGGGTTGTAGCGGCTGGCAAACGTCCCTTGGTCTTGCCAAAAGATCACGGTAGGCACACCTGCGGCATCGACGACAGCCTTTGGGTTGTAAGCGCCGAGGGCCGGGTCTGCCTGGTCGAGCCGCATCGCCGTGCTCCATGTGCCGGCAGCAGGCTGGTAGATGGACGCCATCACGGTCGCCGCCACGGTGGTGCCGTTATCGTGGGCCCAGCTGAGGATCGCATTGCCGCCGTCGTTGACTGCCAGCGAGAAGATACCTACGCTGCTGTCGATCTGTTGTGGGGTGGACCAGTTAGCACCGCCGTTCCGGGTCACGACGAGGGCGCGTCCGTCGGCCGTGTCCTGTATCCAGCCGACCAGCAGGCCGCCCTTGCCGTCGGCGGCCGCGGTCACATTCGTCGCGTTCGTGGCCGGATGGTCGGGCGCATCGAGCCGTACCGGCGCTGCCCAGGCCTGGGCGGCAGTGTCGAAGCGGACGGCGTAGATGCCGAGGTTATTGACGATCGCCGTGAGGTTGCCGGCCGCATCCGTGATCAGGCTGGCCGAGACGCCGTTCACAGGTGCCGTGACGGCAGGAAGCGCGCTCCATTTGCCGCTGCCCGGGTCATAGCGCTGCATCCGGACCGCTTGTGTGCCCGAGAGAGTTTCCGTCCAGGTCACGTAGACATCGCCTTTGGCACCGGTCGTCATGGACAAGCCGCCGAAGCTGCTGGTCGCATCGGCCACGGCGACCGTGGCGGGTGCGCCCCATGTCCCGGTCCTGGCGTCCAGGCGTGACGCGAAAATCGTATCGATGTGCGACGGCCGATCCCTTCAGACGACCATCACGTTACCGTCACGGTCCGCCCGCACGAGTGGCGACGTACGGCCGGACCAATACGTGAGCGAGCTCATCTCGGTCGCGGTCGCTTGCCATGATTGGGCAGCAGTCGTAAACGTCCTGGAGACGGCATTTCCCAGCGTGCTTCCCCTGGTGTCGGCAATCGACGCCGCGAGCTCGACACGGTAAGCAGTGTTGCCCGGCAAGCCCAGAGGGGCAGTGAAGCCGATATCCGATCCGCTGACACTGACGGCAACGGGAATCGCATTGCCTTCAGGCCCGAGCAGCCTGGCGCTGCTGGCGGTCACCGATGCGGGCGCCACCGCACGATTGAAACTCGCACTGAATGTCGTGTTGCGGGCAACTGCGGTCGTGCCGTCCGCCGGGGTCGACGCCGCGAAGGCCAACGCCGGTCCTGGCTGGGGAGAACTGCTGGCAGTGCCACCCCCACCGCCACCGCATGCCGCTAGCAACACAGCGCACGCAGTCAACATCGAGATACGTCGAAACATGGTTAATAATTCCAAGGAAAAACCAAACATTCTATCAGTCAACAATTGCCAAATACACACACATTCCCACCCTCCGCGAATCCTCCGGTCGGCGCGTTACGTGCGCTAACGCACTGTGCATGCGGGCAGTACCTGCTAAGGTGGATTGGATTGTCCTTTTCTTAATCGATTCGTTATTGCCATGGCCCCCTGCCCCGAATGCGGTTCCACCTGCGTACGCCGGATCGCGCGTACTCCCCTGATGCGGCTCTTGTGGGGCAGCGAGCACATCCTTTGCAGTGATTGCGGAGAGCGCTCGCTGACCTTCCCGAAACTGGAAAAGTTCGTGGCCAGGAAGCTGTCCGACCGCAAGGTGCCGCTGCGCCGGCCACTCAGCCGCCGTTCGCGCGGTGCACTGCATTTCTGACGACCGGTTCGCTCCCCGAATTTCCCCATCCATCCGGCGTCGCATCCATCACCGGCGCGATGCCGGGCTACAGATTCCCTCCGTAACGTGTGCGCACGTCCCGCAGAGCCATCCTTCGGCATGAAGTCAATACGGATGACCGGAACTGCCCGATGCCCATCTGGAAGTGCGTGAGCATTGCGCTTAGTTGCGTCTGCGTCATATCCTGTCTACAGCGTTAGCATATCTACCGTTCTACCGGAATTGCATCCGACCGGGACGACCGCCATGACCAACACGCCGCCCGAACTCGACGACCTCGTCGCGCTGCGGACCCGGACAGCGCCACCCGCGCCCGACGATGCGCAGGCGATCGGGCCGCGCCTCGAGCGCCGCTTCGTGCTCGGCACCCGCACACTGGCCTTCCTCGTCGTTCTCGCCCTGTATGCCCTGCCGGGGCTGGTCGGTCACGCGCCGTGGAAGCAGGACGAGGCGTACATCATGGACATCGTGCACAACATGCTGGCCACGGGTGACGCCGTCGTGCCGCGCGTGGCGGGCGAAACGTTCATGGAAAAGCCCCCGCTGTTCTACTGGGTGGCGGGCGCGCTGGCGACGGCGACCGCGCCCGTGCTCGCACAGCACGATGGCGCGCGCCTGGCCGTCGGCTTTTTCGTCCTGCTGACCTGCGCCGCCATGGCCCAGTGCGGCCGGCGCTGGGTGGACGCGCAGTTCGGCCGCACGACCGTGTTCGTGCTGCTCGCCTGCCTCGGGCTGCAAGGCTATGCGCACCTGATGCTGACCGATCTGGCGCTGCTCGCCGGGATCGCGGTCGGCATGGCGGGCCTGCCGACCTGGCGCACGCGGCCTGTCGCCAGCGGGCTGCAGGTCGGGCTTGGCGTCGGCATCGGCTTCCTCGGCAAGGGTTTATTGGCGCCCGGCGTGTTCGGCCTGGCCGCGCTGCTGCTGCCGCTGTGCTTCGCGCGCTGGCGCACGCGCGCCTACGCGCGCACGCTGCTCGTCGCGCTGCTGGCCGCGCTGCCCTGGCTGACGCTGTGGCCGGTCATGCTGTGGCTGCGCTCGCCCGCGCTGTTCCATGACTGGTTCTGGCTGAACAATATCGGGCGTTTCGTCGGCTTTTCCGTACCGCTGCTCGGCGCCCCGCACGACCACTGGTTCTGGTCGCGCAACCTGCCCTGGATTGCGCTCCCGGCCGGGCCGCTCGCGCTGGCCGCGCTGTGGCGCGCGCGCGGCGCGCTGCGCACCGACGAGTGCCTGCAATCGGCCGCCGTCCTCGCGGCATCCGTCCTCGGCGTGCTGGTCGCCTCGGCCTCGGCGCGCGGCGGCTACGCGCTGCCCCTGCTGCCCCCGCTGGCACTGCTCGGCGCGCACACCGCGCTGACGCTCGCGCCGCGCGTGGAGGCCGCGTGGTGCTGGAGCGCGCGCCTGCTGTTCGGCGGCGTCGCGCTGCTGATCTGGCTCACGTGGGGGTATATCGTCGCCACGCCCGATCCGCTGGGCGTGCATGCGCTGGCCATCCAGTTGGCGCCGCATCCCGACCGGCACCTCGACGCCGTGCGGCTCGCCTGCGCCGCCGCCGCGACGGCCGGCGCCGCGTGGCTCATGTTCCTGGTCCGTCCGCGCCAGGCAGCGTTGCAGACGTGGGTCGCCGGCCTCACGCTGTGCTGGTGCCTGCTGGCGACGCTGTTCATGCCGTGGATCGACGACGTCAAATCCTTCCGGCAGGTGTTTCATTCGCTGCAGCGCGCGCTCGGCCCCGGCACGCCCTGCCTCGCCAGCTATGGCCTCGAAGAGAGCGAACGCGCGATGCTGCATTACTACGATGGCATCGTCACCGAGCGGCTCGACGTGCGGCCGTCGTCGCGCTGCACGCTGATCCTGCTGGAAAGCGCGACCCACCAGCTGCCCCATTGCAGCGACGACGCGACCTGGCAACCGGTGTGGGACGGCGCCCGCCCGGCGGAGCGCCATGAACACTTCTGGCTGTTCCGGCGTGCGCCCGGCGCCGCCACGTGCACAGGTTCTGAACAGTTACACAAGTGACCGGCACGCAAATTGCATTGCCTTATGCAAACCAACACCACGATGGCAACGAGGGCGTCCGGCGCGATCCGCGGGCGGACGCGACGGGGCGGTCCCACACGGACGCTCTTCCTTGGTGCAAATCGGGCCAACCCGTCCGGTTCTGGTGCAGACCCCGAATTCATTCGTCGCACTCATGACTATCCAGAACATCAACATGACTTTCCATTCGGCGCATACCGAGTGGTACGAGGCGCTCGACGCGGCCGGACGCTTCGATACGGGCGACCATGTTGCCGGACTCGGCCGCTGGTGGCTCGACCGCAGCGGCCGCCGCGTCGCGCTGTCGGCGGTGGCCGCCGGCCTGCTCGGCATCGAAGCGCATCCCTCGCTTGCGGCCTGCCTCGAGCGCGTCGAGCCGGAAGACCGCGCGGCCGTCCGCATCGTCTTCGACCGCATCATGGCCGGCGACGACGGCGTCGACTGCGAATTCCGCGTGCGGCTGGACGGCCACGGACTGCGCTGGCTGCGCCTGCAGCAAATCGACACGCCCGATGCCGACACGGTCGCCTGCGGCATCCTGCTCGACATCACGGCCGCCCGCAACGCGGCGGCGCGCGAACGCTTCAATTTCACGCTCACGCAATACCTCGTCGGCACCGACAGCATCGACGACGCCATCGTCAAGATCCTGCGCCTCGTCTGCGAGGAGCTGGGCTGGGAATGGGGCGCGTTCTGGGCGTTCGAAGAGAACGCGGACGAGGACGGGCTGCTGCGCTGCCGCTATTCCTGGCAGGCTCCCCGCCAGGCGCTGGCGCCGTTCCGCCAGGCGAGCGCACGCATCCACGTGACGACCGCCGAGGGACTCGTCGGCGCCGTCTGGGCCGCGGGCGAGGCGCGCTGGCTCGAAGACGTCAGCGGCACCCCCGAACTGCTGCGCACGGACGAGGCGCGCGCCTGCGGCCTGCAGTCGGCCTATTTCTTTCCCGTGACCTTCGTCGCCTCGGACGGCCGCCTCGTGCGACCCGGCGTGCTCGAATTCTTCAGCGCGCAGCTGCGCCAGCCCGACGCCCAGCTGCCCGGGCTCGCCAAGTCGATCTCGGCGATGATCGCCCAGGCCTTCGAACGCATGACGCAGCAGGAGCGCATCCGCGTGCGCGCCCAGACCGACGAGATGACGGGCCTGGCCAACCGCGCCCATTTCTACGACCAGATCGACCGGCTGTGCCGCGACGTGCCGCTCGGGCAATCGTTCGGCGTGCTGTTCGTCGACCTCGACCAGTTCAAGCCGATCAACGACGCGTTCGGCCACGAAGCCGGCAACGTCGTGCTGACGGAATTCGCGCGGCGCCTGCGCGCACTGGCGCCGGCCGGCTGGAGCATCGGCCGCCTGGGCGGGGACGAATTCGCGCTGCTGTCCACGCCCGGCGCTGCGCCGGACGAACTGGAAGCCATCGCGGAGGCCGTGCTGGACGCGGCACGCCGGCCCTTCGTCTACCGCGAGCATCGGCTCACCGTGTCGGCCAGCATCGGCATCAGCACTTATCCCGAGCACGGCGGCTGCACGCGCGAACTGCTGCACGCGGCCGATGCCGCCATGTACACGAGCAAGCGCAATGGCCGCAACCTGGCCAGCCGCTTCAGCGCCGACGGCGAGGCGGACGAGGCCGGCCGCCGGATGGCGCTGCTGACCGACCTGCACTACGCGATCCGGCGCGACGAATTCTTCCTCGAATACCAGCCGATCTGCACCAGCAGCGGCACGGAAATCGAAGCCCTCGAAGCGCTGATCCGCTGGCGCCGGCCGGGCGGCGAGATCGTGTCGCCCGCCGTTTTCATCCCGATGGCGGAACAGAGCCGCCTGATCGTCGACATCGGCCGCTGGGTCATGCGCCAGGTCTGCCGCGACCTCGCGCGCATGCGCGCGGCCGGCATCGATGGCGTGCGGATGCACGTCAACATGGCGGCGCCGGAATTCATCGAGGCCGGCCTGCCGGACCGGCTGGTGGCCCTGACGGCCGCCGCCGGCGTCGACCCGCGCCTCATCTG
>Ga0207705_10004205_pt1 | contig 10921 bp, 11 predicted proteins | sample KBSC13metaG_FD_184314 | JGI IMG/M metagenome (GOLD analysis project Ga0207705, IMG submission 184314) | Corn rhizosphere microbial communities from Kellogg Biological Station, Michigan, USA - KBS C1-3 metaG (SPAdes) (version 2) | ecosystem: Host-associated > Plants > Roots > Rhizosphere > Soil ...
CACATCTGCGGGCTGTCGCTCGGCGGCGTGGTCGCGATTGCACTCCATCATGCCGCGCCGCAGCTTTGTGCCTCGCTGATCCTCGCCGACACCTTTGCCGTCCATCCCGAGGGCCGCACGATTTACGACCGCTCGGTGGCTGGCAGCCGCGACTTGCCGGCAATGGCCGAGGCGCGCGTGGATTTCCTGCTCGCGCACCCGGCCGACCCGGCAGTCCGGCGGGAAGTGGTCGAGACCATGTCGCGCATCAATCCTGCCGCTTACTGCATCGGCGCCGAAGCTGTGTGGCTCGCCGACCAGCGCGATCGTGCCGCGGCGGTCGACGTACCGGCGCTCGTCATCTGCGGCGACGACGACAAACCGACGCCGCCCGAACTCTCGCGCGAGCTGCACGCGATGATATTCGGTTCGCGGCTGGAGATGATCGCGCGCGCCGGGCACCTCACCAATCTTGAGCAGCCGCAGGAGTTCAATCGGATCGTCGAACAGTTCATCGCGCAGGTCCGGCGATGAAGATCGCGTGCATCGGCGGCGGCCCCGCGGGCCTCTATTTCGCCATATCCATGAAGCTGCGCGACCCCGCGCACGAAATCGAGGTGTTCGAGCGCAACGCGCCGGGCGTGACCTTCGGCTGGGGCGTGGTGTTCTCCGACCTCACGGTCGACAACATCACGCGCAACGATCCCGTCTCCGCGGAGACGATCACGCGAGAGTTCGCTCACTGGGACGATATCGACGTCCACTTCAAGGGCGAGACGATCACCTCGGGCGGGCACGGCTTCATCGGCATCAGCCGCAAGCGCATGCTCCAGATCCTCCACGACCGCGCGCGCGAGCTTGGGGCCGTGCTTCACTTCGATGCCGAATGCGATCCCGCCGACCCGAGATGGCGCGAGTACGACCTGATAATCGCTGCCGACGGTGCCAACTCGCGTTTCCGCGACGCTCACGCGGAATCCTTTGGGATCGACATCGACGTACGCGCCAACAAATTTGTGTGGCTCGGCACGTCTAAGGTGTTCGACGCCTTCACCTTCGCCTTCGAACAGACCGAGCACGGCTGGATCTGGGCGCACGCCTACCGCTTCGCGCCCGATTGCTCGACCTTCATCGTCGAATGTTCGGAGGAGACCTGGCGAGGCTTCGGCTTCGACCGGATGTCGCAAGACGAAAGCATCGCCGCGTGCGAGAAGCTGTTCGCGAAATATCTCGACGGCCACTCGCTCCAGTCGAACGCGACCCATCTCGTCGGTTCGGCCGCCTGGCTCAACTTCAGGCGCATCAAATGCGAACGTTGGTCGGCAGGCAACGTGATCCTGCTCGGCGACGCCGCCCACACCGCCCATTTCTCGATCGGCAGCGGCACCAAGCTCGCGCTGGAAGACGCGATCAAGCTGGCGGAGCTACTCAATCGGCCCGGGCTGAGCCTCGAAGCGGCGATGGACGAATATGTCGCCGAGCGAGACCTCGAAGTGCTCAAACTTCAGAACAGCGCACGCAACTCGACCGAATGGTTCGAGACGCTGGAGCGCTACACCCATTTCGAGCCGCTACAGTTCGCTTATTCGCTGCTCACCCGCTCGCAGCGGATCAGCCACGAGAACCTCCGCCTGCGCGACCGCGACTGGCTGGAAGGCGTCGAGCGCTGGTTCTGGAAACGCGCGACCGACGGACGGTCGAACAAGACTGCGCCGCCGATGTTCGCGCCGTTGAAGCTGCGCGAGATGGAGGTCGCGAACCGCATCACGGTATCGCCGATGGCGATGTATTCGGCGGTCGACGGCGTCCCCAACGACTTCCACTTCGTCCATTACGGCGAGCGGGCGATCGGCGGCGCGGGGCTGCTCTTCACCGAAATGACCTGCGTCTCGCCCGAAGGCCGGATCAGCCCCGGCTGCACCGGCATGTGGAACGCCGATCACGTCGCCGCGTGGAAGCGCATCGTCGAGTTCGTCCATGCCAACTCGAAAGCGAAGATCTGCCTCCAGCTCGGCCATTCGGGCGGCAAGGGATCGACCCGCGTCGGCTGGGAAGGCAATGACGTGCCGCTCGATGGCGGCAACTGGCCGGTGATGTCGGCGGGCGACGTTCGCTGGTCGCCGGCCAACCAGGTGCCTGCGCCGATGACCCGCGCCGACATGAACCGGGTGCGCGACCAGTTCGTCGCCGCGGTGCGTATGGGCGTGGAAGCAGGCTTCGACATGGTCGAGCTCCACGCCGCGCACGGCTATCTGCTGTCGAGCTTCATCACGCCGCTGCAGAACAATCGGAGCGACGAATATGGCGGCTCACTCGAGAACCGCATGCGCTATCCGCTTGAGGTCTTCGCCGCGATGCGCGCCGCCTGGCCAGGCGACCGTCCGATGTCGGTGCGCATTTCCGCGACCGATTGGGCTGGCGACGACGGGATCACGCCGGACGAGGCCGTGCTGATCGGTGAGGCTTTCGCCCGTGAAGGCGCCGACCTGATCGACGTTTCGGCGGGCCAGACCTGGGGCGGCCAGCAGCCGGTTTACGGCCGGATGTTCCAGACGCCGTTCAGCGACCGCATCCGCAACGAGGGCAAGCTTGCGACCATGGCGGTCGGCAACATCTACGAGCCCGACCACGCCAATTCGATCCTCGCCGCCGGCCGCGCCGACCTCGTCGCGCTCGGGCGCCCGCACCTGGTCGACCCGTTCTGGACGCTGCGCGCCGCCGCCCAGCTCGACTACCGCGACGTCGCGGTCCCGCCGCAATATCTCAACGGCATGGCCCAGCTTGCGCGAAACATGAAGCGAGACGCGGATGCAGCGGCCGCGCTTCGCGTCTGAGTATCAAACTAACCTCCCCGCGAGTCGATCGCGCGAATACCGGCTGCCTTCGCCAGTTCAGTCCATCTTACTCGCAGCGTTCCGTAATGTTGATGCTCCCGATAGGTGCGGCGCCCTTCAGACTTAGCGTTACGGCCAGCGATGAATCCCTTTTTGTCCAAGAGCTGCTCCGCATAGCGCACAATCTGATCATCAGAGTTCTGGCTGGACTCTGCTTCGTCTCTGATGAGGTCACTCAGAATCGCTTTGTAAAATTCGCGTTGAACCTTCTTCAGTTCGGCTCGACGGAGATGCTCATCATGTTTCAGCAGTGCGTCATTGCGCCTGAGAAGATCGGCCATTTCCTGACGAATTCGCCGCGCCTGCCGCGTCGATTCGACATACTTTTTCGCCAAAAGGGACATGTTCTCTTCCACGAATATGCCTCTCTTCGGCAGAACAAACCGGGTGGCTCGTCAAAGCGCCACCGATTCCTCGAACACGCCGCCGGCGTCATTGCCGCAGGCCCAGCAGATGAGCGCGCGCACCGGGAATTGCTTGGCGGCTTCCAGCGTCACTTCCCAACCGACTTGCAGGGGGTTGGCGGAATGGAGGCGAAAGCCGTCGCTCGACAGGTTGAGGAGCTGCGCTTCGATCTCGCCGGCCTCGCAATGCACGCGCAGGTCGAAATCGACATCGACGCGGGGGTCCCTGGGGAGCCAGTCCTGCCCCTCCAGAATCGCTTCATGCTTCATGTCACATCCACTTCCGGTCGTGCGCGCCCGCGTCCACTCGGGCAGCACAAAGGTTCCACGCCGGCAGTCTGCCGCACAGAGGTTGAGGAGGTTGTGAAGGAAGCTGGTTGCGATTTCGTTTACCAACCGGAACGGATCGGCTTCCGCCCGGCGCGCGTTGCCCTGTCATGGCGTGGACTAGCGAGCCGACCTACGACAAGCCGGACATCAGCGTCCGCGCGACGACCATTTATTATGAGATCGTCGCGCCGATCATGCTGCCGTTCCTCACGGGCAGACTTCTCAACCTGTTCCGCTGCCGCGAAGGCCAATGCTTTTTCCAACGCAACCGTGAGCATCCGCCGACCGGGAAGGAGTTCGACAGGCTGGTCGAGTTCGAGTCCGTCGCGCAGAAGAACGGCCGCACCGAGGATTATCTCTATGTCGTCTCGGCGGAGGAAATCGTCGCCTGCGCCAGGGTGCAGAGCGTCGAGTTCCACGGCTGGGGCAGCCGCGCCGGCGCGGTCGAGACGCCGGACCGGCTGGTCATCGACCTGGATCCCGACCCGAAACTCGGCTTCGACGCGGTCAAGCAAGCAGCGTTTCAGGTGCGGCGGGGTTTCGACGCGCTCGGCCTTAAGAGTTTCGCGTTGCTCTCCGGCGGCAAGGGCATCCACGTCGTGGTGCCGCTCGAAGCGCGCGCCGAATGGGATGAAGTGCGCGAGTTCGCGAAGAGCTTCTGCACCGCGCTCGCCGAAACGGCGCCGGACCGCTTCACCGTCGCGCTACCCAAACCGCAGCGCCGCGGCCGCATCTTCCTCGACTTCCTCCGAAACCAGCGCGCGGCGACCGCGATCATGCCTTATTCGGCGCGTGCGCGGCCGGGCATGCCGGTCGCCACGCCAGTCGATTGGGAGGAACTGCAGGGCATCGACCGCGCGGATGCCTTCACCATTGCCGACGTCGAGCAGCTGCTGAAACGCGCGAGCAGCCGCAGCCTGACAAGCTGGGGCGGAGGTTCCCAGCCGCTGCCTAGCCTCCGGTAACCGGCTCGGCCCACTCCCGCGCCTTTTCGGCGGCGTTGAGCTCACGGATCAGCGCGTCCACGTTGCGGGTGAGCTCGTCGAGGAAGGTGATCTGGTGCCGCGCCCCGCGATAGCTTTCCGCCATCAGGATGGCGTCGATCAGGATCGGCACCACCAGGCTCTCGGGATCGTCGATATCCCCGAGCCCGCGCAGCTTGGCGAGCGCCTTGCGCCGCGCCGCGACCGGGTCCTTCATCGCCTCGGTCCGCCCGATGCACCATGCCATGTGTCCGTCTCCTGAAAAGCGCTTTCAGGATACGCGTGCTGCCGCAGCCGGGAAGTTCGAGCCGCCGCAGCGCCAGTGCGGCTCGGCGCTAATAGGGAATCATAGTGGCGGAGACGGAGGGATTCGAACCCTCGGTACGGGAATACCCCGTACGGCGGTTTAGCAAACCGCTGGTTTCAGCCACTCACCCACGTCTCCGGAAGCGGCAGGAAGCGGGGGCTATATAAGCGAGTTTGTGAAGCATCAACCTGCGCCCGCCTAGCGCGGCTGGAGTTCGAGCCGCATGGTCAGGCTCATCTCCTCGCCCGGATCGAGAACGCGCAGGCCGAGCTCGGGCCATTGCTCTTCCGGCGCATTGAGCGCGGCATTGGCATGAGTCACCGGCTCGGCGACGAAAATGCCGCCCGTGGGGGGCGAATAGAGCTGGAAGAAGTGCGCTTCTCCAGAGCTCATGCGGATCGCATAGGGCCAGTCGGGATCGCTCATCTGCGCCTCGCCGCCCCAGCCGCCGAACCCATTGTCGAGCCCCTGGCCGCATACCAGCCGGTCTTTGAGGCCATAGCGGCCCGCCGCAGGAACTTCGGCGAGCGGCAGCACATCCTTGTCGACGGTCCATGCGATACTGACGTCGGTGTCGAGCCGGGTCTGCGGACCGCACGGGAAGTAAGGGTGGAAACCGAGCCCGCACGGCATCGCATCCCGGCTCGCGTTGCGGCAGCTCAGGGTTGCCGCAAGGCCGTTCTCGTCGAGGGCGAACTCCTGCCGCGCTTCATAGTCCCACGGCCATTCGCCGGCTGCATGGCGATAGCTCAGCACTGCGCGGTGGGCGCCGCTTTCGACCACTTGCCAGGGGTTCAGCCATCCCTGGCCGTGCAACGGACTCGGGTCGCCGGCCATGTTCGGGGCGAGCCGAACATCGCGGCCGCGGAAGCAAAAATGACCGCCGCGAATCCGGTTGACGTAGGGGACCAGCGGAAAGCAGGCGGCGTCGAGCACCTTTTCGAGACGAGTGTGGCTCTCGCGCAATATCGGCCTCGGGCGTCCGTTCTCCACCCTCTCGAACGCTTCAATTGCCCCGCCAATAGAAGGACTTAGCCGGAGCTCCAGGTTGCCCGCGCTGAGTGCGACGATCGCTTCGGAGTCCATTTGCTGTCCCTTCCTTGTCCACAGGATTCACACTCCGGCAACTTCGCTGGGGATAAATCCCGATTTCGGATTGCGCGCGGATTCGCGCAAATTGTATTGAACGCCCCGAGGGCCGGGGAGGGTCAAATGAGTAGGCGCGTCAAGGAGTTCGTCGACGTGGTGGACCATCTGTCCATCGACGACCTGATCCATAAGCTCAGCGAGATTCGTGACAATTTGCCGAATGACTCGGACGCCGAGCTGCGGCTCCGCGGCGACGAGGTATTCGGCCGCCGGATCACCATCTCCTACCTGCGCGAGCAGACCGCCGAAGAAGCCGAGGTCGAGAAGCGCTATGCCGACGCGACGCGCGAGGCGAAGGAGCGCGAGCTTGCGCGGTTGCAGGCCGAGCTTGGCGTTGTCTGCTATGCCGCTCCCGGCAAACGCGGCAAGCTGCGGATCGTCGCCTAAGCCGCGAGACCGAACGTTTCGCGCCGATTTCCTAACGGAATTTAAACCACGCGGACGTATCCGATGAGGCGGACAGGAGCCGCACGTGGGCAGCATCGGCCGCATACTCAGGAATGCCGGGAATAATCCGCACGAAGAGTCGCGTCCGCAGTCCGTCCGCGCCGAGGCATTGCTCCAGGAATTCGAGAACAGCGAAAAGGGCTGGTTCTGGGAAACCACGCGCGACGGCACCCTGTCCTACATCAGCGAGAGCGTTGCGCGCGCGCTGGGGCGCGAAAATGCCGATCTCATCGACCGGCCGTTCGTCGACCTCATCTCGACCGAGACCGCCGACGGCGCGGCCACGTCGGAGCGGACGCTCGGCTTCTATTTGTCCTCGCATGTCGCCTTCCAGGACCTGATCGTCCGGGCCAAGACCAAGAATGAAATATGGTGGTCGATCTCGGGCCGCCCGGTCCACGATGATATTGGCCGCTTCTTCGGCTTCCGCGGATTCGCTTCGGACCTCACCAAGATGCGGCAGTCGGAAGTCGAGCTCGACCGCCTCGCCCGCCAGGATTCGCTGACCGGCCTGCCCAACCGCGAAGTGCTCCGCCGCGCGCTCGACGATGCCCTCGTCGGCGCGGTGCGGCGCAAGCACCGCTGCTCGGTGTTCCTGCTCGACCTCGACCGCTTCAAGGCGGTCAACGATACGCTCGGCCATCCCGCCGGCGACACCCTCCTGCGGCTGGTATCGCTGCGGCTGCGCGAAGTGATCGGCGAGCTCGGTCAGGTCGGCCGCCTCGGCGGTGACGAGTTCGAGGTCGTGCTGCCTGCAACGTCGTCGAAGGACGAACTGTCCGGCTTGGCTCAGGGCATTATCGACAGCCTGTCGCGGCCCTACACGATCAACGGCACGGTGGTGACCATCGGCGCGTCGGTCGGCATCGTCACTTCGGACTATGACGACCGCACGTCGGACGATTTGATGCGTGACGCCGACCTTGCGCTCTATGCCGCCAAGGCCGCCGGCAAGGGCTGTTTCCGGTTTTTCGCCCCCGAGATGCACGAGGCGGCGCGCGAGCGGCAGCTGATGGAATCCGACCTGCGGGTGGCGCTCGAAAAGGGTCAGTTGCGGCTGGTCTACCAGCCATGCGTCGATGCATCGAGCGAGGCCGTCACCGGGTTCGAAGCGCTGATCCGCTGGGACCATCCGGAGCACGGGCCGGTCAGCCCGGTGCAGTTCATCCCGCTCGCCGAGGAAATCGGCCTGATCAACGAAATCGGCGAATGGGTCCTGAGGACCGCGTGCGCCGAGGCGGTTAACTGGCCGGCGCACATCACTGTCGCAGTCAATTTGTCGCCGATCCAGTTCAAGTCGCACGCGCTACCGACGCTCGTGCGGATGGTGCTGAGCGATACCGATCTTCCGGCAAAGCGGCTCGAGCTCGAGATTACCGAGGGCGTGTTTCTGAGCAACGACGACCACGTCCACGACATGATCGGCAGCCTCAAGGCGATCGGGCTGAAGCTCGCGCTCGACGACTTCGGCACGGGCTATTCGAGTCTCAGTTACTTGCAGCGGGTTCCGTTCGACAAGATCAAGATCGATCGGTCGTTCGTCAGCGGCGCGTCCAATCCGGAAAGCCGCAATGCCGCCCTGATCCGGGCGATGGTCGGCCTTGCCTCCGACCTGAAAATGCAGACGACCGCCGAGGGCGTGGAAACGCAGGAAGAGCTGCTGCTGGTGCGCAATCTCGGCTGCTCGCTGGTCCAGGGCTATATTTTCGGCAAGCCGATGCCGGCCGAGGAAGCGCGGGAGCTCGCCGCCAAGGGCGCAGCGACGTTGCCCGCCCAACTCCCGCCCCGCGAACCGCGCATGCGCATCATCCGCGCCGCGCTGCTCCATTATGAGGGGCAGGTGAAGGGAGCGCGGCTCAGGAATATCTCGAGCGGCGGAGCATTGGTCGAATGCCGCGAGGAACTGCCCGTCGGCGCCCAGGTCCAGCTCGACTTCGGAACCGGCGACATCATCGGCGCCGAAGTGCGCTGGACCAAGGGCACGCAGTTCGGCTGTCAGTTCAACGAGAAGTTCAACCTCAAGCTCCTGCAACCCGCAAAGCCGGCAGCGAAATCATCGGCGGTCATGACGCCCTCGTACCTGACCGGCAGCGACGGCGGGAAATGATCCGCAGCCGCTAAGCCGGGCGGAAGTTCAGCGCGAGACCGTTCATGCAATAGCGCAGGCCCGTCGGCTTGGGCCCGTCATCGAAAACATGGCCCAAATGGCCGCCGCAACGGGCGCAGAGTATCTCCGTGCGCTCCGCCAGCAGGCTGCGGTCCGGCCGCTCGTCAACGGCTTTCGGAAGCACCTTCCAGAAGCTCGGCCAGCCGGTGCCGCTCTCGAATTTCGTCGCTGAGTCGAACAGCCGGTTGGCGCACCCAGCGCACACGAACGTGCCGCGGCGATGCTCCTTGAGCAGCGGGCTTGAGAACGGCCGCTCGGTAGCGGCTTCGCGCAGCACTGCGTAGCGCTGCGGCCCCAGCATCTTCCGCCACTCGGCAGGGCTGTGGTTGACCGCGAAATGCATTGCCGGGGCGGCGCGGCCCGATCGGCCCCACAGCACCAGGCTCGCGGCGGCGGCCGCCCCCGTGACTCCGAGGAATGCGCGTCGATCGATGTTGCTCATCATCCTGTCCAAATTGATTGCCGACATTCGATATACGATGCCGGCATCGAAAAGGATGCACGGGCTCAGGCCTGGCCGAGCGAACCCGATGCTACCACCGGTCCGGTCGGCGCGCCCGTCGGCGATCCCCCCGGCGGTTCGACCGAGATGGCGATCGTCGCGCCTTGCTGCAGCAATTGCGCCAGCGCCTCGGCGAGGCGCATGTGCATCTGCTTGCCGGTCGCCATGGTGCCCAGCGAGCGCGGCTTGCCGCCTTGGGGAATCACCCACAGTTCGTGCGCGTGGCTCGGGTCGGCCGGCATGTCGCCGGCAACCGCGAGCACCAGCCTGCGCGAGGCCGGATCCCAGCTGGCGACGACCTTCATGTTCTTGTCGGTATCGCCGAGCATCGCCACCAGCGGCGGTGCCGCGGGCCGCTGGATCGCGACCGGTTGCTGCGGGACGGGCGGCCGCTCGAGCAGGACGAGGCCGAACGCGGCGGCGAGCGCGGTCATCCCCGCGGCGACCCCGCGCCACAGGGCGCGTGAGCGGCGCAACGTCACCACGTTCGCGCCATTGCCGGAACCGGCGGTCGCTTGCTCGATCCGCGCCCACATTGCGTCGGGAGGATCGACCGCCTCTACCTCGGCGAACAACGGCGCCAGCCGGCCGCGCCAGCGCGCCACCTCGCGGGCGAAACCGCGGTCGCTGCCTGCCAACGCCGACGCTTGCCGCAATTCGTCCCCGCGCAGCATTTGCAGCGCATGTTCGGCGGCAAGCGCCTCGCGGTCGTTTTCGCGTTCGTCGGTCATCGTTCCAAACACCCGCGCAGGCGCAATAGGCCGCGCCGAATCCAGCTCTTCATGGTCGGCAGCGGCACCTTTTCCCGGCTTGCGAGCTCGGGATAGGACGCGCCGTCGAAAAAGGCCGAGCGGATCATCGCCCGCGCCCGCTCATCGAGCTCATCGAGGCAATCGCGCAGCCGGCTGGCGTCCTCGGCCCGCTCGAGAATCTCGAATTGCGAAAGATCGCCGCTGATGACATCGTTCGCCTCGTCGAGCGGCGCGCCCGGCGGACGGCGCGCCCGCAGCCGGTCGATCGCCCTGTTGCGCGCGAGGACCGAAAGCCAGGTCATCGCGCTCGCCTTGGCTGGATCGAACAGATCGGCCTTGGTCCAGGCCGTCGTGAACACTTCCTGCAGCACGTCCTGCGCCTCGCCCTCATCGGCGAGGACGCGCAGGCAAATGCCGTAGAGCTTGGCCGATGTCCGCCGGTAGAGGTCGCGAAGCGCCCCCTGTTCGCCGCGCGCCACCGCGGCGAGCAGGCGCCCAAGCTCGTCGTTGCCCCGAGCTTCGACGCGCAACTGCACTTGCCTCTCCATTCTCGGCCTAATGCCCGGTGCGCCGCACGGTGGAAAGACTTGGCCGGCGGAAGGAGCGCAGGTCACGGGTTTCACCACTGCAACCTCCTTTCCGCCAGCCGCCGCCCGGCGACAGGGGGCGCCGGACGACAAGCCTGGTTCAGGGCATCAGGACGGTGTCGATGACGTGGATGACGCCGTTCGACTGCATGACATTGGGGATGGTGATCCGCGCCTTGTCGCCCTTGGCGTCGATCACCCACCAGCCGCTGCCGTTCTTCATAAACCTGAGGTCCTCGCCTTCGACGGTCTTGAGCGAGGCCGTGCCGTGATTGCGCGCCGCCATCGAGGCGATCTGGCCGGCGGTGATCCGGCCCGGCACGACATGATAGGTCAGGATTTTGGTCAGCGTCGCCTTGTTCTCCGGCTTGACCAGATTCTCGACCGTGCCGGCGGGAAGCTTGGCGAAGGCTTCGTTGG